>Ga0180121_10001378_pt1 | contig 10317 bp, 8 predicted proteins | sample AntDrymUQ5402106_2_FD_129676 | JGI IMG/M metagenome (GOLD analysis project Ga0180121, IMG submission 129676) | Polar desert sand microbial communities from Dry Valleys, Antarctica - metaG UQ540 (21.06) (version 2) (version 2) | ecosystem: Environmental > Terrestrial > Soil > Desert | place...
CACTGTTTCGGCTTTACTCATCTAGCCTCTCCTCTGTTTAGACGACAGTGCCGCCGCCGTCCACCACGATAATTTGCCCGGTGATGTAGTTTGAGGCATCGGAGGCGAGAAACACCGCGACGCCTTTCAACTCACCGGCCTCGCCTACGCGCGCGATGGGGTTGCGCGCTTTGATGGATGGTTCGGCATATTCGATAACGGCGTCGGCGAGACGCGAATGGAAGAAGCCCGGCGCGATGGCGTTGACGCGGATGCCCTGCCTGCCCCACGAGGCGGCGAGTTCGCGCGTCAGTCCGAACAACCCGGCTTTGCTCGCCGCGTACCCGACGTAATGCGGGCCGATTGCCGAAGACCTTAGCCCCGACACGGATGCAACGTTGATGATGCACCCGTGCTCGCGCTTCAGCATCTCGCGCCCGACGGATTGCGCGAAGAGGAACGCGCCCGTCAGGTTCACGTCCAACACCTTCTGCCATTTATCGAACGGCATCTTTTCGGGGAGCTCGCCCCACGAGATGCCGGCGTTGTTGACAAGGATGTCCACCTTGCCGTAAGCCTCGATTGCCTTGTCAACGACCCGCTGCACCTGCTCGGGGTTCGCCACGTCGCAGAGTAAGCCTTCGGCCTTGAAGCCGCGCCCGCGCATCTCGTCCACAGTCGGCGTCAGCCACTCCTCGCGCCGCGCGCACAGCATCAAGGATGCGCCCGCTTCGGCCAGCCCTTCGGCCATCTCACGCCCCAAGCCTCTTGAGCCGCCCGTGACAATTGCCGCTCGCCCCGAAAGATCGAACAACTCTTTAATGTTTGCCGTCATGATTCCCTTCAGGTCAGAACCGCCTGTGTGAAAACTCAAGAGGCCTGCGTCTTAAACTCAGAGCGCCGCTCAACTACATCAGAACCGGGAGCGGACCGGGGTGGTGGTAGCGACCGGATGCTAGGCTCAACAAGTTCTGCTCTATCCCATTCTCCGCGACATTTCTCATTGGATGTAGAACCCACGTCATACCTTTCCTTGCGTGCTAGGATCCGGTCGCTACCACCACCCCAGCCGGGCAGCCCGGCTGGGGACCCCGGTCCGCTCCCGGTTCTGACATGTGGCCGCCCGTTTACAAGGGGCCGCCGTCAACGACTAAACGTGCGATGCGTTCGCGGTGGAACGTGGCGTCGCCGAAGAGCGTCTCGGAAGATTTGCTCCGCTTGTAGTAAAGCTGTAGGTGGTGCTCCCAGGTGAAGCCGATGCCGCCGTGAACCTGTATGCCGCGGTTGCCGACCTCGCGGTAAGCGTCCGAGCAGTAAGCTTTTGCTATCGAGGCGGCGACGCTCGCCGACGGGTCGCCTTCGGTCAAAGCCCACGCCGCGTAGTAGGTGGCCGAGCGCGCGCTTTCCGTCATCAACAACATGTCGGCGCACTGGTGCTGCACGGCCTGAAAAGAGCCGATGGCGCGACCAAACTGCTGGCGCGTCTTCGCATACTCGACCGTCGTATCGAGCACCCACTGCATTCCGCCGACCATCTCGCTGCACAGCGCGAGGCATCCCACCTCCAACGCGCCGCGCAGCGCGCCGCGCGCGTCGCCGTCCGCCCCCAGCGCATCAGCTTCGGCCACCGTGACGCCCTCGAATGCGACCTCGTAGAGCTTGCGCGTCCCATCCATCGAAGGCATAGGCTTGACTGAGAGACCTTCCGCGTCGCGCTCGACGGGCAGGAGCGCGAGACCGTCTCCGTCGCGCGCCACACAGATCAGAAGGTCTGCGACACCCGCGTCGGGCACGAAAAGTTTTCTCCCCGAAATCTGGAAGTTGCCACCCTCGCGCGTGGCCTTGAGCTTGATCTCGTCTACCTCCCAGCTCGCGCCCTCCTCGAGAAACGCGACCGTCGCTTTCAATTGCCCCGCCGCAATTGGGGCAAGGTACTTCGCCCGCGACTTCGCCCTGCCGGCGCGCTCGACGAGCGCGGCGGCTGTGAGCGTCGAGAGGAACGCCCCCGGCAAACAGGCGCGCCCCATCTCCTCCGCGACGACGGCCAATTCCACCAGACCGAGGCCGAGGCCGCCGTGCTCTTCGGGAATATTCAACCCCGTCCAGCCCTGATCGGAGATGGCCTGCCACAGCTTGTCATCATGCGCCGTGTCAGTCTTCATCAACTCACGCACACGTTCGGGCTTACACTCACGCGCGAGAAAATCCCGCGCCGAGTCCTTCAAAAGTTTTTGCGGCTTGCTGAGATCGAAGTCCATAAGAATAGTGATGAGTGATCACTCATCACTCATCACTCATCACTCATCACTTGTCACTGCCTTTAGTAGCTCTTCGGTAGACCGAGCACGCGCTCGGCGATGATGTTGCGTTGAATCTCGCTGGTGCCCGCCTCGATGGTGTTGCCGCGCGAGCGCAGATATGCGTACTCCCACATGCCGTTGTCGAAGTCTTTCAGTTGCCCGTAAGGGCCAAGGATTTCCTGCGCGGCCTGCTGCGTGCGCTGGTTCATCTCGCTCCAGTAAAGTTTCTGTGTAGAGCCTTCGGGGCCGGGAATGCCGGTCTTCGAGAGCGAAGTTAAAGAGCGATCAGTGTTCAGGCGCAGGATTTCGAGTTCAAGATAGGCTTGCGCGAGTTTCTGCCTGACGAGGGGGTCTTCGCTCGCGGGGCGACCGTTGCGTTCGATGGTGCGCGAACGCTCGATGAGGGCTTCGAGGTTGCGTTTGAAGACGACCTGAATCCCTGCGCCGAGGTTGGCGCGCTCGTTCATCAGGGCCGCGATGCCGGTAGTCCAACCCTTGTTGACTTCGCCGAGTATCTGCGCAGCGGGCACGCGAACGTTCGAGAAGAAGACTTCATTGAAACCCGAATCGCCGGACATCTGTCTGAGCGGGCGCACCGAGATGCCCTCGCTGTGCATGTCGGTTAAGAGACAAGTGATGCCCTTGTGCTTCGGCGCGTCCGAGTCGGTGCGCACGAGCAGCAGACACCAATCGGCCATCTGAGCGAAACTCGTCCAAATCTTTTGCCCGTTGACGATGAAGTCGTCGCCGTCGCGCGCCGCTTTCGTGCCGACCGCGGCGAGGTCGCTGCCCGCGTTGGGCTCGGAGAATCCCTGACACCAGATTTCCTCACCGGAGAGAATCTTCGAGAGATAACCCGACTTCTGCTCCTCCGTGCCCATCGCGATGATCGTCGGGCCGACGAGCGAGAGGCCGATGGTTCCGATCAACTGCGGAGCGTTAGCGCGCGCCAGTTCCGCCTGAAAGATGGACTGCTCCATGAGCGTCGCGCCGCGCCCGCCGTACTCCTTCGGCCAGGAGATGCCCGCCCAGCCGCCCTCGTAGAGTTTGCGCTGCCAGTCGTGCAGGTATCGAATGTAGGCATCATTATCTTCCGAACCCGTCGAACCGCCGCCTGTCCACTCGGCGGGCACGTTTGTGTCGAGCCATGCGCGAAATTCGTTGCGAAACTCTTGCTCGTTCCTAGTTAAGTTTAAGTCCATATGGCTGACCTCAGTTAGGGGCGCGAAATGTGAAAGCCTGGGCCATCGGCCCAGGTGCGACCCGTTGAAGATCCTTAGCGCTGAAGGCGCGAAATGATATTGGAGGTGACCCAATCACTACTGTTTTCCGTCGACGCCTCCTATTTCGCGCCTTTGGCGCTGAGAACGCGGCGATTACCCACCCGCTCCCGCAGGCGGTCCTGACACGGCGGCTGTACCAAAATTCTCTACCGCGCGAGGCTGCGACGCCTCCCACAGCAGTTCGGAAACGTCCAGCACTTTCACATCGCGCTCGCCTTTGCGCGCGTTGATGCCGTCTTCCATCATCGTCATGCAGAATGGGCAGCCGACGGCCAACACGTTCGCGCCGGTCTCAAGAACTTCGCGCGCGCGCTCCTGATTGACGCGCTTATCGGGAGGCTCCTCCACAAAGCTCATGCCGCCCCCGCCGCCACAGCAGAAACTCTTGGCGCGGCTTCGTTCCATCTCGACCATATTCTCGCGCGCGGAGATTTGCACGAGCTGCCGCGGCGCGTCATAAACGCCGTTCTGTCGTCCTAGATAGCAAGGGTCGTGAAATGTGATTTTCCTGTCCAACCCGGCGAGCGGTTTGATTTTGCCTTCGTCCACGAGTTTGGCCAGGTACTCGCTGTGGTGATGGACCTCGAACATGCCGCCGTACTGCGGGTACTCGTTCTTGAACGTGTTGAAGCAGTGCGGGCAGGCGGTGACAACTTTCTTGACGTTGTGCCTGTTCAGGTTCTCGACGTTCTCTTTCGCCAGCTTCTCGAACAAGAACTCGTTCCCGATGCGACGCGCCGGGTCGCCGGAGCACTTCTCTTCGCGCCCCATAATGGCGAATTTCACCCCGGCCTGTTCGAGCAGTTGCGCGGTCGCGCGCGTGACACGTTGGTTGCGCTCGATGAGCGCGCCGCCGCAGCCGACCCACAGTAAGACTTCGGCGTCTTTCGCTTCACTCACCTGCTTGACGTTCAAGCCTTCCGTCCAGTCGAGGCGCGTCGCCTGCGTGCCGCTGAAGGGGTGGCCGCGCCGCTCCAGAGACATGAGCGCCTCCTGCATCGAGTCGGGGAAGTCCGCCTCTTCCATCACGAGGTAGCGGCGCATGTCAACGATCTTCGGCATCTGCTCGATGAAGACCGGGCAGGCTTCCATGCAGGCCGCGCAGGTCGTGCATTGCCAGAGCGGGACGGGAGAGGTCGCCGGCACCGCAGCAATAATTTCGAATTTCGAGTTTCGAACTGGGGTTTGTTGAGAGTCATTGCTTGACTTCCGAAATTCGAAATCCGAGATTCGAAATTCCGCGTGCATCAGGTCGCGCAGCTGGAGGATGATGTCGCGCGGGGAGAGCTCTTTGCCGACGGTGTTCGCGGGGCAGACTGTTGTGCAGCGCCCGCACTCGGTGCAGGCGTCCAGGTCGAGCAGGTCTTTCCACGTAAAACCCCTGAGCGAGTTGACGCCGAAGCTTTCGGTCTTCTCGAAGTCTATATGTTTGAGCGTTGCGCCCAGCGGGACGAGGTTGGCGGTGTAGATGTTCAAGGGCGCGGTGATGACGTGCATCATCTTCGTGTAGGGCACCCACGCGATGAAGCCGAAGCTCACCCCGAGGTGAAACCACCACGTCCACCAGTGCGCCCACTGCATCGCCTTGACGCTCATCAGCGAACGCGAGGCGCGCGCGATGAGATTTCCAAAAGGCGACCACGCGCCCCACGGGTCGTTTGTCGCCGCGATGCGCCAGCCTTCGATCAGAAACCCTTGAAGACACATCAGGAAGATCGCGGCGAGAATCAGCGTTGCCTCGTTGGTGTAAACCAGCTTCTTAGGGCGCTTGAGGCAACGCCGTGCGGCAGCCATCCCAATACCGACCATCACGAGGGCGCCGAACAGGTCAACGACGAACGACTGGAAGTAGAGGTAGAAGCGCCCGCGCATGATCGTGGTGCCAAAGTCCGCGTCGAGCGCCACGACCGTCGTCGCGATGGTGAGAATGATGAAGCCGTAGGTGATGAGCCGGTGGAAGAGACCCGCGTAACGGTTGCGCGCCGTGCGCCTCTGCGCGAGCGCGTGCTTGAGCACCAGCCCGACGCGCTGCGCGGGGCGGTCGAAGCGCGCGGCGGGCAGACCGCGCCTCCAGCGACTGAAATGGCGATAGATGCCGTAGCCGGCGACCGCCGCCGTCGGCAGAAGCAAGAGGTACATCACCCAGATGTGGGAGATGTTCCAGTAAATCTCTCGCGTAGCTTCGGCAGTGTTCATTTCTGTAACGCGGCCAGCTTCTCGCGCAGCAGCGGCACGACCTTGCGGTAATCCTCGACGATGCCGAAACGGCAGTGCTTGAAGATCGGCGCGTCCGGGTCTGTGTTGATGGCTGAGATAGCCTTCGCCTCGGAGATGCCGGCCATGTGCTGGCTCGCGCCCGTGATGGCGATGGCGAGGTACAGGTCCGGCGTGACCTTCTTGCCTGTCTGCCCGACCTGCCACGTCGGCGGCACCCAGCCCGCGTCGCACGCCGCGCGCGAGGCGGCCATCTGCGCTCCCAACAGATCGGCGAGGGGCTGCAACTCGGTCTCGAACGGTTCAGGCCCGCCGATGCCGCGCCCGCCGGAGACGATCACGCGCGCCTCTTCGAGCCGCGCCTCGCCCTGCTCCTCGCGCTTGCGCTCGACGACGCGCGTCCGCATGTCCGCTTGAATGTCCAACGCAGCGCGCGTGACCTCGCCCGCTTCGGCGCGGGGCGGGGCGGGCGCGAACGAGCGCGCACGCAGCCACACGACCGCTGGCCGGCGCTTGAGTTCGATCACGGCCTGCGCCTTACCGCCATAGACCTGACGGCTGACGCGCAACGCTTCCCCTTCAACCCGCACTTCTACGCCATCGCCTACGGCACTGCCGCCAAGCCGGTAAGCGAGTCGCGGCGCAATCTCCTGACTGTAAGTGTCGCCCGCGAGCAGCACGGCGCGCGGCGACAACTCACTGCACAAACGCACGAGCGCATTCAAGCAAGTCTCTGGCTGGTACTCAGCCAACTCGGCTTGATCCGCGATGATCACCGTATCGCAGAGGCGGCTGAATTCCAATGCGAGCGTGTCCGCACCAGCGCCGATGACGACGGCGCGCAACCGCCCGCCCAACTCGTCGGCGAGGCGTCGCCCGGCGCCCGCGAGCCCCTGCGCGGCTTTGTCAAAACCGGCGGAGGCGAAGAGACAGATAACAACGTCGCTCATTGATCGGGTTGCAGACTCTTGCCCGTCTGCGAGCTAGCTATTTCAGGGTATGAGCCAAAAAAGCGATCCGGTTAGCTTTGAATTTATCGGTCTAAAGCGCACTCGTTACTTCGACTATGCGTTTGGCGAAAGACTCTACCTTTTGATCCAGCGTGTCGCCCGTGACGAACTCGCAACGCGTCTCTTTCTGCGGGATAAAAAGTTCGGCCACCTGGTAGTAGGTGTTTCCGGCGCGCGCTTCGTTTGCCTCAATGCCTAGATCATCGAGCGTCCATTTGGTCAGCGGCTGGCGATACGACATCATCACGTCGCGCACTTTCGGGATGCGCGGCAGGTTGTGTTCATCGTTGGTGACGGTGACGACGATGGGCGGCTCGGCTTCGAGCACCTCCCAGCCGGTGTCCGTCTGTCGCTTGAGTCTCAGCTGGCCACCTTCCGACTCTATCCGATCAACGAACGAGACGCATGGCATTCCCAACTCCTCCGCGATCAGCCCGCCCGTCTGACCCGCGCCCCAGTCGCCCGCTTCGCGCCCCACCACAATCAGATCAAACGTGCCAAGCTTGCGGATCGCGGCGGCGAGCACGCGCGCCGTCGTGAGCGGATCGGGATTCGCGTCGCCATCGTTGACGACGATGAGAGCGGCGTCGTCTGCCTTCATTGCCAGCGCTTTGCGCAGAGCGTCTTCGGCGGAAGGCTGACCGTAAGAGAGCACTGTGATCTTCGCGCTGCCAGTACGCTCGCGAAGTTGCAGCGCCGTTTCGAGCGCGTTCTCGCAAAAGATGTTTGTAACGAGATTGGCCGAGCCGCGCTCCGCTTCGCGCCTGGCCGGATCAACGCGGAAGTCGCGCGCCGGTATCTCCGGATCGAGAATCTGCTTGAGACAAACGAGGATGTTCATGAACAAATTTAGGGTGTGAGATTTTTGATTTGCGATTGGAACGGGATGAAGAACTTTAAATCTGTAGTCTGAAATGGGAAACGTCTGATTTCATCCTTATCCAATCAAAAATCAAAAACGGTACGACTTCAGTCTTTAACCACCTGCAAGCCTCGCTGGGCCGCGCGTGATTCGGGGCGCAACAACCCGTGGAGGGCGATCTTGGCGATCTCTTCCGCTACCTGCTCCTCCGTGAGAGCGCCGTCTGGCCGGAACCAGCGCGACAGCCAATGAATCATTCCGAGGAGGCTGAAAGCCGCCGCCGTCGTGTTCACGTCGGCCAGCCTGCCTTCCGCCTCGATTTCATTCAGGACTTCGCGCAGGCGACCAAAGTACTCACGCTTGCGGTGCGTGATTTTTCTGTTTTGCGCGGGCGTGAGCGCCGTGATCTCATCAACGAGGATCGTGATGGCTCCCTGCCCCCTCGTCACCAGCCGCGCGTGGCTGCCGATGATGAAGCGGAGCCGCGCGCCCGCGTCCGCGATTGCGTGTGCGGGCGTCACCACCTCCTCCTCAAGCTCGTCCAGCCCGAAATTCATGATGTCGAAAAGCAGTTCTTTCTTGCCGTTGATGTAATGGTAGAGTCCTGCCTTCGTCATTCCGAGCGCGTTGGCGATGTCGTTGACGGAGGTGGCATCATAGCCCTTGCGTAGAATTATCTGTGCCGCCGTGCGGTAAATTTCAGCCAGGCGCTCGTCAGTCGAAGCCGATTTGTTTTGCGCTTTCATTCTTGTCCATATTGAGGGCGGTGAGCTGCACGCCATTATTGTGCGCACACGTCACAGTGCTATCTTACCGACCGTCCGGTAGGTTGCTTATACATCCGAGCGCCGCGCCGCGTCAACCGGCACGCCGGCGCGCCGAATAGTTTGTCGCTTTCAGAAAAGTGAGATTAACACACATTGATCTTGCGTCGGACGTAGTACTGATGCTCGATAGGTGTGCCCCAGCATTGATTAATTATGACCGGACAAAATTCCTTTCTTATTAATGGCTGATGAAGCGGAGCTGGAGCCGCTCACGGAGGTTCACATGAGCACGCAATCATACCCGCCCGGCCCGAAGGGCTTCTTCCCCGGTCTGCCACTGCTCGCTTTCACTCGCGACCAGCTTGGATTCCTGACGAACGTGGCGCGCAGCTACGGAGACATCGCACGCTTCGGCTACGGCTCGCAAAGCTTTTTCGTGCTCAGCCATCCCGACTACATCAAGGACGTGCTCGTCACCCACAACGGGAATTTTATGAAGGGGCGCGGGCTTCAACGCGCGAAGCGCCTGTTGGGCGAGGGGCTTTTGACCAGCGAGAACCCGCTCCACCACCGCCAGCGCAGGCTCGCGCAACCTGCTTTCCACAAGCAGCGCATCGCCTCCTACGCCTCGCTGATGGTGGATTACGCCCGACGCCACCAGCGCGAGCGTTGGAAGGACGGACAGACGCTCGACGTGTCGCAAGAGATGATGCACCTGACGCTCGCCATCGTCGGCAAGACCCTTTTCGACACCGACACGGAACGGGAAGCGGACGAGGTGCGCGAGGCGCTTTCCGCCACGATGGTGTCATTCACCAGATTCATGCTGCCGTTCGCCGAGCTGCTGGATCGTTTGCCGCTGCCCTCCACGCTCCGCTTCCGACAGGCGCGCGCACGACTCGACGCGATCATCTATCGAATTATTGACGAGCGCCGGAAAAGCGGCGCGGATCGCGGCGACCTCCTCTCGATGCTAATAATGGCACAGGACGAAGAGGGCGACGGCGGCGGGATGACCGACGAGCAGTTGCGCGACGAGGCGATGACCATCTTTCTCGCCGGCCACGAGACGACCGCCAACGCCCTGACGTGGACCTGGTATCTGCTCTCACAGCACCCGGAGGTCGAAAAACGACTCCACGAAGAAGTTGACGCGGTGCTGGCGGGACGCGCGCCGACAGTCGGAGACCTCCCGCGCCTGCGTTACACGGAGATGGTGTTGGCCGAGGCGATGCGCCTGTACCCGCCGGCCTGGGTGCTGGGCCGCCGCGCCCTGAAAGACTACGAGGTCGGCGGTTATCGCGTGCCCGCCGGCTCCATCGTCATCATGAGTCAGTACGTGACGCACCGTGACGAGCGGTATTTCCCCGACCCTCTCCGCTTCGACCCGGAGCGTTGGACGCCGGAAGCGAAAGAGGCGCGCCCGCAGTTCTCTTACTTCCCCTTCGGCGGCGGGCCTCGCCGCTGCATCGGCGAGGGTTTCGCTTGGATGGAAGGTGTTCTCGTCATCGCCACTCTGGCGCAATCGTGGCGCATGAGGCTTGTGCTGGGGCATCCGGTGGAGTTGCAGCCGGTGGTCACGCTTCGTCCGAAACACGGGATGCGTATGACTCTGGAGCGGCGAAAAGGGCCGGCTGACGCGGAAAAAAGTTAAGGAGCGAGAAGGGCTCCAACGGGTTCCTGTCAAATCGCTGTCTCTTCAGGAAGGGCTTCAATGATCTGCTGTGCGGTCCTGAGGGCAGTCGGATGGGCCTGTTAGAGGGCGCGGCCGGACGTGCGACTGGTCCGACCGTAGTGGGTTGCACGCCGCCGCGCAGAGCGACTTGTCCCTTGCGTGAGAAGTTAATCGATTCGCCGAGGATTCGCGCCTCCTGAGGAGCATGGAACCCATTTGAGTTTTCC
>Ga0180121_10001380_pt1 | contig 10309 bp, 10 predicted proteins | sample AntDrymUQ5402106_2_FD_129676 | JGI IMG/M metagenome (GOLD analysis project Ga0180121, IMG submission 129676) | Polar desert sand microbial communities from Dry Valleys, Antarctica - metaG UQ540 (21.06) (version 2) (version 2) | ecosystem: Environmental > Terrestrial > Soil > Desert | place...
ATGCCGCGGCCTGCACGTCAGGGGGGCGAGACATCTTCAGGAATGCCGTCGGCGGATTACCCTTTCGTCCGCGGCGCCACAGAACCGTCCGGCGGGCTCCCCGAGGGGCGGCATCCGGAGTTCAGGGACGAATGCTCACAAACCCGCGCCAGATTGGTTTGCCATCGAGCATCACATCTCTCCGATACAGACCGGACAACGATGCAATCGGCACCTCCCATGAGGACAGCGACATCTGCCCCTTGCGAAGGTTCATCTTCTTCGGCTTGCTCTCCATTACCGGCCGGTTGTCGGCGTCGAACAGACGGATATTTGCCAATCCCTTGAGTTGTTCGATCGGATTCCACGTAACGAAGATGCGGCAGGCGCCAGAACGCACCAAAGCGGCGCCCTTTGGCCACGTACTCAATCGTCGACTTTGAGCTGACGTCCCCGTCCTGGCTCCGCCACTCGGCAACTAGTCGGTGCGGTCCCGGAACCCCTTCCCAGTCGAAGGCCACGATGATCTCGCGGTCATCCTCGCGATTGAAGACCGAACGTTCCTCCGTGAGGACAAACGTGTCGTTCGTTGTCGAGCCAGTCGGTCCGGAGGCGATCCTCAGGACATGGAGCGGAGCAGTCTGGGGCAGGACCGCACGGAGGCCGACCGGCAGGAGGATGACGAGCGCAGAAAGCATCGAGGCCCAGCTTTTCATGTCGGTCAACTGTAGTGTCGTGGAGATTCGCGCACGCTGGAGGAGAAGGAAGTCCTCCCCTGGCGCAGAGCATACAGATTTTTGCTGCGAGGAGACAGTCTGGCGGCCGTTCCGGCTGACCACCAAACGACCGGCGCTTTTGCTGAACGGGCTCGCGTCAGCGAAGCGAGGGAGCCCTGGCGGAGGCGGGCACGCGCTCCCTGATGGCTTCGAAGAACGCATCGGCGAGCGCCTGGTAGCCGGCGGGGCGCAGGTGCAGACCGTCCTGATCCACGTATTCCGCTTCGCGGCCGACGAATCGGGCGTGTGTATCGACGACGGTCGCCCCTTCCGCGTGCACCATTGCGGCGAGCGCGGCATTCGTCCGGCGGATTGCCTCCGCGGCAATGCGCCGATCCCGTCGCCCGCCGACGTATGGACCGGGGGGTGTCAGCGTGCTCACGAACACGTAGCGGACGCCGTAGGACGAAACCCCGGCAATGCGAATGGACTGCCGGATGCCGGCGATCACATCGTCGATCTTGCGACTGCATGCCGCGGTTCCCTCGCTGCCCGGCGTGCACTCGGCCAGCAGGTTGTTATACCCGTCCAGCAGGAGCAGCGCGTCGCCGCGGTCCATTTCGAGCACCCCCGGCAGCTTTTCGACGCTGCGCTCGACAGGGTCCCCGCCGGTTCCCCTGTTCAAAACGACAATGCCCTGATCGGGATACTCGGCATTCAGCAGCCCTTCCAGGATCGTGGGATAGACGTTCGGAAAGTCGACGAACCCCTCGGGCCGCCGCCCCAGGCGACCGTTCTCGCCGGCGGTCACGCTGTCGCCGAACGCGATGAACCTCGTGGCACCCAGGAGCCGAGGCGCCAGTGTCACGGTGAACGTGCAGGTCGCCTGACGCCCCTGCGCATCCATGGCGGCGCACGTGACGGGAGTCGCTCCGGTCAGGAAGCGTGTTCCGGACGAGGGCGTGCACGACACCGAAACAGGGAGCGTGCCTCCAAGCGTGGTCGGCGGAGTGAACAGGACCTCGGCGGTGCCGCCGGCGGCACCCCGGACGGTCATGTTCGCTGGGCAGGAAATCACCGGCGCCTGTGGTGAAGGGGGCATCACCGGGCTGTCGCCGCAGCCGCCCACGACCACGCCGATCGCGAGGACCCATGCGGGTCTTCGGGCCCGCACGAACGATCACTCCGCCCCGACGCCGAGGTACGTTCGCAGCTTCTCGTCGTGGAAGCGCGCTTCCGCATCCGGCTCGCTCACGACGAGCGACGCGATGATGCCTGCAAGGAACCCGGCGGGCATCGACACGATGGCGGGGTTGCGCAGCGGAAAAAGAGGCGTTGGGTTGTGCAGCAAGTCGACCCAGATGGTCGGACTCAACACGATCAGCACGACCGACAACACCGCACCCGTCACGATCGCGCAGACCGCCCCGGCCGTATTGAATCGCCGCCAGACGATGGACAACAGAAGCGCGGGAAAATTCGCGCTCGCGGCGACGGCGAATGCGAGCCCGACCATGAACGCGACGTTCTGGCCCTTGAAGAGGATTCCGAGCATCACCGCGAGGACGCCAAACGCGACGGTCGCGGCACGCGCGACGCGGATCTGTTCATGATCCGACGCGTGACCCTTCCTGATCGCGTGGGTGAAAATGTCGTGCGACAGCGCACTGGCGCCCGCCAGTGTGAGGCCCGCCACAACGGCGAGGATCGTGGCAAACGCGACGGCCGCGATGAAGCCGAGGAACGGGGTGCCGCCGAGCAGCTCCGCGACGAGAGGTGCGGCCATGTTGCCGCCCGGATCCACGGACGTGATGACATCGCGTCCGACCAGCGCGGCCGCCCCGAACCCGACGATGGGGATGATCAGGTAGAAGTATCCGATGAACCCGGTTGCATACAGGACGGACGTGCGGGCAGCCCGCGCGTCGGGCACGGTGTAGAACCGCATCAGAATGTGCGGTAGCCCGAGGAGGCCGAACATGAGCGCGATGCCCAGCGAGACGGCGTCGATCGGATCCCTCACAAGGCCCCCGGGTTCGAGCGCGGCCTGGCCATAGCGCGCGGCGACGGCCGCGTAGAGCTCGCCCGGGGAAAAGTCGAACCGGCTCAGCACGAGCACGGTCAGCACGGTCACGCCGAAGAGCAGCAGGATCGCCTTGATGATCTGCACCCAGGTCGTCGCGATCATGCCGCCGAACAGCACATACGCCAGCATCACCGCACCGACGCTGATGACGGCCCATTCGTAGGGTACGCCGAACATCAGCGTGATCAGGTTGCCGGCGCCGACCATCTGCGCCAGCACGTAGAACAGCAGCGTCAGAATGCCGCCGAAAGCCGCGGCGATGCGCACCGGGACCTGCCGCAGCCGGAACGCGACGACATCGGCAAACGTGTATTTGCCCAGGTTGCGCAGCGGCTCTGCGATGAGGAACATCAGGGCTGGCCACCCGACCAGCCACCCGGTCGCGTAGATCATGCCGTCGTAACCCCGCAGCGCCACCAGTCCGGCAATGCCCAGGAACGACGCGGCGCTCATGTAGTCACCCGCCAGCGCCAGGCCATTCTGGAGCGGGCTGACGGAGCGGCTGGCAGCGTAATAATCACTGGTGGATCGCGTGCGGCGCGCCGCCAGGTAGGTGACGACGAGCGTCAGCACGACAATGGCCAGAAACCACAGGATCGCGGACTGCGTCGGGGAACCAAGCGTCGTCTGCATGGCGGTCAGTCTCCCTGCATGCGGGCGCGAAGACGCGCCACGTCAGGGTCGTAGTGGCGGTTCGCCCAGACGACATAGATGGCCGTCAAAATCCATGCGCCGACAATTACGGCACCCGCCACGACAATGCCGACCGTCGTGGCCGGACCGACCCTGCGTGACAGGAGGTCCCGGTCCATGGCAATGAGCAGGATGTAGCCGTAATACAGCACGAAGAGCAGCGTGCTCAGGACCATCGAGACGCGCCATCGACGCATCACCAGGTTTTGGAACTCCGCCGAATCGAGCACCTCGCGAACGGTCGATTTCACATCAGCTCCTGGACAGCCGTCAGATCCCGGCTTTCAGCGGTCAGCTTCAGAGTTCGAACGTCCGTGTTCGAGCCTCAGCGTTCCCGCCGCCGCATCATACAGGGAGTGGGAGAAAGTCGCGCGTGAGTACGCGGGCGGCCTTTCGGAGCCCTCACCAGCCGGAGGGCTTGCCGCGGTTCTGCTCGTCCAGCCACGTCTTCAGGGGAGCGAAGTAATCGGCCATTGCGCCGGCGTCCATCTGGCGCTCCCCGGTCAGCGCCTCGAGGGCGTCGGGCCACGGCTTCGAGGCGCCCATTTCGAGCATCGCCTTCAGCCGCTGCCCGGCCTGACGGCTGCCGTAGATGGAGCAGCGATGGAGCGGAGTCGTACAGCCCGCCTCACGGGCGAGCGCCCGGTGAAACTGGAACTGGAGGATCCGCGCCAGGAAATAGCGTGAGTAAGGGGTGTTCGCCGGCACGTGATACTTGGCGCCAGGATCGAAGAAGGCGTCGCCGCGCGCCGACGCCGGCGCCACACCCTGGTAACGGAGTTTCAGGTCCCACCACGCGCGATTGTAGTCGGACGGGGCGATCTTCCCGGAAAACACCTGCCATCGCCACTGGTCGACGAGCAGGCCGAATGGGAGGAACGCCAGCCGCTCGAGCGCCGACTTCAGCAGCAGACCCATGTCGGCCGAGGCGTCGGGTGCGCTTTCGAGCAGCCCGATCTTGACCAGGTACTCCGGGGTGACAGAGAGCGCCAGGGTATCCCCGACGGCTTCGTGAAACCCGTCGTTGGCACTGTCGCGCAGGATCATCGGCAGCGTGCCATACGCGCGCTGATAGAAGTTGTGCCCGAGCTCGTGATGGATGGTGGTGAAGTCCTCGTCATTCACATCGATGCACATCCTGATGCGCACATCGTCCACGGCATCGATGTCCCACGCGCTCGCGTGGCATACGACCTCGCGATCGCGAGGCTTCGTGAACATTGAACGGTCCCAGAAAGTCTTCGGAAGCGGCTCGAAGCCGAGCGACGTGAAGAATCGCTCGCCGACCTTCACCATCTCGACCGGCTCCATCTTGCGGGCGACGAGCCGATCCGTCAGTGAGAACGCGGGGGGCACGCCGGCAGGCGCCACCACGTCGTAAATGTTCGTCCAGTCCTGCTGCCAGAGGTTTCCGAGGAGGTGCGCGGGGATGGGACCACGCTCGGGGACGGCCGCGCCGTATTTTTCGTGGAGCCGGCTCCGGACGTACGTGTGAAGCGACAGGTACAACGGCCGGAGCTGCTCCCAGAGGCGATCGAGGTCCCTCGCGAAGGCGTCGGGTGGCATGTCGTACTTGCCGCGCCACATCGCACCGGTGTCCGGATACCCCAGCGCGGCAGCCCCCTTGTTCGAGAGGGTCACGAAGGCGGCATAGTCCTTCTTCAACGGGACCGAGATCGTGTGCCAGCCCTCCCAGACGTCGCGGAGCCGCTCCGGATTGCGGCTCTCGGCCATGATCTTGGTGATCTCCTCGATGTCGAGACAGGCGTCGCCCGTCACGTTGTCGGGACAGTACTTGCCGCTGCCGTATGTGCTCTCCATGGAGGCGACGAGGCGCGTCATCGCCTCCGCTTCCTCTGGAATGGGCGGCGCCGACATCGTGAGGGAGTTCTTGAGCACGTCCATCTGCCGCCGATCCTGCGGCGGGAGAGTCACACCATCGAAACGCCGGGCCTCTTTCGCGTACCTGGTGCCCGCGTTGACCGCGGCCTCATTGGCCTGGGCGGCCATCGCCTCGGTGTCCGGGGTGATGTAGGTCCCCTGCACCCAGCCGGCGCGGCTCGCGCCAATCCAGAGGCGCAGGAGCTCACGATTGGCGTCCTCCAGGAACTGCCGCGCCTCGGCGGCCGTCGCGCCCGACGGAGACGCTGCCGGGGGGGCTGTCTGCGCGCGCGCGATCAAGGCTGAGCCGGCGACGATCGCCGCGAGGGCCAGGGCCAAGAGGTGCTTCGAATACATATCCTTCCATGATACGGCAGCCCTATTCGAACGTCAGCGTTCCCGCGTCCGCCGCGAAGCGGCTGCGGCGCGGCCTCGCCGTAGCACGCGGATCCCGCAGCGGGCGGAGGCGGGCGAACTTCAGCTTTTTTTCAGCACGGCGAGGTGCTTCAGGTGCGTCGATCGGAGCGCGATGTAGTCCGCGTGCTCGATTTTGAGCTCGTTCGCGATGCGCCGGATCTCGTTGTCCTCGATCGTGACGATCGAGGCGTCGACGGACGACACGGCAAACAGCGCGTCGACGAGCGCCAGCTTGTCGGCGTGCGTCGCGATCGCGTCGAACTTGCGCGTGACGACGAAGTCGTCGGTCCCCCCGGATCGGCGGCCCTGGATCCCCGCGAGCCGCACCGCTTCGGCCGCCTGCCCGGCGGGGATGCCGGCGTGCTGTCCGACGAGCCGTTCCATCGCCCGCGCCTCCTCGTCCGTGACCTCCTGATCCGCGCGCGCGCTCCGCGTCAGGATGTACGCGAAACACGCGACGTGCCGCCGGCGCGACGGTTCGACGCCCGGCAGCGCCCGCTCAATCGCCTCCAGAATGTCGAACTCGGGAGCGCGGACGTCCTTGCCAATTCCAAGCCATTTCCACACCGACATCGGACCAAGTCTAGCGTGTCCCGCGTGCTACGCTTGGTGTTTCCCATGATCTCTTTTTCGCGCATCAGCAAGCAGTACGGGCGGCAGATTCTCTTCGTCGACACCTCGTTCCAGCTCAATCCGGGCGAAAAGGTCGGTCTGGTCGGCCCGAACGGCGCCGGGAAGACCACGCTCTTCCGCATGATCGTGGGGGAAGAGGCGCCGGACGACGGAGAGGTGTCCGTACCGAAGAAGCTCACGATTGGCTACTTCCGGCAGGACGTCGAGGAGATGTCGGGGCGGTCCGTCCTCGATGAGGCGATCGCCGGGAGCGGCCGGGTCGGGGATCTGCATCACGAGCTCGAACGGCTGAACCAGGCGATGGCGGACCCCGCGCGGGCCGGCGAGATGGACGGCGTTCTGGCGCGCTTCGGCGAAGTCCAGGAGGAGTACGAGCATCTCGGCGGATATGCGCTCGAGAGCCAGGCGCGCGAAGTGCTCGGGGGACTCGGATTCGACGAAGACCGCATCGACGGCGACGTCGGGGCCCTCTCGGGCGGATGGAAGATGCGCGTCGCGATGGCGCGGGTCCTGCTCGGTCGCCCCGACGTCCTGCTGATGGACGAGCCAACGAACCACCTCGACATCGAATCCATCATCTGGCTCGAGGCGTTCCTGAAGTCGCTGCCCGGCGCGCTGCTCATGACGTCGCACGACCGCGAGTTCATGAACCGGATCGTCACCCGGATCGCGGAGATCGACGCCGGCGAGATCACCGGGTACTCCGGCAACTACGACTTCTACGAGCGGGAGCGCGCCATCCGCGAAACGAACCGCGAAGCCGCGTATGCGCGCCAGCAGGCGATGCTCGCCAAGGAGCAGCGCTTCATCGACCGGTTCGCCGCCCACGCGGCGAAGGCGGCCCAGGTGCAGAGTCGCGTCAAGGCACTGGAGAAGATCGAGAAGGTCGAGCCGCCCAGGACGCGGCGTGTCGTCGATTTCGAATTCCGGCAGCCGCCGCGGTCGGGCGAGCAGGTGGCCGTCATCGAAAACCTGCACAAGGCGTACGGCAGGCGGGTGGTCTACGACGGGCTGTCGCTGACGATTCGACGCGGGGAGCGCTGGTGCGTCATGGGTCGCAACGGCGCCGGGAAGACGACGCTGCTGAAGATGGTGGCCGGGGCGCTCGCCCCGGACTCCGGCGACATCCGGCTGGGCGCCAGCCTCAAGCTGGGCTATTTCGCGCAGCAGGCGCTGGACCTGCTGCATCCGGACCTCACCGTCTGGGAACAGATGGAGAAAGACTTCCCGAAGGAATCCATCGGCGCGCTGCGCAATCTGCTCGGCGCGTTCCAGTTCTCCGGAGAGGACGTGGAGAAGCGGATCCGGGCGTTGTCAGGGGGAGAGAAGACGCGGCTGGTCATGGCCCGCATGCTGCTCGACCCGCCGAACTTCCTGGTGCTCGACGAGCCGACGAACCATCTGGATCTCGCCACGAAGGAGATGCTGATCCACGCGCTCACCCGGTTCGAGGGCACGATGCTGTTCGTCTCGCACGACCGGACGTTTCTGCGCGGCCTGAGCAACCGGGTGCTGGAGCTCGGGGGGGAAAGCGGCACCGACGCCGAGCCGCACGCCTATCTCGGGTCGTATGTCGAATACGTGGAGCGCACCGGGCACGAAGCACCGGGTGTCCACCAGTAGGTCTGTCTCACGTCCGACGTGCCACGTGCCGGGTGCAACGTATCGTACCCCGCACGTGCAACGTCGCCACGTCCGACGTGCTATTCGCGGGCGGGAGCGACGGGGTCCGATTTGGCCGGGGTCCCCGCGCCGTCCTTGGCGGCCTTCACCAGGTCGCGGATCTTCGCCCGGCGCAGCACCGCACGCTTCCGGTTGATCTGGTGCCGGGACTTGTCGCCGTTCCGTGCTGACATCACACACTCCTGTTGGTCGAGGGTTAGAGCCTTCCATTTTAGCCCGGGTTGGAGTCCCCCGTGACGGCTTTCGAGCCGGACCCCCTGCAGTTTGGCACTTTGGCACCTTGGCGCCTTGGCACTCTGGCCCCTGTTAACCCTTCAGCGCCCGCTCCAGCGCGGAAAAGGCTGCGAGCATCTCGGCGTACGAAAAATTCGCATTGCGCCCGCTGGGGTTGGGCAGCACGAACATCCGCGTTCCGTGGATCGTCTGGGGCTGCGGCCCCAGAGGGATGCGGGCGGGGGGGCGCTCGGCGCCGATGAGCGGCAGGATCGCGCGGTACAGCGTCACGCCGACCAGCGCGAGCACTTCCGGACGGAACTTCCTGATCTTGCGCTCCAGGATCTTCCACCCCGCGACGTATTCCGAGGGCGACAGGTCGTCGATGCCGGGGCTCGGCCGCGCCACGAGGTTGGTAATCCCGTACCCGAACACCGGGAGGCGGTCGTCGTCGATCCACGTCACCGGTTCCGGTACCAGCCGGGACGCGAACAGCAGTTTCCAGAAACGATTCGACGGCCCCGCGAAGTGATGTCCGGTCTGCGCGGAGCGAACGCCGGGATTGATCCCGACAAACAGCACGCGGACTCCGGGCTGAATCCGGTCCGTGAGCCGCAGCGCAGCCCAGTCATCCGCCACTCTCCTCTTCGGCATCGCGTCTTCTATAATCCTCCGGGATTCGCCCGCCGCGCCGTAGCCGCGTCGCGGCGAAGGCGGGGAGCTCAGGGCTGAGCGCTGAAAGGGACAAGGATCATCCAATGAACTGGCTCTTCAAGGAAGAACCCGAAAATTACAACTACGACCAGCTCGCCCGTGACGGCCGCACCTCCTGGACGGGTGTGAGGAACCCCGTCGCACAAAAGAACCTGAAAGCCGTCGAGAAGGGCGACCGAATCTTCTTCTACCACACGGGAAAACAGAAAGCCGTTGTCGGGATCGCAAAGGCCGCGGCCGACGCGTACCCGGATCCGGATGACGCGACCGGAAAGCTCTATGCCGTCGATGTGCTGCCGGTAAAGAAGCTGACGCAGCCGGTAACGCTCGCCGTCGTCAAGGCAGACAAATTCTTCGCTTCCTTTGCGCTCACGCGCGTGCCGCGCCTCTCCGTGATGCCGGTCACGGACGACCAATGGGAGCGGATCGTACGAATGGGCTCCGGGACGTGAAGCGCTTATCCCGCCCTGGGCTTGAGCAGCAAAAATCCGAGCGGCGGTAGATTCAACCGGAGGGAGTCAGGATGGCCGTGCGCCGCGATGGCCTCGGTCCGGACGATGCCGCTGTTTCCGAGATTGCTGCCGCCGTAGTTTTCGCTGTCGCTGTTGATCAGCTCCAGATACTCCCCGCCCCGCGGGACCCCGATGCGGTAGCCATCGCGAGGGACGGGCGTGAAGTTCACGATTGCCGCGACGAAGTCGCTGCCGTCACGCGCACGCCGGATGAGGGAAACGACGCTGTTCTCGCTGTCGTTGCAGTCGATCCAGGCGAAGCCGTGTGGTTCGAAGTCGACCTGGTGCAACGCGGGTTCGGATGTGTAGACGTGGTTGAGATCCTGCACGAACCTCCGAAGGCCCGCGTGCAGCGGCCGGTCGAGCAGATGCCAGTCGAGGCTGCGGTCGTAATTCCACTCGCGCCCCTGGCCGAACTCGCATCCCATGAACATCAGCTTCTTGCCAGGATGCGCATACATGAACCCGTAGAGTGCGCGCAGCGTTGCGGCCTTCTGCCACTCATCCCCCGGCACCTTGTCGAACATCGAGCCCTTCCCGTGGACGACTTCGTCGTGGGAGAACGGCAGCACGAAATTTTCGCTGAAGGCATAGAGCAGCGAGAACGTCAGGTGGTGGTGGTTCCAGCGCCGGTGCACGGGATCGTTGTGCACGTACTCCAGAATGTCGTTCATCCACCCCATGTTCCATTTGTAGGTGAAGCCGAGGCCGCCGACGTACGTCGGCCGGCTGACCGACGGCCAGGCGGTCGACTCTTCAGCGACCGTAATCGACCCGGGCTG
>Ga0180121_10001381_pt1 | contig 10308 bp, 10 predicted proteins | sample AntDrymUQ5402106_2_FD_129676 | JGI IMG/M metagenome (GOLD analysis project Ga0180121, IMG submission 129676) | Polar desert sand microbial communities from Dry Valleys, Antarctica - metaG UQ540 (21.06) (version 2) (version 2) | ecosystem: Environmental > Terrestrial > Soil > Desert | place...
CCGCAACCGCCACCGATGCACCCCTCATGGGCCACTCGGGGGCGGCCCATGGCTTCGCCGAGGGCAAGGGCGCTGACCGCGAGACGCGGGAGGCACTCGAGCAGGCGCTGCGCGAGTGGGCGACCGGGACCGACGGCGGGCTGGCTGTGCGCCCGGGCGCCGGCGCCGGTGGCGGCATCGGGTTCGGGCTGCTGCTGCTGGGGGCGCAGCGGGTCAACGGCACCGAGCTGGTCGCCTCGCTGGCCGGCCTCGACGATCGGGTCCGGATGGTCGACCTCGCCGTGACGGGGCAGGCGGTGTTCGACTGGGAGGCCCTGCGGGGCCGGGTGGTCGTGGCCGTGGCGCGGGCGGCCCAGCGGGCGGGTCGCCCGACCGTCGTGCTCTGCGAGCGGCTCGAGGTGGGGCGCCGCGAGCTGTCCAGCACCGGTGTGGACGCCGCCTACGCCGTCGCCGACACGCCGGGAGGTGACACGGGTCACAGATCCGCGGAGAGCCTGGCGGCGCTCGCGGAGAGAGTCGCCCGCACATGGTCACGGTGACGGGCTCCGGGTGTGTCACCATGGACGGGAACGTCTGCCAAGCCACGCACCGGGAGCCACCCACATGACCGTTCAGGACCAGCAGACCGAGCAGGGCATCGCCCTCACCGACCACGCCGCGTTGAAGGTCAAGAGCCTGCTCGAGCAGGAAGGTCGAGACGACCTCCACCTCCGGGTCGCCGTCCAGCCCGGTGGCTGCAGCGGCCTGCGCTACCAGCTCTTCTTCGACGAGCGCGCCCTCGACGGTGACGTCGTGACCGACTTCGGCGGCGTCGGCGTCGTCGTCGACCGGATGAGCTCCCCCTACCTGGGTGGCGCCACCATCGACTTCGTCGACACGATCGAGAAGCAGGGCTTCACGATCGACAACCCCAACGCCGGTGGTTCCTGCGCCTGCGGCGACTCGTTCCACTGATCCCGCTGCGCTGCCCCTGATCCACTTTCGTGCCCCGGCCGGTCAGGGTGAGGGTGCCAGCAGGACCTCGCCGGTGACCGCGTCGACGACCTCCCGGACACCGAGGTCCTCCTCGAGCCGGACGGTCCGGTCGTACTGCTGGGCGAGCTCGATGCACGGGCCGTCGAACGTGGCCTTCTCCCGCAGGGTCAGCGAGACCTTCGCTCCCGTCTCGTCTGCGTAGACCGCGTAGAGGTAGCAGGTGTCCACCCCGCCCCAGAACCGCACCGCCAGGGACCTGTCGTCCTGGCCGCGGGTCACCGAGGTGAACCGCGACATGGGCGCGTCCGGGTCGGCCGATCCGTCAGCGGTGGGTGCCGGTGGCTGGGGTTCGGCGCTCCCGACCGAGCCGGGCTGGCCGTCACCGCCGGACCCGGGGACCCCGCTGACCGACCCACCGGGTCCGCCACCTGGCGGGTCGACCAGACGGACCACCCCCAGCACCAGGACGAGCACGCCCAAGGCCACCGCGAGGGGCACACCGACCCGGCGTACGCGCTGTGAGGTCATGACGGTGGGACGCGACCGAGCCGCCCCGGGTTCCTGGCGGGTCCGTCAGTCGCCGTAGCCGCCCATGTCCGCGACCATCGCCACCGCACTCCGGGGGATGGAGATGACCCGGTGCCGGGGCACCTCGGAGAGGTGGCGGGTCACCTCGGCGCAGTCGGCGACCAGCGAGTCGAGCGAACCGGGCTCCACCTCAGGCGGGGGCGCGGGGTCCACCGCGTCCACCAGGTCCACCAGGTCCACCGCGTCCAGGTCGGTCACCCCGTTACCGTAGGGAGAGAACCGCGCCAGGGGAACGCCTACCGATCGGTAGTGTTCGGGGGCAGCCGCACCCTCCACGGGAAGAGACCCTCGATGCGCATCGCCGTCACCGGCTCGATCGCCACCGACCACCTGATGACGTTCGACGGGCGGTTCACCGACTCCCTCGTCGTGGACCAGCTGGACAAGATCTCCCTGTCGTTCCTGGTGGAAGACCTCGAGATGCGCAGGGGTGGCATCGCCGCCAACATCGCGTTCGGCCTGGGCTGCCTCGGCCTCGACCCGGTGCTGGTCGGCGCCGTCGGCCAGGACTTCGCCGACTACCGCTCCTGGCTGGAGCGCCACCGTGTCGACACGGCGTCGGTCCACGTCTCCGAGCTGCGTCACACCGCGCGCTTCGTCTGCACCACCGACAGCGACCACGCGCAGATCGCCTCGTTCTACGCCGGTGCGATGCGCGAGGCCCGCGACATCGAGCTGGCGCCGATCGCGGCGCGGCTCGGGGGTCTGGACATGGTCGTGATCAGCGCCAACGACCCCGAGGCGATGTTGCGCCACACCGAGGAGTGCCGGACCCGGGGCTACCCGTTCCTCGCCGACCCGAGCCAGCAGGTCGCGTGGATGGACGGGCCCGGGATCCGGGCGCTGGTCGACGGTGCCACCTACCTGTTCACCAACGAGTACGAAGCGGCCCTGGTCGAGCAGAAGGCCGGCTGGAGCGCCGACGAGATCCTCGACCGGGTGGACACGCGCGTCGTGACGCTCGGTGTCAAGGGCGTGCGCATCGACCGCGCGGGCGAGCCGCCCATCCACGTCGAGTGCGCACCCGAGGAGCGCAAGGCAGACCCGACCGGTGTCGGCGACGCCTTCCGGGCCGGCTTCCTCGCCGCCACGGCGTGGGGGCTGGGCCACGAACGAGCCGCCCAGGTGGGCAGCCTGCTCGCGACCTACGTCATCGAGACCGTCGGGACCCAGGAGTACGAGCTCGGGCAGGCCCGGTTCCTCGACCGGCTCGGCGAGGCCTACGGGCCGGCGGCGGTCGCCGACGTCGAGCCGCACGTGCGCTGCCCGCGACCCTGACCGGGCCGTCGGTGCCCTCGGTCCCAGCGGTGCCGCGACCGGTCGAGCCGGCGCCGTCGCGGTACCACTTCGACGTCACGACGGCACCGGCCGGCGAGGACTTCCTCGGCAGCGGCGCCGACCTCGCCGCCGGCACGCTGCTCGCGGCCTACCGGGCGGGTGCGTTCCCGATGCCGGTGTTCCGCCGCCCACGGAACCGGCGGATCGGCTGGTGGTCACCGGACCCACGCGGGGTTCTCCCGTTGGACGGCCTGCGAGTGAGCCGGTCACTGCGCCGTGCGTGCCGCCGGTTCGAGGTGCGGGTCGACACGGCGTACGACGAGGTGGTCCGTGCCTGCGCCGACCCTCGGCGGCCGGACGGCTGGATCAGGGGGGACGTCGTCGCGGCCTACCGCCGGCTGCACGACCTCGGCTGGGCGCACAGCGTGGAGGCCTGGTCGGTCCACGAGGACGGACGGGAGCGGCTGGCGGGCGGCCTCTACGGCCTGGCGATCGGCGGCCTGTTCGCAGGGGAGTCGATGTTCCACGCCGCCGGCCCGGCCGGCCGGGACGCGTCGAAGGTCGCGCTGGTGGGGCTGGTGGAGATGCTGCTCGCGGCCGGTGGCGGGGGCCGGCTGCTCGACGTGCAGTGGGCCACCGGGCACCTGCAGTCGTTGGGTGTCGTCGAGGTCCCGCGGCCCACCTACCTCCACCTGCTGGCGACCGCTCTCGAGCTGCCCCCGCCGGGCCTGCACGTGGCCACGCCGGGACGCCCACCTCGGCGCGGGTCGGAGGCCCCTCTGGAGTAGGGTGCCAAGCGCTACAAGGACCGCCGGAACAATGCTCCGGCACGACCCGCGGAAGAGGCCATGTTGCGTCCGTCCGGCACCGACCGTCCGCGGTCCTCAGGTTCGCGTGGCCGGGCCCTCGCTCTCGGTGCGCTGCTGCTGCTGACCCTCACGGCGTGCTCCTCCGACGAGCTGCCCACCTTCGCCATGCCGGCCCGGGACACCACCGACCAGGTGCCGCGGATCCTGTCGCTGTGGCAGGGCTCGTGGATCGCCGCGCTCGCCGTCGGTGTGCTGACCTGGGGGCTGATCCTGTGGCCCGTGGTCGCCCACCGCCGCAAGCGCGACGCGACCGGGCTGCCGCCGCAGACGCGCTACAACCTGCCGATCGAGGTTCTCTACACCGTCGTGCCGTTCATCATGATCGCGGTGCTCTTCTACTTCACCGCGCGTGACGAGGACGTCATCCTGCGCACCTCGGCGAACCCCGACCACCGCATCACCGTCACGGGCATCCAGTGGTCGTGGCAGTTCACCTACGCGAGCGACGGTGGCGCGATGACCACCGGTACGCCGGGCAGGCCGCCCACCCTGGTCCTGCCCGAGGGTGAGAGCGTGCAGTTCCGGCTGGAGTCCGACGACGTCATCCACTCGTTCTGGGTGCCGGCGTTCCTGTTCAAGATGGATGTCATCCCCGGCCAGCCCAACAGGTTCGAGATCACGCCCACGAAGCAGGGGGAGTTCAAGGGCAAGTGCGCGGAGCTCTGCGGCCAGGACCACGCCCGCATGCTGTTCAACGTCGAGGTCGTCCCGCCTGAGAAGTTCGACACCCGCATAGCCGACCTCAAGGCACGCAACGACTCGGGGAGCGCGCAGTGACCCTCACCGCCCAGCCACGCCCGGGTACCGGGGTCATCCGGACCCCGCGCAAGGGGAACGCCGTCGTCAAGTGGGTGACCAGCACCGACCACAAGACGATCGGCCACCTCTACCTGATCACCTCGTTCGTGTTCTTCCTCATCGGCGGCCTGATGGCCATGCTGATGCGGGCCGAGCTCGCCCGCCCCAACAACCAGCTGATGACCGGTGAGCAGTACAACCAGCTGTTCACCATGCACGGCACGATCATGCTGCTGCTGTTCGCCACCCCGCTGTTCGTGGGTTTCGCGAACGTGATCATGCCGTTGCAGATCGGCTCGCCCGACGTCGCGTTCCCGCGCCTGAACATGTTCAGCTACTGGCTGTTCCTCTTCGGTGGCATCATCGCGATGCTGGGCTTCCTCACTCCCAACGGCGCCGCGGCCTTCGGATGGACCGGCTACGCGCCGCTGAACTCCGTGGTGTTCTCCCCCGGCATGGGCAGCGACCTGTGGATCATGGGCCTGGCGCTGGGCGGCTTCGGCACCATCCTGGGCGCCGTCAACTTCATCACCACGATCTTCTGCATGCGCGCACCCGGCATGACGATGTTCCGGATGCCGATCTTCACCTGGAACATCCTGCTCACCAGCGTGCTGGTGCTGATGGCATTTCCGGTGCTCGCGGCGGCGCTGCTGGCGCTGGAGGCCGACCGCAAGTTCGGGGCGCACATCTTCGACCCGGCCAACGGCGGCGCGATCCTGTGGCAGCACCTGTTCTGGTTCTTCGGCCATCCCGAGGTCTACATCATCGCGCTCCCGTTCTTCGGCATCGTCTCCGAGGTCCTGCCGGTCTTCAGCCGCAAGCCGATCTTCGGCTACAAGGGCCTGGTCTTCGCCACCATCGCCATCGCCGGGCTCTCGGTCACGGTGTGGGCGCACCACATGTTCGCGACCGGGGCGGTGCTGCTGCCGTTCTTCGCGTTCATGTCCTTCCTGATCGCCGTGCCGACCGGGGTGAAGTTCTTCAACTGGATCGGCACGATGTGGAACGGCTCGCTGACGTTCGAGACGCCGATGCTGTGGTCGATCGGCTTCCTCGTGACGTTCCTCTTCGGCGGCCTGACCGGCATGATCCTGGCCTCGCCGCCGCTGGACTGGCCGATTACCGACACCTACTTCGTCGTGGCCCACTTCCACTACGTCGTGTTCGGGACCGTCGTCTTCGCGATGAACGCAGGGTTCTACTTCTGGTGGCCGAAGATGACCGGCCGGATGCTCGACGAGCGGCTCGGCAAGATCCACTTCTGGACGCTGTTCGTCGGGTTCCACACGACCTTCCTCATCCAGCACTGGCTTGGCGTGATCGGCATGCCGCGCCGGTACGTCGACTACCTGGCCAGCGACGGCTTCACCGGCTTGAACATGGTCTCGACGATCGGGTCCTTCCTGCTGGGAGCCTCGACGCTGCCGTTCCTCTACAACGTCTTCAAGAGCATGCGCGGCCCGAAGGTCACCACCGACGACCCGTGGGGGTACGGCCGGTCGCTGGAGTGGGCCACCTCCTGCCCCCCGCCCCGGCACAACTTCCTCGAGCTGCCCCGGATCCGTTCGGAGAGCCCCGCCTTCGACCTGCACTACCCCCACGTCGCGGCCATGGACACGCCGACGCAGGACAAGAACCTCCTCGACCAGGTGCTCGGCGAGCCCGACCTCGAGGGCGGCACCGGGGGTAAGCGCCGATGAAGGTCGAGGGTTTGCTCTTCGCGGCCGGCTTCTTCTTCTTCGCCATCGCGGCCGTGGTCTACGGCGTCCTGTCCGAGGAGCCCGTCGGCACGGTGGCGCTGGCCTTCACGGCCGGGCTCTCGTTCCTCATCGGCTACTACGTGCTGTTCACGGGCCGGCGCATCGACCCGCGCCCGGAGGACAGCCAGACGGCCGAGATCGCCGACGGTGCCGGCGAGCTGGGCTTCTACAGCCCGCACAGCTGGTGGCCGTTGGCGATGGCCTTCTTCGCGGCGACCTGCTTCCTCGGCATCGTCGTGGGCTGGTGGCTGTTCATCATCGGCGCGGTCGGCGGGGCACTCGCCGTCATCGGGTTGGTCTTCGAGTACTACCGGGGCGACCCCGTCCACTGACGCCCGGGTGCCGCCCGGCAACGAAAGTTTTCCCGGGTCGGGCTCATTCCGGGGTTCACACGTGCCGATTCGTTATGTGCGGGAGCGTGTCCTGGTTGGACGTCCGTCGAGACGACCGGTCAGACTGCTCGGGAACCGAAGGGGGCTAGGTATGCGGGCACGGCTCCGTGCACTGGTGCTGGGCGCTCTGCCTGTCCTGCTGCTGGCAAGCGGCTGCTCGTCCACGAGTCCGGCCCCGGCCGCCCAGGCGGCGGTCGAAGCGGCTGCCCAGGTCGCGCCCGTCAGGACCACCATCGAGATCGATCCGCCGTCGGCCAGCACCGACGTCGCCCCCGGGCGGCCCGTCACCGTGACCGTCACCGACGGTGAGCTCACCTCGGTGACCGTCACCGACGACAAGGGCCGCGCGATGGCGGGCGAGATCGCGGCGGGCGGGGACACCTGGACCTCCGAGAGCAACCTCAAGGTGTCCCGCCACTACCGCGTGCAGGCGACTGCCGAGGATGCAACGGGCCGACCGACGCAGCGCTCGGGGTTCTTCGCCACGGTCGCGCCGCGCGCCGTGCTGGAGACCAGCATCTCCCCGCTCGACGGCCAGGACGTCGGGGTCGGGATGCCCGTCGTCGTCCGCTTCAGTGAGCCGGTGACCGACCGGGCCGCCGTCGAGCAGGCGCTGACGGTCACGTCCTCCAAGCCGATCGTCGGGTCCTGGAGCTGGACCAGCGACGAGGAGATCCACTTCCGGCCCCGGGACTTCTGGCCCAGCAACACCGACGTGAGCGTCGACGTCGCCCTGCGCGGGATCGACGCGGGTCGCGGCGTCTGGGGCATGAAGAACCGCACGGTGAGGTTCAGCACCGGTTCGGCGATGATCAGCCTCATCGACGTCGACAAGTACACCCTCACGGTCACCCGCAACGGCAAGACCCTGCGGACCATCCCGGTCAGCACCGGCAAGGCCGGCTTCCTGACCCGTAACGGCACCAAGGTCATCCTCGAGAAGCACACGCTCAAGGTGATGGATGCCTCCACGATCGGCATCGGTCAGGGTGACCCGGAGTACTACCGGCTCGACGTTCCCTACGCCATGCGGGTCACCTGGAGCGGTGAGTTCGTCCACGCCGCGCCCTGGTCGGCCGGCTCGCAGGGTCGCGACAACGTCAGCCACGGCTGCGTGGGCATGAGCATGTCCAACGCCATCTGGCTGTTCAACATGAGCACCGTCGGCGACGTCGTGCAGGTCGTGGGCTCCCCGCGGGAGCTCGAGCCGGGCAACGGCTACACCGACTGGAACGTGTCCTGGGCCGACTGGACGGCCGGCAGCGCGCTCTAGCATCGACTGCGACCGCGAACTGTCGCGGTGCATCCGACGCGCACTCCGGGGAGGAAGAGCCTGGTGCCGTCCACCGTCGCGCTCGCCGTGCTCACGCGCGACCTGCGGGTGCACGACAACCCGACGTTGCACGCGGCGACCTCGGGGGCCGACTCGGTCGTCCCCCTCTTCGTCCTCGACGACGCCATCCTGCGCTCCGCCTACAACCGCCCCAACCGGGCCCGGTTCCTCGTCGAGTGCCTGCACGACCTCGACGCCAGCCTGCGCCGGTGCGGTGCCGGCCTGGTGATGCGCAGGGGCGACTGGGTCAGCGAGGTGGGCGGTGTCGTCGAGACGACCGGGGCGGGGACGGTCCACGTCTCGGGGGACGTGTCCCGCTACTCCCGGCGGCGCGTCGAGGCGCTGCGTGAACGGCTCGGCCCCGGCGTACGCCTCGAGGTGCACGACGACACGCTGCTCGTGGTGCCGCCCGGGGTCGTCAGCTCCGCCGGGAAGGACCACATGTCGGTGTTCACGCCCTACTTCCGCAAGTGGGAGCAGCAACCCGTGCGTCCGGCCGCGCCGACCCCGGGACCACTGTCGTTGTCGCTGCCGCGCGTGGACGTGGGCCGCATCCCCGCCGCCGAGGAGATCGCAGCGGGGGAGCCGTCCCCGGACCTCGCCGCGGGCGGCGAGACCGAGGCCCGGCGACGGATGACCGCCTGGCTGCGCGGCGGGCTCGAGGCGTACACCGACGACCACGACGCCCTGGGCAACGACAACACGTCGCGCCTCTCGCCCTACCTGCACTTCGGGTGCCTCTCCCCGCTCGAGCTCGTCCGCCGCGCCGCGGAGCAGCCAGGTGCGGCCTCGGCCGCCTTCGTCCGGCAGGTGGCCTGGCGCGACTTCCACCACCAGGTGCTCGCGGCGCGCCCGGAGTCGACGACCACGGACTACCGACCCCGGGGCGACCGATGGCACCACAGCGGGCAGGAGCTGACTGCGTGGAAGGAGGGCCGCACGGGCTACCCGATCGTCGATGCGGGGATGCGCCAGCTGGCCCGCGAGGGCTGGATGCACAACCGGGCGCGACTCATCGTGGGCCACTTCCTGTGCAAGACGCTCTACATCGACTGGCGCGAAGGTGCCCAGCACTTCGTCGACCTGCTGCTCGACGCGGACGTCGCCAACAACACGATGAACTGGCAGTGGGTGGCAGGCACCGGCACCGACAGCCGCTTCAACCGGACCTACAACATCGTGCTGCAGGCCCGCCGCCACGACCCGCGTGGCGCCTACGTCAGGAGGTACGTCGAGGAGCTGGCCGGCCTCGACGACGCCTACATCCACGAGCCGTGGCTGCTCCCCGACGGCGAGCTCGACCGGCTCGGCTACCCGCTGCCGATCGTCGACCAGGACGAGGCCAAGGAGCGCCTCAGGCGCGGGCGTCCCCGGTCCTGATCCGCTCCCCCCGCTCCAGCCGCTCCGCAGCGGCGGAGATGTTGCGAGCCATGCCGCCGAACACGATCCCGTGGAAGGGGGCCACGGCCCACCAGTAGAGGTGACCGAACAGCCCCCGCGGGTGGAAGAGCGCACGCTGGACGTACGTCGTGCGACGCGGCCCAGCGGCAGTGTCCTGGTCGGTCCGGATACCCAGCTCCAGCCAGGCGAGGCCGGGCAGGCGCATCTCGGCCCGCAGGCGCAGCAGCTCGCCCTGGTCGCGCTCCTCGACCCGCCAGAAGTCGATCGTCTCGCCGACGTACACCGTCGCCGGGTCACGGCGTCCGCGGCGCAGCCCCACGCCACCGACCAGCCGGTCGGCGAGCCCGCGCAGGCGCCAGGCCAGCGGGAAGGAGTACCACCCGTGCTCGCCACCGATGCCCTCGATGACCTCCCAAAGCGAGCCGGGCGACGCGGCGACCGTTCGCTCGCGCCGGTCGGTGTAGAGGCTGCCGCCCGCCCAGTCCGGGTCGCTGGGCAGCGGGTCGCTCGCAGCTCCCGGGACGGACGCCGAGGACCACCGTGACACGACGTCGGTCTCCCGGATCCGCTGCAGCGCCAGCTCCACCGCCCGGTCGAAACCCAGCAACCCCTCGGGCGGGTCGGGGACGTACGCTGCGATGTCGCGCTCCTTGGCGACCACCTCGTTGCGCAGGGAGTCGACCAGGGGGCGGGCGATGGAGTTGGGGACGGGGGTGACCAGGCCGACCCAGTGGCCGGACAGGGTGGGGGACAGGACCGGGACCGGCACGATGATCCGTGGCCGCAGACCGGCCACCCGGGCGTACCCCTGCATCATCTGCCGGTAGGTGAGCACGTCCGGGCCTCCGATGTCGAAGGACCGGGAGACGCTTGCGGGAAGGCTCGCCACGCCCACCAGGTAGCGCAGGACG
>Ga0180121_10001382_pt1 | contig 10304 bp, 9 predicted proteins | sample AntDrymUQ5402106_2_FD_129676 | JGI IMG/M metagenome (GOLD analysis project Ga0180121, IMG submission 129676) | Polar desert sand microbial communities from Dry Valleys, Antarctica - metaG UQ540 (21.06) (version 2) (version 2) | ecosystem: Environmental > Terrestrial > Soil > Desert | place...
GCGTGATCCGGAGCTCATCGTTGACGGCGAGATGCAGGCGGACACCGCCATGGATGAGCAGATCCTCAAGTCGGCGTATCCATTCAGCGCGCTGAAGGAAAGGGCCAACGTGCTTATCTTTCCCAACCTGAGCGCGGGCAACATTGCGTACAAGCTGCTGCACCACCTCGGCGGTGCGACCGCCATCGGGCCGATTCTGGTCGGTATGAATCATCCCGTACACGTCCTCGAGCTGGGGGCCGACGTTCAGGATATCGTCAACATGGCCGCCGTCGCGGTGATGGACGCGCAGCATCGCATAAATGAGAGGAAGGACACCAATGGCAACTGAAATCAGGCCTCGGCGCGCGAGCGCGGCGCGAGAGAGCAGTGTTGGCTTGTCGAAGCAGGGTCTCGCCCCCAAGGGCGAGGTACACTGGAACCTGATGGCGCCAGAGCTGTTTCAGGCCGCCGCACGCCGCAATGAAGGTGAGTTTGCGGACATGGGTCCCTTCGTCGCCGTCACCACCCCGCACACCGGTCGCTCGCCGAACGACAAGTTTGTCGTCAGGGAGCCGTCGACAGAGGGCGATGTCGACTGGGGCAAGGTGAACCAGCCGATCACTCCTGAGAAGTACGAGCTGATCCTTGCCGACATCCGGAAATATCTGAATGCCGCGCCCGAGCTGTTCGTCGAGGACCTTTATTGCGGCGCTGACCCCGCATTCCGGCTGTCGGTGCGCTATGTGTCGCCCAACGCATGGCACATGGCGTTCGTGCGGAACATGTTCATCCGTCCCGAGGCATCCGACCTCCCGACGTTCGACCCGAACTTCACGGTGCTGCACGCGCCGGAGTTCCAGGCCGACCCGGCGCGCCACGGCACGCGCACCAGCACCTTTATCGTGCTGAATATCGCCGCACGCACCATACTCATCGGCGGCACACGCTACGCGGGCGAGCTCAAGAAATCCATGTTCACGGTGATGAACTATCTGTTGCCGAAGCAGGGTGTTCTCTCGATGCACTGCTCGGCGAACGTCGGCAGGCGCGGCGACACAGCGCTCTTCTTCGGGCTGTCCGGCACCGGCAAGACGACTCTCTCGGCTGATCCGCACCGCGGCCTGATCGGCGACGACGAGCACGGCTGGGCAAAGGACGGAATTTTCAACTTCGAGGGCGGCTGCTACGCGAAGGTGATCAATCTCTCGCGCGAGAGTGAGCCGGATATCTACCAGACGACGCAGATGTTCGGGACGGTGCTGGAGAACGTCGTGCTCGACCCGGCGACGAAAAAGGTCCGCTTCGAGGACCTGTCCATTACCGAGAACACGCGCGCTTCGTATCCGCTCCACTACATCAGGAACCACGTGCCCGGCGGGCGGGGTGCTCACCCGAAGAACGTCGTCTTCCTCACGGCCGATGCGTTCGGCGTGCTGCCGCCGATCGCGCGGCTGACGCCGCAGCAGGCGATGTACTACTTCCTGTCCGGCTACACGGCGAAGGTCGCCGGCACCGAACGGGGCGTGACCGAGCCGCAGGCGACCTTCAGCGCGTGCTTCGGCGCGGTGTTTCTCGTCTGGCACCCGCGCAAGTACGCCGAGATGCTGGGCGCGCTGCTGCAACAGCACAAGGCGAACGTCTGGCTGATCAACACCGGGTGGAGCGGCGGCGCCTACGGCACGGGCAAGCGGATGAAGCTCGCCTACACCCGCGCGATGATAAACGCCGCCCTTGCCGGCGAGCTCGACAACGCGAAGACCACGACCGATCCGATGTTCGGGCTGGCAATTCCCGGCGAGGTGAAAGGAGTTCCCGCCGAGGTCCTCAACCCGCGCCAGACGTGGAAGGACGGCAACGCTTACGACGATCAGGCGCGCAAGCTGGCGGCGATGTTCAGGGAGAATTTCGAGAAGTTCGGCAGCGTGGACGAATCCATAAAGAGCGCTGGCCCCAGGGGCTGACGCATCGTTCGCGCGTCCCTCGGATCCGGGAGGCGATTGCATTTCGAGATTCTGAGGGACCCGGTCTGGAACAACATCCGCGTCGATGAGCTGACGCTCAGCCTCGTCGACACCGATGTCTTTCAGCGGCTGAGGTACATCAGGCAGCTCGGCTGGACCTACCTCGTGTACCCCGGCGCGACCCATTCGCGCTTCGAGCACGCGCTCGGCACGTACAATCTCTCGCGCCGGACGCTGGCACTTCTCAGCGAATCCACCCCCGGAGCCGGCATTCCCGAGGATGAGCAGGCGATCGTGCGCGCGGCGGCGCTGCTGCACGATGTCGGACACTACCCGTTCTCCCACGCCCTCGAGGAGATAGGCGCGCTGCACCATGAGGACGTGGCGCGCCCGCTGATCACGGACGGTCCCGTCGCCGAGCTGCTCGCAACCAGGCTCGGAGACGATGCTCCGGCGCGCGTGTTCGACATCATCCGCGGACGCAGCTCGAGCGGACTCCAGGGACTCGTTTCCGGCTCACTCGACCTCGACAAGATCGAGTACCTCAAGCGTGACGCCTTCATGTGCGGCGTTCCCTACGGAGAGATCGACGTGGACCGCCTGACCAATTCCTTCGTGCTCGTCGACGATGCGCACTCGGGTCGGCTGCTGGGCGTGCGCGAGAAGGCGCTGTCCGCGCTCGAGTCGCTGCTCTTCGCCAAGTATCAGATGTACAGGAACGTCTACTGGCACCACGCTGTGCGGAGCGCGACGGCGATGTACAAGCGCCTCGTCGAGGACGCGCTGCACGCGGGCGTCGTCGAGCCGGGAACGCTGGCGCGGTATACCGATGAGGGATTGCTCCACCGTCTCGAGACGGCGTGGCCTACCGCGCTCCTCATCGCACTCAAGGAGCGGAAGCTGTACAAGCGCGCGGCGGAATGGCCCGCATCGGACGAGGCGACGGAATCGCTGGAGTGGATTGCGACTGATCGCGCGCGCGTTGCGGAGACGGAAAACTCGCTCGCCCGCGAGTTCGGGCTCGCTCCGGGGGAGCTGCTGCTCGACTACCCGCTGAAAACGGAGATGCTCGGTCTCGACATCCCGGTGCTGCGGCACGACGGAACCGTCGAGCGCCTTACTCGCGGCGGATGGACGGGGACGATCAACCTCCCCTCGCTCTCCGAGCAGCTCTACCGGAGTGCCCGCTGGCTGCGCGTTTTTACGGCGCGAAGAATGGACATCCCGCGTGTGGAAATTCTAAAAAGGCTGAAGGAGGCGGCCACCGTTGGTTGAGGACAACAAAGTGGAATCCGGCTTCGCCCAGCTTGCGAGATTGCACCCGACGCTGGTGTTGACTGCCAGCTACCTCGCGCTGACCACGGTCGGACTGATCTACAATTTCTGGCTGTTCAGATCTTTTGGCATCAACGTCGTCGACTACTCCGAGACGAGCGACTTCCTGCTCTCAGCTGTTCGCACGCCGCTGGTGATCATGTTGAGCGTCGTGCCGGTGTTCATCCTGCTCGCGGGCCAGTATCTCAACAAGCTGTGGCTGAAGCGCTTCCCCTCGAAGAAACCCGGCCCGGGTCCGTGGTGGAACACCGACGACCCGAAAGTCTGGGCGGTGCTGGGCACCGTCTTCGTGATCATTTACGCGATCTACTTCACCGAGCTCTATGCGCGGCGGGTTGCGCGCGATATCCGGAACGGAAAAGGCAAGCACGTGACGGTCGAGCTCATGGGAGCGCCGGGCGCGGTGACGGCCGATCCGACGCTTCTCCTGGGTACAACCGGGAAATTCGTCTTTCTCTATTACCCGCAGCGCAACCAGACGCGAATCATTCCCGTGGAGAACATCTCCAGCATCACAGTCGCGCGAAAGCAGAAGCAGCGCTGAGGTGTAGACAGGATACTTCTCTCCGGTAGAATGAACAGACTCGCTTCCGCCGCCGTTGTTCTGGTTCTCGCCTGCGTTCCGTCCGGCAACACGACTCCGCCGCTACAGCCGCCGCCGTCGGTTCCGGCAACTGGCATGTCTTCGGCGGAAGTGGCGATCTTCGGCGCCATCAACGCCGAGCGCGCGCGGCACGGCCTCCGCCCGGTTGCATGGAACGCACGGCTTGGGGAGGCAGCGAGTGTTCAGTCTCGCAACATGGCCGCTCTCCGCCGCATGGCGCACAACCTTCCCGAGACAGCAACGCCGACGCTCGTCGCGCGCGTCCGCGCCGCAGGGTACGAGTTCAGGCGTGTTTCGGAGAACATCGCCTTCGGACAGCGCGACGCCGAGACGGTGGTTCAAAGCTGGATGAACTCGCCTGGACATCGCGCGAATATTCTCGATCCGAATGTGAGCGAGACTGGCGTGGGGGTGACACGAGTGGGGGGCGGACCGCTGTACTTTTGCCAGGTATTTGGGGAGCGGCTATAACGCAGGGCAACTGCAAACTGAAAACATCGGCTGCCCGCTGTGCGCTGACGGCGCTGAGCGCTACTGGCTGCCTGCATCAGGACGTCAATACGTTCGTCTGACCGAACCGCTCTTCCCTTCATTCATTTGTCGATGGCAAGGCGGCACAAACAGTCACGTCGCCGTCAGCGAAAAGCGCTCAGCGCACCTAAGCGCAAAGCGGGCCGCCGATGTTTTCAGTTTGCCGTTTGCAGTCCGAATCAACTGCCCAGCTCCACCAAATTCCTGTATAGCTCCAACGACTGCGGATTCGCCAGCGCCTCCGTATTCTTCACCGGCCGCCCGTGAATCACCTCGCGCACCGCCAGCTCGCTGATCTTTCCGCTGATCGTGCGCGGAATATCCGCCACCTGAATGATCTTCTTCGGAACATGAAGCGGCGAGGTGTTCTCCCGCACCGCCGCAGCAATCCGTTTCGACAGATCCTCGTCGAGGACAATCCCCTCAGCGAGCTTCACGAATAGTACGACGCGCACATCGCCCGCCGCACCGCCGCTGCCCGTGCCACCGATCTCCTGCCCTACCGCAACGCTCTCGACGACCTCCGGAAGCTGCTCGACCTGCCTGTAAATCTCGGCGGTGCCGATACGCACTCCGCCCGGATTGAGCGTCGCGTCGCTCCGACCGTAGATGACGTAGCCACGCTCGGCAGTCTCCTCAGCCCAGTCGCCGTGACGCCAGACATTCGGAAAGGTGTCGAAGTAGGCGGCGTTGTAGCGCGCCCCGTCGGCGTCGTTCCAGAATGAAATCGGCATGCTCACGAACGGCTTCGTGCACACCAGCTCGCCGGGCTTGCGCTTGACCCGCCTTCCATGCTCGTCCCACACCTCCACCGCCATGCCGAGCCCCGGCGTCTGGAGCTGGCCGCGATAGACCGGCGCGAGCGGATTGCCAAGCGCGAAACACGAGATGATGTCGGTGCCGCCGCTGATGCTGGCGAGATGGACCTCACTTTTGATCTTCCGGTACACGTAGTCGAAGCTGTGCTCGGCGAGCGGACTGCCCGTCGAGAGGATCGCCTTGAGGCGGGAGAGATCGTGCGTCTTGCCGGGCTCCATGCCGATCTTCTCCATCGACGCGAGATATTTCGCGCTGGTCCCGAAAATCGTGACGCCTTCCCGCTCGGCCATGTCCCACAGCACTTCGGGATTGGGCGACATCGGCGCACCGTCGTACAGCACCACGCGCGCTCCCACCGCGAGCGAGCTGACGAGCCAGTTCCACATCATCCAGCCGCACGTCGTGTAGTAGAAGATGCGATCTTCGCGCTTGAGATCGCTGTGCAGCACCAGCTCCTTGAGATGCTGGAGCAGCGTGCCGCCGGCGCCATGCACCATGCACTTGGGAAGCCCGGTCGTTCCCGACGAGTACATGATGTAGACCGGGTGATCGAACGCCATCCGCTCGAACGAAGGCGTGTTCACGTCGAGTCCGGGCGGCAGCACATCGTCGGCGCTTTGCGCGAGTGACTCATCGCGGCTCGATGCGGCGCCCCACTGCGTCGCGATGAAGCGCGACCAGATCTGTCCGCGCCGCACTCCCTCGATGGACGGTTCGCGGTTCCGGTACGGAATCACGACGACTTGCTCGAGCGAAGGAATGCGGAAGGCGATCTGCCTGATGCGGGCGAGGAGATTGATCTCCTTGCCGGCGTAGAGATATCCGTCGGCGCAGAACAGCACTTTCGGCGCGATCTGCCCGAACCGGTCGAGCACGCCCTGTGGTCCGAAGTCGGGCGAGCACGACGACCAGATCGCGCCAAGCGACGTCGTCGCGATCATCGCGATGACGGCTTCCGGGATATTGGGAAGAAAACCGGCAACCCGATCGCCCTTCCTTACTCCCGCGGACGAGAGGGCCAGCGCCAGCGTGCCCGCCGCTTCACGCAGCTCGCGGTAGGAAATCGTGCGCTGATGTCCCTCCTCGTTCCATGAGCTGATGGCGGGCTCGTCGTCGGTGAAGCGCAGGAGGTTTTCGGCAAAGTTGATGCTCGCGTCGGGGAACCAGCGCGGACCGGTCTCCGGATGCGGCGGCGCGACGCGGTCGATTCCAACTCCTACCCGCTCGGCGCCACCGCCGGTGCCGCGGTGGCCGAGAGCGTCACAGAATCGCCACACGAACGCCCACAGCTTCTCTGGATTGGCAAGCGACCATTCGTAGATCTGCCAGTATGCGGCAGGCGAGTAGTCGGGGATGTGGGGGCCGCCACGATCAGCGACATAGCGGAGGAACGCCGCCATGTTCGTCTGTATGACGCGCTCGGGGGACGGTGTCCAGAGCGCTTCGCTCATCGGAGGCCCGCCCTCAGCTGGTTGGCGGATTGAATTGCGCGTGCTGCCCGGAAACCCAGGACCTGTGGTACTCGGGATCCTCGAAGTCGAGCGCGGGCCTGGCGACCTTTAGCGGACGGAAGCTGTCCATCATCACGGCGAGCTCGTCGGTGTACTTGGCGCCGATGCTCGCTTCCGCGCGTCCCGGATGCGGCCCGTGCGGAATACCGTCGGGGTGGTGCGTGATACTGCCGAACTCGATTCCCTTGCGGCTCATGAACTCGCTCGACGCGTAGTAGAGCACTTCATCCGAGTCCACGTTGCTGTGATTGTACGGCGCGGGGACCGCTTCGGGGTGGAAATCGTAGGGACGCGGGCAGAACGAGCAAACCACGAAGCCGTCGCCCTGAAAAGTCTGGTGGACCGGCGGCGGCTGGTGCACCCGGCCGACGATCGGCTCGAAATCGTTGATGTTGAACGCCCACGGATAGAAATATCCGTCCCAGCCGATGACATCGAGCGGGTGATGATCGAGCATTATCTCGTTGATGCCGTCGTACTGTTTCACGAGAATGGGGAAGTCGCCCATCTCGTCGGTCGGCGCAACGTAAGTCGGGCGGCGGATGTCGCGCTCGGAATAGGGCGCGCCCTCGATCAGCTGTCCGAATTCGTTGCGGTAGCGCTTCGGCCAGCGCACGTGGCCGCGGCTCTCGAAGATCACGAGCTTCGTCTGCTCCCCCCCCTTTTCAAAGCGGTAGCGGTGCAGGATGCCGCGGTGAATCACAAGGTAGTCGCCTTCACCGAACGGCAGCACTCCGTACGAAGTCTCGAGTACTCCCTTTCCCTTGCTGACGTAGACCAGCTCGTCCGCCTGCGCGTTGCGGTAGAAGTGCGAGTCGTTCACGTCTGGCTCGACGTAGAGCATTGCGATGTCCTGATTGAACAGGAGCGGCGTGCGGTCCATCGTCGGGCTGCCACCCTTCCGTGCCTGCGAAGTCCGGAAGTGACGGTGGTGAAGAGTCTGGTTTGGATCCGCTTCGAGCTTCATCTCGCGCACCCGCCGCACCGACTTTACCGTCGTCGGCGGATGGATGTGGTACAGGAGCGCTGAAGTGCCGGTAAAGCCTTCGTGCCCGACGAGTTCCTCGGCGTAGAGCCCGCCGTCCGGCCTGCGAAACGCGATGTGCCGCTTGCGCGGGATGGTCCCGAGCGTGTGGTAGATCGGCATCTGCTAGAGATTCCCTCGCAGGTCCTGCTCGCGCTCGAGGGCTTCGAAGAGCGCCTTGAAGTTGCCGGCGCCGAAGCTCTTGGCCCCCTTCCGCTGGATGATCTCGTAGAACAGCGTCGGCCTGTCTTCCATCGGCTTGGTGAAGATCTGGAGCAGGTAGCCTTCCTCGTCGCGGTCGACGAGGATGCCGAGGTCGCGAATCGGCGCGAGGTCTTCCTCGATCTTGCCGACGCGGTCGATCACCGTGTCGTAATAGGTCGCCGGCACGCGGAGGAACTCGACGCCGCGGTCACGCAGCTGGGTCACGGTGCTGATGATGTCGTCGGTCGCGAGCGCGATGTGCTGGCAGCCCGGTCCCTGATAGAACTCGAGGTATTCGTCAATCTGCGACTTCTTCTTCCCCTTGGCGGGCTCGTTGAGCGGGAACTTGATGCGGCCGTTTCCGTTCGCCATCACCTTGGACATGAGCGCCGAATACTCGGTGGAAATTGCCTTGTCGTCGAAGGAGATGAGCTGCGCGAAGCCGAGCACCTGGGCGTAGTACTGCACCCACTTGTTCATCGCGCCCAACTCGACGTTGCCGACGCAGTGATCGATGTACTTGAGGCCCACGCCCTTTGACATTCCCCGGCCGGCGAACGGAACGAAGCCGGGCATGAAGAGGCCGTTGTAGTTCCTTCGCTCGACGAGGCTGTGGATCGTTTCGCCGTAGGTGCGAATGCCGGCGATCACTACTTCGCCCTTGTCGTCCTCGAGAACCCTTGGCTCTCCCGCCGACGTGGCACCGCGCTCGATGGCGAGACTGTATGCACGACGCGCATCGTCAACCCAGAGCGCGATGTCCTTCACGCCGTCACCGTGCTTGTCGACGTGCCTTGCGATCTCATGGTCCGGACGCAGCGCGGTCGTGAGCAGGATTCTCACCTTATCCTGCTGCAGCAGGTACGTCGCCTTGTCGCGCACGCCGGTTTCCGGTCCGCGGTAGGCGACGATCTCGTAGCCGAACAACGAGCGGTAGAAATGCGCTGCCTGCTTCGCGTTGCCGACGTAGAACTCTATGAAATCCGTCCCGTTGATCGGGAAGGTGTCCGTTACCTGCTCAGGTGCGGTAAGTGTCGCCGTGCCCATGGCTTCTCCAGAGTTTTTGCGACGATTTCCTGCTCACTGCTGCGTACCCGGAAGCCGAGGTGGCCGTTCCTGGGGTTTAGCTGCCTGCTTGCCCCCTCTAAGTTAGCAAATAGGACGCCCGCGCGGCGCTCTGACGGAGCTTGCCCCGCGCGGGAGGCTCACTTTTTTTTCGGAGTTCGGTCCAGGGATGGGATCGGGACGCCGCGATCGGAGCTCGAAATAAGGATGCCGAGCCGCCTCAGCCGCGTTTCCTCGCGCTTTGCGCTCATTACCCAGTGAACGCTTGTGCGCCGGTACCACGGTGCCTGCGCCTGAAAAAACTTCCAGCCGCGCTTGCTTGTCATGAATGTCTTGAGGTAGGCCGCTTCAAGCTCACGAGACTTGTTCTCGTAGGCATAGACGCCGGACCGGCTCTTTTCCCTCCGCGCGAAAGCGGCTGCGCCCGCGGGCGTCATCCTGCCTTCCGCCTCCAGGGCCGCGACGCGTTTGATGTTTACCTCGCTCCAGATGCTCTTCGGCTTCCGCGGCGTGAAGCGAACCGTGTAGCTGTCGGCGTCCTTACCGCGCAGTACGCCGTCGATCCAGCCAAAGCAGAGCGCTTCGTCGCGGGCATCGGGATAAGTCAAGCCCATTTCGCGGGCGTGTACCTTGAACAGCCGGACGAGCAGCTCGGTCTCCGAGGAGTGGTGGCGCGCAAGCCAGTCCCGAAATTCGCCGACGCTGCTGAACGATTTCCCTCGCGTTCCTTCAGCGTTCAACGCTCACGCATTCCGTTTGGCCTCGCTGCCGCGCGCATCGGCCAGCTTGCGCGCGATCGCCCTGTAGAACGCGGCATCGGATTTCTTGTTCTGCTCGTCGAGCGAAAGCGCCGCCAGCTCGAGCGCGTAGAGGATGTTGCCGAGGTAGAGCTGAGCGAGAACTCCTACCGAATCAGGCGCCTCATCCATGAGCGGGAGCGGGCGGGATCGGGGTTACTTCCCGGTCAGTGCCCGTCGACTCGGCCGCGAGCACCCTCACTACCACCGCCGTGATGTTATCGTTGCCGCCATTGTTGTTCGCCTCGGCGATCAGCGCGTCAACGATGCGGGCGGGGGTCGCGCGCGACATCAACAGCTGCTCGATGCGCTTATCCTCCACCATCCCGGTGAGGCCGTCACTGGCGAGAAGGAAGGCGTCGCCGATCCGCGCCTCGCCATCGAACACGTCCGGCTCGATCTCGTCCGCCATGCCGATGCAGCGAGTGATGACGTTGCTCTGCGGGTGACGGCGGGCCTGCTCGGCGGTGA
>Ga0180121_10001383_pt1 | contig 10298 bp, 14 predicted proteins | sample AntDrymUQ5402106_2_FD_129676 | JGI IMG/M metagenome (GOLD analysis project Ga0180121, IMG submission 129676) | Polar desert sand microbial communities from Dry Valleys, Antarctica - metaG UQ540 (21.06) (version 2) (version 2) | ecosystem: Environmental > Terrestrial > Soil > Desert | place...
ACTGTACCATGTAGCGCTTACATATGTGTGATTACCAGTGAAAACTACAAGTACGTTTTGATTATGCAAAAAGGCTTTATGATGGTCTGTATTCTTCATGATATGCCCTCTTAATATTTTCTTTCCGTCATGTTCTTCAATAAAAACCGGTACCTGAGTGGCAACAGGTTTGTTTTCTGAATCACATCCGGCTAAAAAAGCAAAAGGATGCTGGTCAATAAATTCTTTAATTACTTGCTCATTTTTTTCTTTGTAATACGGAAGATCGTACATAATAATAAGTTTATTGTAAGTTATTAATTTAATGTTTTTTTTTCGTTTGCTAAATTCAGAGTTTCACTGCATTCTTAAAGTTTTCATTTGTCTGTTTGTTCGGAGCGGTTAAGATTTCCGATAACGTCAGGTATGGTTAGCTGTCGCTTTTTTATTTTCTATGTTATTCTTATATGTATATTTCATCGATAAACTAAGTTTCAAACTTTTGTCGTTTCTATACTACTAGGGCAATTTCTTTTAAATAAAAAAAAAATTAGTATGCTGAGTAAAGCAATAAACAAGCATAATGGAGAAAAAATCAGTGTGTCATTTATTCCACCTTGTCCAATTTACTATCTTAAAAAAACCGATAAATCTAAAATCTCCAATTGCTCTTAATAAAAATATAATCGCAATAATCAAAGAGCCATAGCGGAAATACGTCCTCTTAATATATCTGTCAAATAAACCTTGATTGCCTACCGTTATTAAAGCTAAAAATAGCAGCCCAAAAGCAATAGTTAAACTGGCTGTGGTACTGGGGTTCAGTTTTTGCAACTCATTTGAACTTGTCGGCAAAACGTCGTCATACCAAAGTTTACCGCCAAAAGCCCAATAAAAATGTAAGATTGAGAGTAAGATAAAAATAACCGTGTTGATAACAACAGGAATAATCAACATACTCCGTTTGAAAGCATAGTTCTTCATTTCTTAACTGCCTCTGATTATTTCTCTTTACTACAGATTGCGTTAAAGCAGCAGCCAACGTTTTGCGGCTTGCCGGGAATTTTAGCACTAAAGTTCATACGAAGCACAAATGTTAACTGTCATACGAAGCACTGAACCCCGCATTGTCGTGTAGCCCATGTTAGCTGTAGTGCTGCTCTGTCCACGAAGCACAACTGTTTCAAGTTAGCACGAAAGTTTATTCCTTCTTCTTATTAGTGTCTGTGTATTTCTCTTTGAAAATAAATCCTCTCGTATTTTCCTTAGAACGAATTACTGTGTCATTATCTTTGTCGGTGCTCCTTGTTTCCGCATAGTGATTTGGAAATAAAAATCCTTCCTCAACAATTTTTGTTTTGTGAGTGTCCTCATTAGATTTATAATTTCTGGTTGTAGCTGTTCTTTCTGGAAAGAAGAAACCGTCAACGCTTTCAAATGTCTTTGATATTTTTTCTTTTGTCTTAAAGTTAGTTGCAACTGCAATGTGTTCAACAAAGAAAAATCCTTGTGTGTCCATTTTTACTTCTGCAACAATTTCTCTTGTCTTTTTACTTCTGGCAACTGCAACTTTATCGGTGATGAGAAAACCTCTTTTTTCAATTGTTGTTTCCAATGCAAAAGGAAATTGTTCTCTTAAAGAACCAATTGCTCCTCTTATGAGAAGTGCATCACTTTTACATTCAGGGCAAATTGTTGGCAAACTCCAACCATTTTGATGACAGCGAATTTGAAGTTTTGTTGTCAACTTAAAACTGTGGCCGCATTGCTCACAACTTTTGTCTTTAGCTGCATATCTTGAAAAACAACCTTTGCAAATTTTTGGTGGGTTGTCCCAATCTCTGTTAACGCTAATTTTACTGCTGCAACACTCACATGAAACTTCATACCACTTCTTTCTTTCTTTTTCAAGGCATGGTTTACACATGTCAGGTGCTTTGTCCCACTCTCTGTTTAATCTAATTGTTGTCCCGCAATGTTTGCAGGACTTGTCATACCATTTTGCTTTTTCTTTTGCGATGCAAGATTTACAGAGGTCGGGAATACTATCCCAATCTTTACAAACTTTCATGCTTGTCCCGCAATGCTTGCAGGACTTGTTATACCATTTTGCCTTTTCTTTTTCAATACATGATTTGCACAAGTCAGGAATGCTGTCCCAATCTTTACAAACCTTCATGCTTGTCCCGCAATGCTTACATGATTTACTATACCATTTTGCTTTTTCTCTTTCAATGCAGGGTTTACATAAGTCGGGAATGCTGTCCCAATCCTTGCAAACTTTCATGCTCGTTCCACAATGCTTGCATGACTTGTTATACCATTTTGCTTTTTCTCTTTCAATGCAAGATTTGCAAAGTGTTGGTTTGCTATCCCAATCTCGGTGAACACTAATTGAAGTTCCGCAATGCTTACAACTTACATCATACCAATCATTTTTTTTCCGCTCCATGCAACTTTTGCAGATTGATGGTGGTTTGTCCCACTCTGTGTTGATACGAATTGTTGAGCCACAACTTGAACAGGACTTGTCATACCATTTGTCTTTTCGTTCTTGTAAACAGGACTTGCACAAAGTCGGTGTTCTGTCCCAGTCCTGATGAACTGAAATTTCTGAACCGCAATCTTGGCAGTCAACTGTATACCATTTAGAGGACATAAAAAATATGATTTACGCTTTTCAAATTTACGATTAATGTTTTAATTGTGTCTGTCCATTCAATGCTCGTCAGTTTCAAGTTAGCACTGCCGCCATAGCATTACAGCTAACGCATCAGGGATAAATGAAGTTTTTAAAAGAAGGGATTACTTGCACACACTTCATTAACCCACAAATGTTCATAGAAAGCACAACTATTTGTTTACCCATTAAAACCCTTCTTTTAAAAATTTGCGTTTATCTTTTTGTTAGCTGCTGTTACACTTTCGCCACGAAGTTGTCCCATCATGATTTAGTGACTAACTTTATTAGAAGCGATGTCACCTCGCTTAAATTGTCCGTGTTCTCAATCATTATTGCACAACTTGGTCCATTCCAAAACTTTTGAACACCTGGTGTAAGTGTCTTAACTACATGATGATTGATAACTTTTCGTGTTTCTTCTTCTGGGTTTAGAACCACAAGAACAATTTTCTTTCGTCTGATTTTAAAGAACGCAATGTTTCTGTCCTTGCGAATTGAGATGTAAAACTTCTGTGGATTGAAAATTAAATTGCGGTCAACATTCAGTAAGTCCGTTTTGATGTCAGAGTAAATTTGTTTGATGTTGTCAGTTACTCCTTCAAAATGTTGCTCCTCATTGTATCCATCAATATCTTCATCTTCTTCTAAACTCTCATTTTCAATGTCGGCAAATTCAATATTCTCAAAGTCAGGATGCATTGTGTAAATGCTGTCGACATTGTTTCCAAACTTCTTGATAAGAATGTGTTTAACCATTTTGCCCCAAGTGTCAGAGTAGGTTTCTATTATTTCAGTCATTTCTTTTTTTTCACCGTCAATGATTAGCAAAATGTTTTGACTACGTTCAATGGTGTCTTTGATAAACTTATAAATCTCTTTGTCGCCAAGATGTTTCTTGAACTCTTGTTTCAAATAGTTGTCGTTAGTAATGATTGTAAATATTTTCTCTACTAAGTCGGCTTGGCTCTTGGGATTTTTGTAGAAGCCAAAAAACTTTGTCACTTGTGGAAAGATATGTCTGAAAAAATCGTGAGAAGCTAATTCAGCTTCCACTAAATAAAATTCAGGGTTGTCCTTGTCAGCAAGGTCAAATAGAAAACCGTCAGGAATAGAGTTGCCCAAACTCTTGGTTTCAATTTTCTTTTTAGCGTCAATGTAAATTGAACTTGTCCCGAAAAAAAGTTTTGAGTTTGCCACAACTTCTCTTTCAAAATCCGCCTCACGGTCAAATGGAATTTCGTTATAAACCTTATTGTTTAAAAATAATTTCATTGATGCTTGTCTGGTCTTTTTGATTTTATAGCAGTTCTAATTTCCTCAGATTCCTTTTTATAGTCTTTGAAACTATATACTAAGTCATAGATGTCCGCGCTTTCAGTAAACATATCGTTTGTCTTTTTTAAAATGTTGCCTAACGAATCAGGGATAAACGAAGTTTTTTATTTGGGGGAGTTCACGCACAACTGTTGATACGAAGCACAAATATTTGTTTACACACACTTTCATACGAAGGGATAAAGCCCACAAATAAAAAATTTGCCTGCCTGCAGCAGGCAGGCGTTTATCTTTTTGTTGTGCGTTCGTGTTACACTGCTTATTAAGAAGTGTTGGTCAGCGTTGCTCACCCGATTCTACAACGTCTAACGCTTTCTTATCCAAAAGTTTTTTCAAATACGCTTTTTCTTCAACAAAGGTCATGTGCATAATCTCTTTGCTTAATTGGTCTCTGATTTCACGCATTGTCTTTACAGCGTCAAAACTTTTTTCTTTTTTATCTGATTTGGTTTTCATAATTATAAAATTTCCTTCGGTGTTCTAATTTCAAGCATCGTGTAACTGTGTTTTAAATTAACGGAATTGTAACCTCTTATTCTTTTCAAGTTTACAATATGTTTAAAGTTCCAACTTACGAGCACATCAACTTTATAAATTGTAGCAATGGCTATATGTTGACAGTCAGCTTTACTCGTCTTGCTGACAACCTGTTCTTCAATGTAACGGTCAGCCAAAACTTTTGCCTCCTCAGTCAGTTCAACTTTTTCAATCTGTTTCTTAGAATATTTGTCCAGATGATTTCGGATATGAACCGGTGCTCGAAGTAATTCCGCCTCTAAAAGTTCAGAAACAATCAATGTGATGTCACCCTTCTCTACTTTTTTGAAAAGTTCTATAGTCGCCTCCTCAAACTCTTTGTCATAAAAGCCGCCAATGACTGAAGTATCAATGTAAATTCTCATTTTTTTTGTTTCTTACAATACAAAGATACTGATAAAGCTTAGATAATTCTATCCCGAAAAGTTGTTCCCCAATCGACACAGCATTGTGCTCACATTAATTATTATTTATAAAATTTGTGTCATAATCAATAAAATTATATTGTTCGTGAGGTAGTATTTTGTTTTGAATTTGATGTAATATTCAGGAAATTCGATTTCAAGATAAGTTTTAATCCTATCGTTTCTAACAAGCATCAGGTCATAAAATAAATCATAAAATATTATTGCACCATTGTTTGAAATTATAATTGGGGATGGCCCATATTTGATTTTATCTGATTTAAGGAAATAATCTAAAACCTTTGTATCGTCTAAATAATCAATTAATAAATATCTGTAGATTGAAGAATAGCATGCACCAACCCTACACCATACATAATGATTTAGTATTTCGAGCATTGTCTTGTTATATCAATAAGAAGATTTGCTTTGTTATCCCCTTCAAATTCCTTAAGTTTCTCGAATATAACCCAACCCATATATTTTTGATGAAATGATTCGGGATATTCAGGTAAAAAGTCTAAAGTTAAATTACATTCAATAATTACTGCAACCCCAAAAATGTTTACCACTTTTTGAACCTTTTGAAGCAAATCTTAAAATCATTTTATTTTCACACTTTGTGCAGTCCATTTTTTCAATTCAATTTTTTAAAATATATGACGCCTAACGGTTTGCGGCTTGGCGAAGAGCGGGGTTTTTACCACAAAAGTTCATACGAAGCACAAATGCTGAACCTTGCACAAAACTGTCATACGAAGCACTGCACCCCGCATTGTCGTGTAGGCCATGTATATGGGCTGGTTTTCTTTTTCGCTTCTACTACTGATTTAACTCGCTTTTCAGATGTTACGGCTTTTCTCCAACAGCCACAACCATTTCACAAGGTCCCTCAAAGCCGTTTTCGGTTTCAAACTTCTTTAGCTCTACTTCAATCTCATTCCAAACTGAATCCTTCTCACTGTCAGATAAAGTACTCATCATTTGATGTAAAGCTCCAAATGATTCTTTTTCAAATCGCACACATTCTTTTGCCGATGGAAGGAGTAGAGGAGAGTTAACAAGTTCCGATTTTACATTTTTAAATCCAGCTTGTGAAAATGCTTTTTCAATAATGCCTTCTGCTCCTAAACTGAAAGGTCCCGGTTGACCTGGCAAAGGAGGCGGTAATTTTGCACGATTGCGAATAATGGAAACAGGAACAGAGAAGAATTTATTTTTCTCAGGAGTTGAGTAAACTATGGCAGCAACCTTGCCACCTGGCTTGAGCACACGCAACATTTCCTTTAATGCTCGTTGCTGGTCAGGAAAATAAATAAGCCCAACTCTTGAGATAACAGCATCAAATGTAGCATCAGCAAGAGTAAGATTTTCCCCATCCATTACTTGGGTTTCAATATTATTCAGGCCTGCCTGCTTAGCCATTTGTTGTGCAAATTCAAGAATATTGGATGAGATGTCAGTAGCAAGAACATAGCCTGTCGCACTAACTTTATTTGCAACTGAGATGGATTGCTCACCTGCACCTGCAGCCACATCAAGCACACGATGTCCAACAGAGATGCTTGCCATCTCTAACATCTTGTCTGTTGCTTTGCCAAGCCACTGTTTGAGCGTGGGACTCCACCGATACCATGGTTCTGCTGCTGCCTGCCACTGGTCGCGGGTTGTGTTTTTGTATTTGACCGGGTCAAATTGAGGTGTTGTTATTTCCATAATTTCATTAGCATTTAAATTCCCTACTCGTTTGGCTTTTCGGTGGCGCCCCGTTTTTGTCGTGGTGTCTAGTCTCCACATTTTATTTTTGTTCTCGGCTTTGCAAGCTCAGTTAAAAACTTTGGTCGTGTGTCGGATTGTACGGTTTTTAATTGTGCTTGCAAAATGCGTTGGCAATCCATTATTATATTGTTGGCAAACCTAATTCCTTCAAAAATTCATTGTGTTTATCTGTATTCGTTTTAATGCTTTCGTTTACTATAGTCAATTTTGCGTTTACCTCTTTTAAATCAATTTGCACTTCGTCAAGTGATGTGCTTACATACCTTGAAATGTTCAGATTGTAGCCGTTCCTCTCCATTTCTTTTCATTGAAACTTTTCGAGAATAACGCTCTAAGTCATTACGGAACTGATATGTTTCAACAATTTTTTGAATGTCGTTTGGTTCTCCGTTTTCTCCTTCTCTTAGTGTGTTTTGTCGTTTGCCTTTTTCATAATGCTCACTGGCATTGATGAAAAGTACATCATCCTGCTTTTTACATTTTTTCAAAACTAAAATACAAACAGGAATACCGGTTGAATAGAATAGGTTAGAGGGCAAACCAATGACTGTGTCAATGTGATTGTCTTTTAAAAGTTTGGTGCGAATTCTTTCTTCTGCACCGCCACGGAATAATACTCCGTGGAGGCAATATGATTGCCATAGTTCCTTCTTTTCCTAAGAAATGAAAGCCGTGCAATAAAAAAGCAAAGTCGGCTGCTGATTTGGGTGCTAAACCGTAACTCTTGAAACGAAAATCTTCAGCTAAGGTGTCGTTTGGTTCCCAACGTAAACTAAAAGGCGGATTGGCTACAACGGCATCAAACTCTATCTTTTTGGACGGATTCATTTCGTTAAGTAAATCCCATTGATTTTCTAAAGTGTCTCCGTGAAATATCTCAAACTCGGTGTCTTTCATACCGTGCAAAAGCATATTCATTCGGGCAAGGTTGTAGGTGGTGATGTTTTTTTCCTGTCCGTATATTTTGCCTACACTACCGCCATTGTCTTTGATTCGCTTTCTCACATTCAGCAACAAAGAACCTGAACCACAAGCAAAATCGAGTACCTTATCCAATTTCTTTTTTGGCCCACTTGTAGGGTCTTGACTGTCTAAGGTTACAATTTCAGAAAGTATAGTAGAGATTTGTTGTGGAGTATAAAACTCACCTGCTTTTTTACCCGAACCAGCTGCAAACTCACCTATCAAATACTCATAAGCATCACCGAGCGTGTCTGAATCGGCTGAAAAATCTGCAATACCTTCAGCAATTTTCTGAATAACAGTACAGAGTTTTTTGTTTCTCTCTGTTGAAGTTTTTCCGAGCTTTTCAGAATTCAAATTAATTTCTGAAAACAACCCCTGAAAAGAATTATCAAATGATTCATTTTCAATATATCTGAAACCTGCCTCCAGTGTTACCAGTAATTCAGCATTTTGCGTTCTTGCCAGTTCTGTTATGTTGCTCCAAAGGTGCTGCGGTTGGATAACATAATGCACTTTTCTTCGCATCTGCTTTTCAAAGTCTTCAACTTCCTTTGGATTTTCTTTATACCAAATCTCTAAAGGAGTATTCACTTTAAGTTTGGACATAACATCCTTTGGCGTATCATCCGGGTAATCTTTCCCTAATTCCTTTTTTGCAGATTCTTCATAGTTGTATGATAGATATCTAAGGAAGAGAAACGAAAGCATATAATCCCGGAAATCATCCGCATTCATTGCCCCTCTTAAGTCATCTGCGATATTCCAAAGGGTTTTACCTAGTTGTTGTTGATCTTTATTTGCCATAGTTATTATTAATTTTCGGAATGGCTTCACCCATCTTTACGTTATTTGCACTTACCATTATAAGCCCTGAAAGGGCGTGAGAGTCTAAGGATGGGTGCAGCCCATCCCATAAGAAACACCAATATAGGCAAGCCCTGAAAGGGCGTTATAATTAATCCCAAACATACCGTTCATCAAATTCTACATTATACTTCTTCAAAAAAACTCGATATTCATCCTGAAATGTCTTTTTACTGTGATGCTCGTGCTGATTAGCTATGTAGGTTATCACAGTATCTACTTGAGATGGATTGACTGAAAAAGCTCCATAGCCATCTTGCCAGTAAAACTTACGGTGATTATCTCCTTTAGTTTTAATCCATTTAGATGAATGGGATTTAACTTCTTCTACCAACTTCATTAGTGCAATTTTTTTTGAAAGTTTGCAAAGGATGTGTATGTGGTCTGTATAACCTCCAACTATAATTGACTGACATTCCAATTGATTACATATTCCTCCCAAATAGGCGTGTAATTCTGACTCAACAGGTGGATGAATGAGCGGCTGTCTGTGCTTGGTGCTGAATACTATGTGTATATAGTTTTGTACTAATGATTGTCCCATAGTTTAGATATTCCGCCCTTTCAGGGCTGTACTTATTGGATGGGCTGCTCTTATCGGATGGGCTGAACCCATCCTTAAATTATTACGCCCTTTCAGGGCTGTGATCTGTGCATTATTATTCATTTTCTAATCATTAATTTTTGGAAACAACCCTTGCATCAATCCCTTTTTATGCAACTTCAATTGCTTTATTTTATCCGCTTGCGCTGTGATTAAATCATCTAATGAAGAAAGACAAGACGCGATTTTTTGTTGTTCACCATTTTTTACATTTGGATAGCAAATAGGAATATTTTTTATAAGCTCCCCGCTTAAATTTTCCTGCCCCCTTGATTACTAATTGACAGTATTTCGTCATACCTGGCAGCTAAATTTTGAAATACAAAGGTGGTATTCATTCCTTTTTTCAATGTAATTGCTGCACAAGCCTGATTAATTGAAGCATCTAAATTCAGTATAGCAACTTTACCTCGGGTCTTTCCTTGTCCGTACATTTGATGGCTGTTTTCGGTATTGATGCGTAACTGACTGATAACTTCAAAGTCGTTTTTGCACCAGTCTTTGTTATTTACCAAAGTGTAATGAAGTGGCGTTCCGTCCTCACGTTGGAAATATTGTCTTTCACGTAAAAGTTTTGAAGCAGCAAAAACATCAGGATTGATAATTTCTTCTCTTAGACGTAAAAATTCATTATCTGTTAGTCGAACACGATTCAGTGCTTCAAATTTTGTTTTGAAGTTCTGTTCAAGCGATTTCCTGTCGACAACATCAGGTCGATATATATATTTAAGCTCCGTTAGTTGCTGGATTAGGTTTTCTTCTATTTGGTTTTCTTTACTCATTCAAATGTATTAACAAATTCGGTCAAATTTACTTTTTTAAATCGGTTAATCGGTCGGTGCGTTGGGCTGTCGTGGCGGAAAAAAGTCCGCTGTTAAGTTTATATGTCGTCCTGTTAATTTGATAATTGTCTGTCAGTTTAATGGTTGTTGTGTCGGTCTTTACGCTTGCCTATAACGACCCGGGCTTCACACCGTGGCGTTCCATGCATTCATCTCCAAGATAGAGAAATCTAAATTAAAGGAAAAGGTATTAGCGATAGTAAAATCCGTCATGGTGAGAAGCCGATGTTATAGGCAGTTAGCTTTCATTTAAAGGAGTTTTAATGTTTTATTTTTCACATCAATCAAATACCCCTTCTTTAACT
>Ga0180121_10001384_pt1 | contig 10298 bp, 7 predicted proteins | sample AntDrymUQ5402106_2_FD_129676 | JGI IMG/M metagenome (GOLD analysis project Ga0180121, IMG submission 129676) | Polar desert sand microbial communities from Dry Valleys, Antarctica - metaG UQ540 (21.06) (version 2) (version 2) | ecosystem: Environmental > Terrestrial > Soil > Desert | place...
AGAAAGTCCACCACCCCGCGCGCGCTCCGTATGCGGTCGATCAAGTTGCCGGCGGCGCCGCCCGCGACCAGCCCCAGCGCGAGCTGGCGGAACCGGTCGGCGGCCGGGCTGGCACGGGACATTCGAGCCAACACGACCACCGCCACCAGCGCGACCACGAAAAAGATCCAACGGGAGTAGGGCCCCACATGGAGGCCGAACGCCGCGCCCGGGTTGTACACCAGGCGGAGCTGCAGCCAGTCACCAATAACCGAGACGCCGGGCGTGCGGAGCAGCGTCGCCTCGGCGATGAGCTTGGTGATCAGGTCGAGGACCACGATCGCCACGGCTGCTATAACGAACAGCCGGCGGGGACCCCCGACCACTCGCATGTTATCGGAGTCGTGCGAAGCATCAACGGCGTTTGCCATCTTCCTCTTTCTCTTTACAGGTGATGCACAGCCGCGCGTGAGGCAGGGCGTCCAGCCGCTCGAAGTTGATTTCCTGGCCACACTGATGGCAGTGCCCGAACTTGTCGGGGGTGCCATAGAGGCGCCGAAGCGCTTCGTTGACATGCCAGAGATAGCGGCCTTCCTGCGACGCGAAGAGAAACTGTTTCTCCCGCTCCATTGCATCGGTGCCCTGATCGGCCATGTGGAACGAATAGGAGGAGAGATCGCCGTCGGATGACTGCAGCGTGGCGTTGAAGGACTCGTCGTAATAACCCAGCTCCTTCATGACGCGGGCGCGCTCTTCCATCAGGCGCTTCTCGAGATGCGTAAGCTGTTTCTTATTCATTACTCGTCCATGGGTTGAGGGCCAACTCCAGCCCGGCCGTCCTGATGTCGTTGCACTCCCACCACCACACTGTGTCCGTCGATGTCCACCTGCTGCTCCAGATCCGATTCCGGCGCTCGGACACCTACCTCGAAGCGGCGCGCCAGGGTCTCTCCCTGAATAAACTCGGCATACACTCGGGCCGCATCCAACAGCGCGGGATCGCCGTCGAGCCACAGGGTGATCCGATCGCTGTAGAGATATCCCGCCTCCTTCCGGATCCGCTGCACCCGGTTGACGACCTCCCGCGCCAGGCCTTCCTGCTTTAGCGCGTCGTCGAGATCGGGGTCGAGCGCGGCGACAAACGGACCATCGCTGGCCACCAGCCAATCGCTCGCGACCTCCCGTTCCACGACAACATCCTCAGGGTGAAAGACCGCCGGCTCGCCGTCCACGTCGAGCGTCGCGGAAACCCCCTGCTCCAGTCCCCGCAGTTGCTCGGTCCCGAGCCCCGCGGCGGCGGCGGCAACAACAGGGGTCCGCTTGCCGTAGCGCTTACCCAGCGTTCGGAAGTTCGGCTTGGGCCGGAGCCGGACCAGATCGGTATCCGAGGCGACAACTTCGATGTGCTTGACGTTCACCTCGAGACGCAGCAGCTCCAACAGCTGATCCAGTGCCGGGCCTCGAACCGATGAGGGAACCGCCACTTGCATCCGTCCCAACGGCTGCCGAACCCGAAGGTTTCGCTCCTCCCGGGCCGCGCGGGCGAGCGACGCCAGCCGGCGTACACCGTCCATGGCAGCCTCCAGCTCGGGCTGCCGGACACCCTGCGGCTTGGGAAACCCGGAAAGGTGCACGGAGGTTCCCGCGAGTGCGCGGTGCAGCCAGTCGCTTACGAACGGCGCGGCCGGCGCAAGGAGACGGCTGACCGTGGCCAGCGCCTCGTGCAGCGTCGCGAGCGCAGCCGGATCCGCCACCGTATCGGGAGCCCAGAAGCGGGGACGATTGACCCGCACGTACCACTGGGACACATCGTCCACCACGAAATCCAGAATGGTTCTGACACCGGCGGTGACATCGTACCGCGCCCAGGACTGGGTGACCGCCTCTACCACGGCGTCGAGCCGGCTGAGGAGCCAGCGGTCGACCAGCGGCCGCTGTGCGGCCGGCGGCGAGGCGGCCAGGGTCCACTCGCCCGCGTACCCCGCGAAGAACGTGTAGCTGTTCCGCAAGGCGTTGAAGAATTTGCCGGCCACATCGGGAATGGTGCGCGGGTCGAACCGCTTGGGCAGCCAGACCTGGCTCGAGCCAAGCAGGTACAGCCGAATCGTGTCCGCGCCATACTGGTCTATCATGGTCCAGGGATCGACGACGTTGCCCTTCGTCTTCGACATCTTCTGGCCCTCGGCGTCGAGAACCAGCTCGTTGACGATCACATGGCGGTAGGCCAGCTGGTCGAATGCCGTCGTCGCGATGGCCAGGAGAGAATAGAACCAGCCGCGGGTCTGATCGATTCCTTCGCAGATGAAGTCAGCCGGAAAGTGCCGGGCAAACTCCTCCTGGTTTTCGAAGGGATAGTGCCACTGAGCATACGGCATCGAGCCGGAATCGAACCAGGTGTCGATCACTTCCGGACTGCGCCGCATCAGTCCACCACAGCGGCAGGCCCAGGTGTACTGGTCGATGAACGGCTTGTGGGGGTCGAAGCCCTCCGGTAGCGGCCGGCCCCAGCGCTCGCTCAATTCGGCGTAGCTCCCGATGACCTCGACGTGCGACGGGTCGTCCTCACATACCCAGACCGGCAGCGGTGTTCCCCAGTACCGGTCTCGTGACAGAGCCCAATCCACGTTGTTCTCGAGCCACTCGCCGAAGCGCCCGGCTCCGACCTCAGGGGGATGCCAATCCACCTGACGGTTGTGCTCCAACATGCGATCCTTGAGCGCCGAGGTGCGCACGAACCAGGAGTCGCGGGCATAGTAGATCAGCGGATTGGAGCAGCGCCAACAGTGGGGGTAGGTGTGCGTGTAGGGCTCAGTCAGGTGCCAGCGGCCTTCCTGTTTGAGTCGCTGGATGATCAAATCATTGGTTTCCCGCGCGGTGACCAGCCGACCCTCGATGTCGGGCCACGTCGTCCCCACCAGCGTTCCGTCCGGCGCCACCGGGCGAACCAACGCCAGACCATGCTCGACCCCGGCCTGAAAGTCGTCGGCGCCGAATGCCGGGGCCAGGTGGACCAGGCCGGAGCCGTCGTCCGCCGTCACAAAGTCGGCGGCCACCACGACTCGGGAGACACGGTCGTCGGGCAACGGCACCACCTCCAGCGGACGCTGATACCGGAGCCCGATCAGCTCCCTGCCCTTGAAGGTGCGCGCCGGAGTGAGGTCGTTGAAGGTCGGAGCCCCCCGCCCGGCACCGCTCGGTAGGGAGGCTCGCGCCGGGGCCAGAATAATCCGCCGGTTGCCGAGGATGTACTCGCCATACTCCAGCTGCGGGTTCACCGCCACCGCCACGTTCGACAGCAGCGTCCACGGCGTGGTGGTCCAGACCAGGAGTTGGCGGTCCGGGTCGTCCTGGAGTGGAAAGGTCACATAGACCGAGTTGGTGGTGACCGTCTCGTAACCCAGCGCGAGCTCATGGCTGGAGAGTACCGTTCCACAGCGAGGACAGTACGGCAGGACCCGGTGGCCCCGATACAGCAGATCGCGCTGGTGCAGCCGCTGCAGCAGCCACCACACGCTCTCGATGTAATTGTTGCTGCACGTGATGTATGGGTGCTCATAATCCAGCCAGTACCCGATGCGGTCCGACAGATTTTCCCACTCGCTCTGATACTTGAACACGCTCTTCCGGGCGCGGGCGTTGAAGGCTTCCACACCGAAGCGCTCGATGTCCTTCTTCCCGGTGAGCTTCAGCTCCTTTTCGACCTCGATCTCCACCGGCAAGCCGTGTGTGTCCCATCCCGCGATGCGTGTCACCGATTCGCCTTGCATGGAATGAAACCGGCACACGAGATCCTTGATGGTGCGGGCGAAGACGTGATGGATGCCCGGCCGCCCGTTGGCGGTGGGCGGACCCTCATAGAAGACGAACGGCGGCCCCTGCCGGGTCGCCTCTATGGTCTGCCGGAAAAGCCCCTCGGTCTTCCACCGATCGAGCTGGTGTTGCTCCAGCTGATTCAGGGTCAGATCGGGCCAGGAAGGAAATGCCATCAGGGAAGCCGTCCCACCAGTCCATGGATGAGGCGCGTGAGCGAGGGCTCTGCGCGAGCCGCCGTCGCGATGATCTTGCCGATGTCTGCCGGCTCGAGCGCATCCGGAAGGCACTGGTCGGTGATAATGGAAATGCCGAGCGTCCGCATGCCCGCGTGCACCGCCACGATGATCTCCGGTACGGTCGACATCCCCACGACATCGGCGCCGAGTGTCCGCAGCATGCGGTATTCGGCACGGGTCTCCAGGCTGGGACCCGGAACCGCCACATAGACGCCCTCGCGAAGCGTGATCCCCAGTTCTACCGCCGCCGTTCGCGCCAGGGCACGCAGCTCCGGATCGTACGGGGCGGACATATCGGGGAAGCGTGGCCCGAGGCGGTCATCGTTGGAGCCAACCAGCGGGTTGTCGCCCAACAGGTTGATGTGATCGCTGAGCAACACAAGGTCTCCGGGCGCCCACAGGGGATTCATCCCGCCGCAGGCATTGGAGACGACCAGGGTCTTGGCGCCGAGCGCGTGGAGGACCCGCACCGGGAAGGTCACTTCCGCCAGGTCATATCCTTCGTAGCGATGAAAGCGACCTTGCATCGCTACCACCGGTCGGTTCCCCATGTGGCCGATCAGAAGCCTGCCGGCGTGGCTCTCCACCGTGGACAGAGGAAACCCGGGAATCTCCTGATAGGGTATGGAAGCAGCGACCTCGATCTCGTTCGCCAGCCCCCCTAAACCGGTCCCGAGAATGATCGCCACCTCGGGGGTAACCGGGGCCCGACCCTGTACGACTTTCGCCGCAGCGCCCACCCGGTCGAACAGCGCCGGCATTGCCGTCACTGCGGCCCAGGCGTCTGTGGGTTCTCGGTTGTGCCCGCTACCTCGGGGCCGGTGCGGCGCTGCAGCCCGTCCACCTCGCCCAGGTGGCGCTCGAGCAACGCCCGGAAGCTCGCCACGTAGGCGGTGAATTGGCGGGCGGCGCCCGCGGCGCGCTCGCGCACGACTGCCTCTTCCTGGTGCGCTCGATCCAGAATTCGTTCCGCCTCGGTCTTGGCCTCGCGCAGCACCAACTCGGCTTCGCGCTCCGCCTGAGCCCGGCTGTCTACTCGGAGCTGCTGCGCCGCCACCAGCGCCTCGTTCATGGCCCGCTCCCGATCTCTGAAACCGCGCAGCTGCTCCTGCGCACTGCGGAGCCGTTCCTCATGCTGCGCCCGGTCTCGCAGCAGCCGCTCCAGCTCGTCCGACACCGCGAGCTTGAATTCATCCACCTGACCGCTGTCATAGCCCCGGAAGGCGCGCTGGAACTCCTGTGACCGGACGTCGAGTGGGGTCAGATGAAAGGCGTGATCGTCGCTCATGGGCCGCGCTCTCCGAATAACACCGTTCCCAGCCTGATCATGGTTGCGCCCTCCTCCACGGCAATCGGATAGTCGCCGGACATACCCATGGAGAGCTCCGGAAGATGGTAACCGGACCGCTCGCCGGCATCTCGTAGCTCTCGCAGGAGGCGGAACGAGCGGCGCTGTTCCGCTTCGTCGCCGGTGAGCGCGCTCAGGGTCATCAGGCCCCGCACCTGCAATCGTTCCAGGCCCTGGAGCTGGTCCAGCAGCGCCGGGAGCAGCTCGGGGGATACGCCGCCCTTCTGCGGCTCAGCCGAACAGTTGACCTGCACCAGCACCGGCTGCCGTGTTCCGGCGGAGGTGCGGCGGTCGAGCTCGACGGCGAGATCGGCGCGGTCCACGGAATGGACGAGCCCGAAACGGCCCACGACGTTCCGCACCTTGTTGCGCTGTAGCGTGCCGATGAGGTGCCATTCAATCGTCAAATCGGTGAGCCCGTCCTGCTTCTGCAGCGCTTCCTGAACTCGATTCTCTCCCACATCCTGCAGCCCCGCGGCCGCCGCGGCCCGGACGGCTTCTGGCCCGTGCGTCTTGGTAACCCCGACCACGCGCACCGGGTGTTGCCACCCCCGCGCCGCCTGGCACCTGGCCACCGTTTCACGTACAAGGGCCAACCGAGCCGGGAGGCCTGGGAAGTCCATAGCCCTGTAATTTATCGGGGGGTAGGTAGTTATGACAGGCGGAAGGTGGCCGGCGCTCTACTCTGCGGTGTCCCCCTCGCCCGTCCGGCGCACCTGGAGCTCAAGGAGCGCAGCGCGCAGCGCGGGGTTGGGCGAGAGCTGCAGCGCGTATTCCAGCGCGCGCTGGAGCTTCGTTTCCGCCCCACGTGAACTGTAGGTGTAGGCAAGCTGGACAAACGGGAATGACAGGGTCGACGCGATGCTGGCGCTGGTACTCTCGAGCGCATCCACATCACCGTCCGACAGGCCCGCATATCGATAGGTCTCCCAGACCAGCCGCTCGGTGGTTGGGACGTCGAGCGGCGCTCCTGCCAGCCGCCGGAAGTCGAGCGCAGGAGAGGTGGTGTCGGGCCGGCCGGTTTGAAGCCGGAAGCCAAGACCCTGCTGAATGACATAGTCACCCAGTCCGGCAAACTCACGGCCGGCAGTGATGCCCCACACAATCGGCCGCCGGCCGACGTTCTGCTGTACCACGCCGAGTGACAGAATCTCATTGGGGAGGAGATAGCTGCCGGCTTCCAACGTCCGGGTGAGCGGGCCCAGCTTGAGCTCCTGCGTCTGAGAGACCGGGTATCCTCTCATGGCAGTGGCAATGGCGGAGTCGGACATGCTGTGCAGCTTCCAGCTCGGCAACGCTCCGGGATTGTCCCGCCAGATAGAAGGCAGGGCGTTCACATTCACCGGGCGCACCGGGTTGTCGCGCAGCTGGCGCATGTACCAGTCGGTATTGGCAAGAGCCAGACACACAACGGTGACGTCCTGGCGAATCCCCTCCACCTCCTGCGCCCACCAGAGCGGGAAGGTATCGTTGTCGCCGTAGGTAAAAAGGATGCCGTACGGCGGCGCGGTATTGAGAAGATCGTAGGCGAAGTCGGCCGCCAGCGTGGCATCGGGACCGTGGCGCCGCGATGCCGCGGACCAGTTGAGCCCGAGCGGAATGGCCGCCAGCAGGAATGCCGCGGGAGCCAGCCGCCGGAGTGCCGCGGCCTGCCGCAGCAGCGCACCGACCAGGAGCGAGACCCCCATGCCGGCCCAGATGCCCCAGACGACGAAGCTGACCACGAAGAAATAGTCCCGCTCGCGTACCTCGTGGTTGGCTCCCTGCGGGTAATAGTCAAACCAACGCCCGAATCCGGGCTTGAAGTTCATGTAGCCCACGAGTCCCAGCCCCGTCACCATGAACAGCATGAAGAGCAGCCACCAGGCAGCGCGATCGATTCGGCGCTGGGCATACGCGCCTCGAAGCCCCAGCCCGAGGAAGATCAGGGTGACTGGAATCTGAACCCACACGGTCACGGCCTTGGCCCACTGCCAGGTGAAGTAGACGGTGTAGTCCCAAAGCTGGATTGCCATGAGGCCTAGGGTACGCCCCGGATTATCGGGCCCATGGGGGATGGTGGGATCGTCAAACGGGGTACGGGGCGGATACTGCGCCCGCCGAATGACGGCGAGCAGGGCGTCGAAGGTGGCCGGGGCCGCTTCGTTGATGGGAGGATTCTGGGCCGAGCGGATATACAGGTAGAGGTACGGGGTGAGACCCACACACGCGATGAACAACGTGAGGATCGCAAAGCCACCCGCTCGGCCCAGGGCAGCGTAGGCCGCCGCCGCCGCAAAGCACAAACCGCCTACCACGATGAGGCCGGTGCTGCCGAGCCCCAGACCGATGAGCAGCGCCCACACACCCGCAACGACCGCAGCCTGTCCCCATTCCTCCCGCCGCTGGGCTGGAGTCAGCGCCGGATCGCCCAGCAGGGTCGCTACCATGAACATCACGATGGCCGGACCAGCGAGCAGAGCCAGCAGGTGGTTGCCGATGGAGATTCCCGCCAGATACACAATCAGCAATAGCACCCTGGGTCCGCGAGCGGTCCCCCGCTCTCGCCGCCACACATGGGCCAACCAGGCCATAGCCGCCACCGTGAACGTTGCGACGGTATAGACCTCGGTCTCATTCGAGTTCTGCCAATTGGTGAAGCTGAAGGCTCCCAGCATGGCCGCGGTGGCGGAGCCCACCAGCGAGAGCCGCCGGGCCGGGGAGCCCTCGAGTCCCCACGTGAACCGGCGAACAGTCTCGTGCGCGACGAGAAAAAACAGCGCCGCAGCCGCCGCACTCAGAACGGCGCTCAGTACATTGGTTCTCAGAGCGAACTCGCCGACCGGGATCAGCAGCGCCCAGACGTGGGCGATCATGACAAAGAGCGGAGTACCGGGTGGATGAGGGATTCCAAGCGTCTTTGCCGCCGCGATGAACTCGCCCGCATCCCAGAACGTCACGGTGGGCGCCAGCGTGAGGATGTACACCGCCAGCACCAGTGCCATGACCACCAGCGCAGCCCGATAGGGCGGACGGTAGGTGCCCGGCTCCGTCATGGCCCGGTTCCCACGGCCTGTGCCAAGGCCAGCGTCTCCCGAGCACCCGCCACGTCGTGGACCCGGAAAAGCCTGGCGCCCCGTTCGTACGCCAGGGCGCAGGCGGTCGCGGTGGCGCGGTCGCGGTCTTCCACTGGCACGCCGGTGGCAGCTCCCAGAAACCGCTTGCGGGACGGTCCCACCAGGAGCGGCCGGCCCAGTGCCTGCAGCGCCGCAAGCTGATCGAAGAGCAGGAGATTCTGCTCGGCAGTCTTGGAGAAGCCGAAACCAGGATCGATCACGGTTGCATCCGAGCCGATGCCCGCCTCGGCGGCGACACCCAGTGCCTGGCGCAGCTCAGCCAGCACTCCTCCCACCACATCCCCGCCGTAGTCCGCGTGCCGGTACGATGCCACCTCGAGGATGGAGCCGCGAGAATGCATCAGGATGACGCCGGCGCGCGCGGCTGCTACGGTAGTGGCCATGTCGGGATCGAGCCGGAACGCGGAGATGTCGTTTACGACCGCCGCGCCGGCATCGAGCGCCGCCCGCGCCACCGCCGCCTTCACTGTGTCGATCGACATCACCAGCTCCGGGTAGTTTCGCGCCAGCGCCTCAACCACGGGGATCACCCGCCGCAACTCCTCCGCGGGCGGCACGGCCTCGGTGCGGCCCGGGCGGGTAGACTCCCCCCCGATGTCCAGCATATAGGCCCCGGACCCGAGCAGCTTCTCGGCGTGGGCCAGCGCCGCTGACAGACCGCTGTACTGACCGCCATCGCTGAAGCTGTCCGGGGTAACGTTGAGAATGCCGACGATGATCGGCCGGTCGAGGAAGACCGAGCCGCGCGCCGTCTGCCAGGCCGGCTGAGGTTGATGCGGCAACGCCATGCCCACACCCACTGCCACCGGCATCAGCGGCTCGGGCACGGTCCAAGGCCGGGCCAGGGCGCTCAGCCGCGACCGACTGCCGGCCAGGATGGCCCAGTCGTCACCGGTGAGCACCTCCAGCCCAAGGCTACCAGCAAACGGGACCAGAGCCTCGAGGGCGCCCTGGTCCAGTCCGGTGATATGAAATGCTGAGGTGTGGATGCCTTCGGACGCAGTGTCGGCTAGCGTGTCTTCCCATCCGTGCGAGCGGAGCGCATCGCGCACCGCCCGAGGAGAGTGAAGCGCTAGCGGCGTGACATTCACGCGCCGGCTGGTTCCGCCGGCGGCGCTCCTAGGATCGGGGCGCGGGACGGAGCAGTGCCGGGCTTGGCTGCTGATCCTGCCGGCGCGGCGCTCGGTTCAGCCGGTGGCAATGTACGTGGTGGCAGAGGCAGGTTATTGGCCAGGCGGTTGAGATCTTCGCGATCGATGGTTTCGCGCTCGAGCAACGCCTGGGCAATCCGGTCCAGCAGTTCGCGGTTCGCGCTCAGGATGGTGCCGGCGCGGGCGTAGGCCTCGTCGATCAGACGCTTCACTTCGCCATCCACCATCTGGGCGGTGCGCTCGGAAATCTCCCGGCGCTGCGCAAACTCGCGGCCCAGGAAGATCTCCTGCTCCTTGTCGCCCACCGCTAGCGGACCGATCAGCTCGCTCATGCCGAACTGCGTGACCATCCGGCGAGCCAAACCGGTGGCGCGCTCGATGTCGTTGCCCGCTCCGGTGGTGATCTTGTCGGCGCCGAATACCACCTCCTCTGCCACCCGCCCGCCGAAGAACATGGCCAGACTGCCGATGAGCCAATCCTTGCTATAGTTGTGCCGGTCCACCTCCGGAAGCGAGGCGGTGAGGCCCAGGGCGCGCCCGCGAGGGATGATGGTGACCTTATGGATAGGATCACTCCCGGGAATCTTGATGGCCACGATGGCGTGCCCAGCCTCGTGATACGCCGTCAAGGTGCGCTCCTCTTCAGTGAGCACCA
>Ga0180121_10001386_pt1 | contig 10286 bp, 11 predicted proteins | sample AntDrymUQ5402106_2_FD_129676 | JGI IMG/M metagenome (GOLD analysis project Ga0180121, IMG submission 129676) | Polar desert sand microbial communities from Dry Valleys, Antarctica - metaG UQ540 (21.06) (version 2) (version 2) | ecosystem: Environmental > Terrestrial > Soil > Desert | place...
AAAAAAAGCCCGTCCGCAAGCGTGCGGACGGGCATAAACAGAACGTGCGCGGGAGTTACCGCACGTAGGTCAGTGCAATGCCCACGCCCTCGATATCGCCGAGGCCACCGCTCACTCTCGCTGCCAGACTCTGGCTGAACCGCAAATCCACCCCGAGGCCCAAGGCGAATCCGACGTCGTCGCCACCGGCTGCACCAAGGAGGGGCACGATAACGGGATGCACATAGGGAGTGAACGTGGTCTTGGAACCCTCCAGCTCGAACCGGCGGCCCAGAGTGAAGCCTAGCGGGAGGTAAATCAGGTCGTCCCCATCACCCAGATTCAGACCGGCGCCCACTGTAAGAGCACCGTCAAGCGGAAAGCTCTCACTATAGCTCACTAGCCGGGTTCGGAAATTGCCGCCCAACAGGATCCGGGTATCTCCCACCCCCTCCGGATTCGCGAAGCCGGCACGAAAACCAAAATCGTTCGAACCCCGGCCATAGCTGTAGAATCCCTCGATTGCGTACTGCACGCCTTTCCCGGGGTCGGAAAACGCGGCGCCGAATTCATGGTTGGTAAAGGCGCGGTACGGTGCCCTAAACATAGGCGTGCCGGTCTCCTGCGCTGCTACCTTCTCCGCGCCGAGCGCGACGACCGCTGCCACCAAGAGCCCACCGCATGATCTAAGACGCATGAGATTCTCCTTGAACGTGTTCAGTGACCACGCGGACCCGGTTTTCGACTACCTGAAGGAACCCGCCACGTACAGAGAAGCGGCTGACGGCGTCGGCCCGGCGCACCGTCAGCGTACCCTCGCCCAGCAGCGTCATGAAGGGTGCGTGGTTCGGCAGAATGCCGACCTGGCCGTCGAAGGCGGGCGCAACGACCGCGTCCGCTTCCCCGTCGAACATAGAGGCCTCGGGTGAGATTACCGTGACTTGCATCACCCGCTCGCGAGCTGTTTGGCACGAGCGATCACGTCATCAATCCCGCCCTGCATGTAGAACGCCTGCTCCGGCAAATGGTCGAACTCGCCTGCCACAACTCGCTCGAAACTGGAGATGGTATCGTCGAGCTTGACGTACTTGCCGGGGAACCCGGTGAACTGCTCCGCCACGAAGAATGGCTGGGACAGGAATCGCGCGATGCGCCGCGCCCGCGCGACGATGAGCTTGTCTTCCTCGCTCAGCTCGTCCATGCCCAAAATCGCGATGATGTCCTGCAGCGCCTTGTAGCGCTGAAGAATGCGCTGCACACCGATGGCGACGTCGTAATGCCGCTGGCCCACGAACTGGGGATCGAGAATCCGGCTGGAGCTGTCGAGCGGGTCGACGGCCGGGTAGATGCCCAGCTCGGCAATGGCCCGCGACAGCACCACGGTGGCGTCCAGGTGGGCGAACGCTGTTGCCGGCGCTGGATCGGTCAGGTCGTCGGCCGGCACGTAGATAGCCTGCACCGACGTGATCGACCCCTTGTTGGTCGAGGTGATCCGCTCCTGGAGATCGCCCATCTCGGTGGCCAGCGTCGGCTGATATCCCACCGCGCTCGGCATGCGGCCCAGCAGCGCGGAGACCTCTGACCCGGCCTGGGTGAAGCGGAAGATGTTGTCGATGAACAGCAACACGTCCTGCCGCTGGATGTCGCGGAAGTACTCTGCGATCGTCAGGCCGGTAAGGCCGACCCGGAGGCGCGCTCCGGGTGGTTCGTTCATCTGGCCATAAATCAGCGCGACGTTCTCCAGAATCTTCGCTTCCTTGAACTCGAGATAGAGGTCGTTTCCCTCACGAGTCCGCTCGCCCACGCCACAGAACACCGACCGTCCGCCGTGGCCCTTGGCCACGTTGTTGATGAGTTCCTGAATCACCACCGTCTTGCCGACACCGGCCCCTCCGAACAGGCCGATCTTCCCGCCCTTGACGAAGGGCGCGATGAGGTCAATGACCTTGATGCCGGTCTCGAAGAGCTCGGTCTTGGGCTCGAGGTCGGTGAACTTGGGCGTGGGCCGGTGGATGGGCCAGCGCTCCACGTCCGATGGGAGTGGTGGGCCACCGTCCACCGGCTCGCCCAGCACGTTGAGGATGCGGCCCAACGCTGCCTCACCCACCGGAGCGGTAATCGCCGCTCCCGTGTCGCGCACCTCCATGCCGCGGGTGACCCCGTCGGTGGTGCTCATGGCTACCGCGCGCACCTGGTTCTGCCCAATGTGCTGCTGCACCTCCGCCGTCAGCTTGACCGGTATCGGGCCGCTGGCATCCTCGATCTGAATGGCGTTGTAGATCTCGGGCAGGTGCTCCGGCTCAAACTCCACGTCGAGCACCGGGCCGATGACCTGCACCACTTTGCCGACGTTCTGCTTGGTCGCGGCCGCCTTGCCGACCCGTTCGGTTGCGATTGCGGTTGCCATGATAGTTCGATTTTCCTTCCGTCTTGGTTCGGTTCGGTGCGGGGCGAAGCAGCCACTTTACCTACCCCTGCAGTGCCGCCGCGCCGCCAACGATCTCGGCGATTTCCTGCGTGATCTGCGCCTGCCGCTGCCGGTTGTAGGTGCGCTTCAGGAGCTCCAGGATGTCACCCGCATTATCGGTCGCGTTCTTCATGGCGGTGCGCCGGGCGCCGTGCTCGGCGGCCGCGGTCTCGACCATCCCGCGGTAGACCGCATTCCGCACATAGAGCGGCAGCAGCCGCTCGAGAATTGCCTCAGCATTGGGCGCCAGGATGTAGTTGGCAGTCATCCCGGGCGCCTTGGTTTCTTGTGCCCCCGCCCCGCTGCCCCCTCGCTCGGTTGCTCGGGGTTGCCCTGCTGGTGGATCCACCGGAAGGATCCGAACCGTAGCCGGGGGCGTCTGGAGCGCGCTGATGAAGCGGGCCTGAATCAGGTCGACGCTTGCCAGCTCACCGGCGGCGAATGCATGGATCAGCGGCTCCGCAATCTCCCCGGCATGATCGGACGTGGGCCGGTCACCCACATCGGTGCGCTCCAACGCCATCTTGCGCCCCAGGTACTTGAAGAAGCCAATGCCCTTCTTGCCGATGCCGAACAGCTCGACGGCATATCCCTGCTGCTCCAGCGACTCGACCCGCCGGCGCGCTTCCTTGATCAGGTTGGAGTTGAAGCCGCCGGCAAGACCCCGGTTTGAGGTCAGTAGAATGACCGCAGCCCGGCCCGGCCCGCCCTTCGACGGCGGCGCCGGCTGCCGCAGCAGCGGAAACCGGTCGGCGAGATCGGGGGTGTACAGATCCGCGATGACCTGCCGAAGCGCATCGGCGTACGGGCGGGCCGCAACCACGCGGTCCTGGGCACGCTTGAGCTTCGACGTGGCCACCAGCTCCATCGTCTTGGTGATCTTGCGGGTGTTCTGGACCGATCGGATGCGGCCCTTGAGCTGCCGGCTCTTAGCCATTATTCCGGCGCGAACAGCTTCTGGAAGGCGTCAATGGCCGCGGCCAGACGCCGGGTGATGCCGTCGTCCAGCGCCTTCTTGGTGCGGATGTCCTTGAGTATCTCACCGTGAGACGCCTCGAGGTAGTCGAGCAAGTCCTGCTCCCATTTCCGGATGTGCTTCACATCCACGCTGTCGAGATGACCGTTGGTGACGGCGTAGATGATGACCACCTGCTTCTCGACCGGAACCGGGCGGTACTGGGGCTGCTTCAGCACCTCGACCAGGCGCGCGCCACGGGAGAGCTGCTTCTGCGTCGCGGGGTCCAGATCCGAGCCGAACTGGGCGAACGCTTCCAGCTCACGGTACTGGGCCAGGCTGAGCCGCAGCGGCCCGGCCACCTGCTTCATGGCCTTGATCTGGGCGTTGCCACCCACGCGGCTCACGCTGATGCCGGCATCTACCGCGGGCCGCACGTTGGCGAAGAAGAGGTCGGTCGTAAGGAAGATTTGCCCATCGGTGATGGAGATGACGTTGGTGGGAATGTAGGCTGAGACGTCACCCGCCTGGGTCTCGATGATAGGAAGCGCCGTGAGCGAGCCTCCCGCCTTCTTGATCCGGGGGTCGAACTTTACCACTTCGGCGTCTTCGTTGATCTTGGCGGCCCGCTCCAGCAGACGGCTGTGAAGATAGAAGACGTCTCCCGGGTACGCCTCGCGGCCGGGAGGCCGGCGAAGAATCAGGGAGAGCTGCCGGTAGGCGGCGGCCTGCTTGGAGAGGTCATCGTAGACGCAGAGGGTGGGCTTCCCCTCCTCGTACATGAAGTACTCGGCGAGGGCGCAGCCCGAGTAAGGCGCAATGAACTGAAGCGGTGCCGGGTCCGAGGCCGATGCCACCACGACGATGCTGTAGTCCATGGCGCCGGCATTCTTCAGCTTTTCCACCACCGTCGCCACGGTGGAACGCTTTTGTCCGATGGCGACGTAGACGCAGACCACGCCGGTGCCCTTCTGATTGATGATCGTGTCCACGGCGATGGCGGTCTTCCCGGTGCCGCGGTCACCGATGATCAGCTCGCGCTGGCCCCGACCGATCGGGATCATGGCGTCAATGGCCTTGATGCCGGTCTGAAGCGGCTCCTTCACCGGTTGACGCACGATGATTCCGGGAGCCACCATTTCCACCGGCCGGCTGCCGCTGGCCTGGATCGGCCCGCGGCCATCGACGGGGCGGCCAAGCGCGTCCACCACTCGACCGAGCATGGCAGGACCCACCGGCACCTCGAGGAGACGCCCGGTGCGTCGGACCTCGTCGCCTTCCTTCAGCTTGAGATAGTCGCCCATGATGGCGGCGCCGACGTTGTCCTCTTCCAGGTTCAGTGCCAGACCGGCTACAGTCTCGCCGGTATCATGGGCGGTGAACTCAAGCATCTCGCTGGCGATGGCGGATTTGAGGCCGTAGATGCGAGCCACGCCGTCGCGGACTTCGAGGAGGGTACCCACTTCACTGACGTTGTCGGTGGCGAGGTCCGCCGCCGCGATTTCGCGCAGCAGAATGTCCTTCAACTCGCCTGGACGAAGAATGGATTCGGTGGCCATGTAGTTTGTCTGAGCCTGGCTGAAGGTACGCCGTCTAATCTAGTTTGTGAAAATAATCACAATGCGGGCGAGGGCAAGACAGGAGGACAGCGGGCAGTGGGGCAACGGGGCAGCCGACGTGGGCATGCTGTTGCCTCACCGGTTTATTCTACTTCTTGTGTTTCCCCGTACGAACGCCGCCAGCACACCCCGGGGCCCCAGACCCCCTAGTCCGCTGGTGGGCACGTTGGCGATCCGCCGGGCAGTTCGGGCCAGGTGATTCGAGGATGTGAAGTGGAGCACCCGGACCACGGTCTGGACCGCGTACCCTGTGCTGCCGAGCAGCTGGGCGGCGCAGGCCACCCGGGTGAGGTCGATGACTCGTTTGAGGTTGGGGGCGCCGCCGGCGCCGAACTGACGGGAGAGATGCTCCCGGCTGATCCGCAGCCGGGCCGCCAGCGCGGTAGTGCGCATGGGCCGCTCGACCTCGCCGATGAGAACATTCCAGGCGGCCTGCTGCAAGGGCTCGGTAAGGCGTAGTACGCGCGGGGCGTCGATCAGCGCACGGCGGCGCTCGGCGGTGATGGACGAGCGCAGGACCAGGTCGCCGACGATCGGATCGTCCACGCCTTCGACCGCCACGGCGGCAACCGGGTGAAGGCGGCAGGCCAGCAGCAACTCCCCGTCGTCGGGGCGAAATGGCGCGTAGGCTATGATGGGAACGGCAGGCAGGTGGGAGCGGAGGCCGGACAGGTCTGCGAGGAGGGCCGGGTGGGGAGCCATCACCACCGCATCCACCAGACGGGTCTGGAGCAGGCGGCGCAACGCTGCCGGCGTTTTGCAGGAGACGACCCGCGGACCACCCTTGGGAATGGTGCGCCGCAGGGCTATCAGCGCGCCGCGACTCACCAGCAGAGCGGCAATGGTGGGCATGGGATCAGGCGGGAGGGCGGACGGTCGGACGTTCTTTCGGCTCGAAGTCTTTCTCCAGCACCGCGTCTTCGTGCGCCTCGGTCCTTACCAATCCTCCGTCCGCGTGTCCATCGGTCCGGCCGTTCGCCCGCTCTCCCGGCCGCCCGGCACCCACTGCCACCAGCGTGCGCACCATCTCGCCGGCGCGCTTGAGCACGCCCCGCGCGTTGTCGTAACTCAGCAGCTCCAGGGCTTCCGGGAGCGGGCGCCACTGGCAGGCCGTGATCCCTTCGTCCACCTGGGGGCAGGCCTCGCCATCGGGGCTCTCGAAGAGGAAGAAGTGGCAGTACTTGTGAATGTGACGGCCCCGAAACCGGAAGTGCCAGTCGATGACCCGTATGGGTCCATGAAGCACTAGGCGATCGAGGCCGGTCTCCTCACTGGTCTCGCGCAGCGCGGCCTGGGCGGGTGACTCGTCGCCCTCGAGGTGGCCCTTGGGAAAGCCCCAGTTCTTGTACGAATCGCGGATCAGCAGAAATCGCGCGGCTTCCCCCGGCGGCCGCCGGAACACGATGCCCCCGGCACTGACTTCGAGCTCCGCACGACGCTTATTCATCCTAGAAGACGGAGATCTTGAGATACTTCTTCGGGTGGGCCTGGATATCGGACAACAGCTCGCGGAACTGAATCACGGTTTTTGTGGTCTCCCGGTAGAGCGTCGAGTCGGAGGCGAGCATCCCCAGGGTTCCGTTGCCGGCCTGGATTTTCGTCATCAGGGAGTCGGCAGCCTGAAGCACCCGCACCAGACTCGCCTCGTTGGCGCGAGCAGCAGCGATGACCGACCGCAGGTCGGCGGCAGCATAGCGCAGGTCGGTGCTGGAGCTGCGTGAGTTGTCCAGAATGTCCTTGAGTTGGTTGTCATTGGTGGCCGTGTCCAGCCGGGCCACCGCTCCCTGAAATGTGCGGGCCACCCCGGCGAAGGCATCCGAGGTAGTGGCCACGTTGCGGCTCACGTGGTCGATCCGGTCGGTCTGCGCGTTGGCAAACGTCACCAGCCGTCCCGAGATGGCGGCCAGGTCCTTCACGCTCTGCTGCATGTTCTTGAGCGCGGTGCTGTCGAACGCCTGCCCGATGCGCTGGGTGATGTCTCCCACGTCTCCCGCGATGCGGCTCGCCTGCGCGGTCAGCTGCCCAATGTCCGGGAGCGTGGCGCCGGGCCAAGTCTCGCCACCCGCCTGGTCCGACTCGATCAGCGCGTTACGGATGATGGGATCTTCCGGCAGCGGCTCGAGCGGGACAATGTTGGCGCTCCATTCGCCGAAGAGGCTGGCGGAAGCCGAGATGGCCGCCGGCTTTCGGGGCAGCTCAACCGAGCGATCGATGTTGAAATCGGTCTCGACCCACTCGTTTTCCACCAAACGGATGGCCTCGACTCGCCCTACGCGAACCCCCCGGAGCGTCACCGGTGCGCCCACGCCAAGACCTCCAACCGTGCGGAAGCGCGCTTTGTAGGAGACCTGCTTCTGGTTGACGTCGGTCTCGCTCAGCCAGAGCGCGCCACCGATGACCAGCGCCAATGCCGCCAGCACCGCAAGGCCCACGGCAAACTCATTGCTGCGCCTCACCCGACCGACCTCCGGGCCGGCGGCTCGAGCGCCACCCGCTGGGGCCGGCCCTCGATGAACTCCCGCACGACCGGATCATGGGACGCCTGCATCTCGCCCGCGGTTCCCGTCTGGCGGATGGCGCCCTCGTGCAGCATCGCCAGGCGGTCGCCCACGCTGAAGGCGCTCCGCATGTCGTGGGTCACGACCAGTCCGGTGACGCCGAGGTCGCGCGTCCGGATCATCAGCTGGTCCATCACCGCCGCGGTGACCGGGTCGAGCCCGGTGGTCGGCTCGTCATAGAGAATGTAGCGCGGCTTGAGAGCAATCGCCCGGGCGATGCCCACGCGCTTGCGCATGCCCCCTGACAGCTCGGCCGGGAGCTTATCCTGGCTGCCTGACAGCTCCACCACCTCCAGGCTTTCCTCGATCCGGTCTCTGATAGTCACCTCGTCGTAGCCGCGCTTGACCAATCCCAGACGGATGTTCTCTGCTACCGTCATGGAGTCGAAGAGAGCGGCAAACTGAAAGACGTAGCCGATCTTGCCCCGCAGTGCCGCCAGCTCTTCGCGATCGAGGTCGGCCACATCGACGCCGTCCACCGTGACCCGGCCGGCATCCGGCTCCAGCAGGCGCACGATGAGCTTCAGCGTCACGCTCTTCCCGGAGCCCGACGGACCGATGATGACCGTGTTCTGCCCATCCGGGATCTCCAGAGAGAGACCCCGCAGGACGGCCGACCCACCGAACGACTTCCGGAGGGATTCGAGCACGATCATGAACCCCGCCTCACAGCAGCACCAACGCCCAGAACGCGTCCAGCACCAGAATCGCCTCGCAGCCGAGCACGACAGCGCTGGTGGTGGACTGACCGACGCCCTGCGCGCCGCCCTCCGTCGCCAACCCGCGCAGGCATCCCATGAGCGCCACGGCAAAGCCGAAGCTGGCACTCTTCACCAGGCCGAACCACACGTCCTTGAACTGGTAAAACTGCCTCAACCCCTTGAGGAATTCCGTGGTTGAGAGGTCGAGCAGGTTGATCGCCGTGATCCAGCCGGAGCCGACGCCCACCGCGACCGCAAACGCGGTGACCACCGGGAACATCAGGGTGGCAGCGAGCACCCGCGGCACGACCAGATAGGAATATCGGTCGTACGCCAGCGTCTCCAGGGCGTCCACCTGCTCGCTCACCTTCATGGTCCCCAGCTCGGCGGCAATGCTGGCGCCTACCCGTCCGGCAAGGGCCATCCCGGTCAACACCGGGCCCAGCTCCATCATGATCGTCTTGCCGACCAGGGCCCCTACGAAGTAGAGCGGAACGGCCCCGGTAAAGATGTACGAGGAAAGGAGGGAGAGAACGATGCCGGTGAACACCGCGATAAACAGGGCGATCGGCACCGAATCGACGCCCAGCCGGCGCATCTGAATCGCCAGCAACGGGGACCAGGTGCGGACGTCTCGGAGGGCTCGGCCGGCTTCCAGGCTGCGGCGACCCACATGCGCGATGAAACCTTCCCGGGCGGCGGCACCGGAAGCCACGAGCGGAGGCACGAGTCGGAAGTTATGGAAGGTCACAGAGTTACGGTAGGGGGCGCGGTTCCGGCGCCCGCCTCATGCGGCAAAGCTCGCCAAGGCTCGGCCCATCTCCCCGTCACGCAGCCGCTTCAGGGCCCGGTCGCGGAGCTGGCGCACCCGCTCCCGGGTAACGCCCAGGAGGCCGCCGATCTCTTCCAGGGTGTGCTCTCGGCCGTCGTTGAGGCCGAAGTAGAGCCGCAGCACCTTGGCGTCCCGGTCGGGCAGCGCCTGAAGGGCGTGGTCGATCTCCTCGGTAAGCAGCTGGTCCATCACCTGCGCTTCCGGATCGGTCTGCTCGTCGGCCACAAACTTGTCGCTCAGCGACCGCTCTCCCTCTCCTTCCACTGGGGCGTCCAGCCGGACATCGGCCGAATTGAGGGTGGCGAGCGACTGGACCACTTCCACCGTAAGGCCGGTGGCGTTGGCGATCTCTTCGGGGCTGGGCTGGCGCTCCAGCTCCTTCCGTAGGGTTTCGGCGCTGCGGACGATACGGGAAAGGTCCGCGGTGCGGTTCAGGGGGACCCGTACCGTCCGACCCTGGCGCGCCAGGGAGGCCAGAATTGACTGGCGGATCCACCATACGGCGTAGGAGATGAACTTCACCCCCTGGTCCGGGTCGAATTTGCGGGCGGCCGTGAGCAGTCCCACGTTGCCTTCGCCGATCAAGTCGGTCAGGCCCATGCCGCGGTTCTGGTATTTCTTGGCCACTGAGATGACGAACCGCAGGTTGGCCCGGATCAGCTCGTGCATGGCGTCGGGGTCGCCGGCGGCAATACGACGGGCAATGGCTACTTCCTCCGGTGCCGTGAGCAGGGGAGTCTTGGCCACTTCATACAGATACTGGTCCAGTATATCGCGTTCCGTGTCGAACACACCGATGCGCTTGGCATCTTTTCGGCGCACACGACGGCGTTGCGGCTGTTCGCTCATGGGAGTACGTTTCCGTGCTGCGTTGGCGCCTGACGAAGACGGGAAAAATCGACGGGGGCGTAGCTCAGTTGGGAGAGCGCGTGAATGGCATTCACGAGGTCAGGGGTTCGATCCCCCTCGCCTCCATGGCCCCTCTTCGGCCGGTCAGCGCCCCCGTATGCGGGTCGTTGCGCCGGGACGGGCGGCACGCTAAAATCATCCGCTTCGCGGGAATAGCTCAGTTGGTAGAGCACAACCTTGTCATGGTTGGGGTCGCGGGTTTGAGTCCCGTTTCCCGCTCTTGGAGGCGGTAGGCCGGCACGGTGGCAGGCTACAACCTCAACTTT
>Ga0180121_10001387_pt1 | contig 10285 bp, 10 predicted proteins | sample AntDrymUQ5402106_2_FD_129676 | JGI IMG/M metagenome (GOLD analysis project Ga0180121, IMG submission 129676) | Polar desert sand microbial communities from Dry Valleys, Antarctica - metaG UQ540 (21.06) (version 2) (version 2) | ecosystem: Environmental > Terrestrial > Soil > Desert | place...
CGGTAACAACTTTTACCTGTTGTGATTAAACTCGTTTAGTCTTAAAGTTTCATTATTACCGCAAAGTTCGCAAAGATCGGATCCTTGTGATCTTTGCGGTAAAAAAATCAAGGATCTAAAAAGTCTGTTTAATTCAAGGAAAATTATTCAAAATTGATTATGAAGTCAAATGGTAAAATATGTGAATTGTGAAAAATGTTTTGATGGGTTTAAATGCTTTGGAGGAGTGAGTTTATACAGCTTCTTCTTTCTTCGGCTCTTCTTGGAGCTCAGTCCTTGTCTTACATTGCGGACATTCAAGATATTCGCCATCTTTCTTTGTCGATTTTTTCAAAAGATATCCGTTACCGCAATTCGTACATTCCTGTATGACAGGCATCGTGTTCGCAATGAAATCACAATCAGGATAACGGGTGCATCCGTAAAAATATCTACCGCGTTTTGCTTTTCTCTGCAGTATCTCACCCTTTTTGCATTTAGGACATGGTATTCCCAGAGTAATCGGTTTTATTCCATCACACTTAGGATAGTTAGTACATCCGTAAAACTTTCCATACTTACCTACTTTGATCTGCATCTGTGCTCCGCACTTATCGCACATTACACCTTTTGCAGCTTCCAGTTCCTTTTCATTCGGCTGTTCAAGCGGCAATGCTCCTTTGCATTTCGGAAATTTTTCACACGATAAAAACTGACCGTTACGGCTCCACTTCTTAATCATCTTTGCACCTGTTTCCGCATTACATTCAGGACAAGGAATATCAGTTGGTTCGATCATCCCTTTCTTGATTTCTCCGGCTATCGAATCTGCGGCATTTAGATCTTTATTAAACGGTATATAAAAATCATCTAATACTCTTTTATAGGAATTCTCTCCTTTAGCAATTGTATCAAGTTCTTCCTCCATTTGAGCAGTAAAGTTGACGTTTATTACATCTTCAAAATGCTCGGACAAAATTTTATTAACAGCTTTACCTAAGTTTGTCGCGAATAATTTCTTTTCATTTACTTCTACATACATTCTATTAATCACTGTCGAAACAATAGTCGCAAAAGTACTCGGTCTTCCTATTCCGAGTTTATCCAACTGTTTAATTAAGCTGCTTTCTGTATATCTTGGCGGAGGGTTTGTAAAATGCTGATCTTTAGTTAATCCTGAAACTTTCAGCGGATCATCAACATTCAAATCAGCAGGAATCAATGTCAGATCTTCATCAACTTCCGGAATGTCCGGTTTGTCAGTAGTATCTTCCGTTACATCTTCATACACTTTCAGAAACCCGCTGAATTTTAAAACACTTCCGGTCGCTTTGAATAAATAAGTATTCTTACTGCCTCTCGGAGAAAAAGCTTTTATGATAACTGTCTTTTGATCAAGAACCGCCTGCGACATTTGAGAAGCAACAAATCTTTTCCAGATCAGATCGTAAAGCGCGTGAAGATCTTTGCCGAGCTTCTTCATATCTTCGGGTTTCCTGTTAACGTCCGTGGGCCTTATTGCCTCGTGCGCATCCTGAGTGTTTTTCTTGGTGGTTTTAAAAATCTTCGGCTGACCGGGAAGATATTCGTTACCGTAATTATTTTTTATAAAATCCCTTGCTGAAGTCACTGCTTCGACGCTGACTCTTGTAGAATCCGTTCTCATATAAGTTATGAGTCCGACGAGACCTTCTTCTTTGTTTCCTTCAATACCTTCATAAAGCTTCTGTGCAAGCATCATGGTTTTCTTTGGCGAAAATCCAAGCCTTGATGAAGCAGTCTGCTGAAGAACACTGGTGGTGAAAGGCGCGGGAGCATTTCTTTTCACTTCCCTGACCTGAATGTCGGTGATCTTAAATTTGTTGTCTTTTAAATCCTGAAGTATCTTATGCGCCTGGTCAATATTTTCTATGCATGGTTTCTCTCCGTCAAATTTTAAAACATCGTCGTTGAGCTTAAAAAGCTTTGCCTTAAAAGCTCTTGAATTACCCGAAGGTTTTGAAAATAATCCTTCTATTGACCAGTATTCTTTTGAAACAAACTTTTCTATCTCTTCTTCCCTGTCGCAGATAATTCTTAATGCAACAGACTGCACTCTTCCAGCAGACAAGCCGAAATAAAATGTCTTCCACAAAAACGGACTTACCTTATATCCGAGTATCCTGTCCATAACTCTTCTTGCGACTTGAGCTGATACAAGATTCTCATCAATCTTTCTTCCGTTCTTCATCGCCTGTTCTATTCCACTTTTTGTAATCTCATTAAATAAAACCCTGCTGATTTTTTTCTTGTCAATTACAACTTCATCGGCAATGTCTGATGCAATAGCTTCACCTTCCCTGTCAGGGTCAGTCGCTATATAAACTTTCTCAGAAGAGCTTGCTATTTTTCTAAGATTATTAATTATATTTTCTTTACCGGGAATCACCAAAAATGTTCCTTCATAACCGTTTTCCAGATCAACGTTCATTTTGCTTTTAGGAAGGTCTTTTACGTGACCGATAGTTGCTTCAACTATAAAATCTTTACCAAGATATTTATTTATTGTCTTTGCTTTCGAAGGCGATTCTACTATTACTAATGATTTTGGCATTTACTGATAAATTACAATAAGTTTTTGATGAACAAGGTATGTGCGTTAGCTCAATGAATTGTTTCGTTGTTTTGAAGAACCAGCCTGCTAATGGAATTCGATTTGTCTTCAAAATCAAAAAGTAAGGAAGAAATTATGAGTTTAATCTCCTCTACCCCAACCTTCTGATAGCCAGCCATGAAAATTTTATCTATAATAAGCTCTTCATCTGTGCCTGATATCAATCCTAGTTCTTTCATCTGGATCAAATACCCCATTGCATCGGTACTTAAAACACCTTTTTCAGCGCTGTGAAAAAATCTGTGTGACTTTGTTGTTTCGGAAGATTCGTTAAAAAGCTTCTCCCCTGCATCTATTTTTGAAAATATCCACGCGAATGCTGTATTAATCTCCGCGTCTGTATATCCGTCAATGCTGAGCCTTTTTATATCGATTTCGTTTATATGCTTGCTGTTTCTCATCTCGTTAAGAATGTAAACTATAATTTCAATTACCTTTTCGTGCATTATCTATTTTTTTTTATATAATAGTTTTCTTTTTTCCTGATCTTTATTTTAGTGTTCTTGTTCCCAAACTCTGTGGAAACGCAATTTCACACGAGACTCCACTTCGCGAGCGAGCAAGTTTCGTTATTTTTATTAAATGTAAAACTTGGAAAAACTACAATTTGTGAAGCTTAAGATAATAATTTTCTTTTTCCCTGATTTTTATTTTTTCTAAAGTTGTCTTATCGTTGTAACCACATAAATGGAGAATTCCATGAATAATTACACGAAAGATCTCTTCCTTACAGGTTGTTTTAAATTTCAATGAATTGCTTTTCACAGTTTCAACAGAAATAAGCAATTCACCTTCTATCAAACCTTCTTCAACGTCATGAAACGTTATAATATCCGTCTCGTAATCCAGTCCAAGAAACTTTTTATTCTGCTCTCTTAGATATTCATCATTGCAAAATATTATGTTGACATAACTGAAATTTCTATTCTCTTCATTTGCTATTTTATTAACTAGAGATCTGATCTTTTTCCTGAAAAGAACTATTTTATTGCTATCATTAAACAGAATAATTTTAAAAATGAAATTTATTTTCAACTCTTCCTTATAACCATTTCAAAAATAAAAAAACTCCATTCATTAATTAATAGTTTCTGAGATCGACAATGCGATTGCAGCAAGAAGCTTTTCAGAATTAAGCTCTGAAAAGCCCGAACGAAGAACTTTCTTGTCTACGTTTGCATACAACGCGCAATCCCCCTGCCTGGAAATAATCAGTCCCGACAGGCTTTCGTTTGTCTCTGAAAGAAATATAACTTCCTCAAGCATTTCGCTCACTACTATGTTTGTACATGATTGAAGCTGGAGATGAGTATTGTTCGTGTAAACCGATATCAAGAGCATTGAGTCTTCATCAGGCAATATTTCGACACTGATATTGGAATTTATTTTTTCATTCCGGATATTGATTATATAGGACTCTTCTTTCCTTTCAAAAGTTTCAGAGAAAAGGTCTTCTATCTTTTTGAAATCTTCTTCTTTGATATGGTCTTTTTTGAGAGTCAATTTTAAAAAGTATTTCTTATTAAAAACCCTAACTGAGTATTTCAATTAGGGTTTGCATCAAAAGTTTGTGATTTATGCCTTATGACACAACTTTTACATTTGAAGCTTTTTGTCCTTTTCCATCTTCTTTCACTTCAAACTCAACTTCAACCCCTTCTTCAAGCGATTTGTAGGACTGTTCTGAAGATATATCTGAAAAATGAACAAACACATCCTTACCTTCTTCTGAACTAATAAATCCAAAACCTTTTTTTGCATCAAACCACTTTACTTTACCCTTTGCCATTTTACCTCCGTTTATTGAATCCTTGCAACTGAAAATATCAGCATAAAATTACTTTGTCAAAATATTTTCAAATTCAGCAAAGAACTATGATTAATATAAAATTTTCTGATTCTTTATACAATTCGTTGTAAAAATATCTATATAATATAACTTTGTCAATTGATAACAAATATTTCTAATTAAAATAAAATTATATAAAAACAAAGTATTTATTTATTAAAACTAATTAACGCAATTTTCATAGAAACTCCCTCTTCGCGCCCGCCTTGCGAAGCAGGAGGCGAACCAGTTTCGTTTGCATTAATCTAAAACATATTAAAACTACAACTTGCTATTTTAAGTTATCAATTATTTTTGTAAGCCTTCGCATAACCAACATATGCAACTGCGCTATTTGTTATCTTTTTTATCTCATCTTCAGTTAATTCCCTTATCACTTTTGCAGGGACACCTACAACAAGCACACCTTCGGGAACAACAAATGCTTCTGTTACTAAAGAACCTGCTGCAACTATAGAATTTGAATTAATCAGTGCATTGTCTAAAATCACCGATCCCATGCCGATCAAGACATTATCTTTCACAGTACATCCATGCACAACTGCATTGTGACCGATAGTTATATCCTTCCCAATTATCAATGCAAATTTATTATTGGTGACGTGCAAAACACTTCCATCCTGAACATTTGTGTTTTCACCGATATTTATGTAATGCACATCACCCCTTATAACCGCATTAAACCAAACACTTGAGTTTTTTTCAATAGTCACATTTCCGATTATTCTTGCTCCTTCAGCTATAAATACACTTTCGTCGATTTTTGGAAAAATGTTTTTATAAGGTAGGATCATTAATAAAGCTTAAGAGATATTTACAGATTCATTATTTTCGATGAGATTAATATCAAGTTCACCCTGCCTTAGATTTACATTATCAAGGGGAAATCGTTGGATGTTTTCTTTTGCCCATTTTGCAGCTATACCATTCAAAGGGCTTGTAACATTGTAATTCTTGTAAATTATCATTTCACCAACCTGGTAAATTACATCAACAAGAGTTTCTCCTGATGCCCAGTAATCACCTATGCAAATATCGTTTGGAGAAGCCATTCTGAAATTCGGATGGAATGCACCCGAAAGCAAATTACATTGTGGTTTTAGCCGTGGGTAATCCAAATGTAGATATATTTCGATCTTGTGATCTTTAACTATTTCAAGCTCTTTATTTTTTCCGGATTGATCTTGAACGAGCCTTATTCCCTTTATATTATTAAAATTAACAAAATATCTTTCAGGAGGGATATTTTTTCCTTCATATTCAAAACTTATATAAGGATGATCTGAAAACTCCTCTTTCATCTTCTTAAAATCTGAAATTAATCTTCTTTGTCTCGGACTCATTCTAAATTAATGTTATAAATTCTTTTTAGGTTTAGTTGGTTAAGTTGGTTGAGTTAGTTAAGTCGGTTAAGTTAGTTAAGTTGGTTAAGTTGGTTAAGTTGGTTAAGTTAGTTCAGTTAGTTAAGTTAGTTAAGTTAGTTTGTGTGGTTAAATATAACAAACTCAACAAACTCAACAAACTCAACAAACTCAACAAACTCAACATACTCAACATACTCAACACACTCAACACACTCAACACACTCAACAAACTTAACAAACTCAACTATCCGCCGCGGCGGACTATTCACTAAACCGCGGTATCTCCAATACCTGTCCTATCTTAATATCAGTCTTGCTCTTTAGATTATTTTGTTTCATTACAATCTCAATCCCGGATTTGTTTTTATAGAACTCTTGCACGATTTTGTCAAGTGAATCTCCCGGCTTTACTGTATATTTAATTATTTCTTTTTGCAGGGTGTTTTTAGATGAATTTGTTTCACCTGATTTATTAATCATCTCGGTTTTTTTTGAACTTGAAAAGTTTTCATTTTTATCATACGAAAGAATTCCGTTTTTCTGAAGTTCGTAATCAACGATAAAATTCTCAAGCCTTTGTTTAAGCTTTTCATTTTCATTTTTCACCTCTGACAGCTCTCTTGCTAGATCTTCTTTCAACAATGCGTTTTTCTTCAGATCTATGTAATTGTAGATCATAAGCAAAAGTAAAAGAAGGTTTGCAAGTAGTACGATCAGAATGATATAGTTATTAAAGTTAGACCCGAGTAATAATGTTTTTTTCTTATCTATATGTTTATCATCTAGAAAATCCAGATTGTTATGGACTTCATTAGTTTTGTATAAATCTTCATCATTTAATATGTCATAAATGTAATATCCGTTTGACTTTGCAATTTTCTTGTCTTTCCAAAAGAAAAACCCCCGGTCATCTATTGTCGGATCGTATACATATGCTACCATGTAATCCATATTAAAAAAATTTTCCTGTATGAAAACATCGAAGTTAGATAAAAACACCGTGTGTCCGGGATGCGAGTGAAACCAACCCAAAATTTTTTTATCAGGAAAATCTCTCTCCAGAATTTCATTTATATTGACCCATGTCTCATGGGTAAATGTGAGCCTTGATAATGAGGAATTGGTATGCTTTGCTATAATGAGATTATCGATCTTTATAAACTTTCTATTTCCTTCAATAAGACAAACATCACCTATCAAAACTCCTCCGAGCTCGTTATTAATATCGCTCTTAAGATAATCGTCAATTTTTCTGAGGGTTTCCTGTTTAATAAAAATCTTAAGATCCGTTTCAATAGATCCTTCACCGGTAAATACGCAGTCAGATGGATAGTTACTCATCTTATCTGTAATGCTTTGAATGTTTTCTTTGATGTCAATTTTCATTTGACCAATATAGTCAATATGAAAAAAAGTTGAAATCGATTTTTAATTATAGAAGTCCGAAATTCCCGCATCTCCACAAATAGCCGAAAAGCCTTGCCACGAATTTCACAAATTATCACGAATTAAGATGACATAAACAGCCTTAAATAAGTAGTTTTTTTTGACATCATTACGAAAGTAAAATCTTAGTTACAGAGTTATTTTTATAATGTTGTTTAGTTTGAAACATAATCAATTATTTTATACTTCTTGTGAATCGAAAAACGTTTTCCACAGCAAGCACAATTCTTATTGTCTCAAAATAATCTACGGTAAAAAAAAGTATTCAATTATTTGTGATAATTCGTGAAATTCGTGGCAAAGCTTTCCCTAAATTCCAATTCAGGAAATCCTAACTCTTTTATTTCAAAAAAAAATCCCTCACCTAAATGAAGGATTTAATATTTGAATAACACAACTATCAACTATCAACTATCAACTATCAACTATCAACTATCAACTATCAACTATCAACTACTTTATAAGAACCATTTTCTTTGATGTTATGAAGCTGTTATTGTTTCCTTCTGCTGATATTCTGTACAAGTACATTCCACTTGATAAGTTCGAAGCATTGAACTGAACAGTATAATAACCGGCTGTCTTTACTTCATTTACCAATTTTGAGACTTCTCTTCCTGTTAGATCATATAATGTGATGCTTACTTTTCCATCATAAGGAAGATCGTAATCTATCTTTGTTGTTGGATTGAATGGGTTTGGATAGTTTTGTGATAAAGCATATGTGCTAGGAACTCCAACTATTACTTCATTAGATAAACTAAAGTATGCATGATTGCCATTGAAATCTATTTGTTTCAATCTGTAGTTATAATTGCCTGTAGATGTTCTCTCGCGGAATGTGTAGTTTCTTACCTCGGATGTTGTTCCGCTTCCTGCTACATTTCCTGCTTTTAACCAATCAGTTGCACCGACTAATTTTCTTTCAATGTCAAAACCTGAATTGTTTGTCTCTGTTGATGTTGACCAGTTAAGGCTAACATTGTTTCTGTTTACAGTTGAAGAGAAACTAGCCATTTCAATAGGCAATGGAGTTGATATTCCAGAGCTATCAATACAATGTGTTTGTGGTGTTGTAATGTCTGTATTGACACCAGCTATGTATGCAAATACTCTCGTAGGAAATGATACTATAGGTGGATTTCTCCATGCTAAAGCAATAGGTTCCATGTTAAAAGTTCCAGCGAGGTTTGTTAATCTCATCCTAACTATTAAAAGATTTGTTGCACCTGTAATATCGTAGCCGGGCGCCCCAGGAACTATATTTATTGCTAACCTCAACAATGTTGCAGAGGGACTGGTTGCAATTCCTATCGATGGATTTCTGGGCCTCATAGAGTCAGGTAATTGTGAACCAATGATTCTATACTTCACACAATTTACAGTATCAGTCAATGCACAACCTGCAAGAATTCCCGGATTGAATGAAAGGAAAAGCTGCTGCCCGGCAAGTCCAAATGGTGTTGGTGCGTTAGTATGTGTCAGATATACGCCAAACTCAAGTGCATCATCAGGTTGATTTATAGATACAAGTCTCATACTGTCGACACATAGTGTGTAAGTTGGAGTTTGGGCCATACTTACATTAACTGTTAAAACTAACAGTAATATTGTTACAAAAAGTTTGAGTGATTTTTTCATTGTTTTTTAGGTTTAGATTTTGAAATAGTTGATTCCTTATAAGTGGTTTAAACTAATTTAAGATTTTCTCCCAAATAAAACAATATTCTAAAAATAAATTTTTGAAACAATGTATCCCATAAAAAAGGGTTGGAAACCTTCCAACCCTTTCTTTAATCTATAAAAGAAATTTCTCTTACTTTATAAGAACCATCTTCTTTGATGTTACGAAGCTGTTGTTGTTTCCTTCTGCTGATATTCTGTAGAAGTACATTCCACTTGATAAGTTAGAAGCATTGAACTGAACAGTATAATAACCAGCTGTCTTTACTTCATTAACCAATTTGGATACTTCTCTTCCTGTAAGATCATATAATGTGATGCTTACTTTTCCATCATAAGGAAGATCGTAATCTATCTTTGTTGTTGGATTGAATGGGTTTGGATAATTTTGTGATAAAGCATATGTGCTAGGAACTCCAACTATTACTTCATTAGATAAACTAAAGTATGCATGATTGCCATTGAAATCTATTTGTTTCAATCTGTAGTTATAGTTTCCTGTTGATGCTCTCTCACTGAATGTGTAGCTTCTTACTTCGGACGTTGTTCCGCTTCCTGCTACATTTCCTGCTTTTAACCAATCAGTTGCACCAACTAATTTTCTTTCGATGTCAAAACCTGAATTGTTTGTCTCTGTTGATGTTGACCAGTTAAGAACTACATTATTTCTGTTTACAACTGATGCAAAACTTGCCATTTCAACAGGTAAAGGATTAGGTAACCCAGTAGAATCAATCGTGTGGGTTGCAGGTGTTGTAATGTCAGTATTGTTAGTACCTATGTATGCAAATACTTTAGTAGCAAATGCTACGATAGGTGGATTTCTCCATGCTAAAGCTAAACTCTCTAAGTCAAAAGTTCTATCTCCAGGAGGTGCGAGGTTTGTTAATCTAACTTTGGCTATTAATAGATTTACTGCACCTGTAATACTAAGTCCAGGTGTTCCCTGAAATGCATTAATTGCCATTCTTAAAACTGTTGCTGTAGGAGCTGTAGCAGTTGATACAGATGGATTTCTTGGCTGATATGTCGTTGGTAATTGAGAACCAATAATTCTTAACATCACACAATTTACAGTGTCAGTTAAAACACAACCATTAAGAATTCCTGCATTGAATGAAAAGAAAAGCTGCGTCCCCGCAAGCCCAAATGGTACTGGAGCATTAGTATGTGTTAAATATACACCAAACTCAACTGCATCATCAGGAGCATTGACAGATATAAGTCTCAAACTATCGGCTCTTAGGGTGTAAGTTGGAGTTTGCGCCATGCTTACATTAACTGTTAAAGCTAACAAAAACAATGTTACAA
>Ga0180121_10001388_pt1 | contig 10281 bp, 7 predicted proteins | sample AntDrymUQ5402106_2_FD_129676 | JGI IMG/M metagenome (GOLD analysis project Ga0180121, IMG submission 129676) | Polar desert sand microbial communities from Dry Valleys, Antarctica - metaG UQ540 (21.06) (version 2) (version 2) | ecosystem: Environmental > Terrestrial > Soil > Desert | place...
ATGGCGCAAAGCCTGGGCGCTAACAGCCTGGCCGTGGTCTGCGATGTGGCCGACGACGAGCAATTGCGCCACCTGGTCGCCACCGTCGTTGCCCACTACGGGCGCATCGATGGGCTGGTCAACAACGCCGGCGTCAACTTTGTCAAGCCGTTCTTGCAAACCACGCCCGCCGACTGGGCACGCGTGATCAGCATTGATTTGCGCGCCACCTTCTTTCTGTCGCAATTCGTCTGCCAGCAAATGCTGCACCAAACGCCGCCCGGCGGCAATATTGTCAACATTGCCAGCGTGCATTCGATGCTCTCCTTTCCCGGCGCCGGCCCCTACGATGCCGCCAAGTGGGGCGTGGTCGGTTTGAGCAAGGCGATTGCGATTGAACTGGCAACGCAGCACATTCGCGTCAACGCCATTTCGCCCGGCTTGATCAACACCCAAATCTGGCGCGATCTGCTGGACGCCGCGCCCGATGCGCAGGCGCTACTCGACTACTGGAAGGCGAACATCCCGATTGAACGCACGATCGAGCCGGCGGAGATTGGCGAACTGGCGGCTTTTCTGCTCAGCGAACGCAGCAGCGCAATCACCGGCGCCAACATCTTTGCCGACGGCGGGCTGACTAGCAGTTTAGCCAGCAAGCAGACGTATGCGGCGAAATAGAGCTAACAACTTAACGCAAAGAAGAACGGGATACGGGATTAGGGAAACGGGAAACGGTAACTACAGATCAGGGACAGTCCAACAATTCGCAGTTCCCCGTTTCCTGTTTCCCTAATCCCGTATCCCATCTCTGCGCCTTTGCGTTAGTTTTTTATGGTAATGTTATGCGATAATAATCCATCGTAACCCTCTCTACCCGCAATCAAGGAGCAATTATCTTATGCAATATGGAAATGTACCCGGCGTCACCAAGCCGATTGCGCGCCTGGTGCAAGGCACGGTGATGATTAGCACAGCCAAACTGGACGAGAGTTTTGCCCTGCTTGACGCCATTTTAGCGCTGGGCGGCACGACCTTCGACACGGCCCACGGCTATGGCAACGGCGACGTGGAGCGCGCCATGGGGCGCTGGATGCAAACACGCGGCAATCGGGATCAGGTCGTTATCCTGGGCAAGGGCGCGCATCACAGCCAAGACCGCCAGCGCGTCACGCCTTATGATATTACTGCTGACTTGCACGATTCGCTGGCGCGCATGCAGACCGACTATATCGATTTGTATGTGTTACATCGCGATGACCCCAGCCAGCCGGTGGGGCCGATTGTCGAAACGCTGAACGAGCACAAGCGCGCCGGCAAGATTCACGCTTTTGGCGGCTCGAACTGGTCTAGCGGGCGCATACAGGAAGCGAACGCGTATGCCGAGGCGCACGGGTTGGAAGGCTTTGTCGTCAGCAGCCCCAACTTTAGCCTGGCCGTGCAACGCAAAGCGCCCTGGCCCAACTGCGTCAGCATCAGCGGGCCGGCAGCGGCGGGGGAACGGGCGTGGTATGCTGACCAAAATATGCCTCTCTTCACCTGGTCAAGTTTGGCGGGTGGCTTTTTTAGCGACCGTTTCAATCGCGATAATCTGGACAGCTTCGACAGCTATCTGGACAAACTTTGTGTCGAGTGTTACTGCGGCGAAGAAAACTTCCAGCGGTTGGATCGTGCGCGTCAACTGGCCGACGAGCGTGGCTTGACCGTTCCACAGGTTGCCACCGCCTATGTCATGAGCTACCCGCTTAATATTTTCGCCTTGGTTGGCTGCAACACGCCAGGCGAGTTCAAGGCCAATATGGAAGCCGGCGAGCTACGCTTGACACCAGCGGAAATTGCGTGGTTGGAGGTGAGGCGTGATGAGCGGTAGCTGTGCCACCGAATGAATTCGGTGTTCTGGTAGGCGAGACGTGTTAAAACACGTTACATGCGATGTGCCTAAAGTGTTTTAACACGTTTCGCCTGCCAAGCGGTGAATGAATTCACAGCTTCATTTATTTATTCTGTTTCTCCTCTGCTTCCGCACGCAGCAACGCCTCGGCCTTGACGACCAAATCGCGGCTGCCGATGAAAAGCGGCACGCGCTGATGCAACCCAGTCGGCTGAATGTCCAAAATGGGGGTGCGTCCGTCCGACGCATAACCGCCAGCCTGTTCGGCCAGAAAAGCCAACGGCGCCGCTTCGTAGAGCAACCGCAACTTGCCGGTTGCCTTTTTCGGGTCTTTGCCCTCGGCTGGGTAATAGAAGACGCCGCCGGACAGCAAGTTGCGATGAAAATCTGCCACCAATGAGCCAATGTAACGCAACGACAGCGCCATGCCCAAGTCGTTGTCCCCTTGCAGCCACTCTGTATAGCGTTGAATACCAGATGACCAACGCCGTTCATAGCCCTGATTCACACTGTAATATTTGGGTTTGGCCGGAATGCGAATGTCGGGATGGGAAAGAAAAAACTCGCCGACGCGCGGGTCGAGCGTAAAGCCATGCACGCCCTGGCCGGTGGAATAGACCATCATCGTGCTGGTGCCATAGATGATGTAGCCGGCGGCGATCAGACTGCGCCCCGCTTGCAGACAATCTTCCAACGTGCCTGGCCCATCTGCCGTTTTGCGCCGATGAATGGCAAAGATCGTACCCACACTCACATTGCAATCGATATTCGAAGAGCCGTCCAGCGGGTCGTAGAGCAGCACATATTTGCCAGTGGGATAATGGGCGGGAATGGGAATAATGTCTTCTTCTTCTTCCGAAGCCATCACCGCCAGCCGACCCGTATGGTCGTTCATGCGGTAGATGGTGCGCTCGGCAAAGGTATCAAGTTTTTGCACATCCTCGCCATGCACATTTTCTTTACCTTCGCTGCCCAAAATTTCGGCCAGACCGGCACGCGTCGTATGGCTGGCGATGATCTTGGCTGATAGCGCCAGATCGTACAACAGATTAGTCAAAATACCCGTGGCTTCGGGGAACTTGCTCTGCTGCTCCAAAATATGGCGCTCGATCGTCACGATTTTGTCGACAAAGTCGCGTTCTATGGTCATGAGAAGGCTCCTGTGAAATAGGGTGGGCAGTGAGAGATGACACGATGAGAGGATGACACAGGGAACATCCCTGTGTCATCCTCTCATCCTCACCCGTTGCCATACAAGCGCGTGTAATGATACAAATTGGTGGTAATGGTTTGAATATAGATGCGCGGCTCGCTGATGTCGAGTATTTCTACAAACAAAGTATCGTCGCTGCCGGATTGGGCGCGCCACTCTTCTGAACGACCGGGGCCAGCATTGTAGCCCACCAGCGCAGAAATTAGATTGCCGTCTAGATAGTTACGCGCCCGAGCTAGATAGTATGCACCATACCTGAGATTGACGTAGGGCCGGTAGAGCAGCGCATTGTAGTATTCTGCATCACCCAATTGCTGCGCAATCTCGGTGCCGGTCGCCGGCATAATATGTACCAGCCCTTGCGCCGCCACCGCCGACTGTGCGCCCGCTTCAAATAGACTCTCTTGTCGGATCAGGCTGAAGTACACAAGTGGGTTCAAGTCATTTGCCTGTGCCGCCGTTGTGACTAGATCATCGAAGCGGCGGGGGTAGGCATATTTTTGCAAAAAGATCGGCGCATTTTCCACCAAATTCGCCGGGCTGAGTTCCAACAGCTGTTGCATGGCCAACAAGCTCAACCGATAAGCGCCCAGCCGTTCCCATTCCAAGCTCAAGGCATACAGCGCGCGTGGATTTTCCCGGTTGCGTTCGAAGACCCGTTCTAACATAGCCAACCCTGCGCGGCGCTGATCCATTTCCAACAGCAAACGACCTATGCGCAACTCTTGATCTGCGGCCAACGCAGCTGGCAAAGGGGCTAAAATTTCCTCTGGCGTTTGCCACCACGCTTTGAGCCAATGTTCGGCAAAAGGTTGGCTGCCGTCGTCGCCAGTCAACGTGGAAGGGGGACCAACGATGGCCGCCATCGTATCTAAAAAGCGGCCAGCCGTCAAGGGCGTCTGACGCAACGACTGGGCGGCCAGAATGCCGTAGTAGACATCGGGCGCTTTTTGCACCAACACCTGCCACTGGCTGCGCGCCGCTTCGCTTTGACCCAGTGCTGCATGAGCGCGCCCCAGCCAATAGCCAACGGCCAGCCAATTATAGTCTGGATAGGCGAGCTGCAAACGGGTGAACGCCGTAATCGTCTGCGCATAAAGTTGATTTTGATAGGCCCCCATACCCACCAGATAGAGCGCCCGCCCGCTGCGTTCGCTGTGAGGAAACGCGTCGGCCAGCGCCAACCAATCGAACCCGGCCTCGACCGCGTTGCCTTCGCGCAACGCTTGCAATCCGCTTTGCCATAACCCTTCGGCGGCTAGCGGGTCTGTCTTGTGTTCACGCGCAAAGGTGCGAAAGGTGCGCCGCCCGCCGATGCTGTCGCCCAACCAGAGTTGCGCCACAGCTTTATCTAACCACGCCTGACCAAAACAGGGGCATTGGGGATAATAATTGATCACGCGGTCGAACGTTTCCAGGGCGGCGCTGTAATTTTCGGCTTGGATATAGGCTTGCCCCAAGCCATGCAAAGCCAGGCCATAGCGGCTGTCGGTCGAGTTGACACTGGCCAGATATGCCTCGAACGCGCCAGTCGCCGGTTGCCACGCTCCCGCTTGCAAATCGATGTAACCGCGCTGATAGAGATCAAAATCTACCTCTCGGTTGACTAGTTCAACCAAGGCAGAATAAGCGCTGCCACTGGCCGGCGCAATCGTGGTGGCGGCGCGCCAGCGTTCAATCGCACCCGCTGTGTCGCCGGCAGCGTCTAATGACTGTCCGGCCAGCAGTTGCACATAGGCGCGATAGTCATCATTTTTGGCAAGCGCCATAATTTCATCATAGGCGGCGACTGCATCGGCATAGCGAGCCTGGCTGTTGTAGGTGGCGGCCAATGCTTCCAGCAAATCGGTGCGCGCAACAACATCGCCCGTGGCATCGGCGGCACGCCGATAGGCAATCGACGCGCTGGCGTTGTCGCCCAGGGCCAGGTAGGCGGCGGCAATATTTTGTTGCACCGGTTCAGCCATCCACGGATACGCTTCCAGAAAACGCCAATAGGCGGCAATCGCATCGCTGTAGCGACCCAACCCATTCAACGCTTGTGCGCGCAGAAAGTGTTGCTTGCTTTGAATGGTGTTACTCAGTGTTGCACTGGTCGCTAACGTTGCGTCCAACTGGTCTACCGTTAGCAAAGCTTCACTGTAGGCATCATCGGCCAGGTAGGCGCGCGCCAGGGCATAGCGTGCCTGCAAACCCTGCCCCGGCTGAGTTTCGGGTGCGGCCAACACGGCGGCAAAGGCGGTACGTGCGGCGCCATAATTACCATAGCCATGCAACTGCATGCCCTCGGCCAGCCATTGAGCCGGTAAAGGCGTAGCAGTGGGGATAGGCGTGAGGGTTGGCGTCGGCACAACGGGTACAGTGACGGTGAGAATAGCAGCCGCCACCACCAGCTCGCCGACGGGTGTTGCCGTAAACGTGGGTGCGGGTTGGGCAACGGCGACGGGCGTCGGCTCGCTGCGACCACAGCCGGCCAGGAGCAACGTAATACCCAAGAGAAGACCGCTCAGGAAGCGGATTGGAATAGGTGGCTTGTGTGGTTGTGAGCATTCAAAGCTAGGCAGTAAATTCATTATTTTTGTGAAATATACGGGTAACAGGCCGTTTCAGGTGCGCTGCCATAAAGTGCGTCAGGCAAAGGCCTTCTCACGTGGGCTGTTGACGGCAGCGTGCGGCGTAGGCCAATCAAATTGAGCGAGCACCGGCAATGGCAGAATGCTGCCATTTTCCAGACGAGCTGAGAAAAAAAGTACTTCAAGGTTTTCGATAGCACCCGATTGTGGATTGAGCCGCGCCACGACGCCGTACGCCACTTCTTCGGTTTCTTGTTCCGGATAAGGGCGCGTGTTGCCCAAGTACAAAATATGGCCTACCCGGTCATATTGAATCTTTAATTGCCTTTCCATACTTGACCTTATCAACCCCGAAACGCTTTGCGCTTGCGCTGCTATTTTGGTATCATCGCATTATAAACCATTGATTGGGTCTATTGTACACCAAATTCTTACAATTCGTTGAATATTGTCGCTTTTGTGAGCCAGCCATGACGATTTTAACCAAGACTGCTGTAGAAAAAACCTCACTTACCGCCGGCCAATATGAACTCGTGGTCGGTATGGAAGTCCACGCCCAGGTATTAACGCGTTCCAAGATGTTTTGTCGCTGCGCCACCGATTATGCCGGTGCGCCGCCTAATACGCGCGTCTGTCCTGTTTGTCTGGGGTTGCCGGGCAGTTTGCCGACGATCAATCAGGCCGCCATCGAGGCCACCATAAAGAGCGGGCTGGCGCTGAATTGCGAGATTCCAGCGACGGCGATCTTTGCGCGCAAAAACTATAATTACCCAGATCTGCCCAAAGGCTACCAGATCACGCAGTACGAATTCCCTAGCTGCGAACATGGCGGGCTGGACATTAGCTTGGAAGACGGTTCTACCCGGACCATTCGGATTCGCCGTGTCCACTTGGAAGAAGACACCGGGCGCACCGTGCATGAAGGCGCCTATTCGCTGATCGACTTGAACCGGGCCGGTGTGCCGTTGATGGAAATTGTCACCGAGGCGGATATCCACAGCCCCGAAGAAGCGGTTGCCTATCTGATCAAACTGCGCACCATCCTGCGCTATTTAGGCGTTAACAGCGGCGACATGGAAAAAGGCGCCTTGCGTTGCGAACCCAACATCAGCGTGCGCACGCTAGCGCAAAAGGCACGCGGCGAATATGGCACCAAAGTTGAAGTCAAAAACCTGAACAGCTTGCGCGCCGTGCGCATGGCAATTGCCTATGAGATGGCACGCCAGATCGCCTTAATCGAGCGCGGGGGTGTGGTGGAACAGGTGAACATGGGTTGGGATGAGGCACGCGAATGCACCGTGCTGCAGCGCAGCAAAGAGAGCGCCCACGACTACCGCTATTTTCCCGAACCGGATTTGCCGCCCCTGCACGTGAGCGACGCCTGGGTAGCGGAAATTCGCAACGGATTGCCCGAATTGCCAATCGCCAAACGCGATCGCTACGAACAAACCTGGGGGCTGCGGCGCGCAGAAGCCGATATTTTGACCAGCGAAGCATTGGTAGCCGATTTCTTCGAGCGCGCCGTCGCCGCTTATGGCACGGCAGAAGGCAAGCCACAGCGCATGGCGAACTGGCTGACCGGCGAATTTTTCCGCCTGCTCTACACGGACGGTGACGGCCAGGATTTGCGCCAAATCGGCGATGTTAAAGTACAACCGGCACAGTTGGCGGCGCTGCTCACCCTGGTAGACGATAAAGTGATCAACCCCAACACCGGCAAAAAGGTTTTGGAAATCATGTATGCCACCGGTGACGACCCACAGCCAATTGTTCAGCGCGAAGGGCTGGCGATGGTCAGCGAACCCTCGCTAATCGACGATGCCATCAACACCATCTTTGCCGCCAATGCCGCCGACCTGGCCCGTTATCGTGCTGGCGAAGAAAAACTGTTTGGCTTCTTCATGGGCCAGGTGATGCGCGCCACCAAAGGCAAGGCCGACCCGAATGCGGCGCGCCAACGTCTGCAAGCGTTGATCAACGCGTAGCGTGGCGGGTCGGCTTTATTAACGGTCTTGCCGTCGGTAAAGTTCCAGCTCTTCAAGAATCAAACCAAATCTTGCGGGGTATCGATGTCGCGTAACAATTCAGCAGGGGTAGGAACGGTGACAACTTCGGCGCGATATTTTTGCAACAACGGTCGCGCACCCACATCGCCCTGCAAGGTCAATAATTCAGGCCAGAGCGCGGCATCAAACAAGGCGGGTGCGCCGCGCATCTCGCCATCCGCCAATGGTGCAGCCAAGTGCGCGCCGCTGCGCCAATGGCGGATCAACTGGCGCAAGAGCGTGGCGGGCGCAAAGGGTTGGTCAGTTGGTGTAAAGAGGGCAGCGCCGAACCGCGCGCCGGGGTGCCCTTTGAAACGCTCTCCTGGCAGGAGCGCGGAGGCAGAGAGCATTTGAATGGCGGTGCGGATGCTGCTGGCCTGGCCGCTTTGCCAATCTGGATTGTGAACCAGGCGCAACCGGTCGCCGGCTTCCGCAAGCAAAGGGGAAAGGAGAGCGGCCACCGCATCGGCATAAGCACCCGTCACCACCAGCACGGTGGCGGCTTCGCTTTGCAAGGCGGTACGCACGGCCCGCACGACCATGGCCTCGCCGTCTACGATTTCCAATTGCTTGGCACGCCCCATACGCCGGCTTTGCCCGGCAGCCAGCACCACGGCGGCCAGGGGCGACCAGCGTTCGATGATCGGGTTGGCTGGATTCACGCCCACCGCACCAATCAGACTGCCGTAGCCTGCTCCGGCTAATTGATGGGCGACCAGGCGTGCCGAGGCCAGACGCGTCACAGTTTCCGCTTTATTGAGCAGCGGCAACAGGCGCGCCCCCGCCGGCAATGCTTTAGCGCCGCCTTGCGCATGCACCAGCAAGCGGGCGACCATTTGCGGCGTCAGGCGCGTTGTTGCATCGTCGGGCGCGAGACCGAGCAGACGGCGCACCTGTTCGGCGCGATGAACGTGGGCGTCATCAATCGGCGCGCCCAGCGCATCTAGCCCCATCACGGGGATCAGTAGGGTGGTGGAGGTCGGCAAGACTGGTTCATGGGCCGCCGGCGCTTTGAAGGGCAACCAGCGACTGCCGTCGGCTTCGATCAGCACGGCGGCCACGTTTAACCCAGCGGCCTGCGCTACGAGTTGATCGACCCTCTCTGGAGCAATGCCGCGCACTTTATACGCTTGTACTTCGCCAATTACCAGACAACGTTTGTGTTGATCTAGCGCGCGCTGTAAGGCAGCAATAGGCAACGGTTGATCGGCAACAGTGATTTGTACCGGCTCACGCTGCATCTGATCCGGTGAAATATTGGTTGTGGTCGTGATAATCACGCGATGGCCAGCGGCGACGATTTCATTCGCCAGTTGGAAGAGGGCACTGCTTTTGCCGCCCCCGCCTACAAAAGCGACGACGGCAGGTGCAGTGGGGGTATGAAGATTGAGAGCGTTCAGAAGTTGCATGGTTGTTGAGCTGCTTTGTGATGCACCGCGGCGTCAGGCGTGCGATCAATTTCGATGGCGGACTTGACGTGAACAATCAGCATAGAGCCATCCTTTGGGGGCGGCGTGATGCGCACAGGGCTGATTTGCTTTCTCAAGCTAGAGTATAGCATAGATCACTAGAGTATAGCATAGATCAAAGGACAGACCAGTCATGCATGTTTGTCAACGAGAGACAAACAACGCAAATCTCCCATACAATTGTAAGTGAATTGTAATCGATCAGGGAGACACAAAAACTTTTTAACCCGTATAATTTACCAGGATTTGCTGTGCCTATTCTATACGCCCATCATGCAATCACTTGCATTGAGCAATTTTGCGTCTGCCCCCTGCTTCCCACAAAGATAGCCTAGAAGGAGACCCCAATGCCAAATACTGCAACCCATGCCCGCCCGCTCAACTTGGTGGCGGTGATTGCGCTTGTGCTCGCCGGCACGCTAACTGCACTGCTGCACCAGCCGGTGCGGGCCGACCACACGCCTACCCCCACCGGCGCGGCCCTGGTAGGCGATCTGCAAAGCGAGATCGGCTGTCCCGGCGATTGGCAACCGGATTGCGCCGCCAGCGAATTGCTTTACGACGCCGGCGATGACGTCTGGCAGGCCACGTTTAGCGTGCCAACGGGCAACTGGCAATACAAAACGGCACTCAACGACACCTGGGACGAAAATTACGGCGTCAATGCCACGCCCGGGGGCGACAACATTTCCCTAAATTTGGCCGCCGACAGCAGCGTCAAGTTCTACTACGACCACAAATCGCACTGGATCACCAGCAACCAAAGCAGCGTGATCGCCGTCGCCCCCGGCAGCTTTCAATCTGAATTAGGCTGCCCCGGCGACTGGCAGCCAGACTGTCTGCGCTCGTGGTTGCAAGACCCAGACGGCGATGGCACGCACACCTTTGTCACGAACGCCATCCCCGCCGGCGCTTACGAGGGCAAAGTTGCCTTAAATGAAAGCTGGGATGTGAATTACGGCGTGGGCGGCGAGCTGAATGGTGCCAATTTTGCCTTCAGCGTGGCCGATGGCGATACCGTCACCTTTAGCTATGATACCGCCAGCCATATCTTGACCATCAACGCCGGATCGGGCGGTGAAGATTTGGCTGCGATTGTGCAAGCACCGGTGCA
>Ga0180121_10001389_pt1 | contig 10280 bp, 9 predicted proteins | sample AntDrymUQ5402106_2_FD_129676 | JGI IMG/M metagenome (GOLD analysis project Ga0180121, IMG submission 129676) | Polar desert sand microbial communities from Dry Valleys, Antarctica - metaG UQ540 (21.06) (version 2) (version 2) | ecosystem: Environmental > Terrestrial > Soil > Desert | place...
GTGGTAAACTAAAATCAAAACTTCGTGAGTGTCAATCAAAACTCATTGTGTATCAATTAACAAATCGCGATTGCCAGTTAAATTACCGTGAGAGTCAATCAAACTCCGTGTGTAAAATCAACTGACCGTGAATTACTCTTTTAACTACTTTGGGCTCCGGTCAAATCGTCGAGGGTGCCGAGAAAGTGATGATGTGTTCAGGAAAAATTTCAGTTAGTGTAGACCCAGTGTGATTCTTGTCAGAGTATTCGGGTAGAAATTGAATTATTAACATTGAAGTGTTTTGTGATTGGATTTACGCCTGGAGCTGGTAAGGAAACTATTTCAAATACTTCTTCACCACAGCATCAAAATCATCAAACTTCTTCTTTCCTATAAATGTTTTTTTTAGCGTGCCGGTTTTATCAAATATGAATGTACCCGGAATAGCTCCGTCCCAGTCTTTGTTCATATAATTTATTAGTTCATCATCCTTTGCAAAACCATTATAGTATGTAGTAAAATCGACTTTGTTATTCTTTAGAAATTCTTTTGTGTTCTTTTTTAAAGCATCACCGAAATCTAATGTTACAAAGACTAATTTAAAATCAGCATCTTTATATTTTTTATTTATGTCCATAAGATCCGGAAATTCTTCAACGCAAGGTTTGCACCATGTTGCCCAAAAATTGAATAAAATAACTTTGCCTTTGTTAGCTTCTTTTATGCTGTCAAGAGTAACTTTGCTTGCGGGTAACAGCTCCTGCGAAAAGGTTTGTTGAGAGCACGAGAACATTGAAAATGTGAGAAGTATTGCTGAAGCGATTTTAATCATTAAATTGAATTATTAGGGATTAAAAAAATCGCCAGACGGTTTTTAAAATGAAAAACTGTCTGACGATTTCGAGAAATAAATTTATCTCTTTACTGAACAGCCAAAAGCTTTTGTTTCTGCTTTTGTAATTTCTTTGCCTGCTAAAAATTCATTCAAAGCGATCTGAAGATCATTTGAAGTAACTTTGTCGGCTTCTTTATTGTCGTCGATTCTTCCATGATAAACAACTGTCATATTGCTGTTATCAATAACAAAAACCTCAGGTGTCCTTGCAGCTCCGAATTGATCTGCTACTACATTATTTTCATCTTTAAGTACAGGAAAATTGTAGCCTTTATCTTGAGCATGGTTCTTTACTTCTGCTGTGGGTTCGGTCTTATTGGAGTTAATTCCCCAAAGCGTAACACCGTTTGCACCGAATTCCTTGGAAAGATTAATTAATCTGTCAGTGTACGGCTGGACAAACGGACATTCCGTTGACAAGTAAATTATGACCGTTGCCTTAGCGCCGTTGCTGCTTAATGTATATGTAGAGCCGTCATAGTTTGTAATCGTAAAGTCTGAAACTTTGTCACCTACTTTGTAACCGGCTCCGGATTTTTTATCATCTGAATAACAACTTGTGAATAATGCAAATACAATTGCAATGGTGAGGAATGATCGAACTAGGTACATGTTTAAATTCTCCTTTTGATTTTAAATTAGTTTAAATAAGATTTGTGTGTTAAAATTAATATTGTTAATGAATTTGATTCGATTAAAGTTTCTTAATTCGGTTTATTTAAGGAAATTAAATATTAAAGTTGAATATATAATTTTCTTTTCAACCATCCTTAACAGTTATTCATTCTCTGTGTCCCTGCCTGCGCGGCAGGCAGTCGAATACTCTGTGTTAAATTTTTAGCAAAACCTTTTACAATTCAGAAACTAAAATGTTGATCTCAGCTAAAATTAATTCTCCATTTCAATTTAAGAAAACATACTTTAAATTGCACATAAATTTTAAGGAAATACAATTAATGAAAACGAATAAATGCAAATAATTGACTGGATCATTATTCTTCTTTACTTTGTAGTCTCCCTCGTTATAGGCCTTTACTATTCCAAAAAAGCAAGCGGTTCAACAGAAGATTTTTTCTTATCGGGAAGAAAGCTTTCCTGGTGGCTGGCAGGCATTTCAATGGTTGCTACTACTTTTGCTGCCGATACACCTCTCGCGGTTACAGAGCTCGTCGGGCAAAACGGAATTGCGGGGAACTGGCTATGGTGGAATATGCTCATCGGCGGCATGCTTACAGTGTTTTTCTTCGCGCGCCTCTGGAGAAGAGCTAATATTCTTACCGATGTTGAATTCATTGAATTCAGATATTCAGGAAAACCCGCGGCGAGTCTGAGGGGATTCAAAGCACTTTATATGGGAATATTCATGAATACAATCATTATGGGATGGGTAAATCTCGCGATGATAAAAATCTTAATAGGAATGTTTCCCGAATATGTAAATTCATCGAACGCGCTTTATTATGTTGGTGGGTGTATGTTGTTAACTGCAATTTACTCTGCAATTTCCGGTTTATGGGGAGTTGCTGTGACTGATGCGTTTCAGTTTGTTCTTGCCATGATTGGGTGTATCATTTTGGCGATCATAGTAGTTAATCAACCTCAGATCGGAGGCATAACCGGCTTACAGGAAAAACTTCCTGACTGGGCAATGAGATTTACTCCGGAGATTACATCTGACACATCTGCTAGTTCAGTTGGAGGAATTTTAGCAATAACAATTTCATCTTTTCTTGCATTCATCGGAATTCAATGGTGGGCTTCATGGTACCCCGGAGCAGAGCCCGGTGGTGGCGGATATATCGCGCAAAGAATGATGGGAGCAAAGGATGAAAAGAATTCACTTTACGCTACACTATTTTTTCAAATAGCTCATTATTGCATAAGACCATGGCCGTGGATCATTGTAGGACTTTGCGCACTGGTTTTGTATCCGGATCTTTCACAAGCTGATAAAGGACTTGGCTTTGTAAAAGCCATGAACGAATTTCTTCCTCCAGGGCTTAAAGGTTTATTACTGGCAGCTTTTCTTGCAGCCTACATGTCTACTATTTCAACTCACTTAAATTGGGGAACATCTTATTTCATAAATGACTTTTACAGAAGATTTATAACAAAGGATAAGTCCGAGAAACACTACGTAAGAGTTGCGAAGTTAATGACAATCGTTTTCATGTTTCTTTCAGTACTTGTAACAACACAAATGACAAGCATTTCAGGTGTATGGAGTTTTGTAATAGAATGCGGTGCAGGACTTGGACTAGTTTTGATATTAAGATGGTTCTGGTGGAGAGTTAATGCGATCAGTGAAATTGTAGCAACAATTGTTCCTTTCATTGTTTACGGAGTTTTATATTTTGGTGAATTTGATGTTAAATTTCCGAATACATTATATATAATTGTTCCCATCACAACAATCGCCTGGCTGATAACTGCATTAATAACAAAACCGACTGATGAATCAAAGCTTGAATCATTTTATAGAAGAGTTCATCCGGGCGGCATCGGCTGGAAGAGAATTTCATTGAAACTTACAGATGTAGTTTCCGATACCGGATATTATTTGCTGTTTATAGATTGGATAGCAGGTATAGTTTTAGTTTATTCTTTCCTATTTGGAATTGGCAAGATTATTTTTGGAAATTATCTGACAGGATTTTTATTCTTGTTAGTTGGCTTTGGTGCTGCGTTGGTTATCAAGAGAAATTTTGATAAAGTTGGGTGGGAGACGATAAAGTAGCAGGGTGGGGTTGAATTTGAAAGTTTATTGTAATATTGAGATGTTTAAAATAACAAAAATCTTATTATATGTTGAAACCCGGTGACAAAGCGCCAGACTTTAAATTGACTGCCGATGATGGTAATGAAGTAAGTTTAAAAGATCTCAAAGGTAAAAAGGTGATTTTATATTTTTATCCTAAGGATGATACCTCAGGCTGCACAAAACAAGCTTGCGATTTCAGAGATAATATAAAATTATTTGAAAAGAAAAATGCTGTCATTATTGGAGTAAGTAAAGATAATACAAAATCCCATGTTAAATTTAAAAACAAATTCGATCTTCCCTTCACTTTGCTTTCGGATGAACATTTTGATATGCTGAAAGCTTACGATGTATGGCAGGAGAAAAGCATGTACGGGAAAAAATATATGGGGATAGTCAGGACGACTTTCATTATTAGTGAGAATGGAATAATTAAGGAAGTATACAATAAAGTTAATGTTGAAGGCCATATAAATGAAATATTGAGTAAAATATAAAAAACTATATAATTCTGTAAATAAATAAAAAGATCTATTAACATTTAAACAGCAATCTTGAAAGACAATATTGAAATAGAAGAAGTTTTATCAGAATCGGATAAGAAAAAGTTCATAGAATTTCCTTACAAACTTTACTGGAGTGAAAAAAACTGGGTGGAGCCGTTAAGGTTTGATGTAAAGAATAACCTCAATGAAAAGAAAAACCCCTTTTATAAACATGCGAAAATTAAATTATGGGTTGCAAGAAAAGACGGTGAGATTGCTGGCAGAATTGCCGGAATAATAAATAATGCACACAATAAATTTTATAATGACAAAGTCGGGTTTTTCGGATTTTTTGAATGTATTAATGATAAGAATGTCTCGAAACCGTTGTTTGATAAAGCTATGAAGTTTGTAAAGGAAAACGGAATGGACACACTTCGTGGTCCTGTAAATCCTTCAACTAATGACGAGTGTGGGCTGCTGGTTGACGGCTTCGACTCACCTCCGGTAATGCTTATGCCTTACAATCCGAAATATTATATTGACCTTTATGAAGACTATGGTTTGTTAAAGGAAAAAGACCTACTGGCATTATGGATTAGTAAGGATGTTATAAAGGATGAAAAATTAATGAACAAGCTTAACAGGATCAGCGATATGATAATAAAAAAAGAAAATTTGACGATTAGAAATGTTAACCTTAAGGATTTCAAGAATGAAGTTCAGAGAGTAAGAGAAGTCTATAATAATGCCTGGCAGGATAACTGGGGATTTGTGCCGATGACGGAAGAAGAGTTTAATTTCATTGCTGCAAACCTGAAACTTGCTGCTGATCCTGCCTTTATTGAGTTCGCTGAAATCGACGGCAAGCCGATCGGTTTTTCGCTTGCGATTCCCGATATTAACCAGGCGATAAAAGGTTTAAACGGAAAGTTGTTTCCGTTTGGCATATTGAAATTTCTTAAAAATAAAAAAAAGATAGATCAGCTTCGTGTAATTATTATGGGAGTTAAAAAAGAGTATCATAAGAAGGGGATCGATGCGGTATTTTACCGCGACATTATTAAAGCAGGTAATACAGGAAGACTCAGAGGCGCTGAAATATCCTGGGTGCTTGAGGATAATCTTGCAATGAAACAGACTGCTGAAAAGCTTGGGGCGAAGGTGTATAAGACTTACAGGATATATGATAAAAAATTGTAACTTAAGATGAAAAATTAAAAATGGAAAAATAAAAATCAAATATCAAAATTTAATTTAAATATGTTTAGCGGCACAGTACTTTTATCTGAGGTGTTACAGTTGTATATTGCAAAGTATAATCTTACATCTTGATTTTAAAGTATTCGTATAATTTTTCATTGAAATCATTTTCATTTTTAATTTCCGTTGTATCTTTTCGTTCACCGTTTGTAATAATTAATTTAGTATCACTTAAGGTAACTCTACCTCCTTCTTTAGCAATGGAACATATCTTTCCGCGGGTAAAATGTGAATCCGGTGAAGTCTGGTGATAATTATTCATTCTTTCAAATTCACTCCAGGCTCTTTCTTTTAAAGTAAAAATAAATTCATCCTCATACTTAGAATCGTCCGGAGACTTTGACATTTTAAGATAGTCGTCGTCGTGCTTAGAAATTTTAAACATACCGTTAAGATTTTTCTGCCCTTTGTTTAATTGGAGGGTAATGGGTTCCAAAAAACTGTCACCAAATCCCACATCTACAAGCCATAATTCATCCAACTCTACAATGATAGCAAGGTGATCAAACTCTTCTCCCCAACTTCCTTTACCATTATTTACCCTTGCCGAAACCATTTTAGTATTATAACCCAGCTCACTAAGAAAGGAATTAAATAGTCCGTTAAGTTCATAACAATATCCTCCTCGAAAGCTATTTAATATTTTTTGCTCAACGGAGTTCTGATCCAGTACGATTTTCATTTTGGAATGAATATCTAGATTCTCGAATGGAATGCTGGAAAGATGATTTTTATGAATCGCTTTTAAATTAACTAAGTTAGGGCTTGTGCTGCCTTTGTAGTTAATGCGTTCTAAGTACTTATCTACGTTCATATTCAGTTTTTATAAAAATTAGGTCAATATGGGGTCTATAATCCTTGAGCAGGGTGTTTGCTGCACAGGGAACGGTAACATTCATTGTGAAATTTCCTCAAAGGATTATTGTGGTTTTGCGCATACGTATGTTGTCAAAATAGGATTGTAACTACTAGTAATATATGAATTTTAGCCATGAAAATTTATGAATTTAAATATATACAATAATAGTGATTTATAATTTTAATTAAAACAATAATTTAAAAATTTATTGGCAGATTCTTTGTGATGTAAACAATATAATTCGTATCACAATTCTTAGTGAATCGGTTCTAAAGACATAAGTAGACAAAAGCTCTCGACGCATGACCTATAGGGTTGTAAGTCAGGTATGAAATGAGTATCTTATCGTTCAATAATTTAGAATTTCTTATAACAAAAACATAACGTTCTTTTCTATTTCAAGTACAACTAAGATTAAGTTTGATTTTGCACTGACCTAACAGTGCTACCGAGTGTTTTAAACAAAACATATTCGATAAAATAAATAGGAGAAGTACTTTTGAGTAAAAGTAAAATTATTGCGAGTTTCATATTCGCACTAGTTTTAACAAACTTAGTCAGTTGGAAGCAAAAAGCTGATTTATTTGCTAAAATCAAGGATGTAGATCCGGAATTTGTTCAGGAAGGTGTGGCTTCATGGTATGGCCCAGGATTTCAAGGCAGGAAAACCGCTAATGGAGAGCGATTTAACACTTATGAAATGACGGCAGCTCATAAAACCTTACCTTTCAATACCTTGTTAAAGGTAACAAATCTAGATAACGGCGTCTCTACTGTTGTGAGAATCAACGATAGAGGACCATTTATTAGAGGAAGAATAATAGACCTCTCTAATGCCGCTAAAAACGAAATTCAAATGGGCGGGCTAGCTCCCGTTAGGATAGAAGTTTATGATCCTAATGAGGAAGAAGCCGAAGAAATTGAAGAACCGATAACTCCGGTTAGCCTGTTTGATGAAGAATTTCCACCATCATCAAAAATTTTCGTTGAGTGGATGGGAAATTCTGCAGATAACGGAGAAATTTCAGACGAAACATTAAATCAAATCTTTAACAGTTCGAAGATAAGAATAAAGGTTCTTACTCCGTATGTTTCAGATGCAAATTCCATTTTATATGTGGAAAAATCCGAAAACGAAGGCTTTAATTATTTCGAAGTAACTAACAAGATAAAATTTCTTACGGGTTACGCGATAGAGGTTGAAAGTTTCACGGATAAAGAAAAAGCTTCCGAATTGATTAATAAACTTGAGTCGCAAAAATTCAATAATATTTTCATTGAAGAGATAATAAGCACGAGTTCACCGAAACATAATATATATATTGGTAACTTTAAAACTCTTCACGAAACGAAAGATGATATAGTAAAACTGTTAAACATGGATAGTAGGTTAAAGGTAAGAATAGTTAACATTGGCTCATAACAAAATTAAAGGCCGTTCAGTAATATTTGCTGAACGGCTTTTCTTTTAAAGACTTTTTTCGTTGACAATTTCGGATTTTCATTCCAAAAGCCGAACATCCAGTTGCCAAAATGTTATCTCAACGATAATTCGTAAACTGCAAAGCAAAATCAAGATCCGAGTCCTTCACTAATTTCATCACAGACTGCAAATCATCCTTATCCTTCCCTGAAACCCTTACTTGTTCATCCTGGATCGACGCCTGAACTTTTATTTTACTGTCTTTTATGATCTTAACAATCTTTTTTGCGTCATCTTTCTCGATACCCTGCTGGAGTTTGATCTCCTGCCTAACCGACCCGTGAGATGCAGGTTCGACTGGTCCGTATTTCATTGCCTTTATAGAGATATTTCTTTTTATCATTTTGTTTTGAAGTATATCAATCACTGATTTAAGTTTAAACTCGTCATCGGATGCAACATTGATTACATTTTCCTTTTTATTAAATGTGATTTCGCTTTTACTGCCCTTAAAATCATATCTCTGTAAAATTTCTTTCAGTGCCTGATTGATCGCATTATCCACTTCCTGAAGGTCAACTTCAGAAACAATATCAAATGAAAATTGATTAGCCATGATTATATTTGTTTAATGTTTATCTGCAAAATAAGTATAATTAATGTTATTACAAATTTATAACTTTAGTTGCTCGGTTTATAAAAGCAGAAGGACTAGAAATTTTGATTAAATAATAGAGGATTTGATTAGATAAGTTTGATTTCTATTTTAAAATTATTATTTTACTAAGAAAGTTTAACAAGCTAGTGTGAAAATCTTATTAAAAATTTTTATTGTAATATTCATTTTTACCAATTCATTAAAAGCAATTTATGAAAAGGAAAAATTTGATAACAATTACCTTTTAACAGATATCATAATAATCCGCGATGATAATCTTTCCTCCTCAGCTTTAATAATTCAGGACGCCTTAGGTTTTGGATATCCGGTGAACACAGTTTATCCCGATTCAGTAACTCTGGATTTGTTAAATTTACATCGACTTGTTATATTGTCAACCGGAAATAATTCTGGCGCATGTACGAACAGCGAAATGAGAGTCCCTCTTCAGACATTTATTGAGACAGGTGGAAAAGCAATTATTGAAGGGGGAGACAATGCTTATATATCTTTTGTATTGTACCAGTTTCCGGCATTCAGGACAAAAGTACTTAAGACTTCTGGTTTTGTTACTCACAATGGCGGTACAATTGTAGTTGCATCTGAGCATACTTCAACAAAGCTTTTTACTTCACCCAATTTTCTTCCCAGTAATATAGGGATAAATTTCACGCAAAATTCCGATATGGATGTTTGCACTAATATAAAATTTTCAGAAGGTTTTTATAAAACTTCTTTATTTACAGATAAAGCAGGAATAATTGTGGCTCCTTCTGTTACTGATCCGCAGATAATTAATTTTTGTTTTAGCTATGCTGCTGTTGAAAACCGAAGTGATGCAAAAAATCTACTTAACAACTCTGTATATAATCTCATAGGCAGTCCTATATCTGTAACCAATACAAGTACGGAAGTTCCGGATGGTTTTTTCTTAAATCAAAATTTCCCTAATCCTTTCAACCCTATAACAAATATCAATTATCAGATACCACAAAACGCATTTGTAAACCTGAAAGTATATGACACACAGAGTAAAATAGTCACAACTTTGATAAATGAAAAACAAAACCCTGGTTCATATAAGGTGGATTTTGATGGCAGCAATCTCCCCAGCGGTGTTTATTATTATCACATAATGATAGATACGGATAAAATAACTTCTGAAGATTACCATGCTACTAAACGTATGATTCTTCTTAAGTAACTACTGCATTGATATTGATCATCTTCATTTCTGATAATACCTTAAACTAATACACCGTACAAGTTGTAATTTCCAAATCCTCATTGCAAACTTTGCTGTTCAGTTTAAGCCATTTTAGCCACTAACTTTATACCGTTCAAGATAATCTTAAATATCTTTTCAAACTTATATGAGTAGATTTACTCATATAAATAGTGAGTATGCCCCTATTACAATATATTTCCAAACTTTATATTTTTGTATCAGTAAATTAAAAATTACTTAAATGACAAATCGAATCACACGCCAAAAAACTAAATTCCGAGCTTACTGCCAATATGACTTCTTTAAATAGTCCCGGAAGTCAAACCGGGACTATCAATTCTTTTTCTATCAACATTAAGTTTTAATTTCATACACATTAATGAACACACAATTGATTTGATTATTTTGGAGGATTGGATGGATTTGTAATTGCGCGCGAATAAATAAAACACTTTCAAAATTAACACCTTTGAAATTATACGAGTCCATTTCTTTTGCCAATGCTACTCCGTCGCAATAAGGCGCCTCGACATATTCAAAAGGCCCGTCATTACCCCTTTCACGTTCAGAATTCTGATGAATTAAGTCAGGCAAATGCGATAGTTATAAACAAAGTAAATAACGGGAATATATTCAACTCTGTTTAATATTGTCTGTAGTAAAATTTTATTTTTTCTTATAAACAACAGTAATTTTCTGTACAGGTGTGTCTTTACCCATTGTAAA
>Ga0180121_10001390_pt1 | contig 10279 bp, 10 predicted proteins | sample AntDrymUQ5402106_2_FD_129676 | JGI IMG/M metagenome (GOLD analysis project Ga0180121, IMG submission 129676) | Polar desert sand microbial communities from Dry Valleys, Antarctica - metaG UQ540 (21.06) (version 2) (version 2) | ecosystem: Environmental > Terrestrial > Soil > Desert | place...
ACGATGCATCCCGGAGAGGCCGATCTTGCCGCCGCCGTAGCCGTGGAACAGCATCATCAACGGGTAGTTGCCGTCGGCGCCGTCGGCCGGCTCGGGCGGGAAGGCGACGTTCACGTCGATCGGCGTCCCGTCCCACGCCGCGACGGTGCTCCGTGGCGCGTCCGTGCAGAAGCGCACACCGTCGCCCTGCACCGTGCAGGGCACGCCGAGCGCGCTGTTGATCGCCGCCTCGGCGGCCTGAGGCACCAGCAGTGCCCCGACCGCCGCCAGCAACACGGCGAACTTCCTACTTCCAGGCAGGGACTCCCGCAACGATCTCTCCTTGGCTCGAGCCGCCCCCCTTCACGGCGGTTCCTTTAAGTCGCGGACCCTAGCGAACGGCACCGATCCGCACGCCGGGTCGGCGCTCAGCCCGTCGAGCCCCGAAGCGCCCGCCTGACGCTGTCGGGCTCGCGGAAGATCTGGTCATAGCTGGCGTCCCTCACCTCGTAGCCGAGGTTGTCGAGCAGGCCCGAGGTCTCGAGGCCGACCAGGTCGTGCTGCTTGGGCCGGGCGCTGGTGCCGTCCTGAGCTCGGGCGCTGCCGCCGAGCGAGCACGGAATCGAGGCGATCGCGACTGGATCGGGAAGCCGCGGCGGCTCCTGGTTCTTCCGCTTCCAATGAAAGCTCCGGCCGATGTTCGTGGCGTAGCGATGGCGCTTGTTGAGATGGCCGAGCCCGAACTTGTAGGAGATCAGCTTCAGGATCGACTCGTGGGTCACGGGCAGATGGCTGACGCCGCCGTCGCGGCTGTAGGGCGACACCGCCACCCCTGGAATCCGGAATCCGGTCATTCCCCAGTTCTCGTACAGATCGCTCCGGTTCTCGCGGTCGTCGGGGACGAAGTGCGGCCGGACGTGGTCGAAGAATCCGCCCCACTCGTCGTAGTTGATGAACAGGGCACCACTCCCGTACTGCGGTGACTCGAGGAAGGCATGGACGACGTCGGACATGAACGCCTGCCCGAGCCGGATGTCGCCGTGGGGATGCTCGTCGGCGGAGATGCCGTCTCCCCCGCCCCCGTCCTTGAACGGCGGATCGACGAAGCAGATGTTCGGCAGCGTCCCGGCGGCGGCCTCGGCATAGAACTGGGAGATCGGGTTCGTCCACGAGAGACCGCGCTGACCGTAGAGCGCCGAGAATGGCAGGTCCGAGTTGTAGTAGTTGGCCGTGACCCCGCGGGAAATTGCCCTGTCGAAAATCGTTTCCCAGGTGAAGCCCGTCGGCTGGTCGGTCTCCTGCGGGAACTTGTTCGACTTCTGGCCGCCGTTCTGCGCTCCCCACTGGTAATGGCGGTTGGGGTAGGTCGAGGCCATGAGCGAGCAGAACCAGCGGTCGTAGAGCGTGAACGCATCGCCAGCGTGCGGGACGAAGCCGAGATCCTCCTTTAGGTAGTAGCCGGCGGCGAAGCTGTCGCTGCCGTCCCCCTCGGCGTTGCCGGTGACGAAGCCGTCGTTGCGCCCACCGTTGTACTGGTGGCGACCGCCGTCCCAGCCGTGATCGGGGTCGCGGAAGTCGCAGCCCTGGAAGTCGGGTGTGAGGCGATGAGTCGCTACCGGGTTGCCGCTCACGTCCGGATAGCTGAGGCCGGCGTTCATGGCGTCCGCGCTTGGATGCCAGCCGAAGTAGTGGTCGAACGACCGGTTCTCCATCATCAGGACGACGAACGTGTCGATCGGCAGCTCGCGCGGGCTTGGCAGCTTGCCCCGCCCGCCCCGGTTGCCGGCGGCGGCGATCAGCTGCTCGGCGGGAAGCAGGGAGGCAAGCGACACGGCACCGGCGGCCGTCGCGGTGCGCGCGAGGAACTCGCGGCGGCGGAGCGTTCCCTCCGGATCCGTCGCGCTCGCGCGCTCCAGCTCCGCCTCGTCGGCGAGCTCGCCGCGGCGGGAGAAGTCGGAGTGGTCGGGCGGCCTGCCGATCACGGCTCGAGCACCTCCTCGCAGTCGAAGACGCCGTCCTCGACCTCGTCGACGACGGCGCGGTCGGCCCCCGGGCCGCATTCAATCTGGTCGAGCTCGCCGTCGCGCGCCTTGATCAGGTCGTCGCCGGCGTCGCCGCGGAGCTGATCGAACCCGGCGCCGCCGATCAGCCGATCGCCGTCGGGACCACCCTTGAGCAGATCCGTTCCCGCCTTGCCGTTGAGGCGGTCGCGCCCGGCCCTTCCACTGAGGGTGTCGGACCTGGTGGCGCCGGCGAGGCGGTCGGCCTCCGGGGTGCCGCGGACGATCTCGGCGAGAGCTGGAGCGACTGCGACGGCCCCCACGACCACGATCGCGATCACGCTCACCCCGATTTCGATCCTCCGACTTGCCATGCGCTCGATCGTTGTACTGGCAGATCCGGCGGGTCGCGTTACGTCTCGGTGAAGGACCGAGTTCACCGCGATTATCCGGTCGGATGCAAGGACGGATCGCAGCCAGCGGGAACGTCTACCTGCGGGCGAGTGACGCGAGCAATGGCGAGCTCGACTCGAAATCGAACCGGTGTAAATGGCTTTGCAGGCTCCGGGGCCACCGGCGCTTTGCGGCTCCCTCATGCGGTCCTACCACGGTGCGGGCCAGGCATGGGCCAGACGCCTGCATCTCGTTCAAAGCGACGCTCCCGCGTGTGGAGAGCTAACCGCGAGGCAAGCGGGGGTCTGGGCTGGCCGGCGCCCGGAGCGATCAGCTCGCTCCGCACTCCGTTAGGCCGTAGTCCAGCGCAAGCTTGTTCACGTCTGCGAAGGGGTCGGTCTTCTCGTTTGTCAGGAGCGCCGGATCGGCCTTCGCGTCCTCGACCGCCTGGGCGGCAGCATCGAGAATCTCGTTGATCTGATCTTCCTCCCCGGCAGGCACCCCGAGCCCGCGTAGGTCTTCGACCTGCCCCTCGATCGACGGGATCACCGTCTCGGTCACGAACGTCTCGATCTCAGCCTGACTCGGCTCCCCGCCCGAGAACGTGCTCTGCGCCCCCGCGTCGATCTCTTTGTTGCCAGCGGCACAAATCTCGTTGCCTTGGGTTTGAAACTCCTCCTTGGTGATCGACGCTGTTGTGGAAGAACCCTCGCTGGAGCCCTCGTCGTCGTCTCCGCATCCCGCTATTCCAAGCGCGACGACTGCGGCTGCCATAGCCAGCATGGTGTTCTTCATCATCAATCCCCGTTCTCTCGTTGCCGCTTGCGAGGCGGGGACACTACTGCGAACTGACCAGAACCCTGGTGCGCGTGATCACAAATGTAGGGATGTTGGGCCTCTGCCCCCAGAAGCGACCGTGAGCTTGCGCTCCTGCAATGCATCGTCAGCGTCTGCCGCGAATCGACCGTTTCACGAACTGGCCACCTGGGGGCCAGTGGTGAGCCGGCCTTACCCCCCAGGAGAGCGGTTTTCAGCGGTTTGAGCGGTAGCGGGCTTCAGGCCGAAACCCCGCCCATCCCGCACGTGGAAAGGCGCCACCGAGAGTCGAACCGGTGTAAACGGCTTTGCAGGCTCCAACGGGTAGGTTCGTTGGGTCTGTACCGCTTGATCAAGCTATGTGAGGTCGGCTCAGTTCGGCCAGATCAGGGCTTTTCGGTACACGGTTCGGGACACGCTTTTCGAATGCATTCACCGTGAGGCGCCGAAGGGCAAGTCAGCTCGAGGACAACTAGCCTGCCGCGCTTGCCGACTGACGAGGAGGAAAGGTCTGCCGAGGAGGCCTGGCTCACCCCCGGCGTCAAGGGCATCGGTCTGGCGAGCCTGCTCTCCGATGCCGGGCACGAGGTGCCGACCTCCCTCCTGCCTGCCTTCCTCGCCTCCACGCTTGGCGCACCCGCCAGCGCGCTCGGCCTGATCGAGGGAGTCTCTGACGGGCTGGCGGGAGCGGCTCGGCTGGGTGGCGGTGCGCTTGCCGACGATCCGCAACGTCGCCGCGCCACCGCCATCGGCGGCTACGCCAGCACGGCGGTCCTGTCCGGCTTGATCGGCGTCGCCTCCAACGCCTGGCAAGTCGGCGTCTTCCGGGCCGGGGCGTGGTTCAGCCGTGGCCTTCGCGTCCCCGCTCGCAACGCGCTCCTCGCTGACACTGTGCCCTCCGCCGTCTATGGCCGCGCCTACGGCTTCGAGCGGGGGATGGACAACCTCGGTGCGATCATCGGGCCGCTGCTCGCCATCGCCCTGGTCGCGGTGTTCAGCACCCGCACCGCGATCCTGCTCTCGATCATCCCCGGCCTGCTCGCCGTGCTGGCGATCATCTACGCGATCCGGCACACGGATAGGCCCAAGCAGCACGAGCGCCAACCGATCCGCATCCGCATCCGACCGGTGATGAAGGGCCAACTCGGTCGGCTGCTCGGAGCGATCTCCATCTTCGAGGTCGGCAACATCGCGGCGACGCTCCTGATCCTGCGAGCAACGGACCTCCTCGAACCGGGCCGCTCCCTCGATGACGCGACGCAGCTCGCGATCGGCCTCTACGTCCTCTACAACATCGCCGCGACGCTGACCAGCATCCCGGCGGGACGCATGGCCGACCTCTCGACGCCGGGCCGGGTGCTGAGTCTCGGAGTCGCCGCGTTCGCCATCGCCTACATCGGCTTCGCGTTCGTCGGCGCGTCGATTCCGCTGCTCGCAGTGTTCTTCATCGCTGCCGGGGTCGGCATTGGCGCAGTCGAGACGGCGGAGCACTCGGCGGTGGCGACGATGGCACCCGGGGGTCTTCGCGGATCGAGCTTCGGCGCGCTCGCCGCGATCCAGAGCTTCGGGAACCTGATCGCGAGCTCGGTCGTCGGCGTGATCTACGTCGTCGCCTCACCGACGGCGGCGTTCCTCTTCCCTGCGGTGATGATGCTCGGGGCGCTGATCATCATGTCCAGGGTCAGCGGTTCTCAGATCTGAGCGTCGTCCGGGCTCGCCCAGGCCACGCCAGGCTCGCGCAACCCCTCGCGGACAGCGTCCTCGTCATCGCTCGTGAACTCCTCATCGTCGTATGGCGAGGCGTCCAACTCGGCGACGACAGGGTCCTGCGCGCGACGGAGCAAAGCCGCAGCAGCCTCGAGAGACTGGTCGGGGAGCGCGTGGACGAGCCGATGGAGTTTCACAAAGCTTTGAAACGGATCGCTTCGGGACATATTGGGGACATGCTTTTGTCACTGAAGTGCCGTTTCTGGCTTGAACCAGAGGCGCCTATCGGAGTCGAACCGGTGTAAACGGCTTTGCAGGCCCCGGCCTATAGACCGAACGAGGCTTGTCGCTGCCATTCGCTGCGAGTGCGGGCCAGGATATGGGCCAGTAGGACGAGGTCAGCGTCCCCTTCGCTCAAGTCAGACAGTCGTCGATCCGGAAGCTTGTCGAGAACTTCTCCGTGTCCCCGTCGATCTCGACCTTGTACTTGACCCGGGCCTTGGTGAAGAGCTTCTCTCCGCACGGCGAGCGAGGGCGGGTGAGGATCCGGACCTCGCCCGCTACAGCTCGATGGCGAAGCTGTTCGCCTCCGACACGGCGATGGACGTCACGATCGAGGGCATCCAGGTGCTCGGCGGCTACGGCTACGGCAAGGCTACCCGCTCGAGCGCATGATGCGCGACGCCAAGATCACCCAGATCTACGAGGGCACGAACGAGATCCAACGGGTTGTCATCGCCCGCTCGCTGAGCCGCTGAGCGGTTCCCGGGGTCCGGTCAGGGCCGCCCCCCCGTCGGAGCCGGCAGGATCGATCGGCGGGTGCTGCGGCGGAAAGGGTGGACCGGCCTCTCCGTCAGCCGAACCAACCTGCCGTCGCCGTGGCGATCCGGTCGACGTCGAGTCGGCTCAGCTCCTGGTGGACCGGAAGCCCGACGGTGCAGGCCCTGCGCTCGCCGAGGGCCGACGAGTGGACTCCGAGCTGATACAGGAGGGGGTGGGGGACCGACCAGAAGTCGACCGCCCGGACGCCGCGCTCCTCGAGGTGCTTCAGCAGCCCGGCCTTGTCGTTCGCATCCACCGGAAAGAGCCAGGGGTTCGCTCCGTCTGGGAGGACGTTGAATGGAACCGGCACCTGACCGCCGAGCACGGCAAGCAGCCGGAGGTAGTTGTCGCGTCGGAGGGCGCGGGCGCGCCGGTAGTCGAAGCGGGGTAGCAGCGCGGTCGTCAGGCGGGAAGGTGCCGAGGGCTCGCTCAAGGCGATCTCCGCCACGGGATCGAACTCAGATCGGACCGGCCGGCGCTGCGCCAGCGTCCCGAGGGTCGCCGAACGCTGGGCCAGCCACAGCCCGCCACGCCTGACGGCTCCCCCGATGCCGATTGGGCTGCCGGCGGCGGGCGCCGGCGGCGAACGCGACACGAGAGCGCTGCCTTCGGCGACCGCGATCGTCTTGTAGAGACAGAACATCGAGATGTCGCCGAACGAACCGACCGGACGCCCCCCGGAGCTCGCGAGCCACGCCTGCGCAGCGTCCTCGATCAAGAGCAGGCCTCGCTCGTCGCACCATGCCCGCCACCGCTCGCAGTCCTGCGGGAAGCCCAGGAAGTGGGTCAGATGTAATGCCCGCACGCGAGGGGTCAGCAACTGTTCGAGTTCCTCCTCGTCCGGCTCGAGAGAGGGAGTGCCGAGGTAGAACCTGCATGTCAGGCCGGCACGGACCGCGGCCTCGATCTCCGAGCCGTGATGGTAGGCAGGCACGAGGACCTCATCGCCGCTGCCGAGGCCCGTCGCGCGCAGGCCCGCGTGAAGGCCCTCCCGGCCCCAGGCGAAGAGCGATACGTCCTCCTGCTCGAGGGGGTAGGGAAGTTGCCGTCGCCCGAACGCGAATCCCGAAGGCCGCAGCCCCGGCAGGCCACCGAGCAGGCCCCCGTTCACCGTCTCAGCAAGCGCATGACGAGCGGTCGACCCCGGCGCCACGCCAGCCCCAGCCCCTCCGCGACGCCCAAGGCGGTCTCTGGGAAAGCCCGGATGCGCATCCGCTCGTGCACCCGGTCGGTCCAGACGAGCTTGTAGGGATCGGTGGCGCCGAGGAACTCGTAGGTCTCGAGGCCGACATCGAACGCGTGAGCCAGCATGCTTCTAGTCAGGAGCACCCCAGGGGCGAACTTCGAGTAGTCCTGATCGAACCCGATCTTCAAGACGTACAGGGACCGCGCGTCGGCCATGCAGAAGGCGAAGCCGATTGCGCGCCCGTCGACCCGCAGGAAGAACAGGCGAAGGAAGCCGGCTGCCGCTGCCCACTCGCCGACCTGCCGGTAGAACGGCCGGGCCGCTTCATCCGTCGCAACCGCCGTGCCGTCGGCGCCCTTCCAACCACTGGCCTCGACTGCCCAACCCTCCTGGAGGAGATCCGCGAGCCGGTCGGACTGCTCGACCCGCTCGAAGCCAACCGAGCCCTCCGCCTCGAGCCGCCTCTCTCGTCGGCGCATGTCCCGTCGACGCCTGCTCGGAAGGGTGGCTTCGAAGCCCTCCCAGGTGCCGTCGAGCTCCACGTATGGAGATCGTTCCACGGGTCGCACGAGCGTTCGCCAACCACCTTCGGCGGTGTGCCGCGTGATCAGGCGGAGCACGGGCTCGTCCGCGTCGACGAAGCTGAGGTCGAGCCGCCGCCGAGCCGCCGCCAGGCCGGCCTCGATCAGAGCTTGGAGCACCTTATCGTCCTCCGCGATGGGGTAGAAGTGCGGCGTGTGGTAATTCGTCGGAGAAACGACCGCCCCGCGATCTTCGAACAGGGGGAGGACGCCCACGAGCTGCTGATCACGGTAGGCGGCCAAGACCGCTGCGCCGTTGGGGCGAAACGCCGCGAACCACGCTTCGAACCAGGCCGGGCGCATGAACGGTGACGCCGAGAGCCTGTCGGCGAGAGCGTCCCAGGCGCCGGCGAGATCCTGACTGCTGGTCCCGGACGCGGTCACCACGGTTACCCTGCTCGAGCCTCCCACCAGATGCCGAGATTACCTGCCAACGGCGATCTTGCCGGCCTGAATATCGGCGGAGCGTCCACGGTTGCGTCCGAGCAGCCACGCGGCGATGCCCGTAACCAGGGCGAGAATGCCGCCGAGCGAGAAGGAAAGCCAGGACGTGTCCGCGAGCGTACTGCTCTCCTCGTCCGCGAAGCCCGCAGCGCCCACAAGGTCGCCGATGAGGAGGGCCGCCGCGCCGAGTACCGAGATGGCGGTGAGGAGCAGGGCGATCGTGCCCAATGTCGAGCGGCGGGCAGCATTCATGGACGGTTCCACGGCTTTCGATACTACTCCCGCTTCGCCAGCAGGATCAACAGCCCTTCGCCAACGGTCCCACCACCGCAGTTTCGCTAGACCCTCCCCCCCTCTCGCATAGCGTTGGGCTAACGCAACGAGGGCGAGTGCGCTGGATCAGCGATAAAGCGCCGGCGAGCCGTCGGTCGTCCGCCGTTGCGCTCGAGCCATTCGCGGATCGTCTTCGAGTAGGCCTGAACGTCGTCTTCGCCGTTGATGTGGAGCTGCATCAGCAACAGCAGGCGGTTGAGACGCTCGCGGTTCTTTAGCGCGTAACGACGCGGGTAGAGGGCCGCGGCGATCGGCCGGGTCAGCTGCTCGAGCGCTGCGGTCGTCAGTGGCATGTCGGCAGGACGGCGTGAGGGCGGCGGACGACGCGCGAACTGGGCCTCGATCGTGGGTCCGTTGACCGCGATCCAGCGGTCGAGGCTCTGATTCTCTAACGGCCTCGCGGCGGCGACGAACGCCTGCCAGAAGCTGGGGCCGGCGAGCGCCCCCTCGGCGCGCTCACGAAGCTCCTTCAGGTCCTCGTCTGCCTGCTTGCGAAGCTCCTTGGTCAGAAGCCGCTTCAGCGCGTGCTGTAGATGCCACTCGCACTGATGCAGCTCGGCGTCGGGCCAGCGTCGGCCGATCGCCTGCAGCATTCCTCCGTGCGCATCGCAGACGACCCGCCCCGGCTCGCCCTCCAGGGAGCGTAGAAACGCGCTCCAGTTCGCCGGATGGGCGGTCGAGAACGCCTCCGCATGCCAGAGCTTCGGCTTGCCGGCCCGGTAGCCGACCGCGCAGAAGACATCGAAGGCGACGGTGCCGCCGGGAATGCCCCGGCCGTTTGCGTCTTCGGCTCGGATCCGAAATGGCAGGTGATCGAGAAGCAGTGATCCCTCCGCCGGCCATGCGGTCGGCCGATGCGGCGCTGCGACCACCGGCGCGAACAGCTCCACCCAGTCGGCGACGAGCTGGCCGTGGGCGGACTCCCGCAGCTCGCCGGTCTCGGGGTCGAAGCGGAAGCGACGGGCGCGATCGCGTGCCACCCGCGAGGCCTGCATATAGGTATCGCCGGCTCCAACCGCGGCCAGCGCCTCCGCGATGCCGCGGGCGACGAATTGGTAATGGCGCGGGGCCTTGGGGCCCTCGCGACGCTCGAGGTGGCGCTCGCACTGCTCGCAGTCGCCGTGCCAGGACTCCTCGCGCGGCAGAAGCTCGGTGAAGACGTGCGGCATGCCCTGCCGCGGGCAGCACTTGTAGCGCTGGCGGCGGTGCCCTCGACACCCGTAGGTGCCGTCGAGCTTGATCCTCGAGCCGGCGTGTTCAGGGTTTGGGCACTTGAGCCTCGCTGCGCTCGCCTTCGGCACCCACCCACGGTCCCATCTCAACCGGACGGGTTAGCCCAATGAGAAGCGAGAGGGGGGACCCTCCTAGGAGAAGCGGACTCAGGTTCTCGCCAGGATGTCGACATCGGGGAGCTCGTACGGCCTCGTCACCGGCAGGAGAACGTCGTCGCGGGGCTGCTCTCCCACTGCCGGGAGGTCTGGAAACACGTCATCCGGTAGTGCCTCGGCCTATATGCATTCGCGACATGCAGCGCGTCGCATCACGTGCAGGGTCGACCAGGACCCTCACCGTCCGACCCTTCGCCTGGTGGTACTCAACGAATGCTCGCAGCCGGAGCATGAACAATGGCGCCGCAAATCGAAGTCGTGTGGCATCGACCTCTATCTCGGGAGGGAGATCGTCGCGAATGGGCAAGTTACCTCCCCAGCCGTCGCGGGCTCCGTCCCATTGCTGCAACTCAATCTGCTTCATCGGCGAACCGCCAGAAGCGTAGATGTGACCTCGGCTTAAGACGGCGCGTGGGCCAGTCAGTGGGCCAGTCGTACACCCTGAACAGCGGTTTCGAGCGGTCCTGAGCGGTTGATTCCCCCGTGGGGAAGAGCGTGATTCCCGCTCCCCGAGCCGAGAACCGCATGTCCAAGCCAAAGGCGCCTACCGGAGTCGAACCGGTGTAAACGGCTTTGCAGGCCGCTGCGTAGCCACTCCGCCAAGGCGCCTAGTTGGCTTACCCAAGCCGT
>Ga0180121_10001391_pt1 | contig 10272 bp, 7 predicted proteins | sample AntDrymUQ5402106_2_FD_129676 | JGI IMG/M metagenome (GOLD analysis project Ga0180121, IMG submission 129676) | Polar desert sand microbial communities from Dry Valleys, Antarctica - metaG UQ540 (21.06) (version 2) (version 2) | ecosystem: Environmental > Terrestrial > Soil > Desert | place...
CGGGGCTGCTCGCGCAGGAGTGGTGCCCGATCACTCGCGACGAATGGTTCAAGGCGGGAACCGAGCCGACCGAGTACTGCGAGGAGCACGACCATCTCGATGGGTGGATGGGCGACTTCGGGACTCGCATTGGCCGCATCCTGCGCCGGATTCGCTGATTACACGCGAAGCATCGAGAGCCACTCCAGCGAAGCGCCCTCGTAGCCGGGGAAGATCCGGTCGAGCTTCGCCGCGCCGAGGTGTCGCGAGGCGATCTCGGCGAACACCGCCCGCATGTCGGTCGTGAGGGCGAGGTCGCGTCCCTCGTGGAGCTGCTCGCGCTCCAGGCCCGGCCACTTTCCATACACCTTGCCGCCCTTCACCGCGCCACCGATGGCGAACATCGAGCCGCCGTGGCCGTGGTCGGTGCCTCCCGTTCCATTCTGCCGCGCAGTGCGACCGAACTCGGACATCGTGAGTATGACGACGTCCTCCATGCGATCGCCGAGATCCGTCGCCAGCGCGGCGATGGCGCTGGCAAAGTCACCGAGACGGTTGGCGAGCTGTCCGGTCGCGCCGCCCTGGTTGTTGTGGGTGTCCCATCCCCCGACATCGGCGAAGGCCACTTCCACTCCGAGGTTGGCCTTGATGAGCTGCGCGATCTGCATGACTTGCTGGCCGAACCGGCTGCGCGGATAGTTCGCCCCCGCGGATGGCGCGTAGCGCGACGGATCGGCGGACTTCAGCATCCTGACGGCGTCGAACATCTCCGAGCCCGTGCCGTGGACGATGTCGGCGCGGCCGGTGCGATAGAGCGCTTCCAGGCGCTCGACCTGATTTCCCGTCGCGCGCACGGTGAACTCCTGGAGCGAGTTCATGGCGACGGTCGGCGCGGGACCCTCGAGAATACGCGGCGTCTGACTGGTCAGCGCGACGGCGCGAAAGTGCGACTCGCGCGGTGTCGGCGAAACACATTCCTCGCATGTCCCGTGGGTCGCCAGGTAGCGGTTGAGCCAGCCATCCGGCGTGCTCTTCACGTCGGGCGTGCCGCTCTCCATGTAGTCCTGCGCATCGAAGTGCGAACGAGTGCTGCTCGGCGATCCGACTGCATGGATTGGCGCGAGGAGGCCGCGATCCCAGAGTGGCTTGAGTGGCGCGAGTGCCGGGTGCAGGCCGAAGAATCCGTCCAGGTCGATCGCACTTCCCTCCGCTCGCGCCGAGGGTCGCGGAATGCCGATCGCCGGACGGAGGGCGTAGTAGCTCTGCTCACCGTGCGGAACCACGACGTTCAGCGCATCGGCGGCGCCGCGCTGGAAGATGCAGATGAAGACCTTGCCTTTTGCGGCAGCCGCCCGGAGCTCGGCGGCGAACGCTGTTCGGCGAAGGAAGCGCGGGCTCAGTCCCATCGTCACCAGCGCGAGTGCGCCGGAGCGCATGAAGACGCGTCGTCTCATCGGGACCTCCGCTACCTGCGTTGGAATTCGGGCGAGCCCAGGGCGAGGCCGATGACCTGAGCCAGCCCCTCGAGCTGCGGCGTGCGACGGTTTGCTCCGGCGCGGCGCATGGCGCGGTCACCGCCGACCATCATCGTCGGCGGGTCATCATCATCGACCATGACGGAATCCACGATGGCGCCGGGATTCGCCTCGAGGAACGGGTTCCGTCCCGTGATGAGGATCTCTCGAGTGTCCGGCGATGCATTGCCACCGAGCAGTGAGCCGATCACTGCATCGACCTGCTGCTCGCGCGGCGCGCTCGCGACCGTGCGTGCCGTCGGCCAGCGGTCGAGGCGCACGCCCGGGATCTGCCCAGCCGCGACCATCGTCCCGAAGTTGATCCGGTTCAGGATGGCACCCGTGTTGAGCCACGCGTCCGCGACATCCGGATATCCATTCGGTGTTTCCTTTCCGAAGATCGGTTGACCGAGCTGTCGCACGGCCAGCGCAGTGCGCTGCGTCGCATCGGGGAGCGCGTTGAGCGCGCGCAGGGTGCTGGTGACCAGCTCGAACGGCGTCTTCACCTTGCTGCGATACGCAGCGTTGGAGAAGAACTCGGGTGACGTCACGATAGTCCGGACGACCTCTCCGATCTGGCCGTTGGTTCGTATGAAGGTCGCTGCGGCACGGTCCACGAGCGAGGCAGGCGGCGTATCCGACACGAAACGACGGGCGAGCTTCGTCGCGATGAAGCGCGCGGTCGCCGGATGGCGCGCGAGGATGTCGAGCACCTGCTCGCCATCCTCGATGCCGCGACCGGCCGGGAGCGATGTCCCGAGCACGGTCTTCGAGCCAGCATCGTGCATTTGGGGACGGAACACGAAGCTGCCACCGCCTCCGGTGCGCGGATTGTCGATCGTCCACCCGGTCAAGGCTCGCGCGACGTTGATGACATCCTGCTGGGTGTAGCCTCCATCGACGCCGAGCGTGTGCAGCTCGAGCAGCTCTCGCGCGTAGTTCTCGTTGAGACCGCGCCTCCGCTCCGGGGGCGGCACCTCCGACGGGGGCATCCGCGTGCCCGGACGCGCCTGACCCGGTGGACGGCGTGGTGCGCCGCGCCCACCGCGAATGGCGACCTGCCGTGACGCGAGCGTCGGCCGGTCCGGCTCCACGCTGCTCTGGGCGTTGTCCAGATAGAACAGCATGGCCGGGCTCCTGGCGACCGAGCCGAGCATCTCGCGGAAGCTCCCCAGCGCATGGGCGCGGATCGCCCGGTCATAGTCGGTCAGGAAATACCTGACCTGCCCCTTCCCGAGGAAGACGGAGAAGTGATTCTCCCAGAAGTCCACCATCACTTCCTCGAGCTGCCGCTCGCTCAGCAAGGCACGCGCAACCTTCGCCGACTGGATTTCGATGGTGACGCGCTGCGCTTCCCGCGCGGCCTTTCGCACTGCGGCGCTGTCCTCTGCGGATGCCCGGCCGCTATCGCGCCGGGCGATCATCCGACGGAGCTGCTGTGCGCCGGCGTAATCCCGGAGCAGTTCGCCGGCGGACAATTCGAGCGTGGGATAGCGCTTCAGAAACTCCACGGCCGCCGCGTCATTGATCTGGCGGGGAGCGAGCTGCGTCTCGATCCAGCGGTCCACTCCCATCTCGCGAACGCGTTGCAGGTCGCCGGGGCGCGTCCCGAACGTGAGCCTGCCGAGCGCATGTGCGACCTGCTGGTCCACCGTCTGTTCGCGTGGCTCGGAGACCACCGTGACGCGCGGGGGATCGGAGGTGACCGCCGGCGCACAGGCTCCCAGTGCGATCGCGGCGATGCTCGCCGCACGTGAGATGGTCCGCATGAATCTCCGTGGTTCGTTACGAGTGTGTTCTCGTGCTGGTAGACGTATCGTGGGGCGTGGCGTTAAGCGATGCACATCTGTCGGCGCATGGCCTTCGTCTTGCTCCGACTCTGAGACCGGGACAGAAAAACGTCTGGCCGCCACCCTCCTTTCACGTGCATGCACCGCGGATCCCAATGAGTACATCTCGTCGTCCTGACTACCTGCGCGACAGCCGTGCATGCCTCGCTCCGTTGCTCCGCTTCGTCGTCGGCACGTTCGGCGTCGGCATCACCCTGTCGCTCACCGGGTGTCCCGCGGCGACTGATGACTCACGCAAGGAGGACACGAGCGTCGCCGCGGCCGCGTCGCGTGGGGACACTGCCGTCCGTGCTGGGGCAGCGGTGGATTCCGTAATGGGCGTTCCGGCGGTCCCGCGCGACTCGCTCGCCACCGCGGCGACCGACACGGGGTCGGTGCAACTCTACCCGACGAATCCGCAGCGTGGCGGTGTGCTGTTCGCGTACGCCGAGGGCGTCGCGTCGAGCATTCCCCGCTGTGCCTGGAAGGGCGCGCCGTTGCCCTGTTACAGCCACGGTACCGGAGTTCTCGCCGTCGTTCCGCTCACCGCTGACGAGCCGGGGGGCACCTTCACGCTCTCCATCGACCGGGCAGGAGGACGCATCACGCGCCAGGTGGTCGTTGCCGAGCGCGATCTCGGACGGAACGTCATTCTGCTCGACTCGACACGCTATGCGCTGTTCCGGAAGACCGCAGACATGGCGCGCGACGCGCGCGTGCTGCGCGGCGTACTCTCATCAGAAACCCCGGAGCGGCTCTGGACGCGCAACTGGAAGGAGCCAGTCCCTCTCGGCAAGAGCACGGGATACGGAGAGGATCGTTTCTATTATCGGGCGTCCGATTCGAGCCGAGCCATCCGCGTCGACGCGGGTGCGAAAGTGCGCGGGGCGTTCGGCGGCGATACGACCGCGACCGCGGGAACGAGTGCCCCGGGATGGCGTCACAGCGGGATCGACATTCCGGTGAAACGGGGAACGTCCGTTCGCGCACCTGCTCACGGGATCGTCGCGGAGGTCGGAGTCTTCGTGCTCACGGGTCGAACACTGGTCGTGGATCATGGTCGGGGAGTGCACAGCGCCTATTTTCACCTGGACACGGTGCTGGTGCAGAAAGGCGACCGGGTTCGGGAAGGCGGAGTCATGGCGCGGGTAGGGGAAAGCGGTCTTGCGACAGGACCTCACCTGCACTACGGCATCTACATTCACGGCAAGGATGTGGATCCAGCGGCATGGCGTGACATGCCACCGTTCGCAACGACGGCGGGTGCCGATTCGTCGCGCCGGGCCGTTCCGCGCTGAGACTCATCGAATGGCAGGCAGGTATCGCAGGGACGGCGTGCCAACCTTGCGTCGCCGAACGTCCGGTCATATGGTGAGCGCCCACCGGAGTTGACGGGCGCTGGCATTTCCAGCGCGCGAGTGCACATGAGGACCTCATTCGCATCGATGAACTAACGCGTCTGCCACTGCGCAGCACGTTCATTGACGCCGCCACGGCGTCGATCGAGACGGCGCGCACGTCGGACCAGGCGCTGTCGTTGCTCGTGGTCGACGTCGACCACTTCAAGCTCGTCAACGACACCTACGGCCACCTCCAGGGGGATGACGTCCTGGTCGAGGTGGCCGAGATCCTCCGGCGCAATCTCCGGGGGTATGACGTGGCTGCGCGGTACGGCGGCGACGAATTTGTCGCGCTCCTTCCCAACACGCCGCTCGACGGAGCGATGGAGGTCGCCGAGCGCATCTGCGCCGCGATGCGCGGGCACGCCTTCACGCTGCGCGAACGGCCCGGCACCGTTCCGATCACGGTGTCCATTGGCCTTGCGTGCTTCCCCGCCCACGCCGCCGAGAGCGAGAGCCTGTTCGCCGCGGCGGATCGCGCGCTGTATACCGTGAAGCGGCAGGGCCGCGACGGAGTTGCCGTCGCGGTCGTCGAGGGTTCGGGGCCGACGCACCTGCCGCTCAGCATCGAGCGATTCGTCGGACGGTCCACTGAGCTTCGGTCCCTCGTGCGGCTGCTCGAGGACGCGACCGAGGGTCACCCGAAAGTCGTCGCGATCAGCGGCGAAGCCGGGGTCGGCAAGACGACCCTGATCCGGCGCCTCGAGCCAGAGGTTCGACTGCGTGCCGGGTCGCTCGTCACCGGCCGCTCCCAGGAAGCGGATGTCCAGCCGCCGTATGCGCCGTGGGCCGAGGTGATCAACGCAATTCGCCGGCTCGATGCGGTCCCGTCGCGCGTGTGGCGAGAGCTACCTCACCTCGTTCCGGCGCTGGAGCAGCCGGGTGAGTCTCGCGGTGGAAGCAAATACATGTTGCTCGAGGAGATCGCCGAGTACATCCGCATCGCGTCCACCACCCGCCCGCTCGTCATCGTGCTCGACGACATGCAGTGGGCCGACTCTGCATCGTGGGATACGCTCGAGTACCTCGTGCCGCAGCTCGATGGCGAGCGGCTGCTCATCTGCCTGACGATCCGCTCGGAGGAAACCTTCGGCGAGACGCTCGAACGCCGCCGCCGCCTTTCACGCAACGAGCTCTTTCACGAGATCAGCCTCTCCCGACTGACGCGCGATGAGGTGAAGCAGTGGATGGAAGCGGCGTTTCACCGGCAGGAAGTCGGGCGCGAGCTGCTCGCCTTCCTCTATCGGCACACGGAAGGCAATCCGCTCTTCGTCGTGCAGGTGCTGCGCACCCTCGTCGATGAAGGCGCGATCTGGTATACCGGCGAGCGGTGGGAATGGCAGCCGGTGTCCGAGCTGCGGTTGCCGATCGGCGTGAGCGACCTGATCTCCCGACGACTGTCACGTCTGTCACCACGCGCGCAAGGCATCCTTACTACCGCCGCCGTGATTGGCCGCGAGTTCGACATCGATCTCGCGATCGAGGCGGGCGCGGGCACCGAGGAGGAACTGCTCGATGCCATCGACGAAGGCGTGCGCGCGTCGGTGCTGCAATCCTCGCCCGAGCGCGGCGGCGATCGGTACGCGTGGGCGCACGGAAAGATGGCCGAGGTGCTGCGCGACTCGGTTAATCCACGGCGGCTCAAGCGAATTCACGAGCGCATCGCGCAGGCGATGGTGCGCCGGACGCCGGATGCAGCGGCGGAGATCGCGACCCACTTCGACAAGGGTGGCGACGCCGAGAGCGCCTACCGCTACGCGCTCGCGGCCGCCGACCGCGCGCGCGGCGTCTATGCGCATCAGGAAGGCACGGAGTTCCTGCGGCTCGCCGAGCGCAACGCGAGCTCGCCCGACCAGCTCGCGACGGTCCGCGTCTGCCTTGCCGAGATCGCGGAGATCGTAGGTCGGTACGATGAAGCCGAGGAGCTCTGCGACCTCGCGATCGAGTGGTATGCGGGGCAGGGAAACCAGAAGCGGGCGTTGTCACTGCGCCGGATGCGACAGCGCCTGCGCGGACTGCTGGGACAGCCCGCACGGCAAATGCTCGACGCGTGCCGCGCCCTCGACGAGGAAGCCAAGGCGCTCGGCGACGACGCGGAACGCGTTCCGCTGCTCACCATCATTTCGCAGACGTATCAGCGGCTCGGAGACCGGCCGGCGGCGGAGCGGATTGCCTGGGAGTGCGTGCGCCTGGCGGAAAAGGTCGGCCAGCCGACACTGCTCGCCGACTCGCTGAACCGGCTTGGCATCACGCTCGAGAGCGACCAGCCCGAGCAGGCGACGGAGATCTACCGCCGCGCGCTCGACATCTACATGTCGGCGGGTGATGCGCGTGGCGAAGCGCGCTGCCGAAACAATCTCGGGATTCGTTACTCACTGGGGGGACAATGGGACCTTGCACGTCGGGAGCTGTCGGCGGCGATCACGCTCGCTCGCTCGACCGGGACACCGGACCTCTGGGGGGTTGCCGCCGTGAACCTGGGTGTGGTCGGGCTCAAGTGCGGCGAGTACGATAGCGCGCGTGAGCTGTTCGGTGAGGCGCTCGCGTTGTTCGCGGGCGTCAAGAACAGCGAGCGCCAGCTCTACGCGCTGTACAATCTTGCCCACCTCGACCGGGAGCGCGGCGAGCACGAGTCTGCGGCGGAGCTGTACGATGCCGCGACTTCGCTCGCGCAGCGTGTTGGCCAGTCGGATGTCGAGATCGGCGCCGTTGCCGGTGCGGGCCTGTGCCTGCTGGAGCAGGGCAAGACCGCGCCGGCACGTGCGGCGCATGTCGAGGCGGACGAGCGCATCCGTGCGCGGTCCGACTGGTTCCAGGGTCGGGAGCTCGTGGAAGCCCTGGGCGTCCGGCTCGCCGCCGCCGACGGCCGGCTTGCGGATGCGATGCGACTGTTCGACCAGTCGCGGACGCTCGCGGATGCGAGCGACGTGTATACCGCGGCGTGGCTGACGGCGGAGTGTGCCACCGTTCTCTACGAGCACGATCCGGAGCGCATCCGTCAGGCGGTCGAGCGGTTCTCCGACCAGGTGCGATCGCTGGGCTACGTGCGGCTGATCGCCCGCTACGAGGAGCTGCTGAGTCGGACCTGAGGGGAGCCCGAGCGCGCGACCGACGGAAGGGATTCCATTGCGTCGGTCAGAACGCCTGTACACCCCGGTCATGGTGCCCGAATGACCGCCTCGACAGCGTCGCGACCCAGGTTGCTTTGACCGCTGTAAGCCAATGGTTCGTAAGCGGTTGACTTACGCGGCAGCGGCCGGGAAAGCACTGGTATGCGGCGTGCCTTAGGGGTGGGTGTTCGTGAGCTGTCCCCTCCTACTGGCTAACCAAATGCGATTCACCTGTCCGCGAATTCTCCTTGTGGTCCCGGCCCTGATCATCATGGGGTGCGGCGACCAGCCGTCAGCGCCGGAGTCATCGGCGTCGGCGGAGGGAATTCCTCTGTTCAAGGTGATCCCGACGTATTCCCCCGACAAGAAGTCGGCGGACATCATCGTCGAGCCGTCCGGAGGTGGTTTCGTGCTGGGAAACCACTCGATCTGGTTTCCGCCGAACTCGATCTGTGATCCTGCGCTCTCTTCGTACGGCGTGACCGAGTGGGACAAGCCCTGCACGGCCATCTCGCAGCCTATCAACGTTCACGCCGAGCTGCGTGAGCAGGACGGCCGGAGCTGGATCGACTTCACTCCGTCGCTTCGCTTCGTCCCGTCGGACGATGATGAACAGTGGGTGTATCTGTTCATGATGACTCCCGCCGCGGACGCGAGGCGGCTCACCGGCAAGAATGCGCCTCCGATCCTGTGGTCGCCGGCCATTGGAATCCCCGGGATCGACGAGTCGAGAACGGACAAGACGCTGACGACCAAGTGGGACCGGAGGCTCGGGGGTGTGTACCGCCGGATCAAGCACTTCACCGGGTACAACATCTACACCGGCCGTAGTGCCTCGACCGAGGAGTATTGACCCCGGTGTGACGGCACGGAACTGTGTGGTGGAGAGCGCGTGGCCTTTCGGGTCACGCGCTTTTCGTTTTCATGCGGCGTCGTGATGAGATCCTCTCGCAGCGCATGAACCCATCCGTGGGACGCCTCTTGAGGGAGTCGGCGCGGACTGTTTCCTTTGTCCCCGTGCCGCGAGAGCCCGGGGGCCCTGGAGTGCGAATCGCCTGTATCGGCCTGGCGGGGACCCTCGGCGCGCTCGGGATGTTGGGGCACCGACGAGGGGGGGCGATCGAGCTGTTGGCCACGGGGGGGCACCTCCTCATTCCGCACGCTCCATCGGCGGTCGCCGCGCTCACCGGACTCCTGATTCACGCGCTGTGGATGGTGGTCTGGGGATACGCCCTCGTCGCACTCACGCGACAGCGGCGTGGCCTCCGCGCCTCGCTCGCGGCGTTGGTCGTCGCTGCGGCCGCTTTCGGGACGGCGGTCGTGGTGCCCGCGATGCTGCTCGGGCCGGTCGCATCGCTCACGACCGGGGAACGAGTGCTCGTCCACATCGTGCTCGCGCTTTCGCTCATCATCGGTACACGGCTTGCCTTTGCGGGTGACGCGCGGGTCGTGCGGCGAGTCAGTACAGGTGACGAGGCGTCGCTGGCCTGATCGGCGCGGTTTCCAGGAACTTTGCACTGCACAACGGGTTCGACCCATGAGCGCTGCACTGTTTTCATCGAGCGGCTTTCACCGCTCTGTCCCGATCCCGGCAGCGTTGCATTCGAGGGTCGGGTGTCTTTCAATGGGAGGGGTCATGGATATCCTCGTAATGCTCGAGGACAACCCCGAACACTCGCTCTTGCTGGCGCACGTCAACTCGGTCCCGTCGCCGCTCGATTCGGAGCGTCCGACGCGCGATGTGGTGACCCTCTACGGGGTTCCCAGTCCCGAGTCGCTGGCGCTGGCACTGGCTGCGGTGGTGGAAAGTCACCGTGGTGCGGCGGGTGGTTCGGACACGATCCGCCACCTGGGCGTCTGGCCCGAGCGTGGTGCGATCGGTGATGCCGCATGGCGGGACGGGAGCAGCGGTCAGCTCCTGACGCGCGATCTCGAGATCCCGCTTGCCCTGTTGCACGAAACGTCGTTGCGGTTGCTCAGCGAGAGCGGCCCGCTCATCCGGCGGCTGGTTGCCGGGCTGTCGATGCCCGACTGGCCTGAAGGCGCCCGCCGAGCGATCAACTTCTCGCTGATGCCCGTCGTGGAGCTCACCGCCGCTGCGCGCACGCGCGCCGAGGCCGTCCTTGCCACCCAGCGCGAAGCCGAAGGGCTCGCCTACGATTACGAGGGCGACTGACCAAACTCCTTGTCTGATTGAAAGTGCTAACTGGGGCCGCCTGCCAAGGGCGGCCCCAGGTGTTTCATGTCTCGGCACCCTGCACGGTTCACGAGGCGCGAGCCAGCTCCGACTGCGCGCAAACACTCCACCCGACGAGTACCTCTACCAGGTCCCGTGTGGCATGGGGTGTGGGACGTCGTGGAGCGGTCCGCCACGATGGGGATGCGTCGATCAATCCGCAGGTGTCGTCCCGGCGTGTGCAGATTCGTCAGGTTTTCGGCA
>Ga0180121_10001392_pt1 | contig 10271 bp, 5 predicted proteins | sample AntDrymUQ5402106_2_FD_129676 | JGI IMG/M metagenome (GOLD analysis project Ga0180121, IMG submission 129676) | Polar desert sand microbial communities from Dry Valleys, Antarctica - metaG UQ540 (21.06) (version 2) (version 2) | ecosystem: Environmental > Terrestrial > Soil > Desert | place...
AAATCACCCGGCTTTTTGATTTAATATGAGTTATCATCCAACAGATTCATCACACACTATTTGATTAAGGTCATCTTCTTAGTTTCAGTCAATCCGTTCATTTCAATTCGATAAAAATATACTCCAGACGGCAGTTTGCTTGCGTTAAAGTCAGTTTCATAGCTTCCCGGTGCAAGTCTTTCATTTACAAGCGTCGATACTTCCATCCCAAGTGCATTATATATTACAAGTTTTACGTCTTGCGTCTCGCGTTTTGCTACGCCTTCGGCGTCTCGCGTAACATCAAATTTTATTTTTGTAACCGGGTTGAACGGGTTTGGATAATTATCTATAGTAATTTTTTGGGTAATTTTATTTTTAAGATCTTCTATATCTGAATTAGCATTTACATTTCTCCACGCAAATATATTTTGTGATTGTTTGAATACGACAACGGTGGTGTTTTTTTGAGTAGTGACCGATGTGAATTCCCCTTCAGTGACATCGCAGTTAACAGTAGTAGTGTTATCGCAAATCCTAAATTTACTTAACGGGTTAATTGACGAGAGAATGAGATTATCAGGTCCGGATGTAACCCATGAGAGGTAAATTTTATTAGCTTCAGTAAATATACCGTTCTGATTCTTATCTGATGGAAGAGTTCTTATGAACGAACCTTTCATTTTATCGCATGAGATTTTTACTCCGCTCTCACTTCCCATTGTAATATTTCCGTTCATATCCAATCCGATTCCGTATACAGAATTTTCTGCATTTCTGTAATCGTTCCAGAGAACATATACTCCGTTAGTATTATCTTTAGTCAATAAAGGTTTAAGCTGAAATGAATTAGCATCAACTGTTCGGGTCCAGACCATATTTAAGTTTTCGTCAACTTTTACTATTTTAATAAAGCTATCAAAGTCGCGATCCCACTGATCAACGGCAAAGATTGTAGAATTTTTGTCTGAAGATACCAGGTTATGATTATAGAAAGCCAACTTTCTGCTGTCAGAAGCTGGGTTATTCATCTCCGTATTATAATTTGTTTTATTTTCTATGTGGTCAAATGATTTAAATTCATTTTTATAATTACTAAAAATAATTTTTCCATTACCACTTTTTTGTGTATTATTTCCATCAGGACTTAGTCGAGTTGCAAATAAATCGAAAGCAAACTCGGGATAATTGTTCGAGTATCTATCGTCCAGCCAGGTAATAACAATATAATTACTTTCATCGTAGGAGATTGTCGGTTTTCGCTGGTCATGAATTTCTGTGCAGACGACTACCTCTTGCCCTTTATTCCATAATATGTTTCCGTCAAGGTCGATCTTTTGAGCATGGATATTAAAATCACCATCGGCAAAACTTTCCCAGCAAAGTGCAATGCAATTATCTTGAGTAAGTACTGAAGTTGCACTGTAATTGTAACCATCTGGAAATGTAGATAAGCAAACGGGACCATTTATGGTGCTTCCATCTGAATAAATTTTCAAAAAATAAATTTCGCGAGAGTTATTAAAAGTTTTTACATATATTGCAACAGCTCCTCCGAAATTGTCAGAATATATCATCGGGTAATCCAAATCAGGATTGAATGGCGCTCCTAAGATTCTATCCAGAACAATTCCCTTTTCTTCCCATTTGAGCTTCCCATCAAGACCAAGCTTTTGCATATAAATGGAACCGCCATGTGATGAATCGATCCAGCATATCAGCGTGCCATCATCAACACCCCCTATTTTAGATTTTGCAGATGTTGGAAGGTGTTTAGAGCTGTTTCCATGTGAAATAGGAATTATTTCAGAATTTACATGCACTGTAAAATTAAACAGCACTCCTATAGTTAAAATTAATTTTGAAAATATTGAGTTTTTCATTTTGTATTATTTAAATTTTATGAATAATTTTTATGTGATTGTTTTACTGTAAGTGAAATTTCTTTTTTCACAAAGGGATTGGGATAGATTAAAATCCTTTGTTGGTCCTCTTATAAATATTATTTTATTCATAGTGTTTGATTTATAAATTTAGACAAAGCTATGAGTGTAGATTTTAGAAGTCAAATGGTAAAATTGACGATTTGTGAAAATTAATTTAGAATGTCTTGGGAAGTATTAAAAGCAGTGGCTTACAGTGGGTCAAAGATTATTCTAATGCAATTAGACTTATTTTTGATATCGTAATTTCAAATCAAATTAGTTACTCAAGTTGACCGGCTTAGATTTTTGTTTTTTTACCACTGATTCACAGATTTATTTAAAAAATAATTTAAGCAGAAAATAACAATCTGTGAATCTGTGGTTATTTTTGCTTTTAACTATTTGAAGCGGTCAACTTGAGTTAGTTAATAGAAAATAAAAATAAATAAAATTATTTTACCAGCAACATTTTTCCAGAGTAAATTAAAAAGCCATCAGTCTCGAGAGTGTAAAAATAAATTCCTCCTGAAAATTGGGTTGCATCCCATATTACTGAATGAATTCCCTGGTTTTGAACTGTGTTAACTAAGGTTGAAATTTTTTCCCCAAGCGTATCATAGATCTTAACTGAGACAAACTTATCAGCTGTCAAATTATAACTGATGACTGTCTGAGTATTAAAGGGGTTAGGATAATTTTCAGATAAAAGTTTTTCTGTAGCATTATTCTGATTATAAGAATTTGTTGAAAAAATATTGGCAGTTGATTTAATAATTGAACCGAATTCTCCGAATGCATATAAGCTGTGATTCCTAATATCTGTAGAATAAAATGAATTGTAAGAAATTCGTTGTTCTTCATTCCAAGTGGTTCCACCATTTGAAGAAGTTAAAACAGTTCCATTTTCTCCTGTAGCTATTGCAATATTTCCGATAAAGCGGATCGAATTTAACTTGTAATATGTACTTGTGGCAATTAACCACCAATCTAAACCGCCATTACTGGTTTTGAAGATAACTCCATTATTTCCAACAACCAGTCCCTTTAATGAATCCGCAAAACTTATCGAATTAAAATCTTCCTTTGCAATTTTTGTAACGATCCAGTTTATTCCGCAATTGGTAGTTGTTAAAATATTTCCGTTTTTGCCTGCAACAAGTATTTTTGTGTTATTGATGATTTCCATAGAAGTAAAACTGCCAATTGATATACCTTCGAAAATATTATACCAATTTTCGCCTCCGTCAGTTGTTCTTAAAATTTTTGCATTCATGTTTGACTTGTTGCCGCAAGCAGCAAAGCCCGTGTGAACGTCTTTGAAATTAATGCTGTATATGTCATCAAATATCCCGCTCGTTTTGGTCGGCCATGTAATCCCTCCGTCAGTTGTCTTCATTATTATGCCGGAGTTTCCTGCTGTATAGCCGGTTTTGTCATTAACAAAAAACACTGAGTTCAAAAGTTTATCAGTTTCACTGTCGAGATTGTTCCAGCTTATTCCAGAATCTGTTGTTTTTGAAATTAAACCCAACTCTCCGACACAATAAAATACTTTTTCATTTACAAAATAATGTCCCCGAATGTCTTTCTTATTTCCTGACCTGACAAACCAGTTCATTCCCGCATTTGTACTGTTAAATATTGTTCCACCGGCGCCGGCAACATAAATCAAGTTTGAATCGATGATGTTAATGTCTTTCATTATTCCGAGTTTTAAATATGAAGATCTGAATGTGGAATCCCTTAACCAATTGGCTCCTCCATTAACAGTTTTAAGAATCGTTCCAAGATCAGTTACAAGGAATCCGGTAATCTTATTTAAGAAGGAAATATCTCTTACAAGGTCAACGCTTCCATCAAACAGATAAGGAAGTTCTAAAGAATACTTTTCCCAGTTCAGTCCCCCGGTAGTTGTTTTGTAAACATTCCCTGGAGGTGAATTGCTTGCTGCTATTATTGTATTGCTGTCAAGTTGAACTATTCCCACAATCTGGCTCGGAGGAAAAATATTTACATTCTGATTTATCCAATTAATCCCACTGTTTGTAGTTTTTAGAATTAAATTATATCCACCAATCACTCCCGTGTTATTATTTATGAAGTTCACGCAGAATAGAGGAGTACTTGTTCCATGAGAAAATTTACTCCATCTGATCCCGTTATCAGTTGTTTTTAATATTGTTCCTCCAAGTCCGACGGCATATCCTGTGTAGAAAGAAGGAAAGAAAATATCATAAAGGTGGTTTGTCTTGGTAATGTTTTGAGAGGTCCACACATTTCCTCCATCGCTAGTTCTGAGAATTGTTCCGGATTTACCAACACAAAAGCCAACTTTCTCATTGATAGCGAATACTTTGTTTAGGTCGTAATTTGTTCCGGAGTTTTGCAATAACCAAGTTACTTCTCCATCGGTGGTTTTCATTATTGTTCCAAGTATGCCCGCAGCAAAACCTGTATTATTATTTATGAAGTCAACGGAATACAATAAATTTCCCGATGGCTGAGGCTGCTGCCAGTACCAACTCGATTGTGAATGAAGTTTTGAAATAAAAAATTGAAAACCCGCAATAATTAAAACTGAACTCAAAAAATTGTTCCAGAATAAGTTCATAATTATATTCTCCTTAAAACTAATTATTCAAAGACGTTTTACTCAAATTGAAATAAAACGCTTAAGTAAAAAATAATTTTAAAGAAGATAAATAGGTAAGAAAATTCTTTGGTGAGATGAATTTTTGGAGTGAAAATAAAAAAAGCCACTGTAAAAGTTACCATGCGGCTTCTTATTGTATTCGATTGACTGTATTTATTTTATCAATGCCATTTTCTTTGTCTCCTTAAAATCTCCCGTTTGGATCTTATAAAAGTAAAACCCGCTTGAAAGGTTACTTCCGTCAAATTCAACTTCATAGATACCCGGAGATTGTTTCTCATTTACTAATGTTTCCACTTCATTTCCAAGAATATCAAAAACTTTTAATGAAACAAAACGGGAGGATGGGATACTGTAATTTATCAGAGTTGAAGGATTGAAAGGATTGGGATAATTCTGATCTAAGGCAAAAAACTCAGGAGTTTCAGAAGATATTAATTTTACACTGACACCTCCACTATTAGTATAAAATACTCTTCCGGTTTGACCTACAGCCCAGCCGGAATTGAGATTCGCAAATGTCACATCATAAAGATCCCCCGTGAAAGGTATCGACTGATTGAGCCATGTACTGCCACCGTCTGTTGTCCGAATGATTTTGCCTGTTCCGACAGCCGTTCCAGTGCTGGGATTAGAAAAATGTATTGCAAACAAATTATTTGTAGTGTTGCTGATTAATGTTGTCCAGTTTAACCCGCTGTTTGTGGTTTTTAAAATTATTCCGCTGTAGCCAGCAATATATCCGATATTGTTATCCGCAAAAAAAATGCTTCGAAGATTTGCATTCGTTCCGCTAATTTGCTGTGTCCAGTTTACACCGCTATTAGTAGTTTTAAGAATTGTTCCGTTAAAGCCTGTAGCAAAGACTATATCACTGTTCAAAAGTGATATACATGCTAACTCCTCACTTACCCCGCTATTTTGCGAAGTCCAGTTAACTCCTGCGTTTGTAGTTCTGATTATCACACCGTTTTGACCTGAAGAGAATCCTGTTTGCAAATCTATGAAATGAATGTGAACCAGATGTTCAGTTGTATTGCTTGTTTGAGAAGTCCAGTTAGTTCCTCCGTTTGTTGTCTTTAAAACTAATCCAGATTCTCCAACGATCCAACCGGTCGTTGCATTTGAAAAAAAAATGTCTCTCAGAAAACGAGTAGTCCCGCTTGTCAGAGTGGTCCAGTTTTCTCCATGATTGTTAGTTTTAAGAATCGTTCCGTTTGTTCCTGAAATATATCCGTTTTGCAGATCAGTAAACGATACACCCAACAGAGTTTCATTGTTTCCGGTAGTTTGCTGCATCCATTGAGAATGGCTTATAGAATATTGCAGTGTAAAGAAAAGCATAATAATAATTACTTTCATTTTAGTTTTTATTTAATACTACGTGATGTTTAATAAAAATGTTTAATTTGACAAAATATAAAGAACTAAAATATATTAACGAAACAAAGTTTCGTACAAAAAAGCGTTCCCAAACGGTTCGCCGCGGCGAATTGGGAACGAGAGGTAAAACAAATTTAAAATTTCTGTGAAGCTTCTGACATTACTTTAAAAGCGTCATCATTCTGGTTTCAGAATAACTTCCTGCAGAAAGTTTATAAAAGTATATTCCGCTAGTCATACTCGATGCATCGAAGTTATATTTGTATGTTCCGGGATGCAGATTAGCGTTAACTAATGTTGCTACTTCTTTACCAAGCATATCGTAAATCTTCAATGAAACAAATTCCAATTTCGACTCGCCTTGCGAAGCAGGAATCCCAAATTCCAAATTCGTTACAGGATTAAAAGGATTAGGATAATTCTGATTAAGCTTAAACTGATCCGGAACTGTGTTTGAACCATTTGAAATACCAGAAACAACACCAGCGCCTTCCGTTGCAGTATAAAATGTGTTCAGAGCAAGATTTGCATAAATTTCCCGTAATCCTCTTGGCCAGATTATAATCAATGAATCAATCACGGCAGCATTTCCAAAACCAAAATGAACATTAAGCATGTTCATTGAATTAAAAGAATTCTGCGAATTTATTTCACGCATCTGCCATGTTGGAACTCCGTTTATTGTTGCCTTTACTTTTACTCTTGATCCCAATGCAGATTTATTTGAGCGTCCGTTCATTGGTCCTGAGCCAATGCATTTTATATTTACCCATTTATTTCCGTTTGTCAGGTCATTGCGGTAAAGCCCTTTTGAACTCGTGCTTCCAGAAACAAATAAATCAACTGTTCCGTTATTGTCAAAGTCTCCTGCAGTTGCGCCATAGTTTCCGCCGGGTGTTAATACGACTGAAGTTGTATCGATTCTTGTGAAGGTTCCATTGCCATTGTTGTTATAATATCTTGCTCCTTGTGAAACTTCGCGAGTAACAAAACAATCAAGATCGCCGTCGTTATCAAAATCCGTCCAGAGATTTGTTAGATATTGACCTGCATCGGATACGATCGTTCCGACCTGTGCTTCACTCATTCTTTCATACGTCCCGTTATTATTTCTGTAAAGTATATTCGGAACGCTTGAATAATTTGTAATGAACGCATCGAGATCGCCGTCATTGTCATAATCAATTAAATTCCAATTCTGCCCGTCATGTAGGTCTGTAGATAACGGAGGTAAATTTAATCTGACAAGATTAGCCGTGCCTGTTTCGGTCAGAGTGTTCTTATAAAGATAATCGGGAGAAGGACTTCCGCCCGGACCAACACCAATGAAAAGATCAACGTCACCATCCTGATCATAATCAGACCAGGTCGGAATAGTGAATGGTCCGAGCGTGTCGGTTAATCCCGGAAAATTCAACCTGCTGAATGATCCATCGCCGTTGTTGAGGTAAAATCTGTTAGGGTGATTAACTACACCGAAACTATTTGCAGCAGTTATGAACAAGTCAGGATGTCCGTCATTATTAAAATCCGCCCATGAACATCCCCAGCCGGTATTATAATTTGAATCACCGATCTCACCTGTGACAATCTTGCTCATAATTCCATTGCCTTCATTCTTATATAAGAAAGAATTTGCAGCGCCCGTTGCAACTACAAAACAGTCTATGAATCCGTCGTTATTATAATCAGCCCATGAGTTGCCAAGATTGGGAGTTTGATTTCCCATGGCAGTTTCGAGCTTCATAAAGTTACCTCCGCCGAGATTTTTGTAGATAGCTTTTCTACTGACGAAAAGATCGAGTTTCCTGTCATTATCAATATCGATCCAGCTACATCCTATATAGTTTCCACTTAATGCGTCGGAAACAATGGGATTATTTTTATCGGTAATTTTTACAAAGTTTTGCGCAGAAAGATTTGAAACAATGATCATAGCTGCGATGAAAGTTAAAAAAAAGATGTTCGAGGGTAATTGGGAAGTTTTAAAGTGGATCATAATATCTCCTTAGTTTAAGTTATACAAAACTAAGGAAGTATTATGGTTTAAGATATCTCACAAGTATATGGTTTTAAAAAGAGAGTAAGATGGGACTGTTTTTTGCAGAGGTCATTGAAATAGCGAATTAGACAACGGTAGCAGATAAGAGATGTTCGGGCTCGGCATGAAAAGTTGTTAGCAATTTCTTTGGTATGAAAGCTCTATTAGTGCAGTGGCCGTTCATTAGAGATTACCTGCAATTTAAACCCTTTTCCTGAAGTTGCAACCAAATCTGAAATATCATCTAAATATTCTATTTTCTCTTTTTGCGAGTAGGCGAATGTTTGAAACAAACAAAAAATCATTAGGACAAATATCTTTTTTAAAATCAAAGATACGAATTTTGATTGAAATAATACTAATTATTTATTAACACGTAATGTAAATATTACAATTGAATTTAAATGGCAAAATTGAATTAGTTTAGTTTACAATTCTTTCTTTAAGCGCCTTCGCGACGGCTTCAGACTTGGAATGTACATGCAGCTTGTAATAAATATTTTTGATATGATGGCGGACCGTTCCGACAGTGATGAAAAGTTTATAGGCGATTTCTTTGTAGGAATGTCCTTTGCAGAGTTGATCGAGAACGTCGAATTCTCTTTGAGTAAGTGTTGTTTCGGTTTTCTTTTGAAATGAAGAAACGACTAGCTTTGCGATCTTATAAGACATCGGAGCACCGCCGTCGTAAATTTCTTTTATTGAATCAAGAATCTTTTCTTCAGAAGCGCTCTTGTCAAGATAACCGCAAGCGCCTGCGGTCAATGCCTGGAATACAAGTGAAAGATCTTCGTGAACGGTAAGCATTATCACATCTATCTTCGGATATCTTTCTTTAATTTTTTTGACACCCTCGATGCCCGAAATTCCAGGAAGCTGAATATCCATCATCATTACGTCTGGCCTGTTTTTGCTCAGATCTTTAATCGTGCTTTCGCAGTCGCCGTAAGAACCAATGCACTCAAATCCTTCAGCTTCATTGATAAAATCTTTGAGCGCTTCGCGAATCAGTTTATCATCTTCTACAATCGAAACAGTTATCACTTATACTGTTATTAAATTTGAAATATTCGTTTTCAATCTGATCTTCGTCCCCGCAGTTTTTTCTGTGTCAATATTTACATTAATGTTGATCTGCTCTGCCCTGGAGAAGATATTCTTAAGTCCGTATCCTTTTGCACAATTATTTATATCAAATCCCACTCCGTCATCTTCAAGCAGAATTTCCAGATCGTATAGATAGAGAGTAAATTTTAAACTCACATTTTTACAACCGGCGTATTTAAGAATATTATTCATTCCTTCTTTGAAAATATAAATAAGATGACGCTTGCTGTTCATCGAAAGTGCTATGTTTCTGTACTCATCTTTGATTCCATCTGAATGAAACATAATCCCGGTATTCTCGAAAAGTTCATTTCCGAAATCTCTCAGCCGCACTGCAAAGTCATACAATGAATCTTCTTGAGGGTTCATTGCCCATATAAGATCTTTAGCGCCGCTCTGAAGACTGTTCGAAGTATTGATTATATTGTTGAGATCTTCGGTCATTCCGTTTGCAGTAGGTCGGAGTTTTTTATTTATTCGGCGGCTGTACATTGAAATACGTGTAAGCTTATGACCGAGTTCGTCGTGATAATCCCTCGATGCCTGCTCACGGATAAACTCTCTTTCTTTCTCTTTTATCTTTTCAAGCTGAATTAAATTTTTAACCTTCCTTTTTACTCTGTAATTATGAATTGCAATAAGTGTTAAGGCCAATGAAATAGCGATCAAACTGTAAAACCACCATGTTTTCCAGAAGGGCGGATTAATTTTTATGTTAATGGAAGCCGGCTGATCATTCCAGACTCCGTCGGAATTCGTAGCTTTAACTTTAAATGTATAATTCCCCGGATCGAGATTTGTATAAATTGCTTCGCTTGTATTTTTGCTTTGTACCCACTCTTTATCAAAGCCTTCCAGCATATATGCAAATTTGTTTTTCTTTGGGTTTGTAAAATCTAATGATGAGAAATTAAGATTGATCACATTCTCGTTGTAATCTAACTCGATTTCTTTCAGAGATGAGATATCAAATTCTGTTTTATTTTTTCCGTCATACTTTGTTAATGAAGACAAAATTACTGGTGCAACGAATTTATTTTCCGTAATATTTACCGGATCAAATGCATCGTATCCATTTATACCACCGAAAAGAATTATACCGTCGGTCGTTTTACAATTGGAGCCGGTATTAAACATATTGCTTTGCAAACCATCGTCAGCGTCATAATTTTTGAAAGACCTG
>Ga0180121_10001393_pt1 | contig 10269 bp, 7 predicted proteins | sample AntDrymUQ5402106_2_FD_129676 | JGI IMG/M metagenome (GOLD analysis project Ga0180121, IMG submission 129676) | Polar desert sand microbial communities from Dry Valleys, Antarctica - metaG UQ540 (21.06) (version 2) (version 2) | ecosystem: Environmental > Terrestrial > Soil > Desert | place...
CGCGCGGACGAGGAGTGTAGCAATGGTAGTCAGGCGTTGCGGGACCGGATGCGACCCGTCCGGCCCGTCTCCTACGATCCCGCCCGTGATCCGGATCCCCCCGAGAAGCGGTGGCTGGCTGGAGGTCGTCTGCGGGCCGATGTTCAGCGGTAAGAGCGAGGAGATGATCCGCCGGCTGCGCAGAGCGGAGATCGCCGGGCAGCGCACAGTCATCTTCAAGCCGCGGATCGACGACCGCTACGACGCCGCGGACGTCGTCAGCCACGCTGGCATTCGCATGCGGGCGGTTCCGGTGCTGGAGGTCGCCGAGCTCCTGGAGCGCGCGCGCGGCATGGAGGTCGTCGGGATCGACGAGGTGCAATTCTTCGACCGCGAGGTCATCACTGCGGTGTTAGCGCTCGCCGACGGAGGCGCGCGGGTAATCGCCGCCGGCCTCGACCAGGACTTCCGCCGGCTGCCGTTCGGGCCTATGCCCGCGCTGCTCGCCCACGCTGAATTCGTCGACAAGCTGCAGGCCGTCTGCCACCGTTGCGGCGGGCCGGCGACAACGACTCAGCGGCTCGTCGACGGCCGCCCCGCGCCCTACTCAGGCGCAACGATCGTCGTCGGCGCAAACGAGCAGTATGAGGCGCGCTGCCGCCACTGTCACGAGGTTGGCGAAGACCTCGCAGCAGTGGCCGCTTAGCCACTTTCATCGCTGGTAGCGTCGCCCGCTGATGGCCGACGTCGCCTACATTCCCGGTGAGCCGGGGAGCGAGCGACGGCCCGCGGTCGGCTACGCGATGGTGATCTCGGCGGCGCTGCTCTTCGCCCTCAACGGCACCGTCTCGAAGGTCGTCCTGCAGTCCGGGATCTCGTCGCTCGAGCTCACGCAGGTGCGCGCGACGGGCGCGTTTCTAGGTTTCGCCGTCGTGCTTGCGTTCGCGCGACGCGAGAGCCTGCGGCTGGCGCGGCGCGAGGTGCCGTACCTAGTCGTCTTCGGGATTGCCGGCATCGCGTTAGTGCAGTGGCTCTACTTCGTCTCGATCGGACGGCTGCCGATCGGTATCGCGCTGTTAATCGAGTACCTGGCGCCGATCCTGATCGCGATCTGGGCGTGGGCGATTCTCAAGGAGCCTGTCCGCCGCCGAATTTGGGCGGCGCTCGTCCTTGCCCTGGCGGGGCTCTCGCTCGTCGTCGAGGTCTGGAGCGGCCTCTCGCTCGACCGGGTCGGAGTCGCCGCCGCTCTCGCCGCAGCGGTGGCGTTTGCTGTCTACGTGCTGATGGCGGAACGGGCGGTGAAGGGCCGTGACCCCGCGTCGCTCACGTGCTATGGCTTTCTGTTCGCGGCACTCTTCTGGGCGGCTGTCCAGCCGGTTTGGTGGTTCCCAGCCGGTCGGCTCGACGATAGCGTCTCGCTGCTCGGGCACCTCGAGCGGTTCGCACTGCCCGTGTGGTTGCTGATGCTCTACGTCGTCGTCGCGGGGACGATGGTGACCTTCCTGCTCGTCGTGGCGGCACTTCGTCACATCTCCGCGACGCGGGTCGGGATCGTCGCGATGCTCGAGCCGGTCGCCGCCGGCGGCGTTGCCTTCCTGTGGCTCGGCGAGACGTTTGGAACACTCCAGTTGGTCGGCGGCGGAATCGTGCTCGCGGCGATCCTGCTAGCCCAGACGGCCCGGTAGCGGCATCCCCCAATTGGGGGATGCAAGCGTCCGGCGTCTTCGTCATTCTCGTTGGCTTGCAGTTTCCGCAGCTGATTCGTGCTCTTGCATGCGTGCTTCTTGTTGCAATCGCGCTCGTGCCCGGCGCGCAGGCGACGACACCGAGCCAGAACGAGCGCACGCTGATCGGCGTCGTTAACGACGTTCGCGCCGCCCACAACCTGAGGCCGCTCGTGGTCGACCCGAAGCTCCTTGCGGTCGCTCGCGCCCACTCCGCGGCGATGATCCGGGAGGACGTCTTCACGCACGGCGCGTTTGCCGAGCGCCTGGCCCAGAGCGGCGCCCGCGGCCCGGCCTTCGGGGAGAACCTCGCCTGGGCGGCCGGCCACCCCGGTGCCCGGAGGATCGTCCGCATGTGGATGGAGAGCCCGGGCCACCGGGCGAACCTGCTCCGCCCCGGCTGGACGAGGGTCGGAATCGGCGCGCGCGTCGGCAGCTTCCTCGGCTACGGCGCCACCGTCGTCACGGCCGACTTCGCCGGTTCCTGACTTTCTGCGCAAGATGGGCATCCGCAAAGCGGATCCCCATCGCGCTAAGACCTAAAGGGGACGCGGCGCCCCTACGTATTAGCTAACGCACGGAGCTCGGCTAGCTTCTCGTGCCGCAGCTCGTCACGCTCGCCTCGCTCGAGGCGGTCGAGTAGCCCACGCACGAGCGGCGCCAGCTCGACAGGGTTGAAGGGCTTCGTGATGTAGTCGACGCCGCCGATGTCGAGGCCCCGCGCACGGTCGCGGAATTCCGCCCGCGCAGTCAGGAAGATAATCGGGATCTCCGAAGTCTTCTCGCTCTCGAGCAGGACTTCAGCCACGCCCCAGCCGTCGAGTCCGGGCATCATCACGTCGAGCAGGATCACGTCCGGCTGGCTCGAGGCCGCGGCCTCGAGCCCCGAAGGCCCGTCGCCCGCCTCGAACACCGACATGCCCTCAGCCTCGAGATTCACGCGGCAGAGCAGCCGGATCGGAGCCTCGTCGTCGATCACCAGAACCCGTGTCATTACCCGACGCGGATGTACCCGCATCTCTCATGTCTCACTCTCCGCGGCGCGGAGCTCGAGCACGAACGTCGAGCCGCGGCCCTCGTCCGATTTGACCCAGATCCGCCCGCCCATGGCGGTGACGAGGCCCTCGGCGAGGAAAAGACCAAGGCCCGTGGCACCTGCGCCGATCGCGCCCGCAGCCGAATCACCGCGGTAGAACTTGCGGAAGATCCGCTCCTGCTCTGCGTGCGGGATCCCGACTCCCTCATCCTCGACGCTGACCTCGACGGCGTCCTCGCGTCGACGCGCCGCGACGGTCACGGTGCCCCCTGCGGGCGAGTAGCGAACCGCGTTGTCGAGCAGGTGCGCGAGCACCTGGCCGAGCTTGTCGCGGTCCGCCGCAGCCGCGAGCGGCTCGTCGGACAGCGCGACCACGAAGCGGTGACCGTCGGGGGCCTCGCCGGCCTCGAGCGAGCGAACCGCCTCGCTGACAACCGCGCCGACGTCCGTCTCCGCGAGCTGCACGGCCATGTCGCCCGTATCGAGCTGCGCGACGGAGAGCAGGCGGTCGACGATCGCCGTCAGCCGCTCTGACTCGGAGGCGATGTAGCGCAGGAACGTCGCACGCTCCTCCTCGCCGAAGAGCACGTCCTGGCGGAGCAGCGTCTCGGCGAAGCCGTAGATCGACGTCAGTGGCGTGCGCAGCTCGTGCGAGACCGTCGAGACGAAGTCCGTCTTCATCTGCTCCACGCTGCGCTCCGCGGAAATGTCGCGGAAGGCGTAAATGCGTCCCGCGATCGCGCCCGCGGGATCGGTCATCACCGCTTCGCTGAGCGAGAGCCAGACTTCCTCGCCGCCGCGCCGGATCGGCACGAGCCGGCTGCCGCCGAGGATTCCCTCGCCCGCCTCGAGCGGCCGGCCGAGCGCTTGCGTCGGCGTTCGTCCGAGTGCTTCGGCTTGCGGCACTCCCGTCACGCGCTCGGCGGCGGGATTCCAAAGGACGACCTTGCCCTCGCGGTCGACCGCCACGATCCCGTCGGCGACGTTTGCGAGGATCGCCTCGCTGCGCTGCTGCTCCTGACTGACGCCCTGGTAGAGCTCGGCGTTCGCACGCGACGCAGCTGCGCTGGCGGCGAGCGCGTGCAAGGCCTCGCATTCCTCCTCGAGCCATTCGCGCGTTCTGCCGTCGTACACCGCCAGGATCCCCTGGACCGAGTCTTCGGGCCCGATCATCGGCACGCCTAGGTAGGCGGGGTAGCCGGCCGCGAGCATCGAATCGGCCTCGCCGAGGCGACGGTCCAATCGGACGTCCGTGACAGCGCGGGTCGAGCGCGTCTGGACGATGTCGCCGACGAGGAAGCCGGTCGACGGAGCTCGCGTGCCGATTGCGTCGTCCTCGCCCACTCCGGTCGCGGCCCGGACGACCACCTCGTCGTCCTCGAGCAGACGAACCGAGGCGCCCTCGGCCCCCAAGAGCTGCACTGCGTGGCGGACGGCCTGATCGAGCACGTCGTCCGGATCGAGCTCGCCGGCGAGCTCGCGCCCGGCCCGGGCCAGCCGTTGCGCCAGCGCTCGGGAGCGGCGTTCGCGCTCGTAGAGCTCGCTGCGCTCCAAGGCTCCGCGCGCAGCGCCTGCGACACGCTCGGCCAGCGCGAGTTGCGCGTCATCGAACACCTCTTCGCCCGCGAAGAAGACGAGCACAAGCCCGACGCGGTGCCCCGACGGCTCGGGTAGGGGCACGGCAAGCAGCGAACGCCGGTCCGCTGCCTCGGCCGCGCGGGCGAGCCTGGCGCCGAAACGGTCGTCGTCGAGCAGTCGGCGTGAAGCGAGAACCTTGCCACCGCGAGCACAGGCCATCAGCGCAGCTGTGTCTTCCCCGAGATAGTTCGCGAGCCGCTCAGAAAGCTCGTGCGACCCGGCCAGCTCGAGCTCGTCCCCAACCGCCCGCAGCACTGCCGCCGAGTCGCCGCCGAGCGCCTCGGCCGCAGCTTGTGCGACCGCGTCGTGGGTCGCCTGGGCGGAAAGCGGCTCGCTCAGCACGGCCGCGATCCGGTAGAAGCCGCGCTCGACCTGAGCCTGGCGCGTACTCTCGCGCAAGAGCCGGCTCGTATCGATCGCGATCGCGGTCTCGTGCGCGACCGCTTCCGCGAGGGAGATCTCGGTCGGGATCCAGGCCGCCGGCTCGGAGCGCTGCAGCGCGAGTACTCCGGCCACCCGCCCGAAGGAGACGATCGGGACCGCGAGAACATCGGCGACTGCCACCGTTCGCTGCTCCCGCGCCGCGAGATCCACGTTCGGCAGTCTCGTCGCGTCCTCGAGCGACGGAACGTCCGCCGCGACCCACTCCGCCAGCACGGGCGCCTGTTCGCCCGGCTCGCCGAGCCGGATGAAGCAGCGATCGGCTCGGATGGCTTTCGCTGTCTCCTCGACGGCGACGCCGAGGAGCTCGTCGAGGTCGCGTAGCGACCGCACCTCGCGGGAGATGTGAGCGATCAGCCGTTCACGGTCGAGCGCATCGGCGAGCGCGGCGGATGCTCGTGTCCGTGCGAGCGCGAGGCCGGCCTCGGCTGCCAGGGTCTGCATTTGCGCGAGCTCGTCGTCTCGGAACAGGCGCGGTTGGCGCACGGCCGCGAAGACGACGCCCACGACCTCGCCGCCCGCCAGCATCGGCACGAAGGCACAGCTCTTGACCCGGGCGATCTGGTTCAGGCGCTGGTTGACGATCGGCGAGCTTTCCGCGTCGAAGATGGCGAACGATGCGCCTTCGCGCGTCGCGGTGCTGATGCCGGACGCCTCGCTTTCGAGGTCGAGCTCCTGGCCGATCAGGCTTTCGTTGTCGCGGCCGCCGTCCCGCGCCGCCACGACCCGTGCGCGCCGGCCGCCGTCCTCGATCAGCGCCAGGTTGGCGAGGTCGAGGTCGAAGGCGTCGGCGAGCTCATCGAGGAGGACGCCCGCGATTCCCTGTTCCCCCTCCACGTCGAGCAGCCGGTGCGAGAGCGGGCCGGAGCCGGCGCGCGCTCGATCCGCGGAAGGAGAGCGCTCAGCGGCGACGCCTCGAACGGCAATGCCCGCCGGGATCGCCGCGAGCAGGATCACCGCGAACGAGATCAGCGCCGCCCCGGCGAGTGGCTCCCTGGTGACGAGGATCGCCGCACCCGCGATCGCGGCGGCCAGGCCGGCGGCGACGAACCCGAGCGCACGCTCGCGCCCGAGTGCGGGCAGACGGGCCACGCCAACGGCGAGGTAGAGCGCCGCGATGAGGAGCAACGGCACCGCGTTGAACAGCACCGCCTGGGCTTCTGCGTTCACTGGGCGATCAGGATAGAGCGTCCGGCCGGCAAGGATGGGCCGCGGGCCGATTGGCCGCGAGCTCCCGAGCCCAAGGGTCGGAGCTACGATCAGCACGATGGTCGAGCGCGTCCTCCTGGCTTCGCCCCGCGGCTACTGCGCCGGCGTCGAACGTGCGGTAGAGACGGTGGAGCTCGCGCTCGAGCACTACGGCCCGCCCGTGTACGTGCGCAAGCAGATCGTCCACAACATCCACGTCGTACGGGACCTCGAGGCGCGCGGCGCGATCTTCGTCGACAACGAGGCCGAGGCGCCGACCGGGTCAACGATCGTCTACTCCGCGCACGGGGTCGCCCCGGCGGTGAACGCGGCCTCCGAAGCCCTCGGCCACAACGTCATCGACGCGACCTGTCCGCTCGTGACCAAAGTGCACGTGCAGGCGCGGCGCTACGCGGCGGACGGCTACACCGTCGTCCTGATCGGCCATGCCGGCCACGAGGAGGTCGTCGGCACGATGGGCGAGGCGCCGGAAGCGACGGTGCTCGTGCAGGACGTCGCCGAAGCGGAGGCGCTCGACCTCCCCGCCGACACGCGGCTGGCCTACATCACCCAGACGACTCTCTCGGTCGACGAGACGTCCGAGATCATCGGCGTCCTCCGCCGCCGCTTCCCCGCGATCCACGCGCCGAAGAAGGAGGACATCTGCTACGCGACCTCCAACCGGCAGTGGGCCGTGAAGGAGATGCTCGAAGAGGTCGACCTGCTGCTCGTGATCGGATCTCGCAACTCGTCGAACTCGAACCGGCTCGTCGACGTCGCCCACGCTGCCGGCGTCGCCTCATACCTGATCGATGACGAGACGGAGATCGACTCGGCCTGGCTCGACGGCGTCACGACGGTCGGCGTCACCTCCGGGGCCTCGGCGCCAGAGAAGCTCGTCGACCGGGTGTGCGACTGGTTCCGCGACCGCGGCGTCGAACGGATCGAGCCGTTCCGGATGGTGAACGAGGACGTCACGTTCCGCCTGCCCGTCGAGCTGCGCCGCGAGCTTGCGCTCGCAGAAGCGCAGCGCTAGACGCGCAGCCGCTCGAACAGCGAGCTAAGCCGGTCTCGCGCCATGAGAAACGCCGCCAGCCGCTGCGCCTCGCGCTCGTCGACCGACACCGCGGCCTCGGCTGTGCCGGTTTCGTCCCAGACACTGAAGCGCACGTGGCCCTCATCGATGTAGCGCGAGACGCGGAGCGCCTTCCCAGCCTCGGCGCCCGTCCCGCCGAAGAACTCCACCAGCTTCGTGCGCTGCGGCGCGGCGCACCAGGGGCAATAGCGAAAAGCATTCCCGATCGACCCACCGCAGTGCCTGCATGCGTGCATTGAGCCTCCTCGTGCCGAGCCTAATGCCCGCTGATGCTGCGCGCTAGACCTTGGCGATCTGCGGAGCCTGGACGCCGTCGGTCTCGAGCGAGACGGCGAGCACCTCGGCCTTGATCCACTCGGCATGGCGCTCGACCAGGTCGGCGTCGCCCTGCGGGAGCGTGACAGCGATCCGGTCAGTCAGCTCGAGCCCCTGGTCCTTGCGCATCGAGTTGAGGGTGTGGATCAGGTCGTACACGCGGCCCTCGAGCTCGAGCTCCGCATCGAGCCTCGTGTCGAGCGCGACCGTGACGCCCCCATCCGAGGCGACCGCCCACCCTTCCTTGCCCGACCGCTCGACAAGGACCTCGTCGGCAGCAAGCTCGTGGCCGAGGACGCGGAAGCCGCCGCCCTCGAGCTGCTCGAACTCGCCCGCCGCGAGCGCGGAGCGGACCGCGCCAAGCTCCTTGCCGAGCTTTGGGCCGAGGACGGGAAGGTGCGGCTTGACGTGCAGCTCGGTCGCCTCGACGGGGCCGAATTCAATCTCCTTCACACGCAGCTCCTCGCGAAGCTCGTCCGCGTGCGAGGCGGCGAGCGGGGTGCCTTCGACGACGAGCCGGCGTAGCGGCTGGCGGAGCTTCAGCTGCGAGGCGGCGCGCGCCTGATGGCCGAGCGCAACGACGCGCCGGACGTCCGCGATCTCGGCCAGCAGCGCCTCGTTCCGATCGCCTACCTCCGGCCACCCGGCGAGGTGGACCGACGTCGGCGGGGCGCCGGCCGCGCCGCGAACGAGGCTCTGCCAGAGATGCTCGGCAAGGAACGGCATCACGGGCGCGATCACGCGCAGCCCCTGGACGAGCGCGTACCAGAGGGCAGTCAGGGCCGAGGCGTCGCCGTCCCAGAAGCGGCGCCGGGAGCGGCGGATATACCAGTTCGAGACGTCGTCGACGAACTCGTCGAAGGCGCGGGATACGTTCACGGTCAGGAACGCGTCGTAGCCGGCTGTCGAGTCGGCGACGAGCTGCGCCGTTCGCGCTTCGAGCCAACGATCGAGCGGAGGCACATCGCTGCCGAGCCCTGCCGCGAGCACGCCGTAGTCGGGCGTGAAAGCCTCGATCCGTCCGTAGTCGACGAGAAAGCGGGTCGAGTTCCAGAGCGTCAGCAGCTTGCGTTGGATCTCGCGCGCCGGAGCGAACCCGAAGAGCAGGTTGCGATCCGGCGGCTGTGCGCAGTACTGCCAACGCATCGCGTCGGCGCCCATGCGGGCGAACGCCTCGCCGGCCTCGATCGCGTTGCCCCACGACTTGTGCATCTCGCGGCCGGTCTCGTCGAGCATCTTCTCGTAACCAAGCACCCGCTTGTACGGTGCGCGCCCGGTCAGAACGACCGACATGAAGTGCTGTGAATAGAACCAGAGCCGGATCTGCTCGCGCATCTCCGAGACCCAATCGGCAGGGAACCACTCCTCCCAGTGCGCGTGGTCGGGAAGGTCCGCCTTCGTCAGGCCCTTCGCCGCCCCGGTGGCGTAGCCCTCCGTTACGTACTCGGGGCTCTGCCAGCCGAGCGTTGAGAACGGAACGATGCCGGCATCGAGCCAGACGTCGCCCACCTCGGCCACGCGCCGCACTTCTTCGCCGCACGACTCGCACGTGATCGGCACGTCGTCGATCCAGGGCCGCCGCAGCTCCTCCAACTGCTCGACACCGCCGGTGGCGCGCTCGAGCAGCTCCGCCTTCGACCCGACCACGCTCAGGTGCCCGCAGTCGCAGGGGTAGAACGGCAGCGGCAGTCCGTAGTAGCGACGCCGCGAGATGTTCCAGTCGCCCATGTTGCGCAGCCAGTCGTCCATTCGCTTGCCCATATAGGAGGGCGTCCACTCGACGTCCTGGTTCGCCGTCAGGAGCTGCGGACGGAGCTCGTCGACCGAGATCAGCCAGTCGTTTGTGACCCGCCAAATCAGCGGCGTGTCGCAACGCCAGCAATGCGGATAGCGATGCTCGTACAACCCCGCCTCGACCAGGAATCCGTGCTCGCCGAGCCAGCCGACGATCTGGTCGGCCGCCTCGATCGTCGAGAGACCGTGCAACCAGCCATACGAGTCGTAAAAGCGCCCGGCCTCGTCCACCGGCATCAGCACCGGCAGCTCGTGTATTCGTCCGAGCTCGAAGTCCTCCTGGCCGGCACCGGTCGCGATGTGGACGATCCCCGTGCCCTCCTCGAGCGAGACTTCGTCCCAAGGGATGACCCGATGCTCAACGGTCGCGCCGGGGCCGAGCTCGTCAAAGGGGCCGCGATAGCGCCAGCCGACGAGCTCCTCGCCGTGCTTGCGTTCCGCGAAGGACTCGTCCGGATAGCGCGCGACTGCAATCCATTCGCCGTTCTCGCGCCGGCCGTACTCGGCGTCGGGCTTCACCGCCGCGGCCACGTTTGCAGGGACGGTCCACGGCGTCGTCGTCCAGATCACGAGCGACTCGTGTGGCCGGTCGAGCAGCGGGAGCCGGACGAAGAGGGAAGGGTCGGCGCGATCCTGGTAGACGCCCGACAGCGACAACTCGTGCTGGGAGAGCGAGGTGCCGCAGCGCGGGCACCACTCCGTCGAGCGGTGCCCCATGTAGAGCCAGTCGTTCTCGTGCACGCGCTTGAGGAAGCGCCAGACGTACTCGATGTTCATGTCGCTGAAGGTGAAGTAGTCGTTGCCCCAGTCCATCCATTGGCCGAGGCGCTTCGAGCCGCGCGTGATGTCCGCCGAGGACTGGACGACGACCTCGCGGCAGCGGCGCGCGAACTCGGCGAGGCCGAACTCCTCGATCTCGCGTTTCGAGTTCAACCCGAGCGAGCGCTCGACGCCGACCTCGATCCAGAGGCCCTGGCAGTCGAAGCCGTTCTGGTAGCGCTGGTCGTAACCGCGTAACGCCTTGTAGCGCTGGAAGACGTCCTTCAGCGTGCGACCCC
>Ga0180121_10001394_pt1 | contig 10268 bp, 11 predicted proteins | sample AntDrymUQ5402106_2_FD_129676 | JGI IMG/M metagenome (GOLD analysis project Ga0180121, IMG submission 129676) | Polar desert sand microbial communities from Dry Valleys, Antarctica - metaG UQ540 (21.06) (version 2) (version 2) | ecosystem: Environmental > Terrestrial > Soil > Desert | place...
AGGATCGTGCCCTCTGCGTCACTGATGACGACGCCGTCCGTGAGCGCGATGAACGCCTCCGCGTACGCGCCGCCCGCAGCGGCGTCCTCCTTGCGGCGGCCTGGTGCGCGGCGCCGCTCACTCAGCGGTCCGGCCCTCCGTGGGAACACGCAGGCGGACGCGCGTGCCCTGGCCGGGGCTCGAGTCGATGTCCAGACTCGCGCCGATGAGGCGTGCCGATTCGCGCATCTGCAGGAGCCCGAGGCTCCCGCGCTCGGCGTAGCTTGCGAGCGTGCGCGCGACATCGAACCCCTTCCCGTCATCCTCCACCAGGGCGGTGACCGAACCCTCCTCGTCCATCACATCGATGTTCACGTGGGGGGCGCGGCCCGTCTTGATCGCGTTGTTCACCGCCTCGCGGATGACTGTGAACGCGCCCGCCTCGACCTCCGCCCGCAGGCGAAGTGTGGTCTGCACGTTGCGCGGCTGCACGCGAGTGCCGTTCGTCCCGTCGGCCCGCTCTGCGAGCGCGCGCACGGCGGCGCCGAGACCACCTGTCTCGAGCACCACCGGCCGCAGGGCGAAGAGGATGTCGCGCATCTCGCGCTGCGACTGTAGGAGCCGCTCCCGCATCGGGCCGAGCTCTTCGAGCGCGCCTGCAGGGTCGGTCCGCCCGCGGCGCTGCGCGATCTCGATCCCCATCGCGGCGTTCGCGAGCGCCTGTGCCACTCCGTCATGCAGCTCGCGCGCGAGGCGGTGCCGTGTCTCCTCGGCGACCTTCACGACGCGCAGGCGCTCGTGCGCGAGCTCCTCGTTCAGCTGGACGTATTCGAGGGCGATGCTGGCCGCACCGGCCAGGGCCAGACCGAGCCGCTCGTCGGCGTCGGTGAACCCGCCCGAGCGCCGGTTCACGACCTGCAGCACGCCGAGGCGCCGCCGGTCGCGCGCGTCGATCGGCAGCACGATGACCGACCGCGTCCGGTAGCCAGTCCGCGCATCGACGCTTGCGTCGAATCGAGGGTCGTCATACGGACGGTCGACGCGGAGCGCCGGGCCGCCGCGCGCCACCTCGGTCGCAAGGCCTCGCCCAGCCAGCGGCATCCGGATCTCGTTCACCTCCGCGTCGGTGAGGACGCGGGACCACAGCTCCTGCCGCTCCCCGTCGATCACGTAGAGCGTGGCGCGCTCGGCGTGGAGGATCAGGGAGGCCGTCTCGGCGATGCGGCGGAGCACGACGTCCACATCGGTCTCGAGCGCAAGCTCGCGCTGGAGATCGAGCAGCGTCGCGAGCTGCTCTGCCTGGCCGGGCGGCGCCATCCGCACGCGAGTATGCGTGCCTGCTAGGTCCCCTGCGTCGCGATCTCGCGCACCGTGTCGAGCGTATCGATCTCGCCGACGGGCTTGTCGGGACGCAACCGGACGATACGGGGAAAGCGCAGCGCGAAGCCCGAGTCATGCCGTTCGCTCGCCTGCACCTGGTCGAACGCGATCTCGATCACGGTGTTCGGCTCGACAAGCCGGGCCCGGCCGAAGTCGCGCAGGGTGTGCACCTTGAAGAATTCGGTCAGCTCCGCGATCTCACGATCGGTGAGTCCCGAGTACGCCTTGCCGATGTTCCGCAGGCGCGCGCCGTCGCGCACGGCGAACGTGTAGTCGGAGAGCACATCCTTCCGCTTGCCGTGGCCCCACTCCACCGCGGTCACGACGACGTCGAGCGTCCGGAGCGCGCGCTTCACCTTCAGCCACTCCATGCCGCGACGGCCCGGCCGGTACGGGGAGCGCGGGTCCTTCACCATCAGGCCCTCGTTGCCGCGTGCTCGCGCGGCGTCGAAGGCCGCGTCGAGCCACCGCACGAGGGCCTCATCCGTGAGCTCGGTCGCCTCGCGGCGCGCGCGGGCCAGCGGCGCCCCGAGCGGCAGCGCGTCGAGGAAGGGCTGGCGCTCGACGAGCGCGAGGTCAAGGAGCGGCGTGCCATCCCGCTCGAGGACATCGAACACGATGAGCGTCGCCGGAAGCTCGCTCAGCAGGTCGGCGCTCACGACCTTCCGGCCGAGCCGCCGCTGGAAGCGTGTGAACGGGATGGCCCGGCCGGCGCCATCGAGGGAGACGATCTCAGCGTCGAGCACGAGGCTCCCCGGGATCGCGCGGAGCGGAGCGAGCAGCTCGGGGAAGCGGTCGGTGACGCGATCGAACGTGCGCGAGTAGAGCTCGACGCGTTCACCGACCTTGTGGACCTGCGCGCGCACGCCGTCGTACTTGTCCTCGACGACGTACGGCGGAGGGAAGCGTCTCCCGACCTCCGCGAGCTCGAGCACGGGGGTCGCGAGCATCATCCCGATCGGTGCGAAGCGCGCGAACGCCGCCTCGCCCAGCGTGCCGGCGCGCGCGCGCAGCGCCGCGCTGCCGATGTCGCCCTCGAGCATGTGGGCGCGGCCCACGGCCTCGCGCTCGCGGCCGAAGGCGCGGGCGACGGCATCTTCCAACAGTCCCTCGCGCAGTCCGATGCGCGGCTCGCCCGAGATGATCTTCACGATGTAGCGCGCCGCCTGCCCATCCGCCCGGCGGAGGATGGCGACGAGCAGCTCGCGCTTCGGCTGCACACCTCGAGCCCCGGCGATGGCGGCGAAGGTCGCGGCGACGTCGGCGATCGTGAGCGGCGCGCCGGCCGGCGGATCCGTGATGAGCTCGGCGGCCGCGTCGCCGAGGTCCGCGTGGCGCTGGTAGGCACGGCCGAGATCGTCGTCGCCCTTGCCGGAGCGCTCCAGGATCGCCGCCGAAAGCGCGCTCCACCCCACCGCGAGGACGCGCTCATCGGTCCTCGGGAACGGTGTGCCGGCGAAGAGCCGGACGGCGGGCGGGAGGTCGGCATCCGGGAGCACGCGGAAGTACGCTGCGAGCGCGTCGAGCTTCACGAGCTTGCGCGTCGTCGCCCGCACCGCGTCCGCCGTCGCGACCCAATCGGCGAAGGAGGTACTCGTGGGCGTTATCGAGATCCTGATCGTCGTCCTGCTGCTGCTCTGGCTCTTCGGCTACTTCGGCCGCGGCCGGTTCTCGCGTCGCGGAGGTCCCGATCTTCCGAGCTCGCCGCCGTGGGGCGGCAGCTGGATCCACACGCTGCTCGTCATCGTCGTCATCCTCATCATCCTGAGGCTCCTCCGGGTCATCTGATGATGAACGCGCCGCGGGACGGCCAGCCGATGGCGCGCGTGCCCTACGGGCACGGCGAGCTCGAGTTCGTGCTCCAACCGTGGTTCGACCTGGATGTGCTCGTGTCGGCGCCCGCGGACCCGATCGAGCTCGGCCCGGCCGTCGCCCGGTCGCTCCGGGAGCCGCTCGGCGGACCGACGCTCCGCGACCTCGCGCGCGCCGCGGTGAGCCGGCGCGCCGGCGCGACCGCGGTCATCGCCGTGACCGACCTCACGCGCGCGTGTCCCGACGAGGCGCTCGTCCCGCCCCTCCTCGACGAGCTGAACGGCGGCGGGATCCCCGACGACCGCATCCTCGTCATCGTCGCGGTCGGTCTGCACCGGGCGACGACGGACGCCGAGAAGCGGGAGAAGCTCGGCGCGAGCGTCGACCGGGTCCGCGTCATCGACTCGGACGGGCGTGATCCGGCGAAGTGGGCGGACCTCGGGACCGTTCCGCCGTACGACGTGCCGGGCTTCACGCAGCGTGTCGTGAAGGACGCGGATCTCGTGGTGGCGACCGGCATCGTCGAGCCACACCAGTACGCCGGCTACTCGGGCGGGCGCAAGACCATCGCGATCGGCTGCTGCGGCGAGCCGGTCATCACCGCGACGCACGGGATGCGTTTCCTCGAGGACCCCGGGGTGCGGCTCGGACGCATCGACGGCAACCCGTTCCATGAGACCGTCACGGAGATCGCGCGGCGCGCCGGTCTTCGCTTCTGCCTGAACGTCGTCGTCGATGACCGGGAGCGCGTCGTGGCCGTGGCGGCCGGCGAGCCCGACGCGGTGCTGCGCGACCTGGTCGGGCGGGCATCGGCGATCTACACCCGGCCGATCGCGAAGCAGTACGACATCGCGATCGCGGGCGTCGGTGCACCGAAGGACGTGAATCTGTACCAGGCCTCGCGCGCGGCCACGTACCTGCGTTTCGCACCGACCCCGGTCGTCCGCGAGGGTGGCTCGATCATCGTGCCCGCCCAGCTGCCTGAGGGCGCCGGCGAAGGGGCGGGTGAGCAGCGTTTCCTCGCCGCGCTCGAGAGCGCGGAGTCCCCGGCCGCGGTCGTCGAGGCCGCCCGCCGGCACTTCGCGGGCGGCGAACAGCGGGCGGTGATGGTCGCGCTCACCCTGCAGCACTGCCAGATCGTGGTCGCCGCGTCCGAGGCGCCCGAGGTCGTGCGCCTGGCGAAGCTGCGCGCGGCCGTGGACGTCGAGGAGGCGCTCGACATCGCGTACGAGCACATCGGGCGGCCGAAGCGCGCAAGCGTGCTGTTGGTGCCGCGGGCCCTCCATACGCTTCCGATCGTTGGCGAGCCGGCGTTGGCATGACTCGCGCAAGGGAATAGGGCATGGGTTGCTGTCTGGCCGGCTGCGTCCGTCTGGTGGCCTTCACGCTCTGGAGGGCGATCTTCGCCGCGCTGCTCGCGATCTTCCTCACCCAGGTCGACAACTACCTCGATCGCTCGGGCAAGGCCGACAGCCTCGCCGGCAAGGCGTGGCGGACGTACCGCTCGCGCAGCGGTAAGAAGGTCCGCCGCGGGACTCCGCCGGACGCGGGCTCGGCGATCGATACCAAGGGCGGTCCCCGCACCTTCTGACTCACTAGACTCCGCGCGTGCCCGGCCGGATCGATGTCTTCCGCGTGCCCACGCGTATCTCGTTCGGCCGCGGCGTCGCGCTCACGGTCGCCGATCCCCTGCGCCAGGTCGGCGCCAAGAAGGTGCTTCTCGTCACGGACCCGGGCGTGCGGAAGGTCGGGCTCACGCAGCCGATCGAGGAGCGCCTTCGCGACGCGAACATCCCCTACGAGGTCTATGACGAGGTCGTCCCCGATCCGGGCGTCGCCGAGGTGCAGCGCTGCTACGAGCGCGCGAAGGAGTGCGGTGCCGACGCCTTCGTCGCCGTCGGCGGTGGCTCGTCGATCGACACCGCAAAGATGGCCGCGGTCCTCCTGTCGAACGGTGGGACGGTCCTCGACTACATCGGGATGGACAAGGTGCCGAAGATGGCCGCGCCGGTCGTCGCGATCCCCACGACCGCCGGCACCGGTGCCGAGATCACCATCAACAGCGTCATCGCGGACCCCGACCAGCACAAGAAGCTCGTGATCATCAGCCCGAATGCCACCGCCCTCTTCGCCCTGGAGGATCCGGACATGACGGCGTCGCTCCCGCCGTTCATCACGGCGATCACGGGCATGGATACGCTCGTGCACGCGATCGAGTCGTTCTGCTCCAAGAACGCGTACCGCACGACGGAGCTGCTGGCGCTCGAGGCCATCCGCGACGCCGGTCGTGCGCTGCCCCGCTGCGTCGCGGACGGCTCGGACATGGACGCCCGCGAGGCGATGATGCGCGCGGTCGTCAGCGCGAGCCTCGCATTCAGCAACACGCGCCTTGGCAATGTGCACGCGATGGCGCTGCCGCTTGGCGGCTGGTGCCACGTCGCGCACGGCACCGCCGTCGCGGTGCTCCTTCCGCACGTGATGGACTTCAACCGGCAGGCGGCTCCCGAGCGTCTGGCGGCGGTGGGCGAGGCGCTGGGCGCCGCGAAAGATGGCAAGGCCGCGGTCGAACACGTCGCCCGGCTGAACGTGGAGATCGGTATCCCCCAGGGGCTCCGAACCGTCGGCGTGACCGACGACGCGATCCCGAATATGGCGAAGGACGCGATGCTCTCGGGCAACATCCTCGTGAATCCGCGTGCGACGGAACAGAAGGACATCGAGGCGCTCTACCGCGCCGCCCTTTGATCCCTGCTCGCTGCGCGCTCTCGCTGCTCCGCTCGCAGGGGCCTTGCGGCTTCGGCCGGGCAAAGCCCGGCCTCGCCTGAGAGGCAGCGGTGCCTGTCGCCATCTTCGACATGGACGGCGTGCTCTACCGGGGCGACACGGTGATGCCGCACGCCCGCGAGACCCTGGCGCGGCTGCGCGCCGCCGGCTGGCAGGTCTTCTTCGCGACGAACAACTCGAGCGCTTCGCGCGAGGAGTACGTGCAGCGGCTCGAGCGGATGCGTCTCGGCGGCGACGTCGATCACGTCATCACGAGCGCGTACGCGACGGCTCACTACCTCGATCGCCTCGAGCCGCGCCCGCGGGACGTGTACGTCGTCGGGGCCGACGGGCTCCGCAACGAGATCCGCGCGGTCGGTATCGGCGTCCGCGACCGCGCCAGCACGCCCGGCTTGCGTCCGCCAGAGGATGCCGCGCTTGACGGCGGCGGCGACGTCGGCGCGATGCGGCGCCATCTCGTCGGTGTCGATCTGCCCGAGCCTGCTGACACGGTCGTCGTCGGCCTGGATCTGCACCTGACGTACGCGGCGCTGGCCGAGGCCCAGCGGACGATCCTCGCCGGCGCGCGCTTCATCGCCTCGAACAAGGACCGCGCCTATCCGGTCGAGGGACGGCTGCTCCCGGGTGCGGGGACGATCGTCGCCGCGCTCGAGGTCGCGACGGGGCGGGACGCGCTCTGCGTCGGCAAGCCAGAGCCGTTCCTTTTCCAGGAGGCCGTACGCCGCGCCGGCCCGCCTGCTTCGTCACGGGTCGTCGTGATCGGCGACGCCACGGAGTACGACATCGTCGCGGCCCACCGGATCGGCGCGACGGGCGTGCTCATCCTCACGGGGCTGACCGAGGAAGGTGCGCTGGAGGAGGCACGTGGCCCGGCCAGGCCGGATCACGTCATCAGATCGCTCGAAGAGCTCTTCCGGCTCCCTGACTTCGCGGGGGTTTAGTGGGGTGTCCCGGAATGGCCTTGAAACAGCAGGCCGTTTCCGGGACGCGCCACTGGGCGCTCAAGAGGAGAGAGGGAGCCGGGCCGCCGCCAGGAGGACCGGCGGCGGCCCGGGGGACGGGGTTGATGGTCGAGAGGGACCGGCACCTTGCTTTCCACGCCCACCCACCAGTCGGCGCAGGTGCATCTTCGTCCGTGTGCTCATAGCGGCCTCTTAGCAGCGGCCCGTCCAGCGTCGCAAATCGTCGCTTCGGAGCCCTCGGCACCGATTCCCCCCTGTCGGGGGATCGGATGATTGCGACTTCGCAACAGTGCAAGCAAGCAGGCAAGCCCAGGTCTGTCCATGGCACGAGCCCTGCATCCGTGTCGGACGCGGACGCATCCGCAGCGCGTGAAAGAAGGAGTCAGACGTGGACATCGCCCTCTTCGCAGCCGGACTCATGGCAGGGATCGCCCTCGGCGTGCTCATCGTCGGCTTCCTCGCTGTCGGCGCGTACAACCGCGGCTACGACGACGCGTTCTTCCGCCGCAAGGACTGGCGCGCCGAGCTCGTCGCTCGCCAGAGCGTGGTAGCCCGCGCGATGCCGGCGGCCCGCAAGGCAGGCTAGCCAGCGCGCGCGTCAACCATTTGGTCGTCAGGGCCGCCGAAAGGCGGCCCTTTCGTTTTGTCTACTTCCCGAAGAAGCGCTCCTTCAGCTCCTGAAGACGTCGCTGGAACTCGTCGACGACCCCCGGAATGCCGGTGGGCACGATCTCGACTTCGCCGGTGTTGCGGTTGAGACGAAGCTCGTCGCCGGGCTTGATCGCGGCCTTCACGGCGGCGCGATCCGCCGTCACGGTGAAGACGACGCGGTCCTGCTCCTCGACGATCGAGCCGACGCGCATCTTCCCGTCAGGCATCGCCGCGATGACCTTGCGCAGATGCTCGTCGCTGCGGAGATCCGCCTGGGGCTGCGGCGCGAGACGGGACACGGTCCGGCCGAGCTCTTCGAAGAACTGACCTGGTCCGCGTGCCGCCGTGCCGATGAGCGCCGCGAAGAGTCCGATGGCGAACAGCACGACGGCGATGCCGACGAGGAACTGGACGGCCCAGGCCGGGACCACGCGAGCGGGCTGCTTCATGCGCGAGCGAGCGTACAAGCCCCGTACCATCGCGCCGTGGAGAGTCTGCGTGTCGTGTGCGTCGGAGGCGGGCTCGGCGCGCCGACCGTCATGGCGGGGCTGCGCGCGTACACGGACGACATCACCGGCCTCATCGCAGTGACCGACTCCGGCCGCTCGACGGGCAAGGTGCGCATCGCGCTCGATGTGCCGGCACCGGGCGATATCCGGAACGCGATCGTCGTCCTCTCGGAAGGCGACCCCGTCCTCCGCGCACTGTTCGACCACCGATTCGAGACTGACAAGAGCGAAGAGCTGAACGGCATGGCCTTCGGGAACCTGTTCCTCGCAGCGCTCACGCAGCAGCAGGGCTCGTTCCTCCGCGCGGTCGAAGAGGCGGCGCGGCTGCTCCAGATCCGCGGCCGGGTCCTGCCGGTCACCCTCTACAACACGCACCTCTGCGCGAGGCTCGCGGACGGGACCATCGTCGAGGAGGAGGTGAACGTCCGCGGCGTCGGCAAGCCGCCGATCGACCACATCTTCCTGAAGGACAGCGATGTCGCTGCCGCGGACGGCGCGGTCGAGGCGATCGAGGCGGCCGATCTCATCACGCTCGGCCCGGGCAGCCTCTACACGACCGTGTGCGCGTGCCTCCTCGTCCCCGAGATCGCGCGCGCGATCGCGACGAGCGATGCGATCGTCGCGTACGTTGCCAACACGACGACGCAGCCCGGCCAGACCGACGGGCTCGGTCTCGCCGACCACGTCGCGCGGGTGCAGGACTACCTCGGGGGCAGCGGGCTCGACATCGCGCTCCTGAACGACGATCCACCGCCGGCGCATCTGCGCGACCACTACGCCGCCGAAGGCCTCCGCTACCTCGAAGCCACCGACACGGAGCTCACCGCCATCGATGCGCTCGGCGTCAGGGTCGTGCGCGCCCCCGTCATCGACAAGTGGTCCGGTCCGCGCGAGCTCTGGAACAAGCAGGACACCCTCCGCCATGACAGCCGCCGCGTTGCCGCGGCGCTCGTCGGCCTGCTCTCGGATCGCCGTCCGCAGCTGCGCGCGGTCCGTTGAGCACGCCGCACTTCCTCGCCATCGCGGACGTCCCGGCCGAGCAGATCGTCCGCCTGCTTGACCGTGCCGTCGAGCTGAAGCGCACGCGTCGCTCGCCCGCACAGCCGCTTCGCGGGCGCAGCCTCGTGCAGATCTTCGAGAAGCCGAGCCTGCGCACGAGGCTCTCGTTCGACATCGCGATGGCCGAGCTTGGAGGGCACTCCTCGTATCTCTCGCCGGCCGAGGTGGGCCTGGGCCGGCGCGAGAGCGTGGCGGACGTCGCGCGCGTCGTCGCGCGGATGGTCGATGCGGTCGTCCTCCGCACGTACTCGCACGAGACCGTCGAGGAGTTCGCGCGCCACTCGGCCATCCCCGTCGTGAACGGACTCTCCGACCTCGAGCACCCCTGCCAGGCGCTCGCAGATGTGCTCACGGTGCGCGAGCGCAAGGGTCTGCGTGGCGTCAGGGCCGCGTACGTGGGCGACGGCAACAACGTCGCGCACTCATTCATGCTCTGCGCCGCGAAGGCCGGTCTCTCCCTGCGGGTCGCCTCACCTTCGGGCTACGAGCCTCAGCCGCGGTTCATCGAGCTCGCGCAGTCCGCGGCGCGCACGAGCGGCGCGAAGATCGAGATCGGGAACGATCCGCTGGCGGCGGTCGAAGGTGCTGACGTGGTGTACACGGATGTCTGGACGAGCATGGGTCAGGAAGCGGAGTACGAGCGCCGACGCCGTGCGTTCGCCGGATTTCAGGTGAACGCAGCGCTCCTCGCGCGCGCGAAGCCTGACGCGATCGTCATGCACGACCTGCCCGCGCACCGCGGCGAGGAAGTGACCGACGACGTCATCGACGGCCCGCAGAGCGCCGTGTTCGAACAGGCCGAGAATCGTCTGCACGCGCAGAAGGCCGTGCTGTGCTGGCTGTTGGGAGAGACGCCGTCATGAGAGAGCGCGTGATCCTGAGCGACTGCTGCGAGGACTGGATCATCGAGTGGGGCGGCTTCTACCCCGACGATCACGCGTTCGCGTGCCCGGAGTGCGCGACGCAGTGGAGCAAACAGGCCACCGGCCGTTTCCGGCGCGGGGACTCGCGCGAGTTCGCGAGGCGCGAGCGAAAGGGGCCCGAGGCGTCGTTCGCATACCTCGCGGCCGCGGACGGCCACGAGCCCGATGTCGAGCGCTGCTGCGCGCAGATCCTGCTGGCGCACGGTCCG
>Ga0180121_10001395_pt1 | contig 10265 bp, 9 predicted proteins | sample AntDrymUQ5402106_2_FD_129676 | JGI IMG/M metagenome (GOLD analysis project Ga0180121, IMG submission 129676) | Polar desert sand microbial communities from Dry Valleys, Antarctica - metaG UQ540 (21.06) (version 2) (version 2) | ecosystem: Environmental > Terrestrial > Soil > Desert | place...
AACCTGTACGGTCGCTCCCGTCTCCAAGGTTTGCAGGCCCTTCGGTACGATAACCAATGCCGTTGCATCCGCAAACGCGACGAAATCCGACGAGCCTCCCCATTTCAATGGCAGCGCCAGTAGCTTGCCGTCACCGCTCGTGCTCACTTTCGCGGGAAGATAACTCTCGCGGTCTTGCGTCCCTTTTACGGCTTGTGCCAGCACTGCCGTCTCTTTCAGCAACTCAGGTTCCTTAGCGCCCTGCATCGCCAGAATCGCGGTGCGCACGAAAAGATTAAAGGTAACTGAAACTGAGACCGGATTGCCCGGGAGGCCGAAAACGAAGGTGCCGTTTGGAAGTCGCGCGAACACTATTGGCTTGCCCGGACGGAGCGCAACCCGTTCAAAGAAGATCTCGGCCCCGAGTTCTCGCAGCGCTGCTTTCGTAAAGTCGTAAACGCCGACGGAAACACCACCGGAACTAACTACAATATCGCTTCGTTCTGACGCCTCGGCGAGCTGCGCTGTGAGTAGTGCTGTGTCATCGCCCGCCAGGGGAAGCTGCTCAATGGTAGCGCCGGCTCCTTCAGCGTACGCTCCAATGGAATAATTATTCGAGTCGCGTATCTGATCCTGGCCGGGTTTCCGGGAGATATCCACCAATTCACTGCCGGTAGCAAGAACTGACACCCGCGGACGCCGCCCTACCTTGACATGCGCGTAACCGAAAGATGCCAGGACCGCCATCGCCCCCGCGTTTATTTGGTCGCCTGCCCTTAAGACAGTTTGCCCTTTTTTGATTTCGCTGCCGCGCCTGACGATCGATCGTCCTTCGACCACGGGCTGTAAAATCTCAACCGTGGTTCCGCCATTCAACTCGCGCGTGAGCTCGACCTGCTGTACGGTGTCAGCTCCCTCCGGAACGGGCGCTCCGGTCATGATTCGCACCGCCGTACCAGCCTTCATCTTCTGATGCCAGCCCCGACCCGCCGCCGACTCACCTACTATTAGCAAGTTCACCGGGACCTGACTGACATCCGCGGCGCGAATCGCGTAACCGTCCATCTGTGAACGATCGAAGGGTGGCAGATCGGAATCAGCTACGATATTTTCCGCGAGAAACCTGTTGCGCGCTTCAACAAGAGACACGCTTTCAGTTGGGAGCGGGCGAATATGCTTCTGAACGATCTGGATGGCCTCAGCGACAGTGATCATTAGCAGCCGGATTGCCTCTTCAGTCATGATGGGTATTCACCCTAGTCTATCTTAAGACTGCAACAAACAAGCCCGGGATCAAAGGGGGAGGTCGTTCGCTGTCAATGTTTCCTTTTTCCCTCTCGACACTTTTCACACTTACAGCCTATGGGCTTGAGATGAATATCGAAATAGTCTTTGCCGTAGTTATATGAAAGTTCTTCTCCGGCTTCGATGGCTCGCTTCGACCAAATCCACACCCGGCGTCCGGTAATTATTGCTTCAGAATTTGGACGGCACGAATGGTTGATATAACGAGCCGTGTTGCTGCGCGGCGTACCATCGACTGACCACCTCGAATTAACGCCAAAGAAGTATTTGCCCTTGTATCTTTTTTCGACGTATTCGTTTGAGACTAGCGGACCGGTGTACTCGATAATCCGTTTACCTTTTGGGATAGGCTCGAGAGTAAATAAACCTAGTCCGTAAGCGGTCCGCCTAATAGCAAACTTGTATTTGCCCCTTGTGATTGTCATTGGTAGCAGTTTTCTCTGGGCGGCTGTTCAATGGCGATAGGGATCTCAGCCTGGATACAAAAATAGGTACGGAGCACTCGCTCTGTACCTACTCTCGTACCACTAAAAAGTGGCGGAGCCGACGGGACTCGAACCCGCGACCTCCGACGTGACAGGCCGGCGTTCTAACCAACTGAACTACGACTCCGCATTTTCAGATCTCAACCTGAGATCTGAGATTTTCAAAATGGTAGGCACGGAGGGACTCGAACCCCCAACCTCTTCCTTGTAAGGGAAGCCGTCTACCATTGACGTACGTGCCTTCAGAAAGACGGACACTCCTGTCTGCCACTCCAACCGAGTAGGACAGACACCCTTTCTGTCAGCCCTACTCGGAGTGGGACGGGCGAGAATGCCTGTCCTACAAAACTTTACGGGCACGTCCGCTTCGAGCATTAAAAGAACATCACCCTGTCATCTTAAGCCGATGGAGAGTGAGTCGTCATGCTAAGAGAAGGGAGCGAGGCTGTCAAGGTGGGCATTTCGCACCGAGAAGCTCGCAGGGGCGTCCCACCGCGGGGCACCCTTGCCACGCGACGCGAGGCGCTCACGGAGGGACGCCATACATAGAATTTGGGGTTTCCGGATTTTGCAGTCCTGGGGTTTCCCAGTTATAGTTTTTGTTATTCAGTCTCCAGATAGCTCCCCATTTATCCTTTTAGTCGGTGACGGTCAGCTCAATGGAATCCCTTCAAAGACTCAATGCGTTGGTCTTCATATTGATGAGCCTTTTGCTCTTCGCGCCTTTTTGTGTGCCGGTGCGCGGGCAGGAGCCGCCGCAGCAGCGCCCGCGCAGGGTAACCACTCCAGACGGTGAGAGGCCGGCGAAAACCACCACCTCAAGTCCTTTAAAAGAGGAAATTGACGAAGGCGAGGTGGTCCGAGTCGAAACCCAGCTCGTCTCAGTCCCAGCTATGGTCACGACCGGTTCCGGCCGGCCACTGGCAGGCTTGCGGACGGAAAACTTCGTGCTTTTTGAAAACGGCCAGCGGCAGAAGATCACAAACTTTGCCACGACGGAAGCCCCATTCGAAGTTGCACTTCTCCTGGATACTTCGGGCTCCACGCGCGCCGACATTGCCCTAATTCGTCACGCGGCGAACGCTTTTGTCGAGGCCCTGCGGCCCGGCGATCGCGTGGCGATTGTTGGTTTCAATACCGTACGGCAAGGCCGGTCTGCGGTGGCCACGCCCGAAGTGCTTTCAAAACTGACGGATGATCGCAAGCAATTGCGTGAGGCGATCGAGCGATTAGGTTCGAGTAATGGCACACCTTTTTACGACGGCCTCGGGCGCATTACGGATGAAGTTTTCCTGGGTGCACCCCGCGAAGAAACGCGAGGTCGGCGCGCCCTGGTGGCGCTAACTGATGGCGTTGATTCAGCCAGCGAGTCGGATTATCAGACGATTCGATTGAAATTAGGGCGCAGCGGCATCGCCTCTTACTTTATTCAGGTCAATACCGAGGAGTTCGTAGAAGAGCGCTTGCTGAGAGATTGCGGTGACGATGGCGCCGTAGTGCTCTCGAGGAAACAGTTGGAGCGATACCGGCGGATCTTCATTCCTCGGGCACAGCGAGAGGACTATATCGATTTTTGTGCCATGGGATCGTTCCAGAGAATGCAAATTAGCCGCGATCTTTACAATCTTGCCCGCCGGGAAATGATGGAACTGGCAAAAGCGAGCGGCGGCAACAACTTTCTCGCGGCGACTCTCCAGGATGCGCGCGCGGCTTTTGCCCGAGTAGCTGCCGAGATCGGAACGCAATACAGTTTGGGCTACTATCCCGAGAACAAGGCGCGCGACGGGAAGTTTCGCACGATCCGTGTTGAAGTTCAGGGTGTTGCGGACAAGCCACTGGTTCGTGCGCGCGAGGGATACTACGCACCGAAGACTTAGGTTGTGACCCAATGCCAGAAACCGGGCATGTTTTCAATTTGTCATTTCTGCATTGCCACTTGTCATTTACACCCGCCTTACTATGAAAATGGCACATGGAAAATTTAAGAATCGAAAGAGGCTTGCAGAGCCGGGCGGATCAACTTGAGGAGCGCCTGATTGACTTCGGGGTTCGAATCGTTTCGCTGTCGGCTAACCTGCCCCGAACATCAGCCGGAAAGCATTTTGCGACTCAGATCTTGCGATCGGGAACCTCTCCGGCGCCGAACTATGGTGAAGCGAGGAGCGCAGAAAGCCATGCCGATTTTGTTCGCAAGTTGCGAATCGTTCTTAAAGAGTTAAACGAGACGTCGATATGGCTGAGAATGATTGAACGCAGTCAACTATTGAGACGGGCGTTGATAATGGAGATCCTCGGAGAAAACACGGAGCTGTGCAGGATTGTAACGGCGTCGCTAAGGACAGCTCGCACTGTGACTGAATAAATGACTAAGCAGACAAGATTGAGAAATCCTTAAAATGACAAATGGAAACGCTTCCGGATTTGGTTCTGAAACAACCTATAACAGCACTTTCAATCGCATTCTTTTGATCGTCCTCGACGGCGCCGGTATTGGCGCAATGCCTGACGCTCCGGATTGGGGCGACGCGGGTTCCGACACGCTCGGGCACATCCTTGAGTCGCGAACGGTCCGCCTCCCAAACCTGCAACGCTATGGCCTTGGGAATATCAAGCCGCTCGAAAATGTTCCGTCCCTGGATCAACCCGAGGGTTCCTATGGACGTTGTGCGTTGCAGTCAAACGGTAAAGATACGACGACAGGGCATTGGGAGATGGCCGGCATAATTCTCAAAGAAGCATTCCCCACCTATCCAAACGGGTTTCCGCAGTCGATTCTCGATCGCTTCATCGCCGAGACTGGCGTGCCGGGCGTACTTGGCAACTTTGCTGCGTCGGGGACTGAGATTATCAAGGACCTCGGTACGGAACACGTGACGACGGGCAAGCCGATCGTTTACACGTCGGCGGATTCAGTTTTTCAGATCGCCGCTCACGAAGAAACCATTCCGCTCGACAGACTTTATCAGATTTGCGAAACCGCGCGGGGCATACTCGATGGTGAGCATAAGGTTGGGCGTGTGATCGCGCGACCGTTTCTTGGTCAGCCCGGTAGTTTTTATCGAACTGAGAACCGCCACGACTATGCCGTTCAGCCGCCTCGCGAAAACCTGCTGCCGGCGTTGATGGACGAAGATCTCGATGTGGTCTGCATCGGCAAGATTGCCTCAATTTACGATTCGCTCGGCGTCACTCAGGATTTGAAGGCGAAGAACAATCAACAAACGATTGACCAGACGATTCATGCCCTCGTGCAAGACACGCGCGGTTTGATCTTTGCGAATCTCGTCGACTTCGACATGCTCTACGGGCATCGTCGCGACACTGAAGGGTATGCGCGCGCTCTCGAGCACTTCGACGCGAGCCTGCCGGCGATTGAAGCTGCAATGTGGGAAGGTGATCTAATGATTCTGACAGCCGATCACGGAAACGATCCGACCTTTCCGGGAACAGATCACACACGCGAGTACGCGCCGCTGCTTGTCTTTGGAAAAAGCGCCCGTCGCGGAGTTGATTTGGGAACGCGCGGCTCGCTTTCGGATATCGGTCAAACTATCGCGGACAATTTTAGCTTGAAGTTAACCGCGGGAGACAGTTTCTTGTCGGATATTCTTCTGCACTCCGATTGCTGACAAAGTGGTGAGCACGCAATAGAAGTAGTAAGGCGATCCACTAAATAACCCGAAGTAACTCGAACTATGGCTTCGGTTTCGCTGGGTTTAGTGTAATTTCGTGGATCGCTTTTATTCTTAGCCCCCTATTAAGTCTTTTGCTTCCTCGTCAGACTCGTGAAGATCGTCTCCAGCCAGAAATCCTGTTTAATGAAGCCGGTACCCCATGATTTCCATTTTTCGGGCAGCCCCTCGCTCTTGATTTGAGCCAGAGTCTTACCCGCCGCTATTTTCTTTCGCACGATGTCGGTAGTTTCCAGCAGGGCACGATGAAACCGCTTCAAATCCTCGGCGGCCGATAGCGGGCCGTGACCGGGAATAATCTTGGAGCCGGCAGGAAGCTTCGAGAGGACATCGCTGACGTTCTTTGTATAGCCCTCGACGTCGCCGCCACTGGCCAGATCCACGAAAGGAAAACGATCGACAAAAAACAGATCGCCCATATGGACCACGTTTGCGGCGGGAAAGTAGATGACGCTATCGCCATCCGTGTGGCCCGGAGGAGTATGAATCACGCGAATCTCCTCGCCGTTGAAATGCACGGAAAGCGAGTGGTCAAAGGTAATTACCGGCAACGCTTCTTTTGGCGCGGGTTTCGTCTTCCTGTTGGGGAGATCCATCCCTTCGGCCAGCCGTTTGCGAACGTTTGTGTGCGCGATGATTGGAGCGTCAGGGCCCAAGGCTGCGTTGCCGCCGGTGTGGTCACCGTGCCAGTGGGTATTCAAAATAAACTTCAGTTTGCCTTCGCCCAACGTTTTCAACGCTGCTTTGATCTTATCTGCCAAAGGAGCGTACTGGTCGTCGACTATCAAGATTCCGTCAGCGCCTACTGAAACGCCGATGTTTCCCCCCGCGCCTTCCAACATGTGAATGTTGCCGGACACCTTATGGACTTTGATCTCGACTTTCGAAAGATCCTGGGCCTGAGCAGGAGGGCTGTACATGGGTGTTAATGCTGCGCTTGCGGCGCAGCATAAAGTGGACAGCGTCAGGTTCAAAAAATGCTTTTTCATTGGATGATTCCTCGAAGGTTCAGATTTGTTTAAAGCGTCTTCGACGCGTAGCGTCGGTTTGGGTTTAGCCCGGCGTTTCAACGTCGGGATGCAGTTTTTGCAAGTGTTCGTCGCGTAGCGACGAGTGACTCGAGCGTTCATTTCAGGCGTCGCTATGCGACGCTAATATCTGGCTAGCTTACCCGGCCTTGAAAGGCGGGGCTAAATTCATGCCGACGCTACGCGTCGAAACTTTCTTGCTGGAGCTTTCTGAAGTCCCCAGCTCAGTCACTTGATCTATGCCTGTTCCGGGTTTTTCAAATTCGCGATAAACGGAAGATTGCGGTAACGCTCGGCGTAGTCTAATCCGTAGCCAACCACGAAATGGTCGGGAATCGGGAACCCTAGATAATCTATTTTCACATCCTTCTCGCGCCGCTCAAATTTATCCAACAACGCCGCCAGTTTTACGCTGGCTGCGCCTCTTGATTTGAGGTTTGCCAGGAGATAGCTAAGCGTCAAGCCCGTATCGACAATGTCTTCCACGACCAGTATGTGCCTGCCTTCGACCGGCACATCGAGATCCTTCATGATGCGCACCTCACCTGAAGTGCGAGTGGACGATCCGTAACTTGAGATGGCCATAAACTCGATGCTCAAGCGCGTGTCAATTGCGCGCAGCAGATCGCTCAAGAAGAAGCAGGCGCCCTTCAACACGCCAATCAGCAACGGATTGAGCCCTGCGTAGTCGCGGGTAATCTCCGCCCCGAGTTCCTTGATCCGTGTTTGAATTTGTTCCTCTGAAAGGAGGACTTCGAGATTAGGATTACTGAATTCTGATGGAAGGGGTGCGGACGAAGTGGCCAAGTTCATAGTCTCCTCTTGTCAGTAAAATGTGATTGGAAATAGGTTGAAGAAATCCCGGTTGCGAATTTGCTGTGTGCTGCGACATACTATTGAAGCTCTCTCCACAGGTCAATGCAGTCAGGGTGCCCTGAATATGCAGGCTGTTTTATTTGTCTGCAGGCAGAAGTCTACAGCTGAAGATGGGTGGCCCGGGGCAGTAGCCCGACCGTCAGGGAGGGTTTAGTTACTGGACATTCGTCCGCTGACTCGAAAGAGAAGCCCTCCCCTTACGGTCGGGCTACCGCCCCGTCGCACTTTGGCGGCACTCGCGGCGATCGTACAGAAATTCTTGAGTCCTTCGAAAAAGGAAACAACCCTGGTGTCACAATCCAAACTCGCGCTACCTGGTTTGGCCCTATTGCTCTGCATCATGGCCGGTGGAGGCCATTCTGCGTTTGCACAATCGGCCGCTCGCCCAGCTCCGACGCCGGCGGCAGTGCCAGCCTGCGCTCCCGCTCAGATCCAGGCGCGGGCTACCGAGGTCGGTGTGGATGCGACCATCCCCAACGATCCGGCGGTCGACAAAATGGTGGCAGTCTATAGTCCGAAGGTGAGGGCGCTCGACCTTGTTATCGGTAAATTGAAAGGTGACTTGAGGAAAGGCGGAACGGGTGCCGGATCGCTGGGTAACTTTGTCACTGACGGAATGCGGGCCGAGGCGAGCCGGAAACTGGGACAACCGATTCTATTAGCGGTCACTAACGGCGGCGGACTTCGCAAAAACGTAATCGCCGAAGGCGATCTGCGGTTGCGAGATGTTTTTGAGCTCCTGCCTTTTGAGAATGCCCTGGTGGCATTTGACCTGACCGGATCACAGGTTTCAGACCTGCTGCGAATAGTCGTATCGCGACGAGACGCACAGTCGGGTGCGCGCATTAAGTATCGAGTCGGCGCTGACAACAGACCGGAACTCGAAACAGCGCGCTTTCTGATTGATGGCGCGGAGAAGGAGATAGATCCGGCCGCAGTCTACACGGTGATAAGCATCGACTATCTACTGAAGGTCGCCGGTGGCGACTATGCAGTGGTCTTGAAGGAAGCAAAGAATATTCGACCGCTCGGACTCACGATTCGCGACGCCATCACCGATTATGTGAAAGCGGAAAGCGCCGCCGGGCGTGAAATCACATCTGCCGTCGATGACCGTTTTTTTCTTAATAAAGAAGCGTCGGTAGCAACTGAGGAGCCGCCGAAATGACTAGTGGGATTAACAGACGACGTTTTTTAAAGGCTTCAATTGTTGGCGGCGCCGCGGTCGCGTTTCCGCACTCAGCGGCGGAATTGTTCTCGATGCCAGTTCTCGAGGCCGGGGCAGGTGAGACTCTAATAACCATTCTGCATACTAACGACACTCACTCACAAATCGATCCGTTGCCTGAAAACGACAAGCAGTACCCCGGTAAAGGCGGCGTCGCGCGGCGAGCCACGCTCGTCAAGCGCATCCGCAAAGAGAATCCGAACACGCTGCTCGTAGATGGCGGCGATGTATTCCAGGGCACGCCTTACTTCAATTTTTACCGGGGCGAAGTCGAATACAAGTCGATGTCGCTGATCGGGTATGACGTTGTCACTTTGGGCAATCACGATTTCGACAACGGTGTAGATGCCCTGGCTGCCGCAATGAAGTTTGCCAACTTTGAGTTCGTTTCGAGTAACTACGATGTGCGTGGCACGTCGCTGGAGAAGATGGTAAAGCCTTACGTTGTGCGCAAGCTTGGTGGCGTGCGCGTGGGACTCTTTGGTTTGGGCATCAGCCCCAAAAATCTGATTACGCCCGAGAATTTCAAAGGTGTGAAGCACCTGGATCCCGTGCGCATGGCACGTGGCGTGGTGAAGTTGTTGCGCGAGCAGGAACGCTGCCAGCTCGTAGTGGGGATTACGCATCTGGGTTACTACCCGAATCCTAAAGATGGCGACCTTGGGGATACACAGTTGGTGGCGCAAGTTGATGGGATCGACTTTATCGCCGGCGGTCATACGCATACCTTCATGACGAAGCCCGTCATCGCAAAGCAACCATCCGGCGGAAATACGGTAATTTTTCAAGTCGGCAAGAGCGGCATTTACCTGGGCCGCGTTGATTTGAAAATGCGCGCTGGCAAAGTGACGGGGGCTGTCGGGAGGTTACTGGATTTGCGGGATGAAGCGCTGGCGTAACCTCGTCCTATGCGACTCAACTCCCTGGAGTGCGCCGGCCTGTCGGCGCTTTCGCCTCTAGCGGCGGAGTAGCGAATCGAGTGTTGCTTCGTTTCTACAGACTGACTTGGCTGCCGCAGAACGGCCAAAGCGGCGCCAGGTCCCGCACTCCAAAGAGTGGTTCGTACAATAAAATGGAAGACAACTCAACACGTGACCGCGTAAGAGCACTTGTCCGCGAGGTGCTCGACAAAGCACTTCCCGAAGGCAACGAAGGCGGTCATAGTTCGCCCAGAGCGCCCAGCCGTTTCATCGATACCGCCCCGAAGAGTCCGGTGACTACCACTGAAGGCAACGCTACTCGTGACGAATCGTCGAAGACCGTCATCACCGAGGATGACGTTCGCGATCTGCAGGAAGGGGCGGTGCTTCGGATTGCGGAAGGCGCGCGGTTGACGCCTTTGGCCGCCGACATCGTCAGCGAGAAGGGGATTGAGATTGTCCGCCGCATACCCAGGCACAGCTACGGCGCAAGCAGACTGATCGCCGTAGGCTCCGATCATGGCGGTTTTCAAATGAAGGAAGAGTTGAAGGGTCTTCTGAACCAGATGGGCCATCAGGTCCATGATTTCGGCACGAACTCTGAAGAGCCAGTCGACTATCCCGATTTTGCTTTCGCCGTCGCGAACAGCGTCTCGAAAGGTGCTGCGGATGTGGGAATAATCATTGATGGCGCCGGAGTCGGAAGCGCGATGACGGCGAATAAGGTTCCCGGCGTGCGCGCCGCGGCCTGT
>Ga0180121_10001396_pt1 | contig 10264 bp, 11 predicted proteins | sample AntDrymUQ5402106_2_FD_129676 | JGI IMG/M metagenome (GOLD analysis project Ga0180121, IMG submission 129676) | Polar desert sand microbial communities from Dry Valleys, Antarctica - metaG UQ540 (21.06) (version 2) (version 2) | ecosystem: Environmental > Terrestrial > Soil > Desert | place...
GGCGACGGGCAAGGTCTTCGCGTCGGAGAGCGGCGAGCGCGGATCGATCCCGAGGACCGACGTCGCCGCGGTCCTGGCCGCCGTCCTCGAAGACGCCGCCGCGGTAGGGAAGACCTTTGAGGTGATCTCGGGCAAGACGCCGATCGAGGCTGCGGTGGCCGCTCTCTAGCCGAATCGCTGCAGGCGTAAGTGCTTGTTAGCGATCTGTTAGCAGGAACTCATCCATCCAGGATTTCGTGTACTCTGCGCGAACTCTGAACTGGTAATGCCGAATCTCGCCCAAGCGAAGGGCGGGAACGGGGAACCCACGATTTGGGGCTAATCCACCGCTTGGTGGAAGCGCGACTCCTTTAGCGCTCGCCCGTCAGCTAACCCCGTAGGCCGACGAAGGAGGCTTCATCGTGCGTTTTTCCAAGAGTTTCACCCGAAGGCCCGGACCAGCCTTATCCATCGCCGCGGCAACCGCCTGCATGGCGCTCGCCCCGGCCGCGGCTCAGGCCGCCACCGGTGGCCTCAGCCCGACCGGTAACCCCGGCGCCGCCACCGTGCCGGGCGGCAAGGCGAAGATCGTCGCCGGCGGCAAGGCAGTCGCCCCCGCCAACGCGCCCCGGGCGGTCAAGGACGTGATCGCCGCGGCCAACAGGATCGAGGACAAGCCCTACATCTACGGCGGCGGGCACGGCAACTTCAACGACGAGGGCTACGACTGCTCCGGAGCGGCCTCATACGCGCTGCACGGAGGCGGCCTGCTCAAGACCCCGCTCGACTCCAGCGGCATGGCCAAGTACGGCGAGCCCGGCAAGGGCAAGTGGATCAGCGTCTACGGCGCACCGGGCCACGGCTACCTCGTCGTCGCCGGCCTCCGCTTCGACACCTCGATGACCCCGGGCAACGGCCCCGGATGGAGCAAGTCCATGCGTGCCACTGCCGAGAACTACCGGGTCCGCCACCCCGCCGGGCTCTAGCCCACCAGGAGCCTCCACGACTGAGCCGAACGGCCGCCCGATGGCGGCCGTTCGCGTTCTGTCGCAGAATCGCGCGGCCAGCCGAGCCGGGCTCCCGCATCCGTCACACTTCCGCGTCCCGATGACCGAGACTTGCGTCCGCATCACCGAGTTCACCGACCCCGCATGCCCGTGGGCCTACAGCGCCGAGCCGTTCCGTCACCGGATCGACTGGCTCTACGGGGACCGGATCGAATGGGAGCCGCGGATGGTCGTCCTCGCCAACAGCCCGGCCGATCACGAGAAGCGTGGTTTCACCACCGAGAAGCTCCACGCCGCCTACGTCCGGATCGCCGCCGAGCACCGGATGCCGGTCGATACGCGCGAGCGGCCCTACGTCGCCGGTAGCCGAGCGGCCTGCAAGGCCGTGATCGGGGCGCGGGTGCACGCCGGTCCCGAGGCGACCCGGGTCCTGCTGCGCTCGCTGCGCATCCGCAACTTCGCGGGTGAGATGCTCGACGCCCCGGCGACGATCGCCGGCGCCGCGGCCGAGGCGGGCATCGGTGACGAGATCGAGACCTGGCTCGCCGACCGCGAGGTCGAGGCCGAGCTCGAGCGCGACCTGGTGGACGCCCGCCGCCCGATGGCCGCCGCCCGCGTCCTCGATCACAAGCTCGCCAACTGGTCGGGAGGCCGCCGCTACACCTGCCCGAGCTACGAGATCACGCGGCTGGACGACGGTGTCACGATCTCGGTCCCGGGGTTTCAGCCCTTCGCCGTCTACGCCACGATCCTCGCCAACCTCGTTCCCGGCATGGAGCGCGAGGACCCGCCGGCCTCGGCGGCCGAGGTTCTCGCCTGGCGGCAGACGCCGCTCTCCACCCAAGAGGTTGGGGTGGTCTGCGACGTCTCCTTCGAGGCGGCCCGCGAGGAGCTCGGTCGGATCGCGACCCAGCAGTACGTGGGCGCGGACGGCTTCTGGCGGGTGGACGACGAGCGATGAGTCACCGCCGCTGGCGTCGTGCGCTGTTCTGCCTCGCCGCGCTCGGTCCGGTGGCCGCGCTCGTCTACCGGCGCGAGCTGACGACCGCCGGCAACGATTTCTCCACCCAGGCGGTGGGGTTCGAGATCATCGACCCCGGCGAGACGGTCAAGATCAGCCCGAGCGGCCCGGCCAGCTCCGTCCAGGAGGCGGAGATCGTCGTCCGCCGCGACTTCCTCGAGCGGATCTGGACGCCCGACAGCCTCGAGCTCCTGGCCCGCGGCTACTGGGCGTTCCTCCGCAAGGCGTTCCTCGGCCTGATCCAGGTCATCTACACCCACGACGCTCGCGTCGTGACGGCGTTCGGGCGATTCCCGCTGCTTCGCTTCGGCGCCCCTCGGTACGAGGCCGCGGAGGGAAGCGGTAGCGTCACCTGGCCCGTCGACAGCGGGATCCTCGTCGCCCGCGACGGCCGTGGCAAGGGCCACCTGCGGGTCGAGGTCAGGCGCTGCGATCGCGACGGCGCCGACGACGAGGTCGACGTGCTCGCGGATGAGGTCCGGCTGATCGCCCGGGTCGAGGTCGAGAACTTCTATCCCGGTCTACGCGGGCGCGGCTGGATCGCCCGCTGGGGCGCTTGGTTCTACGCGCAGACGCAGCTTCGCATCCACGTGATCATCTGCAACGCCTTCCTGCGATCGCTCGCAAACCTTGACTTCCCCAATGTCGACAGGTCGTCGATGCCGAGCGAGCGCGATACGAGGGCGACGCGGATGGAGGTCGTCGGCGGATGACGGCGCCGCGCTCGAACGGCCGTCCCGGGAAGCCGACCTACCTGATCGCAGGCGCCACCGGCGCGATCGGCCGTCGCCTCGCACAGGGGCTCCTCGCCGACGGGGCGACCGTCCGTGCCCTCGTCCGCGAGGAGGGACGAGCCCGCGCGATCCTCGGTCCTCGGGTCGAGCTTCACCACGCCGACCTGAGCGAGCGGCCAGACCTGAGCGCTGCGATGGCCGGCGTCGAGCTCGCCTACTACCTCGTCCATATGCTCGGCGAGGGCGAGGGCTACGGCGGCCGTGAGCGGGTGGCCGCCGAGCTCTTCGCCCGGGCGGCGAGCGAGGCCGGCGTCGGCCGGATCGTCTACCTCGGCGGCCTTGGTGCCGACAGCGGCGCCTCCCCCCATCTCGACAGCCGCCACGCCACCGCCGAGGCGCTGCGGGACCAAGGGCCCCCGCTGACCTACTTTCGCGCCGCGATGGTCGTCGGCCCCGGCAGCGAGTCCTACGAGCTGCTCCGCTCGATCGCGAGCAAGCTCCCGGCGCTGCCCAACCCGGGGTGGCTGCGCTCGGCGACCCAGCCGATCGGGATCCGTGACGTCGTCGCCTATCTGCGAGAGGCGCCGCGAGTGGAGGCGTCGAGCGGGCGAGAGATCCAGATCGGCGGTCCCGACGTGATGCAGCACCTCGACGTGATCGCCCAGTTCTCCCGCGAGGTCGGGCGCGCGCCGGCCCCGCGCGTGCCCATGCCCGGCGGGATCGCCAGCCCGCAGGTCGTTGCCGCCGGCGCCGCCGCGGTCACCTCGGGCAAGCGCGCGGTCGCCGGCGAGCTGGCGCTCGGGCTGAGCGGGGACACGAGCATCGATGACCCGTCGGGGGCGGCCCTGTTCGCGATCCGCCCGGAGCCGCTCAACGTCGCCATCCAGCGTGCGCTTGCGGAGGACGAGGAAGCAAGGGAACCCCGGGGCATCGGTGGAGGCAAGGGGGACCGGCGTGGGTGACGTCGTCGCCCGCACCGTCGAGATCGACGCGCCCATCGAGCGGGTCTGGCAGCTCGTCATGGACCCGGATCGACTCGGCGAGTGGGTGACGATCCACGACTCCGTCGCCGACGTACCGGAGGGGGACCTGCGCGAAGGCAGCGAGTTCCGCCAGTCGATGAAGCTGAAAAAGGTGCCGCTCAAGGTGCGCTGGCGGATCACCGAATGGAACCCGCCACATCGAGCGCTCTGGCTCGGCGAGGCGGCAGCGGGAGCCAAGGCGCGTATCCTTTACGACCTTCGTGAGCGCGACGGCATCACCGTCTTCGATTACGAGAACGAGTTCGAGCTCCCGGTCGGCAAGGTGGGCAAGCTCGCCGGTCGCGCGTTCAATGCGATGTCCGGGGATCGCGAGGCGAAGAAATCCCTCGCCCGATTGAAGGAGCTACTGGAGCAGGATGCTTGATGTTTGACAGCGAGTCCGTCCAGCTGGAGGACCGCGCCCGGACGCGCGTCGAGCTCGCGGGGGTTGGCCGCGGGATCGAGCTCGCCTACGAGCGCTTCGGCGACCCCGACGACCCGACGGTGCTCCTGATCATGGGGCTCGGCATGCAGATGCTCGGCTGGGACGAGGAGTTCTGCGAGCTCGTCGCCGCCCGCGGCTTTCAGGTGATCCGCTTCGACAACCGCGACGTCGGCCTGTCGACGAAGGTCGGTGGCGGTCGCCCGAACGTCCTCATCGGTGCCCTCGGCAGGCACGACTCCGCTCCCTACAGGCTCGCCGACCTGGCCGATGACACGGCGGGCCTGATCGACCACCTCGAGGTCGAGCGCGCCCACCTCGTCGGCGCCTCGATGGGCGGGATGATCGCCCAGACGGTGGCGGCGCGCCATCCCGACACCGCGCTCTCGCTGACGTCGATCATGTCCAGCCCCGGCGGTCGCCGGGTGGCGACGATGCCGCGGATGAGCGTGATCGGCACCCTCCTGTCGCGGCCGCCGAGCGAGCGCGAGGCCTACGCCTCCCACGTCGCCGCGATGTTCGGCCGGATCGGCTCACCGGGCTTCGAGCACGACACCGACCGGCTGCGGAACCGCGCGCTGCTCTCCTACGACCGCTGCCACTACCCGGTCGGGACCGCCCGCCAACTGATGGCGATCATCGCCTCCGGCGACCGGACGGAGGAGCTGCGCCAGATCGCCTGCCCGACGATGGCGATCCACGGCCGCGCCGACAAGCTGCTGCCCGCGGCGGGAAGCCGAGCGGTGGCCGACGCGGTCCCCGGCGCCCGGCTCGAGCTGATCGACGGCATGGGTCACGACCTGCCGGTCGAGCTCTGGCCTCGCTTCGCGGACCTGATCGCCGCGAATGCCGCGCGGGCTCAGTGACTCCGCCGCCCATCGCTGGACGCACGATCGGGAGGCTGCTAGCTGAGTAGCGCGAGGACCGCCGCCTCGATGTCGTGGCCGTCGATGAATTCGTCGCCGCGGGTCACTCGATCCAGCCGCTTCAGCCGCGGGGCGATCGTCTCGCCCCCCTCGAAGCGGTCGAACACGCGCGGGTCGATGTAGGAGGCCTTGCAGACCGCCGGAGTGTTGTTGAGTAGCTTCGCGGTCTCATCGACTGCTCTCAGGATCACGCGCTTCCGGTCAGCCTTGGTCTTCGCGTCCTGACCATGCTCGGCCACGCTCATCGCGGCAAGCACGGTGGCATTCCAGGTGCGGAAGTCCTTGGCGCTGAAGCTTCCCCCACCGGTCTCCTTGATGAACGCGTTGACGTCGTCGGCGACGATGTCCTTCCAGACCTTGCCGTCGCGATATACGAGGAAGTCCTTGAGCTTGGCACCGCCCTTGCGCCGCTTGAGCGCGATCAAGGTCGGCATGACGATCGGATCATTGATCGTGTGCTTGCTGCGCTGGCCGCTCTTGGAGGGGTAGTCGAAGATCGCGTCCTTTCGCGTAACGTGCACGTGCTTGCGCTTGATCGTCGTCAGGCCGTAGCTCTCGTTGTCGTTCTCGTAGCGCTCGCTCCCGATCCGGAACAGGCCGAAGTCCAGAAGCCGGACCGCGCAGGCGCAGACCCGCTCGTAAACGAGCCCGCGCCGGACGAGCTCCGCGTCGAGTCGATTCCGCATCTCAGGCAGCGCCTTCGCGAAGTCCTGCATCTCGTCGAACTTGAGCCGGTCGCGGCTCTCGCGCCAATCGTCGTGGTAGCGGTACTGCCTGCGGTCGGCATCGTCGAGGCCCGTAGCCTGCACGTGCCCCCGCGGATGGGGACAGATCCAGACCTCTCTCCAGGCCGGCGGTATCGCCAGCGCGCGGATCCGCTCGAGTGTGGCCTTGTCGCTGATCCGCTGGCCGTCCTCCTCGTGGTAGGAGAAGCCCACGCCGCGGCCGACTCGACGAATGCCTGGACCGTTCGGATCGACACGTCTCGTTCGCGCCATCGGCGGGACCCGTACCCGAGCGGGCGGGCGGCGAACCGGGCACCCCGACCACGCGGTCATCTATCGTCGGACTCGATGGAGCCGAGCCTGCGCACCACGGCAATCGCGATCTCGATCGGACGGGTCGCGCTCGGCGCCGGGCTGATCGCCGCTCCCGAGCGGATCGCCCGCGGCTGGATCGGTCCCGTCGCGACCGAACGGTCGGTCGAGGTGCTCGCTCGCTCCGTCGGGATCCGCGACGTGGTGCTCGGCGCCGGTGGCGCCGCCGCGCTCCTCGGCGGCCATTCCGCGACGCGGGGATGGTTGCTGGCCGCCGCCGTGGCCGACGTCGGTGACGTCGTGGCAACCCTGCTCGCCCGCGAAGTCCTCCCCGCCAACGGGGTCCGCGCCACGGCTGCGCTCGCAAGCGGCTCCATGGTCGTCTGCGCGGCGGCCGCCGCGCAAGCCTGACCAGGCCCCGCCCGACGACCGGGCGCTCCGATGGCGAGGGTCCCCTCCACGCCGCTCACAACCGCGCTCTGGGCGCTGGCGGCCGGGTTCGCCATCTGGACGGCGATCCGGATCGGCGGGCTGGAGACCGGCTACCCGGCGTTCCCGCTGATCGCGTTCACCCCTTACGGGGCGAGGCTCGCGCCGATCGGAGCGGCGGTGGCGCTCCTGCTCGGGGCGAGGCTCGCGGCCGCGGTGATGGCAACCTCGGCGGTCGTCCTGCTCGCGTTGCTCGCTCCGCGCGCGATCCCGAACGGGCCGCCGGAGAACGCTCCGAACGGGCCGACGCTGCGCGTGCTCGCGGTCAACCTGTCCCAGGGGGAGGCGGGGCTGAGCGAGGTCCAGTCACGAGCGATCGAGCTACACGTCGACGTGATCAGCTTCGCCGAGCTGACCCCGCCCGCCGCCAACGAGCTGACCGCCTCCGAGCTCGGGCAGCGCCTTCCCCACCGGATCTTCGACACCGCGACCGGCTCGAACGGGACCGGGCTGATGTCGCGCCACCCCCTGCGGCAGCTGCCGGCGCCCGGGACCGAGGGCAACGACCGGCCGACTGTTATCGCCGAGGCGCGGCTGCCCGGCGCAGCGGCAGCGGAGATCTACTCGATCCATCCCGTCGCCCCACTCGGCTCGGCCGAGGTGGAGGGGCTCGAGCGCTACCTTGCGGCGATCCCGCCGGCTGATCTCGCCGGTGTGCCGCGGGTGCTCGCGGGGGACTTCAACACCACCCTCGATCACGCGTCATTGCGGGAGGTGATCGACTCCGGCTACGTTGACGCCGCCGACGCCACCGGGCGCGGGCTGGACTGGACCTGGCCGCAGCGGCTCTACCCGCCTCCGGTGACCATCGACCACGTGATCACCGACGAGCGGGCCGAGGTGCTCGACTACGAGACCTACGAGCTGCCGGGGGGCGACCACCGGATGGTGTTCGCCTCGCTCCGACTGCCGGAGCAGCTCCCGCCGTAGAGCTCACGTAGGCTGCCCCGCCCGTGCGGATCGCCCTGGTCACCTGCGAGCACCCGATCGAGCGCGACGACGACCTCGACTTCCTCGCCCCGGCGCTGATCCGAGAAGGCGTCGACGTCCAGGCACCCGGCTGGAGCGATCCGTCGGTCGACTGGAGCTCGTTCGACTTGGCGATGCTGAGCTCCACCTGGGACTACCACGAGCGGGTCGCCGACTTCCACGCTTGGCTGCGCACCACCGCATTGGCTACCCGGCTCTGCAACCCGCTCGAGCTCGTGGAATGGAACCTCGACAAACGCTACCTGCGCGAGCTCGAGGGCGCGGGCGTTCCGATGATTCCGACGGAGTGGATCGAGCCGGGCGGGGCGGCCGGGGCCGCGGACGCGATCGGCTCCCGCGGCTGGGGCGACGTGGTGATCAAGCCCGTCGTCGACCTCGGCGCGCGCAACCTGGTCAGGGTCGGGGCCGAGGTCGTGGCGCCGATGCTGGAGCGCTATGTCGTCCCGACGATGGCCCAGCCCTACCTCCGCTCGGTGGTCGACGAGGGCGAGCTCAGCCTCGTCTACTTCGCCGGGGGGCTCAGCCACACGCTCCGCAAGCTGCCGGCCAGCGGGGACTTCCGGATCCAGCCGCAATACGGCGGTCGTCACGAGCCCGTGGAGCCGGAGCCGGCGGCAGTCGAGATCGGCGCCCGGGCGCTCGCCGCTTGTCCAGGAGAGCCGCTCTACGCCCGGGTGGACCTCCTCCGTCTCGACGATGGAAGCCTCGCGCTGATCGAGCTCGAGCTGATCGAGCCGGCGCTCTACCTGGACGTCGCCCCGGCCAGCGCGAGGCGACTGGCGCGGATGCTGCTCGCGGCCGCGGCCTGAATGTCGCCGGCGCGGCTCAGCGCGCCGGGACCACCAGGCGCGTCAGCTCGCTGCTCCCCCTACACGTTCCCCCGCAGCCCATGTCGAGCGAGACGATGTAACGACCCCACCCGAATCCGTCCCGATCGGTGCGACCGCGGCGCAAGCAGTATCCTCCCCTTGGAGGCGCTCCGGTGCGGCCCCCAGCAGCCTCCCGTTCGTGCGGGGGTGGGCGCCGGCGCCGGCCGCGCAGCCTCGGTTGCAGGAGACTCCGTGCAGAACGAGTATTACGGCTTGTGCCCTCCGACTCAGCTCCGAGGGCCGCCAAGCTCCTTAGATCAGGAGAGGGACCGATCGGGCGGGGTGGGAACGGCACCCCGCCCATCGCCCTGCCCGGAAGTTGTGAGTGAGCCCGACTGGCTCATTCCGTCACTTTCAGCTAACGACCCTCCAACCGCGCCGGCGCCCCGCGCTCGACCAGCGCCGGGGGGACGCTGATCGCGCCGCCCTCCTCCTGGCGGTTCTCCATGATCGCGATCAGCGTTCGGCCCACGGCCACCGCCGTTCCATTCAGGGTGTGGACCGGCTCGGGTGAGCCGCCGGACGACCGGTAACGGCACCCGAGCCGGCGAGCCTGATAGTCCGTCGTGTTGGAGGTCGAGGTGAGCTCGCGGTAGCGACGCTGGCTCGGGATCCATGCCTCGCAGTCGAACTTTCGGGCCGCGGGCGCGCCGAGGTCGCCGACCGGGATGTCGACGACCCGATAGGGGATCTCGAGCGCGCCGAGGATCCGCTCCTCGGTCGCGAGCAGGCGCTCGTGCTCGGCGTGACTCGATTCGGGCTCCACGAACGAGAACATCTCGACCTTGTCGAACTGGTGGACCCGGAAGATGCCGCGGGTGTCCTTCCCGGCGGCGCCGGCCTCGCGCCGAAAGCACGTCGAGATGCCGGCGTAGCGGACCGGCAGCGCTCCCTCATCGAAGATCTCACCGGCGTGGAGAGCGGCGAGCGACACCTCCGAGGTGCCAACCAGAAAGAGCTCGTCCTTCTCGACCTCGTAGATCATCTCCCGCTCGGCCGGGAAGAACCCGGTGCCGTGGAGCGGTCCCTCGCGGACGAGCACAGGCGGCACGACCGGGGTGAACCCAGCCTCGCCGACCACTTCGACGGCGAATCGGATCAGCGCCAGCTCGACCAGGACCAGATCGCCCATCAGGTAGGCGAAGCGGGACCCCGACGCCTCCGCTGCCCGCTCCGTCTCGATCAGCCCGAGGGCTCGCCCGATGTCATGGTGGTCGCGGACGTCGAAGCCGAACGACGGCCGCTTGCCGACCTCTCGCAGGACGACGGCGTCCGCGTCCGTCTCGCCGTCGGGCGCCTCGGGATCGGGCGGATTGGGGATCGTCGAGGCGAGCTCGGTCCGGTCGGCCTCCACCGCCTCGAGCTCCCCCTCGAGCTCCTTGATCCGCGCCGAGACGTCTCGCATCCGAGCGATCGCCGCTTCGGTGTCGCGGGGGTCGCCGCCCCCGCGCTTGGCTGCGCCGATCGCGTCGGAGGCCTCGTTCCGCTCCGCCCGCAGCCCCTCGACCGCGGGCAGCAGCTCGCGGCGGCGCACGTCGAGCTCGAGCAGGCGGTCGAGATCCTCGGCGGCGCCCACCCGGGCGAGGGCCGCCCGCGCCGGGGCCGGATCCTCGCGGATGGACCGCAGGTCGAGCAGGGGCCCCGTCGCCTAGCCGTTGCCGGAGCCGGTCGCGCCCCCGGAGGCGGGCCCTCCGCCACCGTTCGAGCCGCCGCCGGTCGAGCCTGCGCCCGACGCTCCGCCGCCGATA
>Ga0180121_10001398_pt1 | contig 10260 bp, 9 predicted proteins | sample AntDrymUQ5402106_2_FD_129676 | JGI IMG/M metagenome (GOLD analysis project Ga0180121, IMG submission 129676) | Polar desert sand microbial communities from Dry Valleys, Antarctica - metaG UQ540 (21.06) (version 2) (version 2) | ecosystem: Environmental > Terrestrial > Soil > Desert | place...
ACGCATTGCAACTTCTGGAACGAGACCTCGAGGCGGTCGCCACGCGCGAGCGTGAACGGCTCGCCTCGGTCGAGCGGGCGCACGACGGTGGCGGCCCGGGCGCGCCGCGCCGCCCTTCTCGGGGCGGACGTGGTGGTGCACACGCATGGGGCGGGGTCGCGGCGGCCCTGGTCGCGGTGCTCGTGCTTGCCGGCGGCATCGGCTTCCTGTCCCAGGGCGGACTCGGGTCGAATGATGGCGCCGCGCAGCGCGCGTCGGTGGGCGACGCCGCAGGCAGAGATGCCGGCGGTTCGGCTGAGGTTCCGGCACCGCTCCCGAACTCAGTGCCAGCGGATGAACGTGCTTCCCTCGAATCTGCCGACTCGGCAGGGTCTCGTGATTCCTTGGAGTTCCAGTCAGTACAAGACGACCTTCAGTACTCGAACCCGGGAGTGGCTCAAGGTGCCGAGCAGGCATCCGGATCCGGGATCGGGGCGGTTCCCACGCAGCAGGGTGACCTCACGAAGATCATCCGGGACGGGCGCATCGGCATCGTGATCGCCGACGGCTCCTTCTCGAAGGGCGTCTCGCGCGTGACCCAGATCGCTCGCCAGAACGGCGGGTTCGTGCTCGAATCCAGCTCGCGCGACGAGCGTTCCGGCGCCCTGACCCTGCGCATCCCTGCGAACCGGTTCGATGACGCGATGCTCGCGCTGCGAGGCCTGGCCGGCGAGCTGCAGGGCGAGGTCGAATTCCAGGACATCTCCGGCCAGGACGTGACCGCCGAGTTCATCGACCTCGGGGCGCGCCTCGAGATCCTGCAAGACCGGCGCGACCTGCTCCGCAGCATCCAGGCCGACGCGACCTCGTCCGGAGAGCTCCTTCGCCTCGCCGCGCTGATCGACGACGTAACGCTGCAGATCGAGACCATCCAGGGAAGGCTGAAGTTCCTGCGGGATCAGGTCGCCGAGGCCACGATCAGGGTCGAGGTGCGCGAGCGCGACGTGCAGCCCGAAGACCCCGGCCCCGACGCCGAGAACCCGAGCCTCGCCGACTCCCTCGGCCTGGCGGTGCAGGGATTCCTTCGCATCGTCGGCGCGATCGTGATCGGACTCGGCTACCTGATCCCGCTCGCCGTGATCGCCCTGCTCGTCTGGGGCGTGGTCATGCTGGTGCGGCGTCGCGATCACGGAGCCAGCTGATCGCTCGGAATCGTTCGGCAGCCGCCGAGGCCACCTGCGCGTCTTCCCCGGCGCGGCCCTCGGTGGCGCCGAACCAGGCGTCGGCCTCGAGCCAGGCGGCCTCGATCTCATCGTCGGGTCGGAGCCGCCCCTCGGATCGGAACGCATCGACCGACCCGTAGCGCGTGATGGCCTCGTCGAGATGCTGCTGCTCGAACTCGAGCCCATACTCGGGCATGCGGTCCAGGTGGTTCAGAGCCCAGAGCAGCGCGCCGAATGATTCCTTTCGCCACATGGCGTCGGCGACGGCCTCGCGTGGCCACGACCCCGATGGGGACTCGAGCAGCGAACGCTCGGCCTCGAGCACCGCGGGCCACACGCCCTCACGCTCGAGCCACTCGTCTGTCTCGCGGCGAGCCGCCTCGGCCTGCCGGATGCGTGCGGGGTCGCCGCCCGTCTCGTTCACCACGAACTCGATCGAACCCCGGCGCACGAACGCGTAGAGCACGAGCGCCCGATCGCTCACCTCGTCAACGGTCGGCCTGGTCACACGCGCCGATCCGAGCCGGTCACATCTCGCGGCGGCCGTCGAGAGCCTGGGAGAGCGTGACCTCGTCGGCGTACTCGAGATCGCCGCCGACCGGCAGTCCGCTCGCGAGACGCGTCACGCGAACCCCGAGCGGCTTGACCAGCGCCGCGACGTACATCGCAGTGGCGTTGCCTTCGAGGTTCGGATTGGTCGCCAGGATGACCTCGGTGACATGGTCGCGATCGACGCGGTCGAGCAGCTCCTGCACCCGCAGGTCGTCGGGACCGACACCGTCGAGCGGGCTGATCGCACCCCCCAAGACATGGAAGCGCCCCTTGATCAACGCGGTCTTTTCGATCGTGGCGGCGTCCTTCGGTTCCTCGACGACGCAGAGCAGTGTGCGGTCGCGAGACTCGTCACGACAGATGCGGCACAGATCGCCCTCGGCCACGTTGCCGCACTCGCGGCAGAAGGCGATGCGATCCTTCGCCTGCACGATCGCGGCGGCGAGCCGTTTGGCGTCGGCGGAGTCGGCCTTCACGAGCCAGAACGCGAGTCGCTGCGCCGACTTCGGTCCGACGCCGGGAAGCCTGGAGAGCTCCTCGATCAGCTCCTGGATCGGGCCTTCGTACACCGCCTACTCCACCCGCTGCGCATCGGTCGCGACCTGGGCGCCGAGCATCTCCTGCACGCGCTTGAGCGCCTCAGCCTCGTCGACGACCTCGTCGTCTTCGACGATCTCGATCGTGGCGGGCCCGGCCCCGTCTCGCATCTCACGCACGACGCACCTGATGTCGGGCCGGATGCCGAACATGTCGCCGAGTGCAGCCTTCAGCTCCGTCGTCTTCCGGTCGACCTTCTGGGGTCCCACCTTTCGATCGGGCGGGAACGCCAGCTCGAGGGTCGCGCCGTCGTAGCTGGCCACAGTGGCCGATTCGAGGATCGCCGCGAGGATCATCTCGCGGTTGCTCGAGAGGTGGTCGAGCAGCGACTGCCACGACCGTCGCAGCATGGCGACATCGACGCTCGAGGCGTCGGCGGCATGAGGCACCGGCATCTGCTGCGCCGGCGCCTCGGAGGCAACCTCGCCGACAGTCTCAGAGGCGGCCTCGGGAACTTCGAGTATCTCGGGCACCGGTGGTTGCGGTGCTGCGGACTCCACGTCGTCGACGGGGCTCGGCGGACCCTTCACCTGCGCCACGTCGGCCGGCGTCGGCACGACCGCGCCGGGGTCGAGGTTCGCGAGCCGTTCGAGCCGCTCGAGCCGCGTGAGCAACGCCGATGGGTCGGCATCGGTCTCGGGCATCGTGGCGCGAACGAGCGCGAGCTCGAGCGAAAGGCGGGGAGAGGTCGTCCACCGCATGTCGTTCTGAGCGGCGAGCAGCAGCGCGAGCACCCGGGCCAACTCGCCCGGCGTGTATTTCTCGGCCTGGATGCGCAGGGTTTCGTAGGCGTCGTCGGGCACATCGACCAGGTCCGGCTGGCCGGGCGCGGTCTTCACGAGAAGCAGATCGCGGAAGTGCGCGAGCGACTCGGCCGTGACGTTGCGTAGGTCGTGGCCGTCTTGCACCATGCGCCCAACGATCTCGAACACACCCTTCGCGTCGCCGATCGCCACGGCGTCGGCGAGCTCGTGCTGCACCTCGCCCCGAGGAGCGCCGAGCAGGGCGTGCACCACGTCGTCATCGATCGCGGCGCCGCCGAGCACACGCGCCTGGTCGAGCAGCGAGAGCGCGTCGCGCGAGGACCCCTCGGCCTGGCGGGCGATCGCACCCGCGGCCGACTCGGTGAGCGTGGCGCCCTCGGCCGAGGCGATCGTCTGCAACTGCGCGGTCAGCGTCTCGAGGCCGAACCGCCGGAAGTCGAACCGCTGCGACCGCCCGACGATCGTGGCCGGCATCTTGTGCGGCTCGGTCGTCGCGAGCACGAAGCGCACGCCCGGCGGTGGTTCCTCGAAGACCTTGAGCAGCGCGTCGAACGCCTCACGGGAGAGGCGCTGGGCCTCGTCGATGATGTAGACCTTCTCGCGGCCTTGCACCGGCGCGGTCGGTGCCTTCTCGCGCAGCTCACGCGCATCTTCGACGCCCCCGTGGCTCGCCGCGTCGATCTCGACGACGTCGAGGTGTGTGCCTTCGCGGATCGCAATGCACTGCGAGCACTCGCCGCACGGCTCGGCCGTCGGCCCCCGCTCGCAGTTGACCATCTTGGCCAGGATGCGCGCCGTCGAGGTCTTGCCCGTGCCCCGTGGCCCGCAGAACAGGAACGCGTGATGCAACCGACCCTCGCGGATCGCACCCGTGAGCGCCCGTATCACGTGGTCCTGCCCGAGCACCTCGGCGGGCGTCTGTGGCCGGTACCTGCGGTACAGGGCCTGGTGCTGTTCCTCGTGTGCCACTGGCTCCCCGCTCGTTTCGTCACGGTGCTCATCGTTCGTCGCGACTTCGGTCCGCCGCGCTCCCGAAGGAGTGAAAAAGGTGGCCGTGCACCCGCCGTCGACCACGGATGACTCGGACGCTACCTGGAACGACAGCTCCGGCCAGGCGTACCTGCGGCACCCACCGGCTTCCGCTTACGGCTGCTTCCTTCCGGACCTGACCGGGTTCGCGGGCCGATGTCGCGCAGGACCCGACCTTCAACGCTCCGTTCCGAGGGCTGCCCCGGACCTTCCGGGCCTCGGGCGGGGATTCAGCCCCGCTGAAGCGGATCGCGGGTACAGGGCACCGCTAACTCCCCACCTAGCACGGCCTCGGGCAGTATACGTGGGGGGTCCGACGAGCGGGGGGGACATGGACGAACCGGTGATCGCGGCGGCAGTGTGGGGCTTCGTGGCGGCATCGGCGCTGCCGATCGGAGCCCTCGCGGCGAGGTGGCGCATGTTCACCCCGCGAACCATCGGAGCGATCCTGGCCTTCGGCGCCGGCACGCTGATCTCTGCGGTGACGTTCGAGCTCGTGGAGCAGGCGTTCCGACGAGCAGATATCTGGCCCGTCGTGATCGGACTCGGCCTCGGGGCGGCGACCTTCACGGCGGGCGACGCGGCCGTCGTCCGCTTCGGGGGACGACGGCATCGCGGCAAGGGCATGTCCGAACAGCCGCCGGCGCCCCAGACCGCCGGCGATGATGACGACGCCAACGGCGGGGGGTTGCCGATCCTGCTGGGCGCGGTGCTCGATGGCATCCCGGAATCACTCGTGCTCGGTATCACGCTGGCCACGGGCGACGCGGTGAGCATCACGTTCGTGGTCGCGGTGTTCGTTTCGAACGTGCCGGAGTCGTTGGCCGCGACGCGCGGCATGCTCGCGATGGGGTCCTCTGCTCGTGCGGTGCTCATCCTGTGGCTGTCGGTCGCGGTGATGAGCGGCGTGTTCGCGGCCACCGGAGCCATGCTCGACGGACTCGATCAGACGATCGTCGCGGTCGTGCAATCGTTCGCCGCCGGCGCGCTGCTCGCGTTGATCGCCGACTCCTTACTCCCAGACGCCTACCGCGACTCGGGCCTGCGCACCGGGCTGTTCGTCGTGCTCGGGTTCGCATTGGCGTTCGCATTGACCTCGCTCGACTAGTGCCGGCCGGCCCGTCGAAGGCCGACAGCCTCGCGATACCCTGGTGCGTCTATGCCTTCCTCTGCGGTCCTAACGCGCAGGCGATCGATGGTGATCACGGTCTCGGTGCTCGTGACGATCGCGGCGATCGCGCTCGCATGGCCGAGCGTGGGCAGCTCGGATCCGGTCGTTCCGTCTTCCTCCGCCCAAGGCCCCCCCGCGTCGCCCGAGCCGACCGACCCCGCGGCGACCCCGGTCGACCGGCTGGCCCGAAAGGTGTGCAAGACCGTGCCGCGCGATGTGTTGGTCCGCACGGTCAACGGAACCCACCCTGTGCGCAGCGGCGACCTGCAGATGATCACGCCCTACCCCGACTACGTGGCCGGCGGCCTGACCCACGCGACGCCGTTCGACCACACCCAGGAGGTGCCGTTGTTGATGTACGGCCGGGGACTCGTTCGCTCCGGCACGTATGACGAACGGGCCACGCTTACCGACATCGCCCCCACGGCCGCTTCGATGCTCGAGTTCGACGGCTTCACCGCGCCCGACGGCCGCCCGCTCGACGAGGCGTTGCTTCCCCCGGACGAGCGAGAACCACCCAAGCTGCTGGTCACGTTGATCTGGGATTCCGCCGGCGCCGACCTATTGGAACGATGGAGCGCGTCATGGCCGTTCCTGCACGAGCTCGCCCGTGACGGAGCGTGGTTCACGAACGTGGAGCTGAGATCGGCGCCTGCCAACACGCCACCCAGCCACGCCACCATCGGCACCGGCGCCTACCCGCGGCATCACGGCATGGTCGACGAGTACATCTGGATCAACGGAGCGCTCCAGAAGCCCAACGCCGAAGGACCGACCTTCATGAAGCTGCCGACGCTCGCTGACACGTACGACGTGGCCATGGGCAACGAGCCGATCGTCGGCGGGGCCGCGAGCCTGTCGGCGCACCTCATGATGATGGGTCACGGCCTCGCGTGGCCAGGCGGCGACGACGATATCGGCATCGCTCGCGAGCGCGAGTACGCCGAAACCGGCGGCGACGACACCGCCGACGCGTGGGGACTGACCGAAGGCATGCGGCCCTACTTCCGGCTGCCGGAGTGGGTGAACGACGACTCGATCGACGCGTCGCTCGAGGCGGCGAAGACCGCGCTCGACCAGCGTGACGGCAGTCTCGACGGTCTGTGGCAGGGTCACTCCATCGAGCAGTTGGCCGCCGGGTTCAACTCACCCGCGCGATCGCCCTACCAGACGACCCTGTTCGAAGAGCTCGTGAAGCGCGAGGGGTTCGGTCGGGACCGCGTTCCCGACCTGCTCTACCTCAACTACAAGGTCATCGACTCGCTCGGGCACCAGTTCTCCGCCGACGGCGCGGAGATGGCCGACGCGATCGCGATCCAGGACGATGAGCTCCGCCGGTTCGTGCAGTTCCTCAACGACGTGGTCGGGCGCGGGGAGTGGGCGATGATCCTGACCGCCGATCACGGCATGCAGCGGGACCCGGCGGCGACGGGGGCATTCCTGATCGACATCGAGCGTTTGAGCGCTGCCGTCGAAGGCGCGTTCGGCGGCACGGAAGCCCGTCCCGTGATCGTGAAGGCTCGGCCGACCCAGATGTGGCTCGACACGAAACTGCTCGACCGGCAGGGATACACGGTGGAACAGGTCGCCGGATTCATCGCGGGCCTCACGCAGAACGACGTGGCCGGCGTGCCGGGCACGCAGACGGGCGAAGCCGGCGACGCGGTATTCCAGGCGGTCTTCCCGACCTCGACGATCGAGCAGCTCCCGTGCATCTCGGAGTCGACCCGAGCCGCCTGAGCAGGTTCCGCCAGTCTGATCCGAGCAGCCTGAGCGGGAACCGTTGCGCGATCGGGACCGTCGAAGCCGGGTCAGTGACGCAACTGGCCCGTACGGCCCACGAGCTTCCCGGAGGTCACGATGCCCACCACCGCTCGAACCCGTTGGACCTTGTTCTCCGTGATCGCCGTGCTGGTGGTCGTTGCCGCCGGCGCAGCCATCGCGGCATCGAACGATCCCGAGACACCCGTGAGCTCAGGACCGATCACGGGTGAGCAGCCGCCGGTCGACAGCGGGCCCATCGTCGTCGAGCCGCGGCCCGGCATGGCTGGCGTGTACGCCCGGCCGTATGACACGGCCGCCGTGAGCGACGACGGCAGGTCCGTGACGATCGACTTCGTCAGCGGCGTGGAACCTTGCAACGTGCTCGACCACGTCGGCGTTCGGTACGGAACCGACGCGGTCACGATCACGTTGTATGAGGGTCACGATCCCAGGGCAGGCGACGTCGCCTGCATCGAGATCGGCGTGTTCAAGCGAGTGATCGTGCAGCTCGACGAACCCCTCGGCGGCCGCTCGATCGTCGACGGCGCCGCCTGAACCGTCAGGGAAGCCGCGCCGCCTCAGCCTGCAGGTTTGCTCCGTGCGCACCGACCTGCCGCGTCCAGACCTCCCAGTCGGAGACTCGTTCGAACCCCAGCCGCTCGTACATCGATCGTGCCTCGTCGCTCGGGTGCAGCCACACGAGGTCGGCCCCAGGAAAGGCGCGAGCCGCGCACACCGTGAGGGCCGAGCCGAGACCCCGCCCTCGTGCATCAGGCACGACCCCAACCCCCATGACGCCCGTCGTCTCGCGGTCGAGGTAGGCCGCGGAGATGCCGGCCGGTTGCGCCCCTCGCCACGCGACGAACATGCGCGCGTGAACCAGCCCTCGCGCCCCCGCGCCGTAGAACGCCCGACCGACCTCGGCATCGTCACCGAACGCCCGCACGCCGACCTGCACGAGCGCCTCAACGTCCTCGGCGCCACCGACCTCGCGGATCTCGGCACCCTCGGGCACGGACGCGTCGGGCAGGGCCCGCGGGTCGATCGTCATGCCGGGCCGCTCGACGATGCGTGTGAGCCCCATCGACCGCACGGCCTCGTCGATGCGGTGGTGCCGGCCCACCTGCAGGTCGATGCCGAGCTGCAGGCCTCGGAGCGTGAACTCCGCCTCGGCCGCCCGCAGCGCAGCGCCGGCATCGCGCGGAGCCCGCTCGACCACCACGGAGCTCAACGCCGGGTCGGCGAGGTTCGCCAAGGCGAGCACGAGCCCGTCGATCTCGAGCACCTCGGCGCCGGCCACGTTCGCCCGGCGTGCCCGCTCGGCGGCCACGAGCCCGAGCGCGAGTCGTTCGGCGGCGTTCACGATCGGAAGTCTCGCAGCCGGCGTGCCCTCGGGCCGTTAGCCTCGAGGGCATGAAGGTTGGAGCGGTCCTCGTCGACTTCGACGGCACGGCCTGCTTGCACGACGTGGCCGAGCATCTGCTCGGGGAGTTCGCAACCGGTGACTGGAAAGGCCTCGACGAGGCGTGGGAACGTGGTGAGCTCGGGTCGCAACACACGGTCGCGGCACAGAGCGCGATGCTCGACGCTGACCGCGAAACGCTGCTCGCCCACGCCACTGCCCACTGCGCGATGGATCCCACGTTCGCGCCGTTCGTCACCTGGGCGCACCAGGTGGGCATCGAGGTCGCGCTCGCCTCTGACGGCTTCGGCTTCTACATCGAGCCACTGCTCGCCGCGGCGGGCGTGCCGCCGCTCCCGGTGATCACGAACGAGCAGGCATGGGACGAGGGCAACCGCCCGGGGCCGCTCGGCTTCCCGAGCGGTCACCCTGAATGCATCGGGTGCGGTACCTGCAAGATGCAAGCCGTGCTCGACCGGCAGCAGGGTGACAGCGCCGTCGCGTTCGTCGGGGAAGGCTCGAGTGATCGATACGCGGCGCTCTACGCCGACGTGACCTTCGCGAAGCTCGACCTCATCGCGCACTGCGAGCGCGACGGAGTCGCGTTCGTGGCGTGGAATGACTTCGACGACGTCCGACGCTGGCTCGAGGGCGACGCGACGCTGCCCGGCCCCGTCTCCCCCGCTCGGTGCCCCGGCTGGACGCTACCCTGACCACCCGCCCGATCGGCGAGTGGAGAGCCGCCCCGATCGAGGGACGGCTCTCCAAGCTTCCTGGTTCTGCTCAGCAGCATCCGGGCGGACAGCTCTCCTCAGGACAGCACGGGTCGCTGGATCGATCCATAGGTGGGCACCTCCTCTCTCGCATCGATATAGGTCGATATATTGACGCTCACATAGACAGCTGTCAATGTGGTGGATGTGAAGCTGATCGGCGTCATCACGGAGGAGTGCTGTCCGCAAGTGCTCCGTGCTCCCCTGGGAGGCGCGGAGGCCGAGGAGATGGCGGCGGCATTGAAGGTCATCGCCGACCCCGCGCGGCTGCGGCTCGTTTCACTCTTGGCGGCCGCGCAGGATGGAGAGGCTTGCGTGTGCGATCTGACGGCACCTCTCGGTCTTAGTCAGCCCACAGTGAGCCATCACCTCAAGGTGCTCGCCGGTGCCGGGCTCGTAGAGCGTGAGCAACGTGGCAAGTGGGCCTTCTTCCGGCTCGTTCCAGAACGCCTCGCGATCGTGCGCCGGGCACTCACCCCATGAACGTCGTGCGCCGTGATGTCTCAGAAGCCGCTCATGATCCGTCCAGATCCCCGTTCCCCCGATATGGATCGATGAGGAACGACGCGTAGGGAGGGTCTTCGATGTCGACCAACCAAGGATCTACGCCGTTGCTCGGCGAGCTCGAGTTCAACCGCACCGTCGCGGCGCTGTCGCGGGAGTTCGAGGGCATCTTCGCCGACGAGACGATCTCCCGATTCGTTCGGGAGTCGCTGGAACGCTGGCCAGCCCCGAAGGTCAGGGCGCACGTCGAGGTGCTTGCCCACCGATTCACGCGAGAGCGGCTCAGGGCCCTCGGTCAGGCCGAAGGCACGATCGAGAAGTCCCACCCCGAGGTGCTGTTCGTGTGTGTCCACAACGCGGGGCGAAGTCAGATGGCTGCCGGTCTCCTCGCCATGCACGCGAAGGGCCGGGTGCGCGTTCGCTCGGCGGGCAGCACGCCCGCAGACGAGATCAACGACGCCGTAGTCCAGGCCATGGCTGAGGTTAGCGTCGATATCTCTGC
>Ga0180121_10001399_pt1 | contig 10257 bp, 9 predicted proteins | sample AntDrymUQ5402106_2_FD_129676 | JGI IMG/M metagenome (GOLD analysis project Ga0180121, IMG submission 129676) | Polar desert sand microbial communities from Dry Valleys, Antarctica - metaG UQ540 (21.06) (version 2) (version 2) | ecosystem: Environmental > Terrestrial > Soil > Desert | place...
CGGCCAGATCGTCGGCCAGATCGTCGGCCAGATCGTCGGCCAGACAGCCGGGGACCCGGCGCTGCCGAACATCGTGTTGATCGTGACCGACGACCAGCGCTGGGACACCCTCGAGTTCATGCCCATCGTCAGCCGGGAGCTCGCGGGGCACGGCACGGTGTTCGAGGAAGCGTTCGTCGTGAACCCATTGTGCTGCCCGAGCCGCGCGAGCATCCTGACCGGCAACTATTCACACACCACGGGTGTGTATCAGCAGGGGCCCCCTCATGGAGGGTTCGAGGCGTTCGACGACACCTCGACGATCGCGACCTGGCTCACGGATCGCGGCTACGAGACGGCGTTGTTCGGCAAGTACATCGACGCGTACCAGAGCGAGGCTCTCGGCGGGTACGTGCCGCCCGGCTGGCACGAGTTCATGGCGTTCGTGCACTCGCAGTACATCGATTACTCGCTGACGCATAACGGGGAGGTCGCGACCTACGGGGCCGAACCGGCGGACTATGCGACGACGGTGCTGGGAGACGCTGCGGAGGTCTTCATCAGAGGCGCACAGCCGCCGTTCTTCATCGAGTTCGCCCCGCCCGCACCGCATGCGCCTGCGATCGTCGAGCCGCAGTTCAAGGAGCGGTTCGCCGGTCTGGCTTTGTGGCGCCCACCCAGCTTCAACGAGGCCGCGATCGAGGACAAGCCCGCCTACGTGCGGCGGTTCCCACCGCTCACGGCGGAGCAGGTGGCCGTGATCGATCAGCGACGCATGGCGCAGATGCGATCGCTGCTCTCGGTCGACAGGGAGGTCGGCGACCTGCTCGGGGCGCTCGCCGAGACCGGGCAGCTCGACGACACGGTCGTGATCTACACCTCCGACAACGGGCTCTTGTGGGGCGAGCATCGGTGGGACCGCAAGGAGGTCCCGTACGAGGAAGCCATTCGCGTGCCGCTTATCGTGCGAGCCGACCTCTTGGCTGTGGCTCCCCAGGTCGATCGCCATCTTGCCCTCAACATCGATCTGGCTCCGACGATCGCCGAGCTCGCCGGGGTCGAGGTCGAGACCGACGGACAGAGCCTGCTGCCGCTCTTGCGAGGCGACGACGCCGTCACATGGCGAACCGAGTTCCTGATCGAGCATCTCGAACGGACGAACCCCGTTCCGACCTACTGTGCGATCAGGACCGAGCGCCACATGCTCGTGGAGTACATCACCGGAGAGCGCGAGCTCTACGACCTGGAGACTGACCCCTATCAGGAGTCGAACATCGCGGGCAAATCGGGTGCGAGTCGCCTGCAGCAGGATCTTTCACGCGAGCTGGCGATCCTCTGCGATCCTCCTCCTCCTGGCCCGGAAACGGCCCGGTCGACATGGATCGGCGTCGGGGTGCTCGTCTCGGTGACAGGGCTCGCGCTCGTGACCGCGAAGAGGCGCCGCCCGGCTCCGGGCGCAACGTGAGCACTGCGCTCACCCGTCGAAGATCCAGATGAAGATGGCGATGAGGCCGATCATCACGAACACGACCAACATGCTGAAGCGCACGAACGTGTCCCCCGCGGCCCACACGTAGATCAAGGACATCATCGTCGCGCCACCGGCGACGACCACAACCCCTCGCATGGGGATCGTTGCTCCCAGTCGAGGGAAACGTCGCTCGAGCCGACCCCGGACCCCGGGCGAGGAATCTTCGATCTTGACCGGACGCCAGGTCTGTCGGAGCACGATGCCGGCGGCGGGCGCCCAGCCCAGGAAGAACCAGAGGCCGAACGGTGAGGCCAAGCCTCCGGTCTGGGCGAGTCCGATGAGCAGGAAGACGACCGCCCCCATCGTCACGCCGATCCGGCCGGCCGGTCCGAACGTAGTCGGGCTGGCTCGCCATCGCGAGGTCCGAACGTCGAGTCGAAGGTCGCCGACGAAGTCGTCCTCGTGCAGGGGAGGGCGCACGGCGAACTCGGTCATGCGCTCGCTGCACGCCGGGCACCGGCGCACGTCGGTCGGCAACGGGTCACCGCACGAGCGACAGTTCCTCGGGGCGGGCATGGGCCTGTATCGGCACCGATCACCCCCGAGACAACTCCGGACACCGCGGTGACGCAGATCACAGACGGGAGAATCGTCTCCTGTGCTACCTTTACTCACATGACACGAGTAAAGGAAACCCACGCTGCCGAGCCTCGCCGGGGCGGCCGTCGACGGGGGTTCTCGCGGGTCTCGTCGAAGAACCAGGTCACGATCCCCGTCGATGTGCTGCGCCAGGTCGGGATCGAGACCGGAGATGAGCTTCGGTTCGAGGCCGACGGTCCTGGGCGGATCACGTTGGAGCGCGTGCACGATCCGCTGACCGCGTTGGCGGGGGCAGCCACCGGCGCGTTCCCGCCCGGCTTCCTCGAGGAGATGAGGAAGGAATGGGACGAAGACCTGCCGTCGTGGACGCCAGCGTCCTGATCGCGATCCTGAACCGAGGCGATCGGCACCACGCCGCGGCGATGCAAGCCGTCGATGAAGCTCGGGGGCAGGCCGAGCTCGCGCTGCCGATGATCGCGTATGCCGAGATCTGGGTCGGGGTCGCCCGGCTGAAGCCGGCACGTCGTCACGCCATCGCAGCCCATGTTCGGGAGCTGATGCGGATCGAGCCGATGACCGCCTCGATCGCCGAGCGGGCCGCTGCGCTGCGAGCGAGAACCGGAGCAACCCTCGCCGATGCGTTGGTCATCGCCACTGCGCAGGAGATCGATGCCTCCTCGATCTTGACGGCCGATGTTCGCTGGAAGGGCCTCGATCCTCGAGTCCAGGTGCTCGGGCAGCTCGAGTCGTGACGGTTCGGTCGCGGGCCGGTTCGCCGAGCGAGCCGCCGGTACGATGGTCCTCACGCCAGCGGCCGCTTCCAGCGGCCGGGATGAGAGGAGACCAGCACCGATGACCGACCTCATGGAGGCCGTCACCAGCCTCGCCAAGCGCCGGGGCATCGCGTTCCAGTCGGCGGAGATCTACGGCGGGCTGCGCTCGTCGTGGGACTACGGCCCGCTCGGGGTCGAGCTCCGGCGGAACATCCGCAACGAGTGGTGGCGGACCAACGTGCAACTGCGCGACGACGTCGTCGGCGTCGAGGCGGCCGTGATCACCAGTCCCCGTGTGTGGCAGGCGAGCGGTCACCTCGAGACGTTCCACGATCCGCTCGTGGAGTGCACGAGCTGCCACCAGCGCTTCCGAGAGGACCACCTCGAGGCCGACGCGAACGGCATCGTCACGTGCCCCAATTGCGGTGGCGCCGAGTTCACCGAGCCCAAGCAGTTCAACATGATGCTGAAGACGTCCCTCGGACCGATCGAGAACGACGACTCGATCGCGTACCTGCGCCCGGAGACCGCGCAAGGCATGTTCGTGAACTTCCCGGCGATCCAGGCCGTTTCGCGCAAGAAGCTGCCGTTCGGCATCGCGCAGATCGGCAAGTCGTTCCGCAACGAGATCACGCCGGGGAACTTCATCTTCCGCACCCGGGAGTTCGAGCAGATGGAGATGGAGTTCTTCGTCGAGCCCGGTACCGACGACGAATGGCTCGAATACTGGGTCGAGGGGCGCATGCAGTGGTACCTCGATCTCGGCGTCTCGAAGGAGAAGCTGCGCCTGCGTCCGCACGACCCCGATGAGCTCGCGCACTACGCCAAGGCGGCGACCGACGTGGAGTACGAGTTCCCGTTCGGATGGCAGGAGCTCGAGGGCATCGCGAACCGCACCGACTTCGACCTCGCCGCGCATCAGACCGCGAGCGGCGAGGACCTCACCTACTTCGACCAGGCGAACGAGAAGCGCTTCCTGCCGTACGTGATCGAGCCGGCCGTTGGGGTCGACCGCGCCATGCTGGTGTTCCTGCTCGATGCCTACAGGGTGGAAGAGGCGCCGACCGCCAAGGGCGACACCGACAAGCGCACGGTGCTCGGCCTGCATCGCTCGCTCGCGCCGATCAAGGTCGCGGTGCTGCCGCTCTCGCGCAACGAGAAGCTCCTGCCCGAGGCCCGCCGCGTGCACGATCTGGTGAAGCCCGAGTGGATCACGAACTACGACGACGCCGGCGCCATCGGGCGGCGGTACCGTCGCCAGGACGAGGTCGGCACGCCGTTCTGCGTAACGGTCGACTTCGACTCGCTCGAGGATCGCCAGGTGACGGTGCGCGAGCGCGACACGATGCAGCAGGACCGCATCGCGATCGACAACCTCGTCACGTACTTGCAGGAGCGTCTGTGAGCGAAGCGCCGGGGCCGCCGCGCGGCCCGTCGTTGGCGTTGTTCGCGGTGGCGTTCGTGGTGATGCTCGCCGCCGGGGTGCTGCTGGGTTTGGCAGCCCGGGAGTTCCTGCGCGAGACGGGGCTCGTGTGGGCCTCCATCGCGCTGTCGGGCAGCGCCGTCGTGCTCGCCGGGCTCGCCGTCGCGTTGCCGAGGCGTTCGTGAGCCTGCGGGGCCGGGCGCGCCCCCTCGCGCTGCTCGCGGCGTTCGTTGTCGTGGCGAGCGCGTGCACCGGCGATGGCATCAGCATCGAGGTCGGCTCGGTGACGCCATCGACCGGCACGGGCCCGACACCCGGCGCAGGGGGCCTGAACCAGGGGATCACGCTCGACGTGGTCCCCGTCGACACCGGCGAGGCCCACGCGCTCGGCGCGCTGCGGGAGCTGTGCGTCGCGCCGACGCCGGTCTCCACCGATGACGATGGTGCGCCGGGCACCACGCCGCCCGATGTGCAGGAGGTGGAGTCGCAGGTCGAGCAGGTGCGCGAGCTCGACTTCCTGCAGCCGGTCGCCGTGCAGCCGGTGAGCGCCGAGGAGATCGCCGGCAAGCTCGAAGGCGCCTTCGACGACACCTACCCGAAGGAGCTGTACGACCGGCGCACGGTGGCATGGCAGACGATCGGTGTCATGCCGCGCGACATCACGATCCGTGATGCCTTGCTCGCGTTCCAGACGGGGCAGGTGGTGGGCTTCTACAACCCGGTCGATGGTGAGCTCGTGTACCGCGCCGACGGCGATCTCGGGCTCGTGGAGCGAGTGACGCTCGCGCACGAGCTGACACACGCGATCGACGATCAACATTTCGATCTGGCGCGCATCGACGCCATCGCGGCTCGGTGCCGGGAGGAAGCCTTCCAGGCGGCGCTCGGAGCGGTCGAGGGCAGCGCGCAGTTCTTCGCCGTGAAGGTGCTGTTCGAGTTCCCTCCCGCCGACGCCGACTTCGGAGAGCTCGGTGACGGCGGCGGCCTGCCCGACGGGGTGCCGCCGTTCATCTCGGAGCTGCTGCTGTGGCCGTACACCGCCGGGCAAGCGTTCGTGACGGCGCTCGACTCCCGCGGCGGCATCGCCGAGATCGACGAAGCGCTGCGCACGTTCCCGGTCTCGAGTGAGCAGATCCTGCACCCGGAGCGGTTCCCGACGGACCGGCCGGCACCGGTCGACCTGGGCGATCTGTCCGAGGAGCTCGGTCGGGCATGGGGAGACCTCGACGTGATGCAGGTCGGGGAAGCGTGGCTCGCGGCGATGCTCGAGCTCCGTCTCGAGCCCTCGGTGGCCGAGGCCGCCGCCGCCGGCTGGGACGGAGGCATCTACCGAGGGTTCACCGACGGTGACCACGCCGTGGTGGTCTTCGACACAGTCTGGGATTCGGAGGCGGATGCGGACGCTCTCGCGCAAGCCGTGCGGGAGTGGCTTCAGGCCGGTGACCAAACGGTCGTGGTCGGGCAGCCGTCATCGCAGCACGTGACGTTCGCCGTCTCGACGACCGACGACGCGCGCATCGCCGATGTGCTGCACGAGGCAGTGGCGTAGCAACGACCACTCCAGGCGCCCTGCGTCTGCGGTAGCGTGACACCCGATGGCGATCGCGATGCATGCTGACCGCGCCCGCGAGCTGGGCATCGACCCTTCCCAGGTGGAAGACGGGCTCGCGCGCAACCTCACGTTCCCTGCTCGGTGGTATTGGGACCGGCGCATCTTCGACCTGGAGCTCGACGAGATCTTCCCGCGGTCGTGGATCTTCGTCGCGCCCTTGCACAAGCTCGAGCGCGCCGGCGACGTCGTGGCCACGCGCGCTGGTCACATCCCGATCGTGCTCACGCGCGACCTCGAAGGCGAGCTGCACGCCTTCGTGAATGTGTGCCGTCACCGTGCGTACCCGGTCGCGGAGGCCGACGGAAACAAGAAGCTCTTGCAATGTGGCTACCACGCCTGGACCTACGAGCTCGACGGGCGTCTGCGCAAGGCGCCCGGCTGCGAGCTCGAAACGACCTTCGACATGGGGGAGTTCTCGCTCGAGCCGATCGCCGTCGAAACGTGGAATGGCTTCGTGTTCGTGAACCCGGACCGCAGCGCTGCGCCGCTTCGTGAGACGTTCCCGGCGCTCGAGACGCTCGCCGAGCGGGGTCTCGATTTCTCGGCCTTCACCTACCACGAGACCTCGACCTTCGACGTGAACGCGAATTGGAAGATCGGCGTGGAGAACGCCTGCGAGTGCTACCACTGTCCGACTATCCACTCCGGCAGCTTCGGCAACGCGTTCGAGGTCGGCGTCGAGGAGTACGAGTACATCAACAGGGGAGCGATGCTCTGCCAGTTCACGGACTACAACGTGGCGTCCTCGCGCTTCCACCACGAGCCTCGCGAGGGCGACCGCGGCTTCCGGTTCGGATATCTGTGGCCGCTCACGTTCCTCGCCCAGGACGACGACGTCGCCTTCACGCACGTGATCGTGCCGACCGCGCCCGATCGGTTCACGAACATCTACGAGATGTACGCGGCGCCGGGACTCTCGCAGACCGAGATCGACGAGTGGATGCGCATGTACGCCATGACCTTGCAGGAAGACGCCCGCGCCATGGAAGCGCAACAGCCGGGCCTGCGATCGAACATGATCCCGCACGGCCGGCTCATGCCGTCGCGTGAGAGCGCGATCTCGGCGTTCCATCGCCAGGTGTGGACCGCCATGGCCGGCGTACTGGGGCTCGACCTCTCGCAGTCATAGGGGCCGGCCCTGCTGGTCAGTGACCAGGCGAGGGAACCGGTTCGATCCTGAGCTCGGTGTGTCTCGCGATCGCATCGAAGTCTCGGTCGCTGTGCAACACGGTTGCGCCCGCTCGTATGGCGACGGCGGCGATCAGGCAGTCGTTGAGCGTTCGGATCGTCTCGCCACCAGCGCGGCAGCGTCGGTAGAGGGCAGCCGCGTGCTCGAAGTCGCTCAGCCCTCGCACCGGTACGACGGGAAACTCCACCAGGGTGGACCGCAGCTGGGTGAGCGCGGCCTGATTCGCAGCACCGGCGAGGAGCTCCATGACGACCATCTCGGTCGTCACGATGTCGGCGTCGAGCTTGATGAGGTCCGACAGGCGTCGGTGGACTTCGTGGCCCGACCGACGCAGGTACTCCACCCACGCGGACGTGTCGGGAAGGATCAGGTGGCGATCACCTCGGGGCCTTTGCCTCGCATCTCGTCCAGGTCGCCTTCCCAGCCGGTGCCCTCGAGCTCCAACGCTTTCTCGCGGCGTTCAGCGGTTCGGGCCGCGTAACGCAGGGCGAAGTCGACGGCCTCGCGCTTCGAGCGGAGTCCGTAGATCTCCATCACACGGCGGATCAGTGCCTCGTCGATCACGATGTTCGTTCGCACCATGCGAGCCATCCTGCCAACCTACCACGCTAACACATCGATGTGTATCGCCGACGGCATGTAAGCGCACGGTGGGGAGTCGGGATAGAACCGTGTGGTGGCCGACCGTGAGGGATTCGAACGGTTCTTCCGGGTTTTCCGTTCTCATGGCTCGCTGGCCGAGAAGGAGATCCTCCCGATCGTGGTGCACATCCTCGAGACCCTCGACTTCCCCACGGAAGCCTCGCCTCCGCCTGAACCGGCAGACCTTCCGCCGCCGGCCCGCAGCGACTACAGGTCCGAGTTCGTGAGCGACGAGCGTGGCTACCGCTCCTGGCCTCGGTCCGGTACTGCAGAGCGAGGTGCCGTCTACTCCTTCGAGGTGCCTCACTGCGGGCTGGACTGGATCGTCGACTTCGACGGGAGTTTCTGGGAAGGACGTTCCAGCATCTTCGCTGATGGGTGGGTACTAGCGGAGAAGATCCCTGACGGCGGTGTCGGCACGATCGAGCTCCTCGTCCGAGATCACGCACGCTACGAGTCATTGGACGGCCGATGGACCCTGCTATCTCGCATCGACGGTCCGATCGTCCGGCATCCCTGCGACTGAGCTAGCGCTGATCGGTCGTCGGCCGGCCGTAGACTGGCGGTTCCGAACCGCTCGAGCTGTGCCGGAGGCATGCCGTGACCAAGTACGTCTACGACTTCCCTGAGGGCAACAAGGGCATGAAGGATCTGCTCGGCGGCAAGGGAGCCAACCTTGCCGAGATGACCAACATGGGCCTGCCCGTGCCCCACGGGTTCACGATCACGACCGAGGCGTGCCTGAGCTACCTCGCCGAGGGCGGCTTCCCCGATGGGCTGATGGATGAGGTGGAGCAGCACGTGCAGACCCTCGAGTCGTCGATGGGAAAGCGGCTCGGCGACCCCGATGACCCGCTGCTCGTGAGCGTGCGGTCCGGCGCGAAGTTCTCGATGCCAGGCATGATGGACACGGTCCTGAACCTCGGGCTCGACGAGGGCTCGATGAAGGCCCTCGCGGAGCGCTCCGGCGGCGACATGCGGTTCGCGCGTGACGCGTATCGCCGCTTCATCCAGATGTTCGGCAAGATCGTGATGGACGTGCCGGGCGAGGCGTTCGAGCACGCGCTCGACGCCGCGAAGGAGCGCAAGGGCGAGGGCACGACCGACACCGACCTCGACGCCGACGACCTCGAGCAGCTCACGGGCGAGTTCCTCGGCATCTATCACGAGCGCACCGGGCAGGACTTCCCGATCGACCCCCGGGAGCAGATGCAGCTAGCGATCGAGGCGGTCTTCAAGAGCTGGAATGGCCGCCGCGCGATCGACTACCGGCGCCAGAACAAGATCAGCGACGACCTCGGCACAGCCGTCAACGTGCAGTCGATGGTCTTCGGCAACCGTGGCGACGATTCCGGCACCGGCGTGGCGTTCACGCGGGACCCGTCGACCGGCGAGAAGGTTCCCTACGGCGACTACCTCGTCAACGCGCAGGGCGAGGACGTCGTGGCCGGAATCCGAAACACTCTGCCGCTCACCGACCTCGAGCAGGTGGACCCGACGTCGTACAGAGGGCTACGCGAGGTCATGACGACGCTCGAGAACCACTACCGCGACATGTGCGACATCGAGTTCACGATCGAGCAGGGCCGGCTCTGGATCCTGCAGACCCGCATCGGCAAGCGCACCGCGTTCGGGGAGTGGGTCATGGCCCACGACATGCTCGAAGAAGGTCTCATCGACGAAGACGAGGCGTTGCTCAGGGTCGACGCGGACCGTCTCGAGGAGCTGTTCAAGCGGCGCATCGACGTCAAGGCAGCCGAGGCCGAGACGCCCATCGCGAAGGGGCTCAACGCGTCACCGGGCGCGGCGATCGGCGCCGTCGTGTTCACCGCCGACGAGGCGCAGGCGCGCGGTCAGGCGGGGGAGAAGGTCATCCTCGTTCGGCGCGAAACCACGCCCGACGACTACCACGGCATGATCGCCGCCCAGGGCATCTTGACAAGCGCGGGTGGCACGAACTCCCACGCCGCGGTAGTCGCGCGGGGCGAAGGCATCCCGGCGGTCTGTGGCGCCGACGCGATCAAGCTGCGGGTGGCCGACGGCGAGCTCTCGGCCAACGGCACCAAGGTGCGCCAGGGCGACACGATCACGATCGACGGCTTCACCGGGAACGTCTTCGTCGGGGAGCTTCCGCTCGAGGAGTCGCTGCTCGAGAAGGCCCGCCAAGGCGACTCCGATGCGCGTGAGGAGCCCCTCTGGCGTGCGTTCGAGCGCATCATGCAGGTCGCCGACGACCGACGCGCGCTGCGCGTGCGCGCGAACGCCGACACGCCCGAGCAGTCCACGAACGCCCGCGAGCGCGGCGCCGAAGGAATCGGCCTCTGCCGTACCGAGCACATGTTCCTGGGTGAGGAACGCGTCATGGCTGTGCGCCAGATGATCTTCGCCGACACGGCTGAAGAGGAACAGGCCGCGTACGACATGCTGCTGCCGCTGCAGCGAGGCGACTTCGTCGGCATCTTCACGGCCATGAGCGGGCTGCCGGTCACGGTGCGGCTGCTCGATCCGCCGCTGCACGAGTTCCTGCCCGACCAGGTGGAGCTCGCGGTCGAGGTCGCGCTCGGCAAC
>Ga0180121_10001401_pt1 | contig 10251 bp, 9 predicted proteins | sample AntDrymUQ5402106_2_FD_129676 | JGI IMG/M metagenome (GOLD analysis project Ga0180121, IMG submission 129676) | Polar desert sand microbial communities from Dry Valleys, Antarctica - metaG UQ540 (21.06) (version 2) (version 2) | ecosystem: Environmental > Terrestrial > Soil > Desert | place...
CGCGCGAGAGAAAACCAGGGGGCCACCCCTCGCCTCCTCCCGCTACCAGCCTATTCCGAGAATGCGTACGCATGCGAAACGTGATCGTGCCGAAACCGTGCCAATGCCAGGCGCGCTCCTTCGATCACAGGGCCAGCATGGCATCACCGAAGGAGTAGAAGCGGTACCCGTCGCCGATCGCGGCGCGATAGATCTCGCGTGTCTCATCGATCCCGACGAACGCCATAACCAGGGCGAGCAAGCTCGAGCGCGGAAGGTGGAAGTTCGTCAGGAGCTCGTCAACGCGAAGGAACTCGAAGCCCGGCGTGATGAAGAGATCGGTTCGCCCGACGAGGTCACTGGTGCGGGCCACGGTCTCCAAGGTTCGCACCGTCGTCGTGCCCACCGCCAGCACGCGGTTAGCATCTGCAATCCGCTCCCATGCGCGCGGCCCGACCCGATAGCGCTCGCCGTGCAGCTCGTGATCCTCCAGGCGCTCGGCGGAAACGGGCCGGAACGTGTCGAGGCCGACATGCAGCGTGACCGTGACGTGGTCAAGCCGAGCGAGCAACTCGGGTGTGAAGTGGAGTCCCGCAGTGGGTGCCGCCGCCGAGCCCGGCTCGTGCGCGAAGACCGTCTGATAGCGCTCGGGATCAGCCAGTGGCTCGCGGATGTACGGCGGAAGGGCGACCTCGCCATCGACGGCGCCATCGAGGCGGAGCAGCCAGCGGCCTCCGCCGAGTAACTCCACGAGCTGAATAGGCCCGAGCCGTTCCCCACTTCGCAAGCGCCGCGTCGGTCGAGCCAGACCTTCCCACAGTCCGTCCTCGCGCTCCTCGACGAGGAGCACCTCGACGAGCCCGCCAGTCGCGCGACGAAGCTCGTAGCGCGCTGGCAGCACGCGCGTGTCGTTGAGCACGACCAGCTGGCGTTCCAGAAGATCCGGAAGCTCTCCGAAGCGCCGATGCTCGATCTCCCCGGACACGCGTCGGTACACAAGCAGCCGCGAGTCGTCACGTCGTGCCCTGGGACGCTGCGCGATCAGCTCCTCCGGAAGCTCGTAGTCGAGGAGCGCGGTGTCCATCCGGCGCGGAGAGTAGCCTCGGCGCCCATGGATGCACTCGCCTTGGAACGTGCCCAGCAACGAATCGCCGATGCGGCGGCTCGCAGGCCGGAGCCGGCGTTGCTGGTGGCCACAATCGAACGCTCACGTCGACAGATCGAGGGGCTCGCCGAAGCGGCGGCGGGGCTCGAAGCGTCGATCCCCGCGCAGGTCAGCGTCGCAGTCCGCGACGGACTCCGCACCGAGGTGCTCCCGGTTGCCCGTCACATCGCCGAGATGCGGGGATTGCTCAACCAGGCCATCCGCCGTCTCGAGCGGATCGAGGGAGAGCTTCTCGCCGAGCGGCATGCGCGCGTAGACGACCTGGCGCTTCTCGTCGACCTCGTGAGCTCCGGCTGGCGTGGGATCGATACGCGGCTGGCGCGGCTCGAGCGCGGCCGCAGCGATCGTTCGATCGACGTCGAAGAGCTCGTCGGACACGCCGCAGCCGCGTAGCGGTCTAGACGTCGACCGCGGCTGGGAGAACGAGCCGAAAGCGGCTTCCACTGCCGGGTGTCGAGGACAGCTCGATCCTGCCTCCGAGCGCTATCGCGAGCTCCCGCGCGATCGGGAGCCCGAGCCCCGTCCCGTTCACGTCGTTCGAGATGAAGGGCTCGAAGATGCGGCTGCGTTGTCCTGCTGTGATCCCAGGACCTGAGTCTGCGACGTCCACGCGCACGGTTCCGTCGTCGGCCGCGAGCTCGAGCTCGATGCGACCTCCGTCGGGCGTCCACCGGAAGGCATTGCTGAGGAGATTCGAGATGACCTGCAGCACGCGATCACCGTCCGAAAAGATGACCGGAGGCTCGGGGAGGCCCTCGAGTCGATAGTCGATCTCGCGCCGGCGAGCCTCCTCGGCAAAGGCGTGGTACGCATGGTCGAGCACGCGCCCGAGGTCGACCTCTTCCTGACGAACCGTGAAGCGGTGTGCCTGCAACTTCGCGAGATCGAGAACGTCTCCCACCAACCGCTCGAGGCGGTCCGCCTCGGAGGCGATCACGTCGAGTGAGCTTCGCACCTGCTCCGGCTCGTAGACGATCCCCTCGCGTAGTGCCTCCACGTGGCCGCGGATCGCGGTCAAGGGCGTGCGCAGCTCGTGTGACACCGACATGAGGAAGGAGCGCTTGAGCTGCTCGCCTTCGGCAAGCTTGGCGACCATCCGCCGAAAACGGTCGCTGAGAAGCGAGATCTCGTCGCTTCCTCGCGAGTCTGGGATCTCGACGTCGTAATGACCGGCAGCCACATCCTGGGTCGCGCGGGTGAGCGTGAGGACAGGCTCGGTGAGACGCCGCGACAGCCACCAGAACAGCATCCCGGCCAGGCCGATACCGACGGCCAGCGCGAGCGCCAGCCGCCCCAGCAGCGTCAGCCATTGCGCGCGGAGCTCAGTCACGGGCTTGGCGACGACGAGCCAGCCGAACGCCTCCGTTCCGCGGGCGAGCCGAACCGGTTGCGCGGCCGCGATCAGCCGCGTGTCGTCTCCGGGCGGCGTGAACTCGAACGTCACCAACCCGTCGCGTGGGAGATCCACGTCCCCGAGCGCGCTGCGTGGCAGCCGCGTCAACCCGAAACGCTGCCCCGGAAAGAGCGACAGGCCGACGTAGAAGAGCTGGTCCCCGGTCGCCAGCTCGAGGTTTCGAGCCGCAAATGCCGGCGCTTGCGTCCCCTCGTCGCTCGAGCGCAACGCGGCCTGCGCGTACAGATCGGCGAGGCCGGCAGCCTCCCGTGAGAGCTCGCGGACCGACTCGGTTCGGGTCACGTCCTGGAAGAGGCGAACGGCGAGCGCGATCGAGACCAGGCCGAACACCAGCACGACCGTGAGGAAGAGAGCGGTGAGCCGAAAGCGAAGCGTCCCGAGCATGGGCGCTTTCTAGGGTAGATCCCTAGAGGCTCGGGGCGGGCGTGCGATCGCTCGCGACTTTGTAGCCGACGCCCCACACCGTGACGATCGGCGACGCGTCCCCGAGCTTGCGCCTGATCTGGCGGACGTGCACGTCGACGGTCCGCGTGTCGCCCGCGAACGTGTACCCCCAGACGCGTTCGAGCAGCTGGTCGCGCGTGAGCACGATCCCGCGATGGTCGAGCAGCTCCCAGAGGAGCTCGAACTCCTTGGGCGCGAGACGGATCTCCTCATCCCCGACGTACACCTCTCGCTTTCCGGAGTTGATTGCGAGGTCTCCATGCCGAAGCTCCTCGCTTTCGCCGCGACGCCGCTCAGGGGCGGCGCGCCGAAGCACGCTCTTGACCCTCGCTACGAGCTCGCGCGGGTTGAACGGCTTGGTCATGTAGTCGTCGGCGCCGACCTCGAGGCCGATGATCTTGTCCACGTCCTCGTCACGTGCGGTGAGCATCAGGATCGGCACGTCCGACGCCTTGCGGATCCGGCGGCAGAGCTCGACCCCGTCCCCGTCGGGCAGGTTGAGGTCGAGAACGATCAGCGCAGGCGGCTCGCTCGCGAGCTCGACGAGCGCGTTCTGCGCGGTCGACGCCGTGCGCACGCCGTATCCGGCATTCCGAAGGTACGCGGCGACGAACGTCGCGATCGACGTCTCGTCCTCCACGACCAGGATCGTGTGCTGCTGCTGGCTCATTTCTGCGCTCGACCCCCGTCCCCGGACGGCGCGCCCAGAGTGAATCGCTCTGGCTCGTCGGGAAGCGCGGTGCAGAGCGCGCGCTCGACGTCGCAATCGACGCCGTCCTCGAGGGAGTACACACCCACATCCTCGCCGGGCAGGCTCGGATCGGCATCGAGCGAGACGACGCCTCTGCCAACGGCAGATATCGAGATGCCGGCTCCTCGGACGACGATGCGGTAGCCGCCGCCGACCATCCGGAACCGAAGTCCCTGGCCACGGTAGAGGACGGTTTTCGGGCCGAGCCGCTCCTGTGTGACCTTGCGCCCGACCACGAGCGCCGCATAGCGATCCCACGGCGTGTGGTCGGTCACCCGAAGCGTGCCGGTCGCCAGACGTCCGAGAACGGATCCCTTCAAGTCGAGCATGACCATGCCCCTGCCGTCCTCGACCGAGAGCACGCCGACGTCCCGCGGCGCGGCGCCGGCGGTGCCGCCGAGGACCGCGGCAGCGGCGATCGAGCAGGCAAAGAGGATGGGCTTGCGCATGACGCCAAGCCCAGTATCAGGATTGAGCGTGTGTCCAGCATCAAAACCGTGTAAGGAGACTGTAAGTCTCGCCGCCTTCCGCACCACATCGTAGATTCCCGATGCGTCGTGACAGAGATCTCCGACTTCGGGGCGATCGTCCTCCTCGTATCCGCCGGGGTGTTCCTCGCCGTGCTCGGAATGCGGCTCGCGGACCGGATCTCGATTCCGAATGCTGCGCTCTTCCTGATCGCGACGGGCGTGCTCGCAGCGTCCCTCGACTCGTTCCGCGACGCCCTGTCGATCGAGGTCGTCGAGCGTATCGGCGTGGTCGCGCTCGTGGTCATCCTCTTCGACGGCGGGCTCCACATCGGACTCGCGCGCTTTCGGAGATCGGCCAAGCCCATCTTGGCGCTCGGAATTCTGGGCACGTTTGCCACCTGGGGGCTCGTCGCCGTCGCAGCCCACTACATCCTCGGCATCTCGTGGATCACGGCCGGACTGATCGGTGCTGCGATCGCGCCGACCGATCCGGCGGTCACCTTCTCCGTCTTCGGCGGCCGGGAGATCCGTGGGCGCGCCGGGACGATCCTCGAGGGCGAGGCGGGCACGAACGATCCGGTCGGGATCGCGCTCATGATCGGGATGATCGAGCTCGCCACACAGGACGGCGAAAGCCTGGCGATCGTGTTCGAGGAGTTCGCGATCGAGATCGCCGTCGGCCTCGCAGTCGGAGTCGCAGGCGCGATGCTGCTCTTGCCCGTCCTACGGCGCGTTCGGCTGACGAGCCCGGCCCTCTACCCGATTCGCGTCCTGGGCGGAGCGGGGATCATCTACGGCCTCGCCTCGGTCGCGCACGGATCGGGCTTCCTGGCGGTCTTCGTCGCTGGTGTTCTCCTGGGCGACGTCGCGCTCGCGCGCAAGGGAGAGATCGAGTCCTTCCACGCGTCACTCGCCGCGCTGGCCGAGATCGCAGCGTTCGCCGCGCTCGGGCTCTCGATCGGCTACAGCGACCTCGACGATGCCGGAGTCTGGGTTGAAGGCATCGTTCTGGCGGTCATCCTCGCCTTCGTTCTTCGGCCTCTCGCCGTCGGTCCGCTGCTCGTGCCGGTTCGCCTGCGTCGCGGCGAGAAGATCTTCATCGTCTGGGGAGGGCTGAAGGGCGCTGTGCCGATCCTTCTCGGCTCGCTGGCGGTGCTCGCGGGCGTGCCGGAATCGGGACGGATCTACGGAATCATCTTCGTCGTAGTTCTATTCTCCGTGCTCGTCCAGGGAGGTTCGATCGGTTACGCGGCCCGGCGCCTGCAGGTGCCATTTCGAACCGTGGACCACGATCTCGCCGAGGTGCTCGCGTTCACCGTCGGAAAGGAGGCATACGCGAGCGGTCGACGGATCGAGGAGCTACCGCTCGCCGAGCGGGCCTGGGTCGGCGTCCTCGTACGGGACGGGCAACCGCAAGGGTTCGGCCCGCAGACGGTGCTGGAGCCGGGCGATCGCGTCCACGTCTACGGGCAGCCAGGCACCACGGCGGCGCTCCGGCGGATCTTCGCCGGCAGCGATCAGTCGTACGAATAGAAGCCGCGGCCGCTCTTTCGGCCGAGAAGCCCGGCGTTCCTCATCGCCACGATCCGCGGCGGTGGCGCCATGCGTGGTTCGCGCAGCTTCTCGTACAGCGCCTCGGATGCATGGACATGCACGTCGATGCCGACGAGATCAACGAGGGTGCAGGGCCCCATCGGCCAACCTGCCCCTGCCGTCATCGCCGTGTCGAGGTCCTCCGGCGAGACCCGCGCCTCGTCCAGGACGCGGAGACAGTCGTTGAGGAGCGGGATGAGAACGCGATTGACGACGAATCCAGGTGTGTCATGGCATCGAATCGGCTGCTTGCCGAGTCGCTCCCCGACGGCGTACGCCGCGTCGACGGCGGCATCCGAGGACAGCTCCGCTTTCACGATCTCCACGAGCGGCATCAGAGGCGCCGGGTTGAAGAAGTGCATGCCGACGACACGCTCGGGCGTGGAGATTGCGGATGCGATCTCGGTGACGGAGAGCGCTGACGTGTTGGTCGCCAGAATCGCGTCCGGCCGGACGATCTCTTCGAGCTCCACGAAGAGCGCGTGCTTGGCGCCGAGATCCTCGACGATCGCCTCGATCACGAGGTCGCAGTCGGAGAAAACAGCAAGCTCTGTCGTCAGCGCAAGCCGTTCCAACGCCGCGGAGCGCTCTTCGGTCTTCATTCGCTCCTTGTCCACCTTCCGCTGGAGGAAATGCGCGATCCGGTCTCGAGCCTTCTCCCCGAGCTCCTCGGTCACCTCGCGACCCACGGTCCGATACCCCGCTTCGATCGCGAGCTGTGCGATCCCGGCGCCCATGGCGCCGAGGCCGACCACGCCGATGGTGCGAATCTCAGGAGCGCTCACGACGCGCCAGCCTAACGGGCGCGGGTCAGCTGCGGCCCGGGTCAGCTCGAGAAGCGTCGGCGCCGCGACTTCTCGTCAAGACGAGAATCGACGCCAGCGACGTATGCGAGTGGCCCTACGAGCACGAGGAATGCGATGAGGACATATCCGAACACACGCACATCGTGCGCCCTCTCCTTGATTAGCACCAGTCGGGATGTCAACAGTCTCGATCAGATCAGCTGATCGAATGGCTCGTCCTCAAAGGCGTTCGATGACCCCTGCGATCGCCTGGCCCTGACCGATGCACATCGTCGCCATGCCGTAACGCGCCTCCCGGCGCTCCAGCTCGCTGAGCAGGGTCGCGGTGATCCGCGCGCCCGTCGCGCCGAGTGGGTGGCCGAGCGAGATGCCGCCCCCGTTCGGATTGACTACACCGGACTCCCAGCGTTCGTGCAGGTCAGTGTCGGCGAGGAATTGGAGCACAACGGACGCAAAAGCCTCGTTCACCTCGATGACCGAGATGTCGTTCCAGGTCAGCCCGGCCTTGCCGAGCGCGCGTGCGCACGCTTCAGGGTTCCCGTGCAGCATCCGGTACGGGTCGACTCCCGAGATTCCGAAGGAGACGAATCGGCCGCGAGGCGTCAGGCCGAGCCGCTCCATGGCCTCCCCGCTCGCGAGCAGCATCGCGGCGGAGCCGTCCACGATCGAGCTCGAGTTCCCGGCGGTCACGACTCCGCCCGTCTTGAAAGCGGGCTGGAGCATGGCGAGCTTCTCGATCGATGTGTCCCGGCGGGGAGTCTCGTCGACCGCGAAGAGGACGACGGCGCCCGCGGCGCTCGCCTCGATGGGCACGATCTCGCGCTCGAACCGACCCTCGTCGATCGCGGCGATCGCCCGGCGATGCGACTCGTACGAGTAGGCATCGAGCTCTTCCCGCGTCTGTCCCCATTCCTCGGCGATCACCTCTGCCGAGATTCCCTGCGGCACGATCGGCCAGCGCTCACCGATCTTCTCGTTGACGGCGCCCCAGCCGGCCTCGCCGAGATTCGAGCCCATCGGCACGCGGGTCATGTGTTCCACGCCCGCCGCGACGACCAGGTCGAGATGACCGGCCTGCACGGCAGATGCGCCGTTGAAGGCGGCTTGCAGGGACGACCCGCATTGGCGATCGATAGTCGATGCGCACACGGTCTCGGGCCAGCCTCCGACGAGCACCGCCTGCCTACCCACGTTGAGCGCTTGCTCGCCGATCTGGGTCACGCATCCCATCTGGACGTCTTCGATCTCACCGGGCTCGACGTCGAGCCGGTCGAGGAGACCGTTCATGACCTGGGCCGCGAGCTCCTCTGCCCGAATCTCGGAGAGTGAGCCGTTTCGTCTCCCGATGGGAGAGCGGACGGCATCGACGATGTACGCGTCTCTAGCCATGGTCACAGCATAGAGCCGCCACTCGCCTGGAACGCCCGTCAGCTCGTGCGGCCCACGATCCTTCGAAGGGAAGACCCGAGCCGGCCGCCGAGATTGGCGTCGACGAGCTCGCACTCGGCATCCCTTGGCGCGCTCACCGCAGTTCGGCACGCCGTAACGATCCAGATCCTCGTCCAGGAGCTGACGAAGGCGCGTCGCGAGCAGGTCGCCGGGGCGAGCGCGGCACAGAGCGAACAGGCACCATTCAGCAATGGCCGAGTCGGTCTGGGACTATCCGCGCCCGCCGCGTGTCGAACCGTCGTCTCGCCGTATCCGCGTCGAGCTCGATGGCGATGTCGTCACGGACACGACTCGTGCATATCGCGTGCTCGAGACGAGCCACCCGCCCGTTTACTACGTGCCGGTCGACGACGTGACGCCCGGTGCGCTGATCCCTACTGGCGGGCGCACGACGCATTGCGAGTGGAAAGGCACCGCGTCCTACTACGACGTCGTCGTGCGCGCTCGACGGGTCGACCGCGCGGCCTGGACGTACCACGATCCGCGTCCTGGCTTTGGGCAAATCCGCGATGCAGTGGCGTTCTACCCCAGCCGGATGGACGCTTGCTTGGTCGACGACGAGCTCGTGCTCGCACAGGCTGGCGACTTCTACGGCGGCTGGATCACGTCCGACGTCGTCGGCCCCTTCAAGGGCGAGCGCGGCACCTCCGGCTGGTAGCCGGCAGTCGCCCCTCGAGCGGCCGCGCGGAGGGCATTGGCGCGCCCCTCCCCACTACCTGAGCTGTGAACGCGAGGTCGCCGCGTCGCGCGTGCCGAACCCCCTCCGGCACATCCATCGCGAGAAAGTCTCCCATCTACACTCCTGCCATGGTCACGACCGCTGTCGCGCGGAAGCTCCTCATCGGGGGCGAGTGGGTCGAGACGGGCGAGTGGATAGAGGTGCTCTCGCCTTACGACGGAGCATCGGTCGGCCGCGTGCCCAAGGCGGGTGCAGGAGAGACGCGCAGGGCGCTCGATGCAGCCGAGAAGGCGATGCGGGAACCCATTCCCGCCCACGAGCGTGCCGCCATCCTGGATCGTGTCTCCGCACTCCTGTCCGAGCACGCGGACGATGCCGCCCGGACGATCTCCGCCGAAGCCGGCAAGCCGATGAAAGCAGCCCGGGTCGAAGCGTCCCGCGCAGTCTCGACGTTCACGATGGCCGCGGTCGAGGCACGCAAGCTCGCCGGCGACGTCGTGCCGATGGATGCGTCGCCCGCCGGAGCTGGGAAGCTCGCGTTCACGCTGCGCCAGCCCGTCGGGATCGTCGGCGCCATCTCGCCCTTCAACTTTCCGCTCAATCTCGTCGCCCATAAGGTCGCTCCGGCGCTCGCCGCCGGCTGCGCAGTGGTGCTGAAGCCGGCCTCTCGGACGCCTTTGTCGGCGCTTCTCCTCGCGGAGCTCGAGACCGAGGCAGGGTTGCCCGCGGGCTGGCTCAACGTCGTCTGTGGACCGGCGGAAGAGATCGGCGATGTGCTCGTCGACGACGAGCGCGTCAAGTTGATCACCTTCACCGGCTCGGCTCCCATCGGCTGGAAGCTGCGCGAGCGAGCCGCGCGCAAGCGCGTGAATCTCGAGCTCGGAAACGCGACGCCCGTCATCGTCGCCGCCGACGCCGACCTCGACGATGCGGCGGAGCGCCTCGCCGCGAACGCGTTCTCGTTCGCCGGACAGAGCTGCATCTCCGTCCAGCGGGTCTACGTCGAGCGGCGCTCCCACGACGACTTTCTCGAGCGCTTCCTGCCCCGAGTCGAGGCGCTCGCGGTGGGCGACCCCGCTGAGGAGGAGACCGACGTCGGCCCCCTGATCACGGCGTCCGACCGGGACCGCATTCTCGCGTGGATCGAGGAGGCGAAGGCCGAAGGTGCTGACGTGCTGACCGGCGGTACGCTCGACGGGGAGCTCTTGCTGCCGACCGTGATCGCCGGGGCTCCACCCGGTGCAAAGGTGTCGTGTGAGGAGGTGTTCGGGCCTCTTTGCACGGTGACGCCCTTCGACACACTCGACGAGGCGATCGTGCTCGCCAACTCCACGCGGTTCGGCCTCCAGGCAGGGATATTCACGGGCGATCTCAAGAACGCGCTACGCGCCGCGCAGTCCCTCGAGTTCGGCGGGGTGACCGTGAACGAAGCTCCCACGTTCCGCGCCGACCAGATGCCTTACGGCGGAGTCAAGGACTCGGGAAACACGCGCGAGGGGCC
>Ga0180121_10001402_pt1 | contig 10248 bp, 6 predicted proteins | sample AntDrymUQ5402106_2_FD_129676 | JGI IMG/M metagenome (GOLD analysis project Ga0180121, IMG submission 129676) | Polar desert sand microbial communities from Dry Valleys, Antarctica - metaG UQ540 (21.06) (version 2) (version 2) | ecosystem: Environmental > Terrestrial > Soil > Desert | place...
GCCTGCGCCTGCGTGTGCTGGAGCTCGATGTCACCAGCGAGGAGTCGGTGCAGGGTGCGGTCGATGCGGCGCTCCGGGAAGCCGGCCACCTGGACGTCGTCATCAACAACGCGGGGTATGCCGGCCTCGGCATCACGGAGGCATACACTCCCGAACAGTTCCAGCAGATGTTCGATGTCAACGTGCTGGGAATCGTGCGTGTGAACAGAGCGGTGCTGCCGGCAATGCGGAAGCAGCGCAACGGTCTATTGATTCACATCAGCTCCGGCGCCGGGCGTGTCGCCGTTCCGGCCATGGCGGCGTACAGTGCGAGCAAGTTCGCCGTCGAGGCGATCGCCGATGCCTACCGTTACGAGCTCCTTCCGTTTGGGATCGACTCCGTCCTGGTGGAGCCGGGGATATACCGCACGCCGATCTTCGATCGCATCGCACGGCCTGCCGATGCGGAACGGATCGCGTCCTACGGCGACGCCTCGGACTATGCGGACCGCGTGCTCGGTGTGTTCATGTCGGCCATCAACGCTCCTGATGCTCCAGGCAGTGAAGAAGTCGCCGAAGCGCTCGTTCGAATCATCGAGATGGACCCGGCCGAGCGTCCGTTTCGAACCGTAGTCAGCCCACCGATCCAGCAATTGCTCGGACCCTACAACGCCGCGGCCGAGGCTCTGCGCCCGGTAGTCGCCCAGATATTCAATGTTCCGGAGCTGGCGCATTCGCCGCTTGCGGCTACGGCTCAGTGAGTCTCCACTGGCTACCCCAGCTTCAATCGGCCCGAGCGATCGTCACCCCGCCGCGCGCGCTCCAGCACCTCGTGCTTGAACCTTTCGAGCTCCTCATCATCGAACATCGCGTCCGCGATCTCGGCAATCTCCTCGGCCTCGCGCCACGCAGCCTCGAGCTTGGCAAGCTCGCCACTCATCGCTCGCCGCTCGCTCTCCTCGTGAGCGGCCATCTCCAGCGCGAGCCGATCCACCAACGGGAGCGCGAGGAGCTCCGTGGCCGGCTCGCTGCCGACGCCTCCACGCCCCCAGAACGACCGGTTGCTGACATAGAGCGCGAGTCGCTCCGCCACCGAGATCGGTCGGTCCACATCGGGCGGCGCGGGCGCATCGGGATACCGTCCCCATGACGTGCGCATTGCGATCGCGAAGACGCGCGCGAAGTAGCTCGACTCGTTGTTCGCATCCTCGACCTTTGCCGATGCGTAGGCGACATCCTCGGGCGTTCCGCCATAGATGTTGATGGCGGCGAACAGCTTGCCTGCGGTTCGGAGCGCAGGTTCGCCACTCAGCGTCGAGACGCCCCCCTGGTGAGTCACGAGGAGACGCCAGGGGGCGTGCGGTTCCGGCCGGAGAAGGCTCGCGTGGACGAGGTCTCCGTAACGGAGAATGACCGGACGCCCATCGGTGTCGGTCGTGACGTCGAGCACTCGCCGCCGAAGGCGATGAAGGCGCAAGCGCGTGAGAGGATCCTCGCGCGCCGGGTGCGACGTGCGGCTGTCACGCAGCAACTGGGCGATCGCATCGCCGAAGCGTGCGCCTGTGCGCAGAAGCCCACCGGCGCCGCGCATGATGATCGACTGCCGCTGGGCGAGCTGATCCCCATACCGCCACGCTGCGAGCTCGGGACGAAGCGCGGGGCCGATCCGCACGAGCTCCAGCCCTTCACGAAGCCGCGCGAGCCCGATGTTCTCCGTGGACAGGCGGAGCCGGGTGAGCCGGAACAACCGCTCGCACTCATCGACCGCTTCCCACCGCTGCTCGAGCGGCGCGAGGTTCCACTGATGGCACGATGTGCACACCGCCCAGAGCCGACCGCGTCGAGGGTCGAATGCCACACGGCGCCCGACGGGAAATGGCTCGAGCGCCTCGTTCGTGCCGAGGTCGGCGTTGCAGAACAGGCAGGTGCTGTACATCGACAGGTTCAGTGAGCTCCGGTCGTTCAGTGCTGCCTCGTCGTAAGGAAGGTTCGTGCCGCCGTCGCTGAACTGGTAAACGCTGCACCGGCAGCGCCTTGACCAGCTCGCCACGGGCTGGCGGCCCGCTAGTTATTTCCGCTTTCGGCCAGCCGCTGTCCGATCCCGAACGGCCCCGACCACGATGTCAGGCAGGCTGCGATTCGACGAAGACCTTGAAGGCGTGAACCAATTTCTTCGTCTGCTTCCGGATCGCGCCGCGCATGACCAGCGTAATGACCTTCATGACACCGGACGGGGTGTAGGTCGTGTCGACGATCCAGCGCGTGGATGCGCCATGGTCGAGGAAGCGATTCCTGATGGTCGTGACGCCCAGCTTCGTCTCGTAGCTCCCGGAGAACTCATCGGGCAGCTTCCGCTCGGTGACCGTTTCGATCATCTCGAATTCGCCCTTGCCGGTGCGGTAGACGAGCCGCGACCTCGCCCCTGGCCGTCCTGGCCTTCCGGCAAGGTGCTCGAACCGGATCAGGTCCTCCTGCCACTTGTGGAGGTTCGACGGATCGTCGAACAGTTCGATGACTCGGGCGCGGGGAGCGGCAATCTCGACATCGCAGGAGTGTTTCACCGGGCCTCCGAGTCTGACTGAATGGCATTCATTGCGTGTCGCCGCGCGCCGCCGCTCGAAGGCCGGGCGACTCCCGCGAGCACCACGCCGACGGCGGGAAGGTGCCGGATCGTTCGCGGTCGGTCAACCGCGCACGCCGGGCGCTGACCGCTGAAGCGCTCACGGCTGACCGCTGAACTGCGCACTCACCGAGCCGTCACGCGCGACGGGCGAAACCCGGAAGGGCGCCACGGTTCCGTGCGCTGTTGCATGACTGCTGTGGGTGTGGTCGTAAGCCCCTATCCACATCGGTTGGGTCCCTACGGCCTGCGGCGGTCAGCGGTCAGCGCTTTGGCAGTGAGCGCCTGGCGTGTGCGGTTCCGTGACAAACCAGTAGCCGACGCCGCGAAAAGACGATCAGTTGATGCGTGGCAGATGCCGAGGCAGGCCGAAATTCGTGAAGACCAATGCGCGATACCCGCGTCACCGCACCGAACACGCACTTGCCCCGCCGCGAAAAGCTTCCTAAGTTGAAATCAGCAGCACCTCTCCCCACATGGGGTCCTACCATCCGGTCATGATAGACATCCACCTGCTCACCTCACGGATCCGCCGCCAGGCGCCGAACGCGTTCATGCGCGTGGGCGTCGTGCGTCCTGGAGCCTCGTATCTGCTCGATACGACCGTCGCCGGAGGACGAGCACCCTAGAAGACCAGGATTCGATGTCGTGATCCGGCCTTTCGGGTGCAGCCAACCCGAAAGGCCTTTTTGTTTTGCCCTCTCAACGGATCGCGACAATGAATCAGGACCAGGAAATCATCAGCAGGTATATCGGCCAGCCGGCGACGTTGCCGTCCGAGCTCCGGGCGCGCATCGAGCGCGAATGGGGAAACGAGACGGTGCAGCTCTACGCGCTCGCCGATCTCGACCGCGGGCTTCACCTCGGCGAGTCATGGCTTGCGCTCGGACCGCGCCACATCGCGCTCGCGACCCGGGTCGCCGACGGCGTGTGGGATGTCCAGTCGATGGCACGCAGCCGCATTCGCAAGGTGGACGAAGCGCCGGGCCTCAGCGCGAACAGGCTCTCCCTGCTCGGCGGAGCCGCATTGGAGCCGCTCGTGGTGGTCCGCTACACCCAGCGGCAGCGCGGCGCGTTCGAGAACATTCGGTTCGTGCTCGACGAGGCGCTCCAGGGACGCACGGTCACGTCGGACAATGCGGACCGCATCTATGCCGATGCGGTCGCGCGCCCGGTGCGCGACGCGCAGGCGCTTGTCGCAGGCAAGGAGTCGGCGGTCATCCTCCGATTGCTGGGCTATCTCGCGCGCTATCGCGGACAGCTCGTCCTCGGTCTGTCGGCGGCGGCTGTCGTGACGCTCGCGAGTCTCGTCCCGCCGTACCTCGCGGGGTATCTCATCGACAGCGTCGTGCGCCGCGCGCAGGAAGGCGCGCTTGCGCCCGACGCGGCACGGGCGATGGCGTGGATGGCGGTCGCGGCGATGGGCGGCGTGTACGTCATTCGTCAGCTCGCGGCGCACGTGCGGCTTCGACTGATGTCCACGCTTGGCGAGGCGGTCGCGCGCGACCTGCGCGCAGAGCTGTACGAGCACATCCAGCGCCTGAGCCTGTCCTTCTTCTCGCGGAAGAAGACGGGCAGCCTCATCACGCGGGTGACCGCCGATACCGATCGCCTATGGGAGTTCGTGGCGTTCGGCGTCGTGGACGTGTCGCTCTCGCTCGTGATGCTGCTCGGACTCGGCGCCGTGCTCCTCACGCTCGACTGGCGGCTCGGCCTCGTGATGACGCTGCCGGTGCCCGTGTTCTGCTGGCTGATCTACCGCCACGGCGAGTCGCTCAACGAGCGGTTCATTCGTGCGTGGCGGAAGTGGTCACGCGTCACTGATGTGCTGTCGGACACCATCCCCGGCATCAGGGTGGTGAAGGCATTCAATCAGGAGGAGCGGGAGATCGTCCGCTTCGGCCGGTACAACGATGACGTCGTGGACGAGAACAACGAGATCCACCGGATGTGGACGACCTTCTGGCCACTGCTGATGTTCGCCGTGCATGCGACGACGGTCATGGTGTGGCTGTTCGCGGTGCCGCGCCTGCTCGGGGATGGCGCGCCGCTCTCGGCCGGTGTGTTCGTGTCGTTCCTGCTGTACACGACCATGTTCGTGGCGCCGATCGAGATCATCGGCCAGATGGCGCGAACCGTCAATCGGGCGACGTCGTCGGCGCACCGGGTGTTCGAGGTGCTCGACAGCGAGCCGGAGGTGCGGGACATCGCACAACCCGTTCGACTCACTCCCGTTCAGGGGCGTGTGTCGTTCGAGAACGTGGTGTTCGGATACGATGGGGTCAGGCAGGTGCTGCGCGGCGTCACCTTCGACGTGCAGCCCGGTGAGCTGATCGGGCTCGTCGGTCCATCAGGCGGAGGAAAGTCGACGGTGGTGAACCTCATCGCGCGCTTCTACGACGCGACTGGCGGCAGCGTGCGCGTGGATGGCGTCGATGTCCGGACGCTCGACACGGGTCACTACCGTCAACAGCTCGGCATGGTGCTTCAGGAGCCGTACCTGTTTCACGGCACCGTGCTGGAGAACATCCGGTACGGCATGCCGAAAGCATCGCTGAGCGCGGTGATCTCGGCCGCGAGTGCGGCGAACGCGCACGATTTCGTGTGCAAGCTGGCGCAGGGATACGACACGGTGGTGGGCGAGCGCGGTCATACGCTTTCCGGTGGCGAGCGGCAACGAATCTCCATCGCGCGCGCGATCCTGCACGACCCGAAGATCCTCATCCTCGACGAGGCGACGAGCAGCGTGGACACGGAAACGGAGCGGGAGATCCAGGAAGCGCTGGAGCGGCTGATCGCGGGGCGGACGGTGTTCGCGATCGCGCATCGACTCTCGACGCTGCGGCGCGCGTCGCGGCTGTTCGTGATCGAGGAGGGCCGACTGGCCGAATCGGGAACGCACCGCGAGCTGCTCGCGCTGCCTGACGGGATCTACAAGCGATTGTACGAGATGCAGCTCCAACTGCAGTGACGCACATGAACACGGAGAACATCGACATGGCGGAAACACTGGAACTCTGGGCGCCCTCTGCGAACGGGAGCGACCTGATACTGGAAAGCGCGGAGGACGGCCGGCTCATTGCGACGATCGACGGCAGGGCAATCGCGGTCCGACTGCGGGAGTGCTTCCCGTGGTCGGAGCCGGGTCGTCACGTCTCGCTGCGCGACGAAGATGAAAAGGAAGTGGCGCTCGTGGATGACCCCGCTGCGCTGAGCGCCGAGTCGCGTCAAGCGCTCGAGGCGGCGCTGGCCGAGTCGGGATTCGTCATCGGGGTGGTGCGGGTGGTGGCGATCGACGAGGAGGTGGAGATTCGGCAGTGGACCGTCGAGACGCGGGATGGAAGGCGCTGCTTCCAGACGCACCTCGATGACTGGCCACGCGTGCTCCCGATGGGTGGACTGCTGATTCGCGATGTCGCAGGCGACCTGTATCGGTTGGCGGATCTGTCCCGGCTCGACAAGCGGAGCAGGGAGCTGTTGTGGGCGTTCGTGGATTAGGTCGTGTAACAGAAAAGCGAACGCAGATGACGCGGAGGACTGCGTGCTCTGCGTTCGCTTTTTTGCAAGCCACGCGAATGCCAGCCCACTGGTCCCGGCACCCCACGCTTCCCATCTTCCCCGCATGTCTGAGCCACTCGTCATTGCCAAAGCCGGGAACGCCGACCTGGCGCTTCTACCGAGCCTCGCCAACCGCCACGGGTGCATCACTGGCGCGACGGGGACGGGCAAGACCATCACGCTCCAGGTCCTGGCCGAGCAGTTTTCGCGCATCGGTGTGCCGGTGTTCCTCGCCGACGTGAAGGGGGACCTGGCGGGGATCACCAAGCCGGGCCGGATGAGCGAGAAGCTCGGCGCGCGGCTGCAGAAGCTCGGACTTCCCGAGCCACACTGGGGGAGCTGCCCCGCCACCCTGTGGGATGTGTTCGGCGAGCAGGGGCATCCGGTGCGGGCCACCGTCTCCGACATGGGGCCGCTGCTCCTCGCCCGGCTGCTGAATCTCAACGACACCCAGGAAGGCGTCCTCGCGATGGTCTTTCGCATCGCCGACGACAACGGCCTGCTCCTGCTCAACCTGCAGGACCTGCGGGCGATGCTTCAGTACGTCGGGGACAACGCCTCGCAGTTCAGGACGCAGTACGGCAACGTCTCCGCGGCCAGCGTCGGCGCCATCCAGCGAGGGTTCCTGCAGATCGAACAGCAGGGCGCCCAGAGCTTCTTCGGCGAGCCGATGCTCGACATCGACGACCTGATGCAGACCGTCGACGGCCGCGGCGTGGTGAACATCCTCGCCGCCGACCGGCTGATGAACAACCCGCGCCTCTACGCCTGCTTCCTGCTCTGGCTCCTCGCCGAGCTCTTCGAGCGGATGCCGGAGATCGGCGATCCCGACAAGCCGAAGCTCGTGTTCTTCTTTGATGAGGCGCATCTCCTCTTCACCGACGCCCCCCCGGCGCTGCTGGAGAAGGTCGAGCTGGTCGTGCGGCTCATCAGGTCCAAGGGCGTGGGCGTCTATTTCGTGACGCAGAATCCGATCGACATACCGGACAAGGTGCTCGGCCAGCTCGGCAACCGCGTGCAGCACGCGCTCCGTGCCTTCACCCCGCGCGACCAGAAGGCCGTGAAGGCGACCGCCGAGACGATGCGGCCGAATCCTGGACTCGACATCGAGACGGTGATCCTCGAGCTCGGTGTCGGCGAGGCGCTCGTCTCGCTGCTCGACGAAAGCGGGGCGCCAGGCATCACGCAGCGGGCGTGGATGCTCGCTCCCGGCTCGCAGATCGGACCGATCACCGCCGAGGAACGGCGCTCCCTCATCGCGAGCTCCGCGGTCGCGGGAGTCTACGAGAAAGAGGTGGACCGGGAGTCGGCGCTCGAGATGCTCAGGGAGCGCGCCGACGCGGCCCCGGCGCCCGCGAGTGCAGCGCGGACCTCCACCAAGCCCACCACCGGCGGCACTGCGACGGGTACTCCGGGTGGAGTGCTCGAAAGAATGGGTGGCATGATCTTCGGGACCACCGGACCCCGCGGAGGAAAACGGGATGGCCTGGTGGACCTGATGGCCAAGAGCGCCGCGCGCAGCGCCGGCTCCGCGATCTCGCGCACGCTGCTGCGCGGAGTCCTCGGCTCACTGATGGGCGGCAGGAAGCGGTAGCAGCCTCGCACGCAGTGCCGCGCTGGCGAGTCGCCGCGATTACATGCGCAGCAGCGCTCCGATCGTCCGAATGCTCGTGAAGAAATGCCCGAGTCGAATGTTCTCGTTGTCGGAGTGCTGGTTGTTGTCGAAGTTCACGGTCGGGATGACGATCGCAGGAAATCCCATGACATCGGTGATCTGCGAGATGGGGAGTGTTCCTCCCATCGTGCGGATCAGCACCGGCGGCGTGCCGAAGGCACGGGTCACGGCGGTGGTTACCGCGCGAGACACGGCCGATGATGGATCGGTGCGATAGCCATTGGTTCCGCCGCCACCGGTGACTCGCGCGATCCGTGGATAGCGCGCTCGCGTCGCGTCGTCGGGTTCGGCGTCCACGACGTGGTACCCCTGCGCCCGAACGTGCGCCCGCATCTTCTCGGCCATCGCCGGCGCCAGAGTCTCCTTCACGAGTCGTACATCGATCGAGGCGACGGCCATGTCGGGAATGATCGTCCGCGCACCGGCGCCGACGTCGGCACTGGCGAGGCCGCGGACATTGAGCGTGGGGAGCTGGAGCGCATGCTGGAGCGACAGACCCGGACGCTCGGTCCGCGAGATCCCGAACAGCTTCATGAGCGCCGCTGAATCATCCGGCACGTCGCGCAGCATCGTCTCTTCCGCCGGGGACAGCGGCGCGATGCCGTCGTAGAATCCCTTCACGAGCACCCGGCCGTCAGGGTCCTTCATCGACGCAAGGAGCTGCGAGAGCTGCATCGCCGGATTGGACACCCAGTTTCCGTAGTGGCCGCTGTGCAGCTCCATCTTCGGACCGTACACGGTGATGCCGATGCCGAGGTTGCCGCGAACACCGAACACGATCGTCGGCCTGCCGCTCGGGTGCGTCGGGCCGTCGAAGAAGAGCATGAGATCGGCGGCGAACCGCGCGCGATGTTGCCGCAGTGCCGCGCCAAGGCTCGACGAGCCAGATTCCTCCTCGCCGTCGAGCAGGACGCGAATGTTCGACGTCGGCGCGAGTCCCTGCGCCTTCAGGGCATCGAGCGCGGCGCACAGGGCTACGATCGGCGCCTTGTCGTCCGACGCCGATCGCGCGTAGAGCCGCCAGTCGGGCTCGAGCGTGGCCCGCGTCCGGAAGTCCGTGATCTCGGCCGCACCATCTTCGAGGCGGCCGGTGCGCATGGTGGGTGTGAACGGTGTGGCCTGTTTCCAACCGCCAGGATCGACGGCCTGGCCGTCGTAGTGCGCATACAAGAGGAGGGTCCGCGTTGCGCCGGGAACCCGAAGCTCTCCGACGACGAGCGGAACCCCGGCCGTTTCGAGCACCTCGGCATTCAGTCCACGACGGACGAGCATGGCGCGCAGCGCTTCGGCGTTCCGCCGCAGCCCGGCACCATCCGACCGCACGTTCGGGATGGCCAGCAGGTCAGCCAGCTCGGCGACGATCTCCCGCTGATGCGCAGCGACGTACGCCTCGATCGTCGCAGGCACCTGTGCGTCGCTCTGCGCACGAGGAACCGCGATCAATGCCATGGCGAGGATCACGCTGTTGAGCGGCTGCCGCATGCGATTTCTCCTTCGTACGTCGCGTTCGTACGCCAGTGTCCTTGACACCACCGGCGGGACGGTCAGCTTTGACCGCTCCCCCCGATCACACCCCCGACAAGAATATACGATGTACCGTGAGCGTTTCCCCCCCGCCCCGCGCGTCTGGCGCTTTTGCATCGCACTGACGGCCGGTGCGCTCACGATCGCCGTCTTCGCGCTTCCCTCCCTGGCGCAGGACCCGCTCGCTCGCGAACGCGGCTCCAGCAACGCGGCCTCAGGCGCGGCACGCTCCGTCGCCGCGACGGAAGCGCGAGGCCCCATCGCGATCGATGGACGGCTGGATGAGGCCGATTGGCAGGCAGCACCCGTGGCGTCGGGCTTCGTGCAGAGCGAGCCGCGCACCGGAGAGCCCGCGACCGAAAACACCGAAGTGCGTGTGCTGTACGACGCCGAGCGGTTGTATGTCGGTGCGTACCTGTACGATCGGGAGCCCGGGCGCCTCGTGCTCAACGACATCAAGAAGGACTTCCGGGAGGAGCAGCAGGATGACTTCGAGCTGCTGCTCGACACGTTCCGGGATCGCCGCAACGGCTACGTCTTCATCACGAACGTCGCGGGGGCACGAGCGGACCGGCAGATCGCGAACGAGGGTCGCGAGATCAACACGAGCTGGGATGGGGTCTGGACGGTGAAGACCAGTCGCGTGTCCGACGGGTGGATCGTGGAGATGGCGATCCCCTTCCGCACGCTCCGCTTCGATTTTACCGCCGCTCCGACGTGGGGGATCAATTTCTCGAGGCGCATCCGCCGGAAGAACGAGGTCGTCTTCTGGTCGCCGGTTCCGCGCGCGTTCACGCTCGCGCGCATATCGCTCGCCGGCGAGCTCACGGGGATCGTCCACACCGGATCCGCGCGTGACCTGCGTGTGAAACCCTACACCGCCGCGCGGAGC
>Ga0180121_10001403_pt1 | contig 10243 bp, 8 predicted proteins | sample AntDrymUQ5402106_2_FD_129676 | JGI IMG/M metagenome (GOLD analysis project Ga0180121, IMG submission 129676) | Polar desert sand microbial communities from Dry Valleys, Antarctica - metaG UQ540 (21.06) (version 2) (version 2) | ecosystem: Environmental > Terrestrial > Soil > Desert | place...
CGGGCACGTGTTCTGGTACACGGTCGAGAGCCCGACCCACTCGCTCCGCGAGCTTCGCACCCTGCAGGACTGGTTCGTCCGCTACCAGCTCAATGCCGTTCCCGGCGTCGCCGAGGTCGCGTCAGTTGGCGGCCACGTGCAGCAATACCAGGTAGACATCGATCCGAATCGACTCCGAACATACAACGTGCCGCTCGGCGCCGTCGTTTCGGCCGTGCGGGGCAGCAATCTGAATGTCGGGGGCAACGTGCTCGAGTCGAATGGAGCGTGGCTCATCGTCCGGGGCGTCGGGCTCATTCAATCGGTGGAGGATGTGAAGCGGATCGTCGTGGGCGCCGCCAATGGTGTGCCGGTGTATGTCGAACAGGTGGCGAATGTGCAGATCGGCAATGCATTCCGCGTCGCCTCGCTCGTCAAGGGCAGCAAAGAGGCGGTGGGCGGCGTCGTGGTGGCTCGGACGGGTGTCAACACGAAGGAACTCATCGACGCCGTGAAAGCGCGCATCGCGCAGATCGCGCCGGGGCTCCCGCACGGCGTGACACTCGTGCCCTTCTACGACCGGTCGGACCTTATCGAGCAGACGGTGGATACGCTGCGGACCGCGCTCATCGAGGAGATCGCGCTCGTCACGCTCGCGCACGTCGTGTTCCTGATGCATTTTCGATCCATCCTGATCGTGACGATCCCACTGCCGCTCGCCGTGCTCATGTCCTTTCTCGGCATGTACTATGCGGGCATTTCGTCGAACATCATGAGTCTCGCCGGCATCGCGATCGCTATTGGCGTCCTGGTGGACGCCGGCATCGTGGTCACGGAAAACGCGTTCCGGTACATCGAGGAGCGCGGCGTCGACCAGCGCGACCGCCGGCGAGTCTGGGAAACCGTGCTGGACTCTACACGGCTCGTCGGACGGCCCGTCTTCTTCTCCATGGCGATCATCCTGCTCGCATTCATTCCCGTGTTCGCCTTAACGGGTCAGGAAGGCAAGCTGTTTCACCCGCTGGCGTTGGCCAAGACCTTCGCCGTGCTCGCCGCAACCCTGAGCGCCGTCACCCTGGTCCCGGTGCTCTGCACGCTGCTGCTCCGGGGAAAGCTTCATGCGGAGGAGGCGAATCCCGTCATGCGGCTGCTCCGCCGGGTCTACCGGCCGGTGTTGCGGGGTGCGCTCGGGCATCGTGCGCTGACGCTGACGGCCGCCGTCGTGCTGTTCATCGGAGCCCTGCTCCTCGCCCGCGGCATCGGCAGCGAGTTCATGCCGGCCCTGAACGAAGGCGACCTCATGTTCATGCCGATAGCAGACCCCAGCATTTCTCTGGAGGAGAACACACAGATCGCTGCGCGGCAGAACGCCGCGTTGATGAAGTTCCCCGAGGTCGAAGGCGTGGTGGCCAAGGTGGGGCGAGCAGACACGTCCACGGACCCCGCTCCGCTGAACATGACAGAGACGATCGTTCATCTGCGCCCGAAGGATCAGTGGCGGTCCGGCATGACGCTCGACCGTCTGCGCGCCGAAATGGGTGAGGCCGTGCAACTGCCCGGAGTCTCGAACATCTGGACGATGCCAATCATCAATCGAATCGACATGCTCACGACCGGGATCCGATCGGAAGTGGGCATAAAACTCTTCGGCGCCGATCTGACCACTCTCGAAGAACTCGCGCGCAAGGTCGCCGAGACCGTGCGCCGGGTACCCGGCGCGAGTAACGTCTATCCCGAACAGGTGACGAGCGGTCAGTACTTGAACATCGTCCTGGATCGTGCGGCTGCGGCCAGGTATGGCATCGGTGTCGGAGACATCCAGCAGGTGATCGAGACGGCCGTTGGAGAGACGACGCTGACAACCACGATTGAGGGTCGCCAGCGGTTTCCCGTTCGCGTGCGATATGCCCCGGAGTACCGCACGGACCCGCAGGCGCTGGGCCGCGTTCTCGTCGCGGCGCCGAACGGGGCACAGATTCCACTGGCCCAGCTCGCGACGGTTGAGCACGCGCGAGGCCCTGCGATGATCTCGTCCGAGAACGGGCTGCTGCTCGCGACGGTGCTGCTGAACGTGCAGGGGCGCGACGTGGGTGGGTTTGTCGAAGAGGCGCGCGCCACTGTCGCGCGGGAGGTGACCCTGCCGCCCGGATACTACGTCGGCTGGAGTGGGCGCTGGGAGAATCAGGAGCGCGCCCGAGCCCGGCTCCAGGTAGTGCTGCCCATGGTTCTGCTCGTCATCTTCGTCCTGCTCTACTTCACCTATCACTCCGTCCTCGAGGCCGCGCACGTGCTCATGGCCGTCCCCTTCGCGCTGACGGGCGGCGTATACCTGCTCTGGCTGCTCGGCTACAACTTCTCCGTCGCGGTCTGGGTGGGGTTCATTGCCCTGTTCGGTACCGCTGTGCAGACAGGCGTTGTGATGGTCATCTACCTGGAAGAGGCGGTCGAGCGGAAACGCCGCGAACTGGGCGGGACGCTGACGAGAGCCGCGCTCAGAGACGCGGTGATGGAAGGCGCCCTCCTCCGCCTGCGTCCCAAGGTGATGACCGTCTCCACAGTGATCGCGGGTCTCCTGCCCATCATGTGGAGCACGCGCGCGGGAGCGGAGGTCATGAAACCACTCGCGACGCCCGTGCTCGGTGGAATGGTCTCGTCGCTGCTCCACGTGCTCATCGTCACGCCCGTCATTTTTTTCTGGGTGCGCGAGCGTCGTCTGGGCCTCCAGCACGAGCCGCTCCCCCAGGGCGAACCCGGTCGTGTGAACCGACGCGGCGTGCTGATTGGTGTGGGGGTGCTCGCCGTCGTGGCGTTCGGGGCTTCGACGGTGTGGAGGAGTGCAACTCCCGGCCGAGATGATGGGGCCCGTCGCAGCGCCGCAGGCGTCGTACAGACCGTTCGCGCAGGTGACGTCGATGTCGTGCTGCTGTCCCCCACCGGTACCCTGCGACAGGGGCGGAACAGCTTCACGATCGAGTTCCGGCGGACGGGCACGGACGCGCTGGTCGACGCGGGCGCCGTGCGCGCGAGCGCCAGCATGGCCATGCCGGGTATGGCCATGTCGGGCGGGCTCCAGGTAACACCCACGGACGTGCCGGGGCGGTATGCCGCAACAGCGGAGTTCGGGATGGCCGGCGCCTGGCAGATGGCGCTCGAGTGGGACGGTCCGGGCGAAAAAGGCTCGGTCCGCTTCGAAGGAGGAGTGCAATGACCGCGCGGAGCGTGTTGAACGTCCTGATCGTGCTGCTGACCGCAGTTCCGGTATCAGCCCAGGTGGCGCGCGACACCGCCCCGCTTGCGGGTGAGTATGTCGATTCGGAGAGCGGGCTTTCACTCCAGGAGGCGATTGCGCGCGCACTCGAGCAGGAGCCCTCTCTTCGGGCTGCACGCAGCGCGATCGATGTGGCGCGAGCGATGCAAATCCAGGCATCACTCCGGCCCAATCCCACTGTCGGCTTCGAGCGGCGTGAAGAACCGGCCGGCACCGACAACCAGACGGGCGTGAGCGTCGAGTGGCCGCTCGATCTCTTCAGGAGAAGCCCGCGTATCGCTGTGGCGGACCGCGAACTCGCGACGGCACAGCTGTCTGTCGCGGATCGCGAACGCGTGCTCGCGGCGGACGTGCGTGCGCGGTACGGGGACGTCCTTGCCGGCGTTCGGGCGCTCGCGATTCTCGACGAACTGGTGGATACCAGCCGGCGGCAACACGACCTGGTGCGATCCCGGGTGGAGCAAGGGGGATCGCCTCCCCTCGAGCGCGACCTTCTGGAGGTCGAGCTGCGGCGTCTGGAGTCCGAACGCCTGCTGCAGGCGGGCCGAACGGAGGCGGCGCGCGTCGAGCTGAAACGCGTGCTCGGAATGGTTCAGAACGCGAGGTTGACCGTTCGGGGAACGCTGGAGGACGTAGTGGAGCGAGAGTCATCTTCCGGACCCAACCTCAACGAATTCTCGACAGCGCCGCAGCAGCGAGCCGACGTCCGTGAGGCGGCGGCGCGCGTCGATGTGGCGGAGGCGAAGATCGGTCGAGCGGATGCGCAAGGCCGATTCGATGTGAGCGTCTTTGCCAACTACATGCGGATGGATGCCGCATTCCCGCAGCGCGGCTTTACGGCCGCGGGGAGCCTCGAGCGCATTCGCGGGCTGTTTCACTATGTCTCAGCCGGCGCGATGATCACGGTCCCCCTGCTCAATCGGAATCAGGGTGAAGTGGCCGCCGCCCGCGCCGAACGGGCGGGTGCGGCAAGCGCCCACGAGGCGGCCCAATTGGCCGCCAACGCGGAGGTGGCTGCTGCCCGTGCCCTGGACGAGCGCGCCATTCAGGCGGTGAAACTCTATACCACCGGGGTTCACACGCTCGCGCGTCGGAACCTGGCGGTGGTTGGTGAGACGTACGAGCTTGGACGCGCCACGGTGTTCGACGTTCTCACCGAGCAGCGTCGGTACCTCGACGTCGAGCGTGCGTATACCGACACGTTACGGGCCGCGTACGAGGCGAAGACCGCGCTCTATCGAGCGCTCGGAGGGATGCGATGACCCGCGAATCACCCGTGACGTTCTCGCGGGCCACCGCGGGGGCCGCGGCTATCGCCCTGCTGATGGCCGGAGCCGGCGCGACGTACCTGCTGATGCGCGGCTCTCCCGTCGCACACCCGACCGCCGGCAAACCGGCCGGTGACGTCGGGGGAAGACCGCCTGCGCCCGCGGCACTGTCTGCGGGGGCCTCACCTACGGGTGCAGGCAGCACGTCGATGCCCGACGTCGTCGTGCCGCTCACTCCTGATGCGGTGAAGAGGGCCGGAATCATGACCGCGCCTGTGTCCACCGGCACATCAGCGGCAGAACTTCGCCTGCCCGGAGTGGTCCAGCCGAACGCCTATCGCCAGGTGCTGGTCACGCCTCTCGTTTCCGGCAGAGTTACGCGGGTATCGGCGGAACTCGGCGAGCGCGTACGCCGCGGCCAGGCGATGGCGCACATCTACAGCCCGGAGCTCGCCGAGGTGCAGACGCGGTACGTGTCGGCCCGCGCGGCCCTCGACGCACACGACCGCGAGCTCCAACGCACTCAGAAGCTCGTCGAGATCGGAGCCGCCAGCCGTCAGGAGCTCGAGCGCATTCACGCCGAGCACGCGGCGCAGACCGCCGCCGTGCGGAGCGCGCGATCGCAGCTCGAGCTCCTGGGCATGCCGCCGTCAGCGCTCGACGGTGACAGGGGGGCGCAACAATGGAGCGCCACGATCACCGTGCCGGCTCCACTCGACGGTGTGGTCACGGAGCGTGGCGCGAACGTCGGACTCAATGTCACGCCTGCCAGCACGCTCTTTACAGTCGTCGATCTCTCGACCGTGTGGATTGTCGCGGACGTGTACGAGCGCGACCTTGCCGGCGTGCGCGTCGGCAGCGCCGCGACGGTTACGACGACGGCGTATCCGGACCTTGCCGTCAAGGGACGCGTCAGCTACATCGATCCGCGGGTCAACGCGGAGACCCGCACCGCCCAGGTACGTGTAGAAGTGCCGAACCCTCGCGGCGACCTGCGTCTCGGGATGTTCGCCGACGTCGTGGTCACCGGCGCGGGGTCGGCCGTGCCGATGGTACCCCGGAGCGCCGTGCAGAACGTGGGCGACCGCACGATCGTGTATCTGGTCGATCCGAAGGATCCCGGCAGGTTCGTCGAGAGGGAGGTTCGCCTGGGCCAACCGGATGGGAATCAGGTACAGGTCGCGTCCGGAGTTCAGCCCGGTGACCTCGTCGTGGCTGAAGGAAGCTTCTTTGTCAAAGCCGAGCGCGAGCGTCTCGGTCTCAAGGCGCCTGTCGATCGGCCAGCGGCCCGCGCGGGTGGAGAGTCGGGAGCGGCAAGCAACGGAGGGGCGAATTCACGTGTTCAGACGGCAAGGATAACGGTCAATGCGCAAGGTTTCGAGCCCGCAAGGGTCACCCTGACCGCCGCAACGCGGGCACGCCTCACCTTTGTGCGGACGACGGACAGCACGTGCGCCACCGAGGTCGTGTTTCCGTCGTTGAACATCAAGCGCGCGCTGCCCCTGAACCAGGCGGTCGATATCGAGTTCACTCCGCCGGAGAGCGGGGACGTCGCCTTTGCCTGCGGCATGGACATGTTCAAAGGCGCGGTGGTCGTCCGGTAGTCCAGGATAGCGTGGTGTATCGACTCTTACGGGACCTCCACCTCTGCACGGGGTTGTTCGTCAGCCCGGTCTTCACTTCTTTGTCGACGGTGGAACGATCCTGATCTCCACGACGTCGAGCTCATCCAGGCTGTCCCCAAGCGCATCCACAACCACGCTCAAGCCGGTCTTCAGATCTGCCCGACCCACCTTCTTCTTGTCCCGCGTCACAACCGTCTTGTCGGTCATGTCCATGGTAATCGTCTTGCCGTCTTTGGTTTGCGTGACGTCGACCAGCTTTTCGGTCACCTTGGCCACAGTTCCGATAATCCGGTACTTGTCGTGGGCCGCCAGTGACAGGCCGCTGATGATCAACGCCACAACGATGCCCATCACCCTGAACGTACGTTTCATGAGAGCTCCTGTCCTTTCCTATTGCGCACCAGCCCCGCCGGGCCTTTCGGGCCACGCTGGCAGGGTCGCGAGGGGTCTGAGGGGGCGGGTTCTCCGGGTGCGATCGGAACGAATCTCGATTGCGGACGTGTAATACCCCGCGCTCGTCAGCCGGACGGTGACCGTCTCGCCGCTCGGATTCTCCCAGTACCAGCCGTGAATCCCTTTGAACGGCGCCGTCAAACTGCCGTTCGCCTGCCGGCGGTTCTGCGTGTCGAAGCTCTCCTCGGCGGGCCCGTCAGCCGCGCCAGCCACGCGTTCTCCATGGAAGTCGTGAACCAGCCCTGCATTTGCGGTCCACGCGTACAGCATCGTGGCGCCCTTCTCCAGTTGATATTTGTATTCGACGTACTCGTACGGTGCGAGCGCGATCTCAAAGACGTCGACTGTGAACTCCCCAGGATACACGCCAAGGGGTCCGTTCTGGACGGGAGCCAATACGGTCGTCGTCGCGGTCGCCGTCCCGACGGGTACCAGAGTGGGAGAGGCGATTTCTGTGAGGCCCAACCAGCGGCCCGTCCCGAGCGGGTCGATGGCGTACTCGGCCGGTAGCACCGTCGTCACAAGAAGGGCGGCCGCCACGAGGAGGGCGATCGCCGTTGTCCTGGCCAGCGTGGATAGCGACGGAGGCGCGAGCCTCTGCGGTGCGGTTGGTGACGTCATCGTGCTGCCATGAAATAACCCGTGAGTTGATAGCCTGCCAGGACGAACCCCGACGTCATGAGCGCCGCGTTCGCGACGTACGCATGACGCAGATACCCGGCGCGCGTGCGCCAGTACCCGAGCGCCAGCAGCACCCCGGACAGGGCAAGAAATTGCCCGATCTCCACGCCCCCGTTGAAGCTGACGATATTGGTGACCAGTCCGTTACGCGAGAGCGAATACTCCTGCAGTTTCGTCGCCAGCCCGAATCCATGGACCAGGCCGAACATCAGAACAGCCATTCGGGTGTCGGGCTGAAATCCGAGAGCCTTGAAACCGCCCATGTTCTCGAATGCCTTGTAGACGATCGACAAGCCAATGACCGCATCGACGATGTAGGCATTCGCGCGAACGCCGCCGAGCGCGCCGCCAAGCAACGTCAGGCTGTGGCCGACGGTGAACAGGCTGACGTACAGCAGAATGTCTTTGAGGCGATACAGAAAGAAGATCACCCCGACGAGGAACAGCAGATGGTCGTATCCCGTGACCATATGCTTTGCGCCCAGATACATCAGCGGCAGGACCGCCGGGCCGTCGAGCGACAGGAGATACCGCGCATCCCTGGAAGAGACACCGTGCGCGCTCGCCACTATCGACCCGAGAAGACACAACGCCGCGACAATGGCGAGCCACCGACGAAGTTGCACGTGGCAGGTCATCCGTGACCTTCGTGTTGGGCTGAGCAATTCGGCCATTCTAGGTCCATTCTTCCGCGGTTCGACTTTTTATCGGCGGGAGCGCCGATGCGATGCGGAACGTCCGCAGCCAGGCGCACACTTGCTACAGGTGCACGCTGGGCACCGCGCCGCCACCGCGTCCGTCACCCCTGCCCGCCAGATGAGGACGACGAGGATAGCCACGTTTGTGCGCGTCATGATCACGAAGACGCAGGGCGTGTAACGAACGCGTGGCATCCGTGTGACACAACGAAGGCAAGATCGACCGGGCCGAAACCCAGGTTCCGGCCGCCACTCTCGGGACCTCTGATGTGCGTCCTCGATAGCGGGTAATATTCGACCATCAATGACCGACGCCAAAGACTTCCGCCGCATCGTGCTCGGCCTGCGCGGCGCCATCGAGGGCGCCCACATGGGGCACCCGGATTTTCGGGTGAACGGCCGGATATTCGCCAGCTTGAACGTCGACCAGACCAGGGGCATGGTTGTGCTGACGCCAGACCAGCAACAGCGGTTCGTGCATGAGCACCCGGCGGTGTTCCAGCCCGAGAGCGGCGCGTGGGGGCGCTCGGGATGCACGCGCGTTCAATTCGAATCGCTGGATGAAGAGACGCTGGGGGAAGCGGTGACGGTGGCGTGGCAGAACAGCATGGCCAGGGGGCCAGCTCCCCCGAAGGCAAAGACGGCGGCGAAACGCACCGCGTCGTCCGCTAGGCCAGCCAGGCGCCGCGCGCAGAAGCGCTCCCGCTAGCTGGTCAGCGCGCCATCAATGTTCGGGAGCCGGGGACGCACCTTCAGCCCGGAAAGAGTCTCGCGATCGTGTCGCGCCACAGCCTCTTGAGGGGCGATATGGCGACTGGCGGTGGGGCCGTGATGAAGCCCACCTTGAGCAGCGACACGGCCTCAAGGAGCCCGGGCACCGTGAACGGCTTGTCCAGAAAGGCCTCGCCCACCCGCAATTCCGGTTTTTGCTGGAAGAGCAAGTCACTCTGGGCTGTCACGTACAACACTCGCAGGTCCGGGCGCAACACCCGCACCCGCTCGGCCAGCTCTTCACCGCGCATCACCGGCATGTCGAGATCCACCATCAGGAGATCGACCCGGACGCCCCTGCCAATCGCATCAAGCGCCTGCTGACCATCGGCGGCCTCGATCACCTCGTAACCGGCGGGTTCGAGAATGCGGCGAGCGAGCGCACGCAGGCCCCGCTCGTCGTCGACGACGAGGATGGTGCCGCCGGAGGATTGGTTGGTTGCTGACACTCAGTCGTGGGCCTTAGCACGTCAGGGAGAAGCCGGAGTGTGTCTTATTGCACACGCGCTCAGCGCACGGCGCGGCCCTTGCTGCCGCTGCGGCGGACGGGCGTGTGCGAGCGTACGCCACTCACCCTTCCGGTTTCGTGAGACCCTCGCCTGAGCGCTCGACGAGATCCAGCCATCGATACAGCGAACGGCGGCTGATTCCCAGCAGGCGTGCCGCGCCAGCCCTGTTGCCGCCCGTCTCGCGGAGGGCCCGATCCAGCTGCTCGCGCCTGGCACTCTCGAGGAAGTCCGGGTTGAGGGCGCTTCGGTGACCACCTGGGGGGAGCGCCGGGGGCGCGGGCGCCGGCAGTGCGTCGGGCGCCGGAGGCATGGCGGCCATGACGTCGTGCTCCGTCAGCATCTTGCCCTCGCCGAGGAGGCAGGCACGCTCGAGCACGTTGCGCAGCTCCCGGACATTTCCCGGCCAGGGCGCCTGCAGAAGTATGCGCTCCGCGGCGGTGGTCATGCCCGTGAGCGGCCGCCGGAGACGCTCGGACAGTTCCCTGAGGAAGGCGGCACACAGGTACGGAATGTCCTCGCGGCGCTCGCGGAGGGGGATGAGCCGGATCTCCATGATATTCAGGCGGTACAACAGATCGCTCCGGAACCGGCCGGCACCAGCCTCCGCCCGCAGGTCACGGTTGGTCGCGGCAATGATGGCGACATCCACGCGCCTGGCGTCGAGCGATCCCACCCGCTGCACTTCGCCGTATTCGACCGCGCGGAGCAGTTTGGCCTGAATGGCAAGCGGCAGCTCCCCGATCTCGTCGAGGAACAGCGTCCCGTTGTCCGCGTGCTCGAAGAGCCCGACCTTCGTCTCGGTCGCGCCGGTGAAGGCGCCGCGCTGGTGCCCGAAGAGCTCGCTCTCGAACAGGCTGTCGACGACCGCGGAACAATTCACTGTCACGAGTCGCCTGTCGCGGCGCGCGCCCAGCTGGTGCAGCGCGCGCAATCAGCTCCTTGCCGGTCCCGGTCTCGCCGGTCACGAGCACAGTTCGCACGTGCGGCGCGA
>Ga0180121_10001404_pt1 | contig 10241 bp, 11 predicted proteins | sample AntDrymUQ5402106_2_FD_129676 | JGI IMG/M metagenome (GOLD analysis project Ga0180121, IMG submission 129676) | Polar desert sand microbial communities from Dry Valleys, Antarctica - metaG UQ540 (21.06) (version 2) (version 2) | ecosystem: Environmental > Terrestrial > Soil > Desert | place...
GTCAACCCACAATCATAGGACGCTCGCCGATGCCGAGGATTCTCCTCGTTGAGGACAACGAAATGAACCGCGACATGCTGTCACGCCGTCTCATCAAGCGCGGCTACGAAGTTGCATTCGCGCTCGACGGACAGGAGGGACTCGACCAGGCGCGCCAGACGCAGCCTGATCTCGTCCTGATGGACATGAGCCTCCCGGTCAAGGACGGCTGGGTCGCTACCGCGGAGCTAAAATCGGATCCGGTCACGCGTCTCATTCCGGTGATCGGATTGAGCGCGCACGCGATGGCGGGCGATCGTGACCGCGCGATGCAATCAGGATGCGACGACTACGACACCAAGCCGGTCGAGATAGATCGGCTGCTCGGGAAGATCGAGGCTCTGCTCGGCAAGAACGCCGGGTGACCGACGCGTCCCGAACCACCCTTTCCGTAAACGAGGTCGCGACTCTCCGGCACGAGCTGCGCACGCCCATCAACCAGATCGTTGGTTATTGCGAGATGCTGCTCGAGGATGCGCAGGGTGGTGAGGGGGGCCCGAGAAGAGAGTCGTTGAGCGAGGCGCTGGCCGCAGTGCGTGATGCAATCGTGCTCATCGAGGATGCCCTGCCCGCTGGCGCGACCACGCTCGACGCGGATCGGATCGTGTCCCTGTATGAGTCGCTCCATCATCCGCAGTCGCGGATCATCGACGCCATGAGCGGGTTGCTTCGCGAAGAAGAATTGCCCGATGAAAAATTCATCGCCGACGTCTGCAGGGTCAGAAATGCCGCCGAGCGCCTGATGCCTACCGACCGGCCGCGCGCCGAGCCGACGTCCGCGTTCAGCGCGCCGGCGGGAGTCCGCGTCGCACCCGCCGCGCCTCCCGGCGCGCGGGTTCCGAGGACGGCGCATGTGCTGGTCGTCGACGATATCGAAGAGAACCGTAGCGTTCTTCAGCGCCGACTGGAGCGCGAAGGCCACACGGTTGCATGTGCTTCGAGCGGGCCCGAAGCGCTTCATCTCGCCGCTGGCGAGTCATTCGACATCGTCCTGCTCGACGTGATGATGCCGCACATGGATGGTTACGAGACACTCGGGCGGCTCAAGTCTTCCGATGCCACGCGAGAGCTCCCCGTGATCATGATCTCGGCGCTCGACGACATTGCCAGCATCGCGCGGTGCATCGAGCGCGGGGCGGAAGACTATCTGCCCAAGCCATTTGACCCCGTGCTGCTGCGCGCCCGCATCAGTGCGTGCCTCGAGAAAAGGGATTTCCGCGCTCGAGAGAAGGAGTATCTCCGCGATGTAGTTCAGATCGTTGCCGCGGCGGTCGCGGCCGAACGGGGAAGCTATGCCCCCGGCTCGCTTGCCGACGTGTCGAAGCGCGGGGATGAGTTGGGAACGCTGGCGCGTGTCTTCGACGGCATGGTCGCGGGAATACAGGAGCGTGAGCGGAAGCTGCAGGGGCAGATCGAAAAGCTGCGGGAAGAGGTCGCGGGGGTGAGTGACGCGCCGCTCACGGACTTCGACGCGCCGGAAGCCCTTCGGTCAGGGACTTCGTTCGCAGCCAGGTACAGGATCGAGCGCCCGATCGGGAGCGGCGGGATGGGCATTGTCTATCTCGCCGAGGACGTGGAACTCGGCGAACGGGTCGCCATCAAGACGCTGAGATCTGACTTGCTGAATGCGGATGAAACCGCGATGGACCGCTTTCGCAACGAGATCAGGCTCGCACGCCAGATCTCTCATCGCAACATCGTGCGCACGCACGACTTCGGAAATGCCGGAGGGGTCTTCTTCGTGACGATGGAATTCGTCGAGGGCACCACGTTGCGCGCGGTGCTGGACTCGCGGGGGCAGCTTGGAGCGGAGGCGACGCTGGCCATCGCGCGGCAGCTCGTGGACGCGCTCGAGTGCGCACATGGCGAAGGCATCATTCATCGCGACATCAAGCCGCAGAATCTGCTCATCGATGCGGCCGGGACGCTCAAGATCATGGACTTCGGTGTCGCCCGCCTCGCCGAGCGGAGCAGCGGGCTGACTCAGGCGGGAATGGTGGTTGGCACGCCCGCCTACATGGCACCCGAGCAGCTGCTGGCTGAGTCAGTCGATGCGAGGAGTGATCTTTACTCCGTTGGTGTCGTGCTCTACGAGTGTCTTACCGGACGGCCGCCGTTTGATGCGAAATCTCCGATCTCGTTGATAGCGAAAGTGCTCAACGAAGATGCCAGGCCTCCGGATGCAGTGAAGCCCGAGGTGCCTCACGCCGTGTCTGCGATCGTGATGCAGCTTCTCGCCAAGCACCCCGATCAGCGGCCGAAAAGCGCGAGCGCGCTCCGGGAGATGTTCGCGACCGTTTGAGTGCGAGCCAGTTCAACCGCGAGTACTACCGGCGCTTCTACGAGAATCCAGCGACCGCAATAATCTCGGCGGCAGAACGGCGGAACGAGATAAGGTTCGTCCTCTCGTTCTGCCGCCACATCGGTCTCGAGATACGTCGCTTCTCCGATGTCGGTGCCGGGACGGGATGGTGGGCAAGGGAGTTCGGCCGTCAGTACCGGAGCTGCCGCCACGTCGAAACCTTTGATGCGAGCGCCGAGGCTGCGCGCATCTACGGGCACCGCCGCGTGAGCGCACAGGAGCTCGCCGGCTTGCCGTCGGACCTCGTCGTCTGTCGCGACGTTCTCCGCTATCTGCCCGACCGCCAGGCAAAGCGCGCGATCGCCCGCCTCGCGTCGAAATGCCGCGGCGTGCTCTATTTCCAGGTCGTCACGAGCGATGACGAAGTTGACGAGGACCGCAGCGACATGACGGGATACTTTCGCCCCGCGAGCTGGTACCGGCGCACACTGGAACGCGCCGGATTCAGCGAGGCCGGGATGGGCCTGTTCGTGTCTGACAGGTTTTCCCGGTTCGATCCGTTCGCGCTCGAGGTGCGCTGACCGCCTTCCTACGCGACCATGGATTGCTGCACGCGCCCCTCGCGAAACTTGAAGATCCGAACGACCTGCCGTCGAACCAATGGCGCGGCGATCGCTCCCAGCCAGCCGAAACGCAGCGAGTAGACTACTTCGTCTTCGATGATTGTTCGACTGCCGTCGCTGAGAAATCGGTGCGTGTGCACCCAAGATTTGTAAGGACCGCGCAGCTGTTCGTCCACAAATCCGTGAGGCGGGTCCCATCTCACGATTCGCGTGCGCCATTTCATCGGCACGCCCCACAGGCGAATCGAGTAGTCGATCAGCGTCCCCTCGCCCATCGATATCGGCAGTGGAGTGAGAATGCGAAAATGGAGCTCGGGGGGCGTGATGAGGCCGAGATTGGCCGCATCCGAGAAAAATGCGAAAACCTCGTCGCGGGCGAGCGGGACCTCGATGCGACTCTTGAGCGTTGATCGCACGGCTGTCATTGGAAGAAATGCATCGCGCGGCGGCATCGGCCGCCGCGCGACAGCAGATCTAACGGGCGGCCGAGCCGGTCATCGGGCGCGGCATCAGCACCGCGTCGATGACGTGGATGACGCCATTCGAGGCAGAAACGTCCGCCATTATCACCTGGACGCCGTTCACGTAAACCTTTCCGCCGCTCACCGTAACGTCCACCGTCTGGCCGTTGACGGTCGCCGGCCTGGCGCCGTTCATACCGATGATGTCGGACGCACCGACCTTCCCTGATACGACGTGGTAGGTGAGAATGGACGCGAGCATCGGCTTGTTTGCGAGCAGCGCATCGATGGTGCCGGCAGGCAGCTTCGCGAACGCGGCATCGGTCGGGGCGAACACGGTGAACGGGCCCGGGCCCTGGAGCGTTTCTGCCAGGCCCGCCGCCTTTACCGCCGCGACGAGGGTGTTGAAGCTGCCGTTCTCCACCGCGACCTGCACGATATTCTTCGCCGGCGCGGTTACCGCCATTTTCTCTTCCGACATGTATGCCGACTGGCAGGCCGAAAGTGTGACCAGCGCCGCGATCGCGGCGGCAGTGTGAAGGAATCTTTTCGTCATTGTGTGTTAGTCCGTGTGAGTGGTAGTGGTGTGCTTAAGCGCGGGCGGGGGCAACGCCGAGCCAGCGCGTCTGAATGCCGCGCACCTGCACGGCCTGGTACAGCGCCGACAGTCCGACGAGCACGTAAACCAGTCGGCTGAGCGGCGACATCTCGCCGAAGATTGCGGCAACGAGGTCGAACTGAGCGGCACCTACGAGTCCCCAATTGAGACCACCGACTACGAGCAGCACGGCGGCGACTACATCGAGCTTCTTCATCCTGATCTCCTTGTTGAAAAGCGTTACGATCCTTCGTGAACAGGATCATTGTCCAGGTGTTGTTCAGGGAGATTAAGCGTCATAGCTAGCCCTGTCAAGGGGTTGTCCAATGTTGTTGCATTGACATTGGTTGGACAAGGGCGTAAGTTCACCTAAATGAAACAACCTCCTGCCCGAACGGTCCGACTCGATGGTGCGAGGCATCCCATCGCCATCGCCGCCGAACGGACCGCCCTCAGTCAGGACCTCCTCCGCGTATGGGAAAGGAGGTACGCCGCCGTCGAGCCGACCCGGGATGAGGCCGGACAGCGGCTCTATACCGACGCCGATATCGAACGGCTGAGTCTCCTTCATTCCGCCACCCGCGCAGGCCGGAGCATTGGACAGATCGCGCGCCTCCCCATCGATGACCTGCAGCGCCTCGTCGATGAGGACGCTGCTGCGCGAGCAACCCGTCCGACCGAGGCCCGCGCGTTCGAGACAACCCCAGTCGTCGATGCCGCGCTCGTCCTCGCCCGGTCGCTCGAGTCCGCCCAACTCGATGCGCATCTTCGCCGCGCCGCCGCCGTGCTCGGTGCCACCGCCTTTATGGATAGCGTCGCCGCTCCGCTGCTGCGACGCATTGGCGACGAGTGGCACGCCGGCCGTCTCTCGCCGGCGCAGGAACACCTCGCGTCATCGGTGGCGCACGATATCATCGTCGGGATGATGCGGGAGTTCGGCCCGGCGAAGGGTGCGCCGCGCGTCCTCGTTGCGACGCCAGCGGGCGACCGTCATGCAATTGGCGCCGCGCTCGTCGGCGCGGCGGCGGCAATCGAGGGCTGGGATGTCGTTTACCTCGGCGCAGACCTGCCCGCGAGCGATATCGCGGCCGCCGCGATTGCGGCGCGTGTCGGAGTCGTCGCGCTGAGCATCATCTATGTCGACGACCGCGATCGGTTGCTTGGCGAAGTGAGCGTGTTGCGCGCGCTCCTCCCCGCGTACATATCGATTCTCGCCGGCGGATCGGGTGCCGCGCTGCTCGCGCCCGAGCTCTCGGCGAACGGCGTGCACCTCGTGTCGAAAGTTTCGCAGCTCCCGCACGCGCTGCGAAATCATGGCAACGCCAGCTGAGGCCAGCGGGCTCGCTGCGCGCGCTCCGAAGATAGTTCTCGTCACCGGGGCGAGCGGCTACATCGGCGGGCGGCTCCTGCGCGCACTGCTCGACCGTGGTGAGCGCGTCCGCGCGATGGCCCGGCGCCCCGACGAGCTTCAGGCGCGGCTGCCCCCCGGCGCCGAAGTCGTCAGCGGCGATGTGCTCGATGCGTCCTCGCTCGGCGCTCTCGAGGGAGTCGATACCGCTTATTACCTGATTCACGCGATGGCGTCCCGTCACGACTTTGAGCGTGAAGAGCGGACCGGTGCGGAAAATTTCGCGCGCGCCGCAACCGCCGCCGGAGTTCGCCGCATCGTGTACCTCGGCGGTCTTGGGAGCGAAGGGCTTTCCCGGCACCTCGCCAGCCGGCAGGATGTCGGCCGAATCCTGCGCGAGAGCGGCGTGCCAACGCTGGAGTTCAGGGCCTCCATCATTCTTGGCTCAGGAAGCCTGTCATTCGAGCTCGTGAGATCGCTAGTGGAGCGGCTGCCACTCCTGATTGTGCCACGATGGGCGAGCAAGCGCACGCAGCCGATCGCCATCGAGGACGTTGTCGAGTACCTCGTCGCTGCTCTCGACGTGCGGCTGGATTCGAGCGAGACGGTGGAGATCGGCGGCCGCGACCGCGTCTCCTACCTCGACCTGATGCGGGAGTACGCGCAGCAGCGTTCGCTCAGGCGGCGCTTCGTCACCGTTCCGGTCCTCACGCCATGGCTTTCGAGCAGGTGGCTCGGACTGGTCACGCCGGTCTATGCGCGCGTCGGCCGAAAGCTCATCGACAGCCTGCGCAACGAAACCGTCGTCACGTCGCCGCTCGCGGCGACGATGTTTCCCGGCATCCGTCCGCGCGGGATGACCGATGCGATGTCGCGCGCGCTCGCGAATGAAGATCGCGAGCTCGCCGAAACGCGCTGGTCCGACGCCATCTCTTCGATGGGAAGCACACAGCCCTGGGGCGGGACCGCCGCGGGCTCACGAATCGTTGATACCAGGGCTGCCACGGTCAGGAAATCGCCCGCCGAGGCGTTCCGTGCGATCGAGCGCATCGGCGGAGAGAGCGGCTGGTATTACGGCGACTGGCTCTGGCAAACGCGCGGTGCCTTCGACCTGCTTTTCGGTGGCGCGGGAATGCGGCGTGGCCGGCGCGACCCGTCCCGAATGCGTCGCGGTGACGCGGTCGATTTCTGGCGGGTCGATGAATTCGAGCCTGGCCGCATGGTGCGCCTGCGCGCGGAGATGAAGGTGCCCGGCCGCGCGTGGCTCCAGTTCGAGGTTACCGGGGAGGGTACCGATTCGGTGATACGTCAAACGGCAGTGTTCGAGCCCCATGGGCTGGCCGGGCTGCTGTACTGGTATGCCTTGTACCCCGTTCACTGGCTCGTCTTCAACGGCATGCTGCGCGGTATCGCAGCCAGCTCCGGACCTACGCTGGCGGCGGAGCGGTCCGGGGAAGGCGAACGGTAAAAGTGGTGCCGCGTTCTTCCGAGGAATCCACCTCGATCTTCCCCTTGTGCGCGCTCACAATGCGGTCGGCGATATAGAGCCCAAGGCCAAGGTTGCCTGTCGGTCCGCTGGCCAGGTGCTTGCCCGTCGCGTCGCGATTTTTCATCGGGTTGAATATTCCGTGGATCTGGTCGGGCGGAATGGCCGGGCCGCGATTGTGTACGGACACGACCGCTTCCTCGGCATCTCCGCCGACGTGAATGTTGACGATGGTTCCAGCCGACCCGTGCTCGAGCGCATTGCCAATCAGATTCGTCAGCACCTGGGTAATTCGCGCGCAATCCCAGTCACCGTCCTGGTCCTGGTCGGCGTGAAGATTGAGCACACGCCCCGGGTGCACCGCTGAAATCTCGTCTACTACATCACTGACGATCTTTTTCATGCTCACGTCGGCGCGCACAATGGGAATGCCTCCGCCGAGCCGGCCGCGCGTGAAATCGAGGAGATCACCCACCATGTGATTCATGCGCGTGGAGCTGCTGGCGATGCGCGCCGCCAGCGTCGCGTGAGGCTCCTTGAGATCGCCGGTATCGATCATGAACTTGGCCGCCGTGCTGACGGCTCCTATCGGCGTTCTAAGATCGTGACCGAGAATGGCGAGAAACATCTCCTTCGACTGATCGAGCTCATGGGTGTAACGGGTAACGGACTCGGCAAGCGACTGGTCTATTGCTTCGTGGAATCGCGTCAGGTCCTGGAGGTCGTCCGCCGTGATCGCTCCCTTCGATTCCGTCCATAGGCGGATGACACTCGCGCGCAGGGCGCGATACTCCGAGACCATTTGCTCGACGCTGAAGCCACTCTCCGCCCGGTCGGATCCGTGCTCTTCTGCCGCGGTCACCGTGTCTTCGGCGTCCGGCGCATCCTTGCCCTTGGACTTTTCGGCCTGCTCGTGAGAGTTCTGCGGCGTCTTCAGGTCAGCTGCGATGACCGTCAGCATCTCGCCGGCGTGGTCGCGCAGCGCCGCGATGTCCATCCCCGCGCTTGCCGGCGCGCACGTACGCGCGAATTTCTCCCAGTCGGCGAGAATAGGCTCCCGGTTGGCAAGGATGAAATCTGCAAGCCGCATCCCGTCTGTCCTCCAATGAGTAGATAACGTCGAGACCGGACAAGAGGCATTTTCGCGGCCACGCTCCATTTGAGCGCGGTTCATCCTGCTCATTCCCTGCGCGCTCGCTAAATTCCCGCTCCGAGAAATGCTACCCGTAGCGCGATAAACAATCAGAGGATTTGGGGGCAAGGCTGTCGATCAGGCGAAAAACGTTCATCGTAAGCACCCTTCGCAAGCGGATAGAGCATGCGCTCCGCGCGCGCTCGCTCTCGCCCGGCGACCGTCTGCCGAGCACGCGGGATATTGGCAGCGAGCTTGGCGCCGACCCGCGCGTGGTGATGGCGGCATATCAGGTACTTGCCGAGGAAGGCCTCGTTGAGATCAGGCCGCGCTCCGGGGCCTACGTCGCCGCGACTGGTGCCCTCACCGAGGAACGTGTGCCGAGCCCGGACGTACTCACCGACGTCCTCGTCGCCGGGGTCGTGCGCGGGTTCTCACTGGTCAGCTTTACGGACCACCTGCGCATTGCGGCACTGGGGCGGAGGCTCCGCGCCACGGTGATTGCGGGAACCCTCGACCAGGCGCACGGCCTCGCTCGCGAGCTCAGGGTCGACTACGGTCTCGCGACCACGAGCCTGCTCCCCGAGCAGATGAAAGGGGGAAATCCCGCCCGCGCTGCCCTACAGCGCTCTCAGCTGCTTCTCACGACCAAGGATCTCGAGAGACATGTGTCGCCGATTGCGACGGAGCTCGAGAAGCGGCTCATCGTCGCCGACATCCGTCCACCCTTCATGAACGAGGAATGGAGGACACTCCTGCGATACGGGAGGATTTACCTGATCGCTGCCGACCCGCGCTTTCTGGCGCCGGCCCAAGGGTACCTCAAGAGTCTCGTCGATCTGGGAAACCTCAGGATTCTGATTGTTGGGAGCGATGACCTCGCGGTGATCCCGCCCCAGGCCCCCACGTATGTGACCGAGGCTGCACGGCTGAAGCTTGGAAAAACGAGAATTCCGGGGCGTTTGATCCCGCCCGCACGGCTCCTCGCCGAAGACTGCGTCCGTGCAATTGTCAGCTTTATCGTGCATGCCAACATGGACCAAGCCGGCGCCTGAACGTACGGTAGGGTACGTTTGTTGCCTAACAAGCCGTACTCAATGTCTGCGCGCGAAAGGTCTTCCAGCAACAGCTCCCGGCCCCCGCGGCCAACGCCGCGAGGCAGGACGAGCGAGATCGCAATTGCGGGCAGAGAATCGCCCGTGTCCGCCTCGGCGGAGTCTCGCGAAAATAAGGCTCTCCAGAAGATTGCCGCGACGTCCGGCGCTGAGCCTTACGCCATTCTGCAGGGTCTGCTCGGGGCGGCCGTGGAGCTTTGCGGCCGAGGCCCCGATTGCAGCACGGCGGGCGTAAGCTTCATCGAGCGTGCAGCGGACGGAGGCGAGCAATTCCGGTGGGTCGCGATGGCAGGATGCGTGTCCGATCACATCGGCGTGACGAGTCGACGTGATTTCAGCCACTGCGGCGAATGCCTGGACAAGGGTGGCCCGATCCTGTTTTCGAGGCCCGACCTGAAGTACGACTATCTCAGTGCGGGCGGCATCGAATTCACGGAAATGCTCGTCGTCCCCTTTGCCCCAAGTCTCGGTCACCAGCCGCTCGGCACCGCGTGGGTCGCGTCGCACCCGCCACGTAGATATCACTTCGAGGGCGAGGACGTTCGCCTGATGGAGAGCATCGCTCGATTCTCTGCCTCCGCGTACTCCCTTGCCGCCGCCCGCGATGAGGCGGATGAAGTCAAGAGGCAGCAGCAGGGAATCGTGGCGGCGATGAGCCGCGAAATGCGCGCGCCTCTCAACACTATTGCCGCTTCGGCATATCTCCTTTCTCTCGGTGCCGAGAGCTCCTCCGTAACTGATCGGGCAGCTCACCTCAGGAGAATCGACAAGTCAGTCGAGCTGTTGTTGGCTGGCGTCAACGTCCTGGCGGAGTCGTCGGGAGCGTCTTCGACGACTAGCAGTCGTCTCGCATAGCGCTGGTCGTTTCCACCCGCACGACCTCGTCCTTGGCGACGACGAAGATCCGGTCTGTTGCTTCGGGCTCGATGTCACCCAGGCCCGTAAAATCGCCGAACGCGGGCAGGACGGTTGTGCGCGCGCCAACGAAAAAACAGGGCAGGCGTAACGACTGGGTTGAATCCGGCTGGGTCTTGTAGTCGCCCGATACGACCCAGACTTCTCCGCCGTGCTCGACGCGTACCTGCGCAGATCCGAGGATGTGTCCGGCGGGATGGAGTGAAACGCGCACGCCGTTGA
>Ga0180121_10001405_pt1 | contig 10239 bp, 6 predicted proteins | sample AntDrymUQ5402106_2_FD_129676 | JGI IMG/M metagenome (GOLD analysis project Ga0180121, IMG submission 129676) | Polar desert sand microbial communities from Dry Valleys, Antarctica - metaG UQ540 (21.06) (version 2) (version 2) | ecosystem: Environmental > Terrestrial > Soil > Desert | place...
GCGGAAGGTGCCGAGCGCGGCCCGGGCCGGCGGTCGTAGATCGGCCAACTCATCGACGTGGTCGGTGGCTTCGAGGAGAGTGTTGAGCGGGAGCTCGACGTCCTCATCGGCGATCTGGGAACGGTTCTGGGTCTTGGCCCACCGGGTCAGGTGCACCAGGTCGCCCATGCCTAATCGGTAGCGGGCGCCGAACAGAATTCGGAACAGTGCCGGCGTATCTTCGGGGTCATGGAGCAGGCGCAGCCAGGCGTGAAGATCGGCAACCTCGGGCACGGCCAGGAGGCCTCCCAAATTGGCCACCTCAACCGGAATCCCGGCGGCTCGCAACGCGTCATGGACGAGGGTCATGTCCTTGTTCTTCCGGAACAGGACCGCCATCTGTTTCCACTGATATTGGGTGGAAAGCTCCTCGATCTTGCGGGCGATTTCCTGTGCCTCGAGAACCGCGTCCGCGTGCCACGACACCGCAACCTCACCGCCGATGCTGGCATCGAGGGGGCGGAGCAGTTGCTGATCAGACCCGGTCCGGAATCGGACAGCGTTGGCGACTTCGAGCACCACGGGCAGGGAGCGACGGTTGAGGGTCAAGGGCAGGCTCGCCGCCTCCTCGCCCGCGGTCGTTCGAAAGTGGCTGGGGAAGTGGATGAAGTTGTGTGACGATGCCCCGCGCCATTCGTAGATCGTCTGATCGACGTCGCCGACGGCGGTGATTGGGAATCCGTTCCCGAAAAGTTTGCGCAATAGCTCCCGCTGGGCGGGGTTGGTGTCCTGGTACTCGTCGAGCATGACCGCCTGGTACCGAGATCGAATCTCACCGGCGACCTCCGGATAGCTCTCGACCAGCCGGTGCGCGGCGAGGATCAGGTCGGCATAGTCGACGACCCCGCGGCGAGTCTTCTCGTGTTGATAGGCGCGCAGCGCCTTCAACAGCGACGTGCGGCTTTCCCACGCCTTGTGCGGAGCGGGGTCCGGCACCGCGATGTCGCCCGGCACGAGCAGATTGTCGCCGAGGGCAGAGCCGAGCGAGCGGATGTCGTCGACATTCGCGCGGTTGGCGGGATTGAGCGAAGGCAGATCGACTCCGGCCATCACGACCTCGATGAGCTGGCGGGAGAACGTCGGGGTGATGACTTGGGTGGCCCGCTCGACTCCAACCAGCGCTCCATATTCCCGCAAGATCTGATGGGCAAAGCCGTGATAGGTATGAACCTCGATTTCTCGTCCGCCCTCAACTCGAGTTCCCAACGCGGCCCGGATGCGGTCGGCGAGCTCGGCGGCTGCCTTGTTGGTGAAAGTGATGCCGAGGATCGATTCAGGTTCGATCCCGAGCTCGGTGACGAGCCGAACGATTCGCATTGCGATCGTGGCGGTCTTGCCAGTCCCGGCGCCGGCGGCGACTCGCAGCGGCGCCAAGGGATATTCGACGACCGCCAGTTGTTCGGGGACCGGGTTCATTGCCGAAACCCTTCTCGGCCCTCCGGCCAGGCCGGGCAAACAAGCCGAACCGTGCAACGGTCGCAATGGCTGCCTGGTCTCGGCGCCCAGTCTTCGGACAAGATCGAACCGGCGACCTCACCGAGCTTGACAGTGACGTTGGCCAGATTGTTAGCGTTGAAGGACCGAACCGCCATGTCGCGTTCCGGATACCAGAGCTGGGCTTCGGTAGCGAGGCCGAGGCGCGATAGCTCGGGGTCGTTTTGGACAGCCAGCATGTAGAAGCCCAACTGGAGAGATTCGGCCGCCTCAGCCTGCGGCGGCGCTCCGGTGCCCGTCTTGTAGTCGACGATTCGAAGGTGGCCCGACGACTGCGTTTCGATTCGGTCGACCCGTCCGGTCCAGACAACATTGCCGATGTCGGTGCTCACCTTGCACTCCGCTCGCAGTCCGATCGCATCTTTGCCGGGCCAGTTCTCATACATCTGGGTAAGGAGCTTTTGCGCTTTTCGTTTCCAAGCATGGTTCAGGACCGGCGAGCCAAAGTCGGCATGTGCTTCCCAGATCTGGCCGAGGTGCGACACAGCGGATTCGGTGGTGCCATGAGGAAGCCCGGCCGCGATCGCGTCCTTCTCGGTGTGCTCCAGCGCTAGGTGAACGAGACCCCCGTATTGGGCATACACCGAAGATCCATCGGTGGCGTCGAGATGGTTTTCGAGGACATATCGGCGAGGGCAAGTGTCGTAAGCCTGGGCGCTGGTCGGGCTCATCCGCAAGGGGGTAGTGATGACGCCGTGGTCGGGCCCGGGTTCTGAGATACCGGCCAGACGTTGCGGATCGGATTCGGTTTCAACAAGGACCGCCAGCGCGGCGAGGCGATCGACGGCGGGTAACGCCGGATCAGAGATGGTGAGGCGCAGGTGGGCCTGCGCCTCGTTGGGCGTGACCGGGGGGCGCGTCTCAGCCGGGGGACCGATCTCGTTGAATGACGCGGCGCCGACGGCCGCCAACAAAAACCGGCTCGGGCGCCGTTCGCCTTCGTCGATCGCGGCGGCCGTTGCGGTCCAGATCACCCTGGCTTTGGCGCGGGTCATCGCGGTGTACGCGAGACGCATCTCTTCTTGCAACCGAAATCGATGAAGGGCTTCGGGATCGGTGCCGACAGCGAGCTGTTCGGGGCGCAACAATGCCCGGCTCCGGGCCAGGTTCGGAAACACTCCTTCGGCGGAGTCGGCGATGAAGACAACTTCGAATTCGATGCCCTTCGCCTGGTGGAGGGTGGTGAGGATGAGCTGGTCGCCGCGACTTGGCTGGAGGCTCAGCAAAGGCACCGCCTCGAAGTCATCCTGGCTTGCCAACCGTTCGTAGGCAATCAAGTCGACTCCGGCATCTCGTTCAGCCTGTTGATCGAGGGTTTGGGCAAAGTCGCTCAACGCTTGGCGATCTTCGCGACAGCCCGGGTCGCTCACATACCGAAGGAACTCGGGAACGGTTGTCCAGGCTTCCCAGAAACCCTTTATTGCCGGCACCTTCAGACACCAACCGGTCTCGGCCAATAGCGAGTGAAGTTGGGACGAGCCCACGCTTGCCTCGGCGAGGATCGAGCTCCACGGCCGGTGGGTGCGGCGACGGATACGCAAGAGCTCCCTTTCCTGTCCGAGCGAAAGCTGGAGAAGTGGTCCGAGCAGGAGTCGACGCATCGCGCGGTCGGCCTCGTCGACTAGTCCAGGTCCGTTGTTCGGATCCTTGGCGAGCTCGTCGGCCCAAGCCGCTTTGGCCAGGTCGAAGATCACCTTGACCGCGGGATGGTCGGTCAACCGGCGATCGGGCCGGCGATGGGGGATCGAGCGCCGGTCGAGGGCACGTGAGAGCTCCGGCAGCAGGTGTCGGCTCGAGCGGACGAGCACTCCAAGCCGTCGGTAGGGGATACGTTCTTCGAGATGGATCCGTTCGGCTTCCGATGCGATCCAATCAGCTTCACCGCTGGCTTGGTCAAAGACGTGAGCCTCGACCCGCCCGGTGTGAGGCGCGGGAGTCACCTGTCCCGCCTCGCCAGGAAGGTCACCACCGGCAACTACTCGCCCTGCCCCGGCGAGGATCGCCGCCGGCACGCGAAAGCTGGTCGTGAGGATGATTCGCTGTCCCTGCCCGCCAGAGAGATCGCGGAAGCGCTCGGGGAACTCGGCGACGTTGCCGAGCTCGGCCCCGCGAAACGAGTAAATCGATTGGTAGGGGTCACCGGTGACTGTCAGGTTGCGATGGTCTGCGGTCAGCAGCTCGAGCAGCCGGGCTTGGGCCGGCGATGTGTCTTGGTACTCGTCGACGAGCACGTAGGGGAACTGCCGGGAAACCTGCCGGCGGACGTCGTCGCTTTCTAACAGAGTGGTCGCCCGCGAGAGGAGAGCGGCGTAATCAAGTCGCCGGCGAGCGTCGAGCTCGGCCTGATAGCGGGTCATGAAGTTGGGGAGGGCTGCCCACCGAGGCCGTTGCGATGCGAGCGTTCGCAAGCGGGATTCGTCGATTAGGCGCTCCTGGCACCGCAGGAGAAAGTCGGCGACTTCGTCGGCCAACGTCGGCGAGGCGAGCAATGCCCGGAGGGGGACCGGCCATTTCGCCGGATCCTCGGTGGTCAGCAGCTCGTGTACCAGGCCGACCTGCTCGAGTCCGGTGAGGAGAGCCGGCACCGGTTCAACGCCCTTGGTGGCATAGGTCTCGAGCAGCCGGCGGCAGAACGCGTGAAAGGTCGCGATGCCGGGGATCGGCAAGCCGGTGCGGCTGGCCCGACGGGTGAGGTCGGCCGCGGTTCGTCGTGAGAAGGAGAGCAACAGGACCTCACCGGACAGGGCCCGATTGGCCTGAATGAGGTAGACCGCCCTGCGAACCAGGAACTCGGTCTTCCCGGTGCCCGGTCCGGCCACCACGATCTGAGGCCCATCGGTATGGGTAATCGCTGCATCCCAGTCGGACGGACCGATCCTGAGATCAGCGGTCATGCGGCCTGCTGGGTCTCCCGCCGGAGGCAGAGCGGACAGTGGGTTCGGTCACCCGCGTATACAACCTCAAAGACGAGACCAGCGCTGGCAATGATGTCGAGGGCTTGATTGATTTCCATACAGCCGAACCTATCGGCTCGGTGTGACAAGAACCGATCGTTAGCCGGCGAAGACGTGACAGGTCCAGAGACGGCCGCTTGAGTCTACGTAGACGCCAACTCCGACCGAGGTGTACCGGGATTCGACCATGTTGTTGTAGTGGCCGGAGCTGTTGGCCAAGCCCGTGAACATGGCCGACACACTGCCCCCGTAGGCGATGTTCTCGCCGACGATGGTCCAGGGGTTGAGCAACGAGCCGATGTTGGAGTGGGCAAAGTTGTCAGAGTCCGCCATCTCCTTGGCCCACCAGCGAGCGTAATTGTTCAGCTCCGCATTAGACGTGAGCGCCCCAACCCCAACCGAGCCTCGCAGCCCGTTGATTCGACCGAGGAAGTCTGCCTCGGCCCCGCCGTCGAAATTTCCCGCGGGGATTGTGGTGGCAGGCGGGGCGGTGGTGATGGGAGGCGGAGCCGTCGTGGGTGGCGCGGTAGTTGCCGGGGCGGAGGTGGTTGCCGGCGGCGCCGTCGTCGCCACAGGACGGGCGGTGACTGTGGTCGATGGATTGGTTGCGGTTGGACCGGTGGTGGTGGTCGTTGCCGCAGAAGTCGTTGCCGGAGCGGCTGGCAGGGGGATCTCCTCGACCGAGAAAGTCGAAGCCGGGGATCGTCCCACCCGGTTGAGGAAGGCTTCGAAGGACTCGTCCAAGGCGCCTTCGATCATTACTCCGATGCCATCTGCGTTGAGGTTCTGCAACTCGAAATTTCGTTCCGCGTCGAGATCGTTGACACTGAGGTCGACGACTCGTGGTGGTGCGGTGGCACCGCTGATGACCTGGCTTGCAGCTACCCACATCACCGTGGTGATGCCCAGCAAAATCGCTCGCTTCACTCGACCCTCCCGAGGTCCTACCGGGCTCGGACCCGGTGCATCCCTATCCGAGGAAGGGTTATCGGCGCTTTGGCGGAATTGCTTTAGGGTCTTGAGCCCTACCTAATCGGCGAGAGCTTCCAGATTCTGCCAAGCAGGGCACTGAGGCCGGAACGAGCACCAGTTGCACAACGGTCCGGTTCGCGGGGGAAAGTGATCACGTTCGATGGCCCGGTTGATCGCCGACCATAAGGCGTTGAGCTGGCGCTCCATGGCGTCGAGCTGACGATCATCGACCGGGAACCGATACATCGTGGGACCGTTGAGATAGAGCAGCCGTACTTCGACCGGGGTCTCGCCGAGATGGCGTCGGATGAGCAACGCATAGATCTTGAGAGCGAAGAAGGCGGGGATTGAATAGGTCTCGGGCGGCGCGGTCCCGGTTTTGTAGTCGGTGATGACGATCCGGCCGTCAGGACGCCGGTCGACTCGGTCGAGGATGCCCCGAATCATCATTCCCTCGCCAATTGGTTCGAGCAGGTCGAGCTCGCGTTCTAGGGGGTCGAAGGAGTTGGGGTCTTCGAGTTGGAAGTAGTTGGCCAGCAGCTCCAACGAGTCGATTCCCCATTGGCGCTCCTCGTCAGGGCTGGCAAAAAGGTCGGTGAACTCCTCCTCGTTGCGGATCTCTCCCCACGCCTGGCGAAAAAGGTCATAGAGGCGGTTTGGGGACCGGTCGGCTCGCTCCAGCTCGTAGAACCGTTGCAGAGCCAGATGCGAAGTTGTCCCCCTGGCTTGCTGCGGAGTGGTGGGCTCGGGGAGATGGTCGATGGCCCGAAACCGGAACAGCTGCGGACAGGTCTTGAAATCACCGGCTCGACTGGGCGACAACGTCTCCAAGGTCATTCCCGAGAGATTACGGCGAGCAAATGACAGATTTGGAATTTAAGGCCCGAGGCTCTCGAGTATCTGAACGCTGGGAGCAAATTGTTCGGTCCGTAGGAAGGTGCAACCTTCGGCCAGCACCGTTTGATTGGTGGCCTCAAGGACACTGGCCAGCGTGATCCGGCCCTTGTCCAGGGTGAGCACATGCTCGCCGTCCCCCACCGCGACCAATTGCCCCGGGAGGTCGACCCGATCGGCGGCGAGCGGCGTCGGTTCGAGGCTGTCGGCGTTGACCAGATAGAGCTCTTGGGCATCGTCGTACAGCCAGTGATCGTCGTCGAACCATCCGGCATTGGCCGCGGTGAAAGGCGGGACCGACCGGTCATCGGTCATGACGAAAGGCGGATCGCCATCCGGTTGGGTAAACACTGGCTCCAACAAGATCAACCCCCGCTCGTCGATCACCGCCACCAAGGACGCGGTCGACTCGTCTCCGCCTACCTGCAGCAAGACTCGATCGCGGGAGGGATTTGTCCGCAAACCCCACGGCCTCAGTGACTCGGAAGCGAACGCCTCGGGGAGTGGGCGGGGAAGCATGTCCCACGTCCAGAGGCTCGCTCCTGTCAGCAGGTCGACGGCCCGGACTCGGTTGACCTGGCCGGAACCGTCGACGAACTGGGCTTCTTCAAAGGTCACCAAAACCGCAATTCCGTCGGAGAGACCGGCGGCATACTCTGTCCCCACTCGACCCGGCAGACCGGCGACATCAACCTCGTCCCCGTCAGTCAGATTGATCAAAGATGCCTCAGTCAGGATCGAGCCTCCCAGGAGGTAGGTGACGTCGCCAGCGGCGAGGATGACATCATCGCCAATGAAAGGCGTGCTCGACAACAACTCGAGCGAGCCAGATTGGGCGTCGAGGTTGTAGACGCCAGAGTCGGTTGTCAACGGCAAGAGACCCTGGCCAGCAACGAACGGCTCTGCGCGCAGGACCCGACAAGATTTCCCGTAAAGGGACTTGACAAGCGAACACCTGTTCGATATAGTGATGGGGTCAACGCGGCCAGCACCCCGACTGGTCACCTGGTTTGGAGGTGAAGTTGGTGGGTGCTTATCAGGAACTCGATGCGATGCTCGAGCGGCTCCGGGCCGAGGATCTCTCCGCCTCGAGCCCCGAGCAGCTGGCCACCACCCTGGTCGCCCTTCGTGCCCGCCTCGACAGGCTGGAGCTGGAATGGACCCGGCGGGTGGGAGCCTTTGACCACGCCGAGGGTCGGCACTTGGAGGGTCATAGCTCCACTACCGCCTTTCTCAAGCACCGCTGCAAGATGGCGGCGGGTCGGGCGCAACGGGCGGTGAGCCTCAGCCAGCGGCTGCCGGCGCTTCAATACTGCGAGAAGGCCTTTTCCGCCGGGGAGATCGGGTTGGATCAATTGCGACTGGTGGCTTCGCTCCCGGAACGGCTCGACCCTGACCTGGCCGGAGACGAGGTCTCCCTGGTCAACGCCCTCTCCGAGCTCTCGGTGGCCCAGACCCGGCGCCTGCTCGACTACTGGCAGTCAGCCGCCGACGGGCCCGGCACCGAAGCCGGCGCCGCCGAGCTCGAGAACCGCCGCTACTTCTCACTCTCCCAAACCTTCGAAGGGATGATGAAGGGGGACTTCCTCCTCGACCCCGCTGCCGGGGAGGTGGTGCTGACCGCCCTTTCCGCCCTCACCCCACCCCGCCGAGAAGGTGAGGAGCGCACCCCTGGCCAACGCCGGGCCGATGCCCTCGTCGATCTAGCCCGGGCGGTGCTCGACTCCGGGGTGGCCCCTGGCAAGGAGAAACCCCAGGTCCTGGTCCTCACCGATCTCGCCGCCCTCTGCGGCCACGGCGGCGGCACCCACGAGACCGTCGGGGGCGCGGTGCTTACCCCCGAACAGGTCCGCCGCTACGCCTGTGACTGTGCCCTCTCCCGGGTGGTGTTCGGAGCCGACGGCCAACCACTCGACGTCGGCCGCTCGACCCGCACCGTTCCCCCCGCCCTGGCCCGGGCGGTGATCGCCCGTGACCGGCATTGCCAGCACCCGGGCTGTGACCGTCCCGCCCGTTGGTGTGACATCCACCACCTGTTCCATTGGGCCGATGGCGGCCCCACCGCCATTTGGAACCTGATCCTGTTGTGCCGCTATCACCACACCCTGGTCCACCGCAGGAAGTCCCGGGGCGAAGAGTCAGAGCGGACGCTGCCGCCGGCGCTCCCACCGCGCACAGGTCCACCAGGCGACGGAGATCACCGTCCGCCGCCTCCCTACCACCCAAGACGATGAATGAGAAAACCCCGAGAGAGCTGCGAGACAAGCTCGTACCCTCTCGGGGTCCTCTGTCGTTTGAACTCCGAGACAAAGCTCGTTCTTCGCCCGACTCCCGTCCCGCCTCTCGGCTGACTTGGGTCTGCTGGAGTCACCTCCAACCGACTTCGCCAACTTACGCGACGGAAAGTCGGGACGTCAAGCCGGAGGCCTATCAAAGTTTCGCGACCGGCTGTTTTGTTTTCGCTCTCTCGGGGGAAGAAAGCCGATTGCTAACGTCGCTGCGTGGCCTACCCGAAAAAGCTGCTCAGTCCAGGCGAAGAGGTGGTATCCGAGTTCAAACCCCATTGGACCGCCATCCTCGGTCCCCTCGGTCTTACTCTGCTCGCCATCGCGCTGGTCGTCGTGCTGCCCGTGTTCACCCTTGCTCCCTGGTCCTTTTGGGGCCCAATCGCGGTAGCGGTTTTGTGGTTCGTTGTGACGATCCGCAAATTGGTCGATTGGATGACGACCAACCATGTCATCACCAACGAGCGGGTCATCCAGCGCAGTGGCTTCATCAGCAAGGCGGGCAAAGAGATTCCGCTCGAGATGATCAACACCGTCTCCTTCAATCAGTCCGTGTTCGAACGGATGGTGGGAAGCGGCGATGTGATGATCGAATCGGCGGGAGAGACCGGACAGACCCTCTATAGCGACATTCCGCGTGCCGAAGAGAAGAAGAATCTGATCTATAAGGCTCGGGAAGAGCGGATGCTGACCCTTGAGCGCGGCGGCCAGGGAGTGTCGAGAGCCGAGCAGCTGCAGATCCTCTCGAAGCTTCACGACGAGGGCCGTCTCACCGATGTGGAGTACGAGGCGCAAAAGCGCAAGGTCCTCGGCTAAACCCGATCAGGAGTCACCGATGACGCACATGATGGACTTCCCCCTCAATCTTTCGACCCTATACGAGCGGACAGTTCGGATTCATCCCGGTCAAGAGATCGTCTCGGTGGAATCCGATCGCAGCCTGGTCCGGACCAACTACGGCGAGGTTGATGGGCGAGTTCGCCGGCTGGCGAGCGCGCTACAGAACCGCCTCGGAATCGATCAAGGCCAGGCCATCGCCACTTTCGCGTGGAACAACCGCCGCCACCACGAGCTCTATTGGGCAACCGCCAACACTGGCCGCATCTGTCACACGATCAACCTGCGGCTGTTCCCCGACCAGGTCGCCTACATCGTCAACCATGCTGAGGATGGCGCCTTGTTCGTCGATCCCGATCTCGTTCCGCTGATGGAGCGGATCGCCCCGAACTTGGAAACCGTCCGTCACTACATCGTGATGGGTGACTCGGTCGGAGACACCTCGCTGCCGAATGCCATCGCCTACGAGGATCTGCTCGACGAAGCCGAGCCTTGGGGAGAGTGGCCGCTCCTTGACGAGCGTTCCCCGATGATGCTCTGTTACACGTCGGGAACGACCGGAAACCCCAAAGGCGTCGCCTACACCCAGCGCTCGACGTACATCCATGCCATATCCAACCTGGCGATGGTTTCGCTTTCCGCGGACGACAACGTCCTGCCGGTCGTGCCGATGTTCCACGCCTCGGCCTGGGGCTATCCGTTCATGGCCACGGCGGTGGGCGCCAAGCTCACCTACCCGGGTCCCGACCTGACTCCCGCCGGCC
>Ga0180121_10001406_pt1 | contig 10238 bp, 6 predicted proteins | sample AntDrymUQ5402106_2_FD_129676 | JGI IMG/M metagenome (GOLD analysis project Ga0180121, IMG submission 129676) | Polar desert sand microbial communities from Dry Valleys, Antarctica - metaG UQ540 (21.06) (version 2) (version 2) | ecosystem: Environmental > Terrestrial > Soil > Desert | place...
CCTGAGCCGTTCGTCTGGTCGGCCGCGATGGCGGTGCCCAACATGAGCACGAGCATGGCGGGGGCGAGGACGAGGCCCATCAAAAGCTTCCTGCGCAATGCAACCTCCTGGGGGGTAGAGGCGGCTCTGCGCCGCCGAACGGACGTTCAGTGCTGCCGCGGCAGGCACGTCGTTCGGTTGCCCGTCGATAGGGCCAAAGGTCGGTATCTCGTTCTCGCCACGCGATGTTCACCCGGTGGCAGCCAGTCAGCGGAGGCAGAGCCTGCGGTCCCTCGATGAGGATGATGGATCCTCGCGAAGGACCGGGGAGGCTCCGCCTCAGCGCCAACGGTCAGGGCACGAGGGCGAGCTGACCTCTGATAGCGCCGGCCGGATAAGGATTCGTGTGAACGTTCACGTAGAACCGGTCCGGGTTGGCGATGATGTTGCCGATCAGGGTCGAGTCGACGTCGCGGACACACCCTTGCACGGCGTCGATCGTTCTCGGGAGCGGTCGCCGCGAAGCGAAGAGCTCGACGCGGACGGGCCCTGCGACTGTACTGATCCCGCGGTGGATGTGTGCGGCGAACGGCCGGCCGATGAGGTCCCAGCTCACGTCGAAGCACACCTCGCCGGTGACCGGATCGGCCACGATGGTCGCGGCGCCCGTTCCGTTCGGGTCTCCAGGTCCCGGCACCTCGGCACCTCCCGTGAGGGTCGCGTTCAGCGTGACCGGGCCGCCGGCCGTCGCCTGGCTCAGCGGGATCAGGGCGACGAGCCCGACCAGCAGCGCCAGGCCGATGGCGCTCTTCTTCCGTGCGCGCATGCGCACCACTCCTTCCGTTCAGTCGGCCGGTTGCGCGACCGACCGAGCCTCCAACGATGGGGGAAGTTGCGCGTACCGAAGCCTACGCCTCGGAGCAACGACGCGCACATCGAGCTACGGCGACCACGTCACGTAGACGCCCGGGCCGATCGCCGCTGGGTCGCCGCCGACCTCCTGGACGACGATCAGGCCCGCGCCATCGGGGCTCGACACGGGGAACGCGAACGCCGAGCCGTCGGGCGCCCACGGCGTGGCGCTCTGCGCGTACTGCGTGAAGAACGGCGCGTAATCGCGGAGCACCTGCAGCGTGGGGGAGTGGCGCCCCTCGGCGTCGATCACCCGCCCGCCGTCCCACACCTGCCACAGGAAGGGGATCGCACCCGATGATCCGGGTTCGGGCGACAGCGTCAGCAACCGCTTCCCGTCGGGGCTCCACCAGAAGGTCAATGCGCGGATCGACGTGGCGCGCCGTTCGGCGCCTGAGGGTAGGTCGATCACGCGAACGCCGTCACGCGGTTCGGTGGGCCGTCGGTCGAAGAGATCGCTGTCTCGCTCATCGAGCATCTGATAGGCGACCGCCCGGCCGTCTGGGCGCAACACGAACGACAGGGCACCGGGACCCTCGACGAGCACTTCGGGCGAGGCTCCGTCGCTCACCGCGACCAGTCTCTGGAGGCCGTTCGGGCCGCGTTCCACGTACACCAGCGTGCGGCCGTCGTCGCTCCAGGCGGGTGCGGCGAAGAGCCCGGGCCGGTCGCTCACCGGTGTCGCTCGCCCGTCGAGGTCCACCTCCTCGAGTCGATCGAAGCCCGCGTGGGCCAGCACCCGGCGCCCGTCGGGTCCCCATGCGAAGTACAGGAAGGGATCGCCGCCCGCGATAGCCCGCGTCCTGGCGTCTGCGCGGCTGACGTCGAGCACTCCCATCTGCACCGGGGCATCAGGATCGCCTCCGGCGCCAAGGAAGGCGACCCGGTCGCCGGCCGGGCTCCACGACAGGTAGTACGGCACGAACGGGGTCGGGGAGACGACCGGATCCTCGCCTCTCGGGCCCGCGACGACGATCGCCCCGGCGATCACTCCGTCGCGGGCTTGGCTGATCACCCACGCGAGGCGGTCGCCTTCGGGCGACCATGCTGGCTGCAGCGCGGTGAGCGCGCTGCCTTGCGACGAGATCAGATCGACGCGATCCGAACCGTTGGCCTCGGTCGTGTACAGGGAACCGTCGGCCTCGAGCACGGCGAGGCGCCCGGGAGCGGAGATGGAGCGCTCGCCCGGCGTCGGATCTGCGGTCGCGATCGGCGTCTCGACCGGCGAGGGCGGGCTCTGGCGCCGTTCCCCGAGCGTGATCGTGCACGCTGCGAGCCCGCTCATGGCGATCGCAAGCAACGCGATCACCGAGCCTCGAACGGGCGATCTCATGATGCCGAACGTATCTCACCCCGGCGGTATGGGGAGCTGGTTCTGCCTGAGGCCGGGGACTGGATCGACCTGAGCCTCAGGCGGGCGGCTGGGCGATCGCGACGACGCCGAGCTGCTCGCCGAGCTTGTCCGCCGCGTCGGCCGTGACCGCTGCGTTGGGGTCGTCCGGCCAAAGACGTGCGACCGCCGAGAGTGTCAGCACATGCTCGAGATCGGCGCCCTCTTCGACAGCGAGCCGCAGGGCTTCGCCGAACGCCGCGCGGGCGTCGGCCGAGCGTGCTGTTCGTGCGAGCGCCTCGCCCAGCACCCGGTGCAGCAGGGCGGCGTCCTGGTCACCACCGGGTGCGGCGAGGAGTCGCTCGGCCGAGGCGGCGGCTTCCTGCCAGCGGCCGGCCAGCAGCGCAGACTCGGCGATCCACGCGTCGGACTGCGCGACCTCACGTTCGGCTCGAAGCGATGCGAAAACCGTGCGAGCCTCCGCGAGCCTCGCCGCCGCATCGTCGGTACGTCCCGCTCGCGCGTCGGCGCGACCCAGGTACGCGAGGCAATAGGCAACGCCGAGGGTGTCGCCGGCAGCCAGGTACGCCCGCCGCGCCCGGCGGAACCGTGTCACGGCCTCATCGATCCGGCCCTGGTCCGACCGCACCTCACCGACGTTCATGTGGCCGGTGGCGGCGTGTACCGAGTCGCCGAGACGTTCCTTCGTGCTGGCGAAGCGCTCGTAACCTTCGACCGCTTCGTCCCATCGCCCTTGAAAGTACGCCACCATGCCGAGCGTGTTCGACGCCGACGCGGCGCCGTGAAGGTCGCCGAGGGCCTCGTAGATCTCGAGCGCCTCTCGGCTGTGCACGGCTTCGTCAACGCGTCCGAGGTCGAGCAGCGCCGCGTCGTGCAACATCAATCCGTCGGCCAGCGCCTTGCGGTCGGCCGAGGTCTTGGCGGCCTCGATCGCGGGCCGGGTGAGCCGCAAAGAATCTCCGGGCCGGCCCTGGAACTGCCGGGCGTACGCCTCGGACACCTTCGCTGCCGCGCGCAGGCGCATCGGCGCCCAGCCATCGCGGTCCTCGAGGGTCCGTAACGCCTTCCGCGTGAGGCGAAGCATGCGATCGAATCGCCCGACACGTTCGGCCACGTAGGCCTGTCGGAGCATCAGCCGTGCCACGCTCACAGCGTCGTCGGTCCGAAGCCGGGCGGCCGCACGAAGGGCTTGGTCAGCCGCCTCGAGCTCACCCGTTCGGATCAGGGCCTCACCTAGCGCCTCGGTGACCTCGGAGACGAGCATGTCGCCCACCTCGCCGCATCCGCGCGCGGCGACCAGGGCGCGACGGTAGTGCGCGACGGCGTCGGCCGGGGCAGCGCGCTCTCGCGCCCGATCACCGGCGATGCGGGCATACCGCCAGGTGCGGTCGTGATCGCCCGCCAGCGCGCAGTGCAGCGCCAGGCTGGCGGCCTGCTCATCGGCGGCGTCGCCCGCGGCCAGCTCGAGCTCGTCCGCCACCCTCGCATGCAGCGCGCGGCGCAGCCGGAACGGCAGTCCTTCGTACGCCGCGTCGCGCATCAATGCCCGGCGGAAGCGGATCTGACCGTCACCGTCGTCCTGGAAGAGAGACCCCAGCCGGCGCCACGTGTCGTCGGCGGGCTTGGCGGTCGCATCCTCGAGCACCCAGTCGAGCATGCGTGGATGAAACGTCAGGCCCAGCACGGCGGCGCGGCGCACGAGCGTTCGATCCGCCGGGGAGAGCCGGTCGATCTGTGCCATCGCTGCGGCTTCCACGGTGTCGGGAAGGTCGTCGACGCCGAGCTCCACGGCAGAATGAAGCAGGTCGAGCAGGAACTGGGGGTTGCCGCCGGATCGTAGGGCCACCATGTGGATCACGTGCGGCGGCAGAGGAGCGTCGTCGCTCGCGATCTCCGCCAGGCTCACGGCGTCATCAGGCTCGAGCGGTCCCGGCTCGAGGCGGATCGCGATCGTGAACGGGCTGCTCGAGGCTTCGCCTGCTGGGGTACCGCCAGCTGCCGCCTCCGACGATGGCTCGCTGCGACGCGTCGTGATCACCACCCACGCGCGATCGATGTCGGCGGATGTCACCGCTCCGAGCATGTCTGCGGAGGCTTCGTCGAGGTAGTGGGCGTCCTCGATCGCGACCAGAGCAGGACGGTCCATCAGCACGTCGATCAGATCGGACACGACCTCGTGTAGCTTCGGAGCTCGGAAGGCCTCGTCGAGCGCGTCGACCTCGGGCGTGGTGTCGACCTCGGCGTCCAACGGTACCGCGAGCAGGGGAAGCCACGCGAGCAACGGCGGGGCACGCTCGGCAACCACCTGCCGCAGACGCTCACCGGCCTGCCGCGGCGGGTCCTCCCAGCCTATCCCGAGCGCTTCGCGCAAGAGCTCGCGCCACACCGCGTACGGCGTGCTGGCCGTGTAGGCCTCGCACACCGTGTGCCAGCGCAGCAGGTCACCGGCTCGTGACGCGGCTTCCTCGAGGAGCCGAGTCTTGCCGATGCCGGCCTCGCCGACGATCTCGACCCGCGCGCCTCGTCCTGAACGCGCTGCGTCGATCGCATCGTCGAGCGCGCGCATCTCATCGCCTCGTCCGATGAGGGGCAGGACGGTCGTGACCCGGGTGCCCGCGCGGATCGCCTCGCCGACCGACCATGCACGCACCGGCGCTGCCTTGCCCTTGACCCGGAAGGGCTCGAGCTCGGTGGTGCGCGTGCGGGTCTGGGAGTGCTCGAGCACCTCAGCGGTGGCGTAGATCTCGCCCGGCGGCGCCGCCGCCATCAGACGCGCCGCGAGGTTCACTGCATCGCCCATCACCGTGTACGTGCGCCGGTACCACGGGCCGATGTCGCCCGCGAAGACACCGCCCCGATGTACCCCGATGCGCACGGGGATCGCACGCTCGCCGTCGGCGATCGCTCGCACGGCGAGCAGCATCCTTTCTACGTCGTTGCCGCTGACCGATGGAGCGCCGGCCGTCAGGATGAGCTTGCCGCCGTCGGCATCGACGTCGGTCGCCAGGAAGCAGACACCCCGCGCTTCGACGGATTCCTGCGCGTCACAGACGAGCTCGTGCAGATCGGCGGCGACCACATCGGCGCCGCGCCGGGCGATCGCCTCGTCGGTTCCCTCGAAATGCACGAACGCCACGGTCACGAGCCGGTGCTCGGGGGCGCCGCCTCCCGCGGTCACATGGTCGCGCACCGCCACCGACAAGCAGGCCGCGATCTGCTCGGCAGGCACCTGCGGAAGCGGGGCGTCACCGGGGGGCACGGTGCCCGGAGGCTCACGACGCAACAGCACGCCCGGCGCCTTCGTCTCGCCGAGGCAGCGAGCCGGCAACCGGCTCGCGAGCTCCGGGCTGATGAGGATCTCGCCGGCGTCGGCCGCATGCTCCATCTCGACGGTGCGTGTCCACGCTGGGCCCGTCGCGATCAGCTCGCGATGCGAGGTACCGACCAGGAAGAGGTGGAAGGTGCCGGTGTGCGCGCCCACCGACATGCGAAGTTGCACCCGGGCGCCGGGCAGATCGATGCGTCCCACCTCTCGCAGGGCTCGGCGCATCCAGACCGCGGAACGACACGCCATCGCCTCGTGGCTCTCACCCTGGAACAGCAGCAGCAACGCGTCGCCGCCGAACTTGATGAGCCCGCCCCCGTTCGCATAGGCCACCGCGAGCAGGTCGGTGAAGCACGTCTCGATCGCCTCGGTCACCTGCTCCGCGCCTTCCTTGCCGTGCTTGGCGAGGCGCTCCGAAAGCTTGGTGAATCCGGAGATGTCGACGAACACGACCGTGCCGTCGACCGTCCACGCGGCACGCTCGGGGTCCTCGGCGAGGTGCCGAAGCAGCAGCCGCGGGGCGTACGAGGTGACCGCCGGTCTCTCTCCCGCCGCAGAGACGGCTGGAGATGGGGGGGTGGTGTTCACGAGCCCGACGATACGGGGTGTGGACCCGGCCAGCTACCCCGGCTTGAGGCACCCGAGCTGCTCCCCCATGCCGTTCCAACGAGGCTCGCCGGTAAGCTCCGCGCCGTGCGTCTGATCACGTGGAACGTCAACTCGATCCGTCAACGGCTGCCTCGGCTGCTCGCGCTGCTCGAGCGCCACCAACCCGACGTCGTGTGCATACAGGAGACGAAGGTCGCCGACGCCGATCTCCCGGTGGACGCGTTGCTCGCTGTGGGGTACACGGCGTTGAGCTCCGGGCAGCCGGGGCGCAACGGGGTCGCGATCGTGTCCCGGCTGCCCTTGGAAGAGGTCGCCCGAGGCATGCCCGGCGACCCTGCGCCCGATGATCGCCGCCTGCTGGCCGCACGCGCCGGTGGGATCACCGTCGTGAACCTGTACGCCGTGAATGGCAAGGCCGTCGGTGATCCGGCGTACGCGGTCAAGCTCGCCTGGTTCGAGGCGTTGGCGGCTTGGCTGCGCGACTCGATCGACGTGGCATCGCCGGTCGCGCTCGCGGGTGACTTCAACGTGACGCCCGGCGACAGTGACGTGTACGACCCCGAGCTCTGGCGAGGACAGAATCTCGCGAGCGAGCCCGAGCGCGATCGACTCCAGGCGCTGCTCGATCTCGGTTTCGAGGATCTCGCCCGGCGCGCCGCCGGCGACGTCACCGGTCCGTTCACCTTCTGGGACTACCGCATGGGCGCGTTCCATCGCGGGTGGGGGCTGCGGATCGACCTCGTGTTGGCCACGGCGCCCCTGGTCGCACGGCTCGAGTCGGTCGAGGTCGATCGCGAGGAGCGCAAGCCCTCGTCGGGTGAGGGCAAGCCGAGCGACCACGCGCCGTTGATCGTGGATCTGCGTGACTGACCCGGCGCTCCATCGCTGAGCCCTCAGGGGCGGCCGTTATCCTTCCGGCCGTGACGTTGCCGGGCATGCTCATCGACAGGGGATGGCTGCGAGCCCGGTTGGATCGCGGCGATGATCTCGTGGTCGCCGACGTGCGTTGGGCGCCCCAGGGGCACGCGCGTGAAGGCTACGCGCACGGGCACCTGCCCGGTGCGATCTGCGTCGATGTCGACGCCGATCTGGCGGCGCCGGTCTTCGAGGGACCCGGCCGGCATCCGCTTCCGTCGCCGGCGGCGTTCGCCGTGACCATGTCGCGCCTGGGCATCGGCGATCGAACTCCGGTGATCGCGTACGACGACGTGGGCGGATGGGTCGCCGCGAGGCTCTGGTGGATGCTGCGCGTGCTCGGCCACGAGGTGGCCCTGCTCGACCTTCCTTCACTCGAAGCATGGACCGCCGAGGACGGAGCGCTCGAGACCGGGCCGCCTCGAGCCGCTGCACCGGCCGCGTTCACGCGGGCGCCATGGCCGTCGGACCGTGTGGTCGACGCCGCCACGGTGCGCCGTGCCTTGAGAGAGCGCTCCGCCGTGCTGCTCGATGCGCGATCGCCCGAGCGCTACCGCGGTGAGATGGAGCAGATCGATCCGGTCGCCGGACACGTGCCGGGCGCGGTGAGCGCGGAGTGGGCGGGCAATCTCGACGAAGAGGGCGGTCTGCTGGACCCCGGCGCCCTGCGTCGCCGCTACGAAGCGCTCGGCGCTCGCCCCGGCGGCGAGACGATCGCCTCGTGCGGCTCGGGCATCACAGCCTCGTTCGCCCTGTTCGCGATGGAGCGCGCGGGGCTCGGGCTCGGTCGTCTCTACGAGGGCTCGTGGTCGGACTGGATCTCGGATCGGTCTCGTCCCGTGGCGACCGGTCCGGATCCCGGAGAGCCGTCGTAGCCTCGAGCGTCGGCTCTACACCATGTCGCCGGGACGCACCTGCTCGTCGTATTCCTGCTCGGTGAGGTGACCCAGGGCGATCGCGGCTTCCTTCAAGGTGAGCCCCTCATGATGGGCCTTCTTCGCGATGGCGGCCGCGATGTCGTAGCCGAGCGTCGGTGCGAGCGCGGTGACCAGCATCAGCGAGCGCTCGACGAGCTCGGCGATGCGGACGCGATCGGCCTCGAGCCCCTCGACGCAGAACTCGCGGAACGTCCGGCACACGTCGGTCAGCAGCGCGGTGGAATGCAGGAAGTTCCGGATCATGACCGGCTTGAACACGTTCAGCTCGAAGTTGCCCATGGAGCCTGCGATCGTGATCGCGGTGTCGTTGCCCATCACCTGGCAGGCGACCATGGTCACGGCCTCGGATTGGGTGGGGTTGACCTTGCCCGGCATGATCGAGGATCCGGGCTCGTTCTCGGGCAGCACGAGCTCGCCCAGCCCGCTGCGCGGACCTGAGCCGAGCCAACGCACGTCGTTGGCGATCTTCATCAGGCTCGCGGCGAGGGTGGCTTCGGCGCCGCTCGCGAACACGAGCGCGTCGTGCGAGGCGAGCGCGGCGAACTTGTTCGGCGCGGTCACGAACGGCAGCCCGGTGAGCTCGGCGATCCTCGCCGCGACGGCCTCACCGAACCCGGGCGGGGCATTCAGGCCAGTGCCGACGGCTGTGCCTCCCGCCGCGAGCTCGTAGAGACCGGGCAGCGTGGTCTCGAGCCGCTCGATGCCGGCATCGAGCTGGGCCGCATACCCCCCGAACTCCTGTCCGAGGGTGAGCGGCACGGCGTCCTGCAGATGGGTGCGTCCGATCTTCACGATGTCGGCGAACTCGGCGGCCCGAGTCGCCAGCGCGTCACGCAGCGCTTGCACCGACGGCAGCAGGCCCTCGACGATCGCCTGCGCCGCCGCGATGTGCATCGCCGTCGGGAAGGTGTCGTTCGAGGACTGCGACATGTTCACGTGGTCGTTCGGGTGCACCGGCGACTTCGACCCGGGCTCGCCGCCGGCCATCTCGATCGCGCGGTTCGAGATGACCTCGTTCACGTTCATGTTGGTCTGGGTACCAGAACCGGTCTGCCACACGAACAACGGGAAATGCTCGTCCAGTCGCCCGTCGATCACCTCGTCGGCGGCGCGCACGATCAGGTCAGCGACATCGGGGTCGAGCGCGCCGGAATCTCTGTTCACGATCGCGGCGGCTTTCTTCAGCACGGCCTGCGCGCGAACCACCTCGATCGGCATGCGGTCGGCGTGCGGATGCCCGATCGAGAAGTGGTGCAGCGAACGCTGCGTCTGCGCCCCCCAGTAGCGGCCGGCGTCGACCGCGATCTCGCCGATGGAATCGGACTCGGTGCGCTGTTCGGTCATCGTCGTGCGAGCCTTCCGGGATCGGGACGTGACCCCATCCTCCCAAACGCCGGTCGAGGCCGCCCCGTGCCTAGGTCGTTCGACCGAGGTGGTCCGTCGACCGATGGCGGTTCCCCGGTCGTGACCGGCTGCGTAGGCTGGCGCAGCCCGCGATTTCCCCTTCCTCACCGCAAGGAGTCCACCGGATGCGCTTCCCCATCGCCCGACTGCTCACCGCTGCCGCCGTCGCGCTCGGCGGTCTCGCCGCTGTCGCTTCACCCGCCGCGGCGCTCAGCCAGGATCCAGGACCAGAGACGTGGATGGTGAACGGCAAGATCCACGCTTCCGTGCAGTACGGCGACGTGATGTTCATCGGAGGCACGTTCCAGAAGCTTCGTGAGGTGCTGCCGCCCGCCGCGGCCAGTGGCCCGCAGGTCACCGGGTTGACCGGGCTCGCCGCGATCGACATGACGACAGGCGCCGGCATCGCGAGCTTCACGCCGCAGCTCGCAACGAGCGGTACCCAGGCCCTCGACGTGCAATCCCTCGCGATCGTGGGGGACACCCTGTACGTGGGCGGGCAGTTCAGCAGCGTCGACGGACAACCTCGCCTGAATCTCGCGGCCATCGACATCGATCCGAGCACGATGACGGGCTCGGTCGACCCCGGCTTCGACCCGGTCGTCGGTGATCCCGGCGGCAACCTCGCGGCCTTCGAGGTCCTGAAGATCCTGCCCGGTCCCGATGCCGTCTACATCAGCGGCGCCTTCGGAACGGTCGACGGCAAGGGGAGAAGCAAGCTCGCCAAGCTCAGCTATGACGGGGTGGTCGACGGCACCTTCAAGCCGGGCTCGACGAGCGGGGCGGTCCGAGACATCGAGTGGTC
>Ga0180121_10001407_pt1 | contig 10234 bp, 7 predicted proteins | sample AntDrymUQ5402106_2_FD_129676 | JGI IMG/M metagenome (GOLD analysis project Ga0180121, IMG submission 129676) | Polar desert sand microbial communities from Dry Valleys, Antarctica - metaG UQ540 (21.06) (version 2) (version 2) | ecosystem: Environmental > Terrestrial > Soil > Desert | place...
ACAGACTATTTGCAAACTCGTTGAGTTTATTTTCATTCCCGATAACATTACTTACCCTCATGATGTTAATTAACGCTCTTACAAATATTATTCTTTTTAAGCTACGATCGTTAAAGTTATTTTATTGGATTTTATATCCTTTCACCGCTATTACAATGCTTCTATTCCTCATTTTGCTCCAAATCGACATTCTCTCAGCCGGACTCTTACTTGTTTATATAATTTGGCTGGCATACGATTTCTATTACTTTCGGAACTTAAGGAAACTTAATTGATAGTGCAAGAGAGTCATACTTTAACTTTCTTAAACGTAAATTTCAACCATCTTCACTATGAATGATTTGAGACAAGTGATGAACAGGTTAACTATACTTAGAACCGCTTAGAGAAATCACCTCATCAAGCTTAAATTCCAATCCCAAACAAATTATTATTAAATCAAAAAAAATTTATCTTCTGTCTAAGATTCGATATTAATTTAATCCGTTTACTTTTAAAGTATCAAGATATTTTTATAAAATTTTTTATCAAATTTTTCTTGACCTACTGCTCATTTGTAAACTTTGAAAAGTATGAAGTCTCGAAAAGTTTAACTATACTTTTGTTGGAATAAATACGAGACTATATAAAATTTTAAAATTCTTGGAGTTCATTAAATAGGAATTCATTCAAATGTCTCGGCATAACTACAAATAAATATTAAGATTGAATAAGAATTTTGAAAACTTCAATGCTTTATTTCACTTCAATCAAAGTAAATAAATTAAATTTGTGATTAAATGAAGATGATTTTGTAGATAGGAATTGGATTTTTTGCGGTATGCAATTGCAACTAAATTTCATTTTATATTGGTCCAATTATAATTCAAGGATACAGGAACTCCGCAAGAACAGGAAATACTAATCCCAATATCCCCAGCCATTCATATAGAGCTCCCTCATTCCACATTTATAGCAAGGTATATCTTCTAAAGTCTTTTGATAATATTCAGACTCGTAATTTTCGATATTTTCCATTTTATTGTTTTCCATATAATAATTGGTACAGCTTATACTATCATTGAATAAGGGGTACAATGGTAATTTGCATTTAGTACATTTATAAAAAATCTGAAATATGAATATGCTGTCTTTTAATTTATACGTAATTGTTGATTTATTTGATAGTCTGTTACAGTTAAAACACCTGAATACTTGTTCGAAATTGTCTTCAATTATAATATCATTTATATTAATCCCTGAAAGTTTATTTACAATCTTTTTCGGGTTTTTTTGACTTTCAAAAAATAATTCACCCACTCCTATTAGAAATTCCTTATCATAGTTACATTTTCTGCAACTAATTGTGATTATATTTCCCATAAATTATTTTTTCGTAAGATTTAAATAATCTGAAAGTGATAGACCGTTTTAAGTAGAGTTCTTTGATTAAAAATTCAAATACTTCCAATTTCATAATAACTAAATCCCTCTTTTATGGGAGGAATATGGTAATATAATTCTCTTGAATATTTATTTTCATTCTTTGTAATCTCATCTAGAGTCAATTTTAGTTCATTAACATCATTTACGTAAAACAGACATTTTATTTTCTCAAAAAAAATTTGACTTTTAGCTTTCTTAATTAATGCTATATTAAGATTACTGTTATATATACTAAGCTGCGGAAACCACTTAAAACGTTGATGATTTAGTTCTATATGAAACAAAGATATATAATATAATAGTAAATCAGTTTGAACCAAATCACTAAATGGTAAATCTTTGAGATCAGCTCTAGTTTTTAATAAATCTGCTGATAGAGATATTTTATTTAATTTTAATCTTTTATTTCTTGATTTGTCCAAAGATTCTATTATAAAGTTGAAATAATCATAATCCACTACAACCTTCTCGCCATCGTTGGTTTTCCTTATAAATTTATTTTTGAGTAAGTAACATAGAATATCGAATCTCTCGTGCTCAATAAGAATTGTACATACATACAAAAATGATTCCCAAATAACAAATCGAAAATGGTCTAAACATAAGTTTTCATTTGTATATGATTTAAGTTTAGAGTATTCATAATGTGAGTTTAAAAAATTTATTAATCGTTGGAAAATTTTATGTGTAATCTCAGCTATGTAATTTTCTCTTATTCTTATCATTAATTTATAAAAATCTATAAAATCATTTCTCAAGATTTTCAAGTTCATGATATTATTATAAATAATTTCATCTAAGGGTAATTCATTCTCGCTAAAATCTAAAATATGGAAATCATTCAAAGAGTTAAAAAAATCATCAATGTAATCTTCAAAAAGAAACTCTATATTAGTATTTCCAGCTATTAAAGCGTTTTTTATTCTTTTAACTTTATTTGAAGTTCTCATTAATATAGGTTCATCACTCGTCAAATAAGTTGGTTGTGTTCCTAATGGGGGTCGCTGATATTTAGGTTTATCAAATATATTTCTTAATAGTTCTTCGTATTTTTCTTCATAGACACTATAATCACTAAAGTCTAAATATTTCCTAGATTCTACAAATGTGGGTAAATAAGGTTTATTATTTTCATCAAACTCTTTCAGGATTGGAATAAATTTTTCCTGGTCAGATTCTCTATATACCTCTGGTGAAATTATCATGCTTTCAGTACCTACTCCTCCCGTTCTTGAATTAGCTTTTTCAGCGTATTCCTTATTACAAATCATTAAAACTCTTTTAATATTTGCATCGTTAACCATTTTTTCCATAAAAGTATATTTATCGTGTCCTTCCTTAAAATCCCAAACATCTAGAATTACGTGAACACCGTCACTCATCAATCTATTTGCAAGTTCTATTACCCAAATTTTATTTTGTATTGGATTCCAAGAATAGGAAATAAATATTTTTGGAGTATCAGTTCTATTTAACATATTTTTGATATTTACAAATCAATTTTATTTGAAGTCTTCGTTAGCATTTATCGAGCCGAAAGCGAGCGTCACCACAAAAGAAATTATATTTTCCTTGAAAGTTGCTGTTGATGACGCTTGTTACGCCTAGCGAAACTTGATGAAAACCAACAACGGCTTCAAAATGTAATTGATTTTTAAACATACATCTCCATCTTTAATTTAAAGTCAGGATGCAAATGTGACAAACTATTTTTATCCAGTAATTTCAATACTAACAATTCAAAATATTTCTTTACTCTTTCATATTCATCAAACAATGCCTCACCATCATAATCTCTTGGTGAATGTATATATTTATCTCGGAATTCTAAAAATTTAAAATGACCTTTTTCATCTAATCCTTTTTCATATGGTATTTCATAATGTTTAAATAATTCAATTAATTTTCTATTTAGACTAGTTCTATTTAATTCACTAAGTTTTTCTTGAATTTTTTTAAATTCCTCTATATTCAAACTAATATTAGAATTATTCTTCAAAAAAAACTTTATTTCTTTTCTAATTTTATTGAAACGAACTTTATCAAAAATATTCTCATTGTTAAATAACCAATTAGAGATATCATTAGATAATTTTTCGAAAGCTATATAAATTATTAAAAAATGCTGTTCTAAATAAATTGCGAATTTATTAGAAAGATATTCTCGTATAGGTATTAGAAGATTTATATGAGGATCTATTTCTTTCAAATGTTTGTAGGAATTAATTAAGAACGCATTCAAATAATGAGGATCGATTATGAAATTTGATTTCTCACTCAGAATTATTTTTTGATTTTGAAAGGATTTTAAATACCAAATTTGATATTTATTGCCATAGAAGTTATATAGAAGCCAATCTACTCTACTTGAACTAACAAAAGATATAAGTGAGAGTAGCTCTTCGAATACCTCCAAAAGTTTTGACTTAAAGTCATTATCACCCAAATTCGTATCCTTACTTTCCGCAATTCTAAAAAAAACTCTTTTTTTACCATCCTCATTATATTTAGCATCAGATTTTGTTTTATGTTTTATCTCTTTTATATAATATGAAATCTCCAAATCATCTATTGCAAATCTAAACATTTTATTAACCTTGACAATTGACTCCTTGTTGTTTTCTGTTATGTCCTGGAGAAAAAATCTATCCCAAATTTTGTATGGTTCTATTATTTGGAATTCTATAAATCTTTTACCTTCTACAGGTTTATTTATCCTCTTGCTTTGTTCAGAATAATTATGATATATTTTTTCTTTTTCGTAGTTAATTCGACAATAATAGTTGTACATCTCAATTGTTCCATCAAAATCTCGTTCTCCATACGTGTTTTGAAATTCTACAAAATGTACATCATCTGAGTAATATGTAATATTATTATCTGAAATTGATTCTATTCTAAATTTCTTATTTTGATCGACAAAAGATCCAAAATTTATGTATTGTTCTTTTCTACATTTAAATGATGCCATAATCGAATCGGGATTATCTAATCTATAATCAACCTTCACCTTTATTTTCTCTAATTTCATATTATCCAAAATAAAATTCACAACGTGACTATCTCTGTATTTGAAATTTACTTCATTGTTTTTCATTCTTCCCCTCCACTATCCTTATCTCCTCCTCCGTCAATCCATACAACGCATAAACGATCTCATTTATTCTGTTTTCACTATAATCAATTTTGCTTTCAAGCTGAGAAATTTTTGTTTGAAGTTTTGTTTCTGCTTTTTCTTTATTCAGTTCTAAGAGTTGATCAACATTATTAACAATATCATCATGCAAAGATTTTACAGTTTTGTTATTAAAGTCAATTCTACAAACTGGAATTGCTTCAATTTCTGATTTCTTAATTTTCGGAAAGATTGTTTTGAAGTCAGAATTGTTTTTCATCCAAAACCATTTACCCACACGGCTATTAATAATTGCCAATAAAAATTTCGGTGAATAGTCGCTAATTGAAATGATATTGTAAAGCGTATTCAAAGTGTAGAAATTATCTTCATCAATGGTTGCAACTGGAGTTTTACCGATTTGTCGAATTAAAATTTTAGGATTCAAAAAATATTTTTCATCTCGTTTTCTGTGTAACCAATTACCATAATGAACAAAAACATTTTCCCAATTCAATTGGTAAGTATTAATATCCTTGCCATCTAGAACTCTCTTCCAAGTTTCATCCAGTGCTTTGTTTGAAAGGAAATCTGCTTTGGTATTGCTTCCATAACTTCCTCCTAACTGAATACCTATACAAATATCAGTTAGATCTCCAAGTGAAATTGAACCAGATTCAATTTTCTCAATAAGTTCATTAGAGGCATCGTCAGTCGCTACATTGAATTTAAAATTTTTGTTTGTTAGAAATTTCTCTGTTTGAATTTCAATAACTTTTCCGTTTTCAATTCTTATGTTGCTATTCTTACTGCATTTCTTGTTCTCAATAATCATTATAACTGGTTCAACATGTGCTTTTTCGAAAACTTTATGATTGAAAATACGAATCGTTTCCAAGGCATACTTTTTCAAAATAAGCTCTCTGATTTTCGATGCATTTTCATTTACAAGAATGGTATTTGGAATAATGAAGCTGAATCTTCCTTTATCACGTAAAAGTTTCAATGCCTTTTCGCAAAAGAAAACATACAGGTCATACTTACCCCCATATGACTCAAACTTTTTAGAAATGTAATTCTTAACTGAATCTTCAAAGGTTTCCCTACCTAAAACATACGGCGGATTACCTATTACCGCATCAAATCCTCCTTGTGCAAACACTTCCGGAAATGCCTTCTCCCAATTAAACGGCTTAACTTTCTTATCCTCCCCAAAGTCCAGTTCACCCGAGTAAAAATCAGTATCAATCAAACTATTCCCGTCTTTAATATTATTATCAAGCGTCGGCAAAACTCTTTCATTGAACATGCGAAGCTGAGTTGCAATGCTGGCATCCGTTTCGCCTTCCATACATTTTAAAAGTAAACTCAGTTTGGTTACTTCAACGGCGTTCACATCTATATCAACTCCATAAATGTTGTTGAGCAAAATCCTTTTCTTCTCGGCTGTTGTAAGGTTAGCTTCGGGTGTGAGAGGATTATCTTTGCTGCCTTTGGAGATTTTACCATCATTGGTGTAGTAATCTTTATGCCAGTCCAACAAATACTGATATGCCCCAATAAGAAAACTCCCGCTTCCGCACGCAGGATCAACAATTTTCAGTTTTGTAATTTCTTTTGGAGATTTATTTTCTGTTAGCTTCCCGACAGTATTCTTAACAATATACTCAACGATATATTGCGGTGTATAGTAAACCCCCCCAGCCTTACGAACTTCCGGCTTGTCTTCAATTGTTACACGGTGAGAATCGCTTACCTTTATCTGCTTGCCCAAAAACTGTTCATACGCGCTTCCAAGTATTTCGACAGATAGGACAGAAAACTCATACGGACTTTCGGGATAGTAAAGTTCTGTGATTATAGTTTTGATAACCTTATCATCAATATTCAGCGATTCTGAAATTTTATCCTTTTTAAAATCAAAAATCCCGGAATTATATTTTTCATCAGCTGCCTTAAAGAGTTTGAAGAGGTTTTTATAAACGTCATCGCCTTTTTCAATTGTTTCTTTCAGACTCCCATAAGGTTCAACACTTCTGTCTTCGGCGATCCTTAAAAAAATTATTCTGTCAATTAATTGCTGAACGGCAAAATTGATCTCATCTTCGTTTAGATTCTTATTTTCTTTACTAATTGCTTTAGCGAGAAATGTCCTCCACTTATCAAGAGAAAGAAGAAATTCTTTATCAACTGTAGCCGTGCCTTTCTTTCCTTTAGTTCCTTCGATAAATTTATCAAAACTACCTTTAAGAACTTTCTCTTTTGATAGTGTATCCCATATAAAATCAAATTGATTTATATATTCTTTAAAGGTAAAATAGTTAGTCCGGGCTACTGAAGCAGAATCAGTTGGATCAGGTTTTTTTGTACAGTCATAGATTGAGAACTCTTCAAAGTCTGTAATGATACTTATTGGAAGTTTTGCGCTCCAGCCGTATCTCCGGACCTGGTAAGCAGGAATGATCTCGCCTTTGACATAAACACTCGGTTTCTTTGCTTCAACAAAAAAGAGACGCTTACCTCCCACAAGTCTGAAAGAATAATCAGGAGCTTTCATAAAACCGCTTATCTTTACCCTGTCCTCATGAATAACTTCGCGGTAAGCTTCAGCGTAACCATTTTCATTATCCATATCCCAACCAAGAGCTTTAAAAAATGGATCTATGAAATCCCTTCGTGTAAGAGTTTCATTATATGAATTGTTTTTATATGAGGCATATTGCTCATCAAAGCGTTCGACAAGTCTGGAAATATTATCTAAAGCGATTTCTTTTGTGGACATATTGAAAATTTATTCTTCCGATTGTTCAGAATTAATTTAAATATAAATAAAATAATTTCATACATTAATACATAAAACAAAAACCTGTGAAAGGAAAAACCCAATGATGGCCAAGAAGTTACCAACCCTTGTTAACGAATTTAAGCAAAGCGGACAATACAATGTTTCATTTAACGGGTCAAACGTTTCAAGCGGGGTTTATTATTATAAAATTTACATGAACGGAATGGAAAGGTTTACAAAGAGGATGGTATTGATAAAATAAATTTCTAATTTAATAAATGGTTAGAATTCATCAAGCTTTTCATAAAACCAATTTTTATTCGGAACAAAACTTTGTTCATTATCCAGTTCTTTTTTTAAAACTACTTTTGAAAATGAATTATCTTTAAAGTTATTCTCATTTAGCTTTTTAAGCTCTTGCATATATTTATTAATGTTTTTATTATTGCGATATAATCCATCGTTGTCCTCGCAGAGTCACTTCCTGTCAACCTTACTTCATGCGAGTACTTTTACCGGGAGGACTCTGCGAGTGAACTCTTCCATTCGCAGGGACTTCCGCAAGTAAAGTTTGTTTCACTTTATCACATTCTTCAAGCGGAATGACTGCGAAGACGAGAAATTTTCCATTTATTGGTAACAATCTAATTTGAACCTTCTGAATCGCACCAGGAGCAAATGACAAAGTCCTTACTGTCATCCCCGCCTGCCTGCTGCAGGCAGGAGTCCTTTTGTGCGGAAATTCCAAGCGTTGGAGCATAAAAGTTAAGTTTAGCAAGAAAATTTTCCTCAAACGAATTTAGATCTCCATCCCTTCTAGGGATATAGTTGTCCTTCATAAGACTGTCCTCTTTTGTTTAAATTTAGTGAATGTGTTTTTTCGGATATCCTCTACGCAATATAAAAGGATTTCCGTTTTTTGAATAAAAATATTTAAAAATAATCAAAATCGTTGATTGTAAATATTCGGCGTTGTAAATGAATCTTCCGACGATTTCGACGGAACCTCCGACGATTTCGATGGACTCCCGACGATTACGACAGAACCTCTGGCGATTTCGACGAAACCTCCGACGATTTCGACGGAACTCCTGACGATTTCGACGGAACCTCCGACGATTTCGACGGAACTCCCGACGATTTCGACGGAACTCCCGACGATTACGACGTAACCCTCGACGATTTCGATGAAGCCTCCGATGATTTCAACATATCCTTCGACGATTTCGACGGAACTCCCGACGCTTTCGACAGAACTCCCGACGCTTTCGACAGAAAGTTTTGTGAGCCTAATTTCCACTGTAGTAATATTTTCTCAATCAAAAATTATGTCAAAGAACTAAATCTAAAAAATTTATATTTTTTGTAATGGATAAATGTTGTTATCTATTTGCCAAGCTGATTTCAAGATGTATAATTTATTTCGTCAAAAGCATTTTCTTAGTTTGCACAAAACCCTTATCAGTCGTGAGTTTATAGAAATAAACTCCACTCGCCAGCTCAATGCCGTCAAATTGAATATTGTAAGTTCCGGTATTTTGCCTCTGATCAACCAGAGTCCGGATTTCATTTCCAAGAACATCATAGACTTTAAGAGAAACAAAACTATTCGAAGGAAGACTGTAACTAATTGTCGTAATGGGATTAAAAGGGTTGGGAAAGTTTTGAGAAAGATAAAAACTATTTAGAGAGTTGTTCGAATTGTTATTTATGAATGTCGAGCCACCGTTTGTGGTGTGAAGAATTATACCCGGTATACCACCTATAATAAAACCATGGTATGGATCTAACATAACTCCGCTAAGTAAGAATTGATTTGCATCTCTATTTTGATAGCTCCAGGTCAACCCGTAATCGGTAGTTCTTGCAATAAACTGACTGCTCTCTTTCTTAGCTATTCTTTTGACTCCAACCAAAGTTGCTATAGGTCCATTATTTGCGAACATTATTTTTTGACAAAGAACAGAATCGACATTAATACTTAGTGAAAACCAGTTGAAACCTCCATTAGTTGTTTTGTATACTGCTCCTACCGGATAACCCGGATCAATATTCCTAACTCCTGTCGAAAAACCGGTTGTCGAATTTATGAAATGAATATCTGTAAAGTTGTTTATTTCTTGAAAAACAGATTTAGAAAAAGTACTTCCTCCATCCCTTGATATTAATATGACACCCTTAAATGAAAAACTACTATGCCTGTCGAACTCATAACCAGCTGAGACTATTAGATTACCGCTCACAAATTCAGCCCCTTTCAATTCACCGCTATCCAGAGGAATAGGTAGTTCATTCCAGGTATTTCCGGAATCTGAAGTTTTCAGCAAGTGCGGGATGAATACAGTAGGTGAAGAAATTGTATTTTGTGATGCCCCTAGAAGAATACCTTTTGAATTATCCAAAAAATCTGTCTTATAATAGTAGGTGCAAACCGGAGGTATGTTCAATATTGGAATCCAATGTATCCCTGCATTGGTTGATTCCAACAAAACAGCATTATAATTAAAGGGTCCTTTCATTGCAATATTCTCATAAAATCTCTGCATAGAAAGATTCTCATTGATAAATACCCGTTCGGAAAAAGATTTAGCTGTCATGCCGGTATTGTATGCACCTGCCATAAAAACTCTTTCAGGAGTAACATACTCAATTCCGACGATTGCCCGTATGGAATCAGGAATTTGGTAGATTAGCCAGTTTGAACCTGCATTTGAAGTTGAATATAATTTAGCTCTTACTATTACTTTCTCGTCAAAACTCCAACCACTTGAGAGCCCGTTTTGTGAATCTGAAAAAGCTATGGACAGAACCACGTCCGGACTATTTGGTAATTGCTGTTGAATCCATTGTGAAAATAAATTTTTAGAATTGAGCAGTACTAAAATGAGTGTTACGATTAAAGCTGCGAT
>Ga0180121_10001408_pt1 | contig 10231 bp, 10 predicted proteins | sample AntDrymUQ5402106_2_FD_129676 | JGI IMG/M metagenome (GOLD analysis project Ga0180121, IMG submission 129676) | Polar desert sand microbial communities from Dry Valleys, Antarctica - metaG UQ540 (21.06) (version 2) (version 2) | ecosystem: Environmental > Terrestrial > Soil > Desert | place...
ACTGTCCGCTCGTGGCAATGCTTTTTGAAATGGAGTCTTGAGTTTCAATACCAGATAGAGGATCTCAATGAATCATTCTTTGCAGCCTTTGTGTTGTTTCGACCTCATCGGCATGATCCACGAAGTAACACGAAGCGTCACGAAACACGCCTTTTCGTGTAGTTCGTGTGATTTAGTGGATCGTGCTTTTGGTCCTAGCTAAAACAGCCTGATCACATCTCACCCACGATCTATTTCTTCCGTTGATTAACACTCTTCTGTTCGTCCAGGAAGCGCCTTCCATCGCGCTCAAGCCAGGCTTCGAGTTCCTGTGCTGCTTTTTCCAGTTCATCGTTGTTAAGGAGCCCACGTCGCAGCGCCTCAAAGAAGGCTCGCGTGCGCACGTTGTAGGCGAGCTTTTCATAGGCTTCGTGCGGCGTGCCTTCGGCAGTTGATACGAAAAGCTTTTCGTAGAGTGTCGCCAGGCGGCTCTCGACGCCGCGCAGACTCAGGGAGCACTTGCGGGCGATGGCCCAGTTTGAAAGACCAAGCGCGAGATAGTAGAGCGCCTCTGATTCAAACTCCGTCAGCAGCGGACGCTTGAATGAATCCTTGAACGCCGGATCGATCATGTCCGCGCCGTCTTCGAGTACGGCAGCGACGAAGCGCAGAAAACGCGACTCGGGATTGTTCTTGTGGATGAACCCGTAAGCCGGCGGCGGATCGACTGACTTAACAATCTTGCGAATCTCGTTGATATAAATCTCGTGGGGAAACTGCGTCCAAAAGATGATGCGTGCGGAAGGGAAGTCGCGCCAGATCGCGCGCGCGGCCTTCACGCCGGAAAGTTTTGGCATCTGGATGTCCAGGATGCATAACTCGGGCCGGTGCTCCAGCGCCAGCTTGACCGTCTCCTCGCCGTCAGCGGCTTCAACTATGGGCAGGTGCGACGAAAACTCCTTGTCCAGAATCTCGCGCAGGTAGTGGCGCTGGGCCACGTTGTCTTCGGCGATCAGAATAGACATGCGGCGATCATAGCTTGAAATTGGCGCTACCGGTAAACGTGGCCTGCCACAGCGGGGTGGGTGGGCCTCGTTAAGAGTTAGTGAAGCGACACCCCTAACCTTTACCCCGCCTTGGGCCTAACCTTTCGACTGACCCTGCGAGATACCAAAAAAAAATCGCCCAGGGAAAAGAGAGGGGAACCAATGATTCCAAAAATAACCCTGACAATCCTCCTGCTACTCGCCACGTCAAGCATGGCAAGTAAAACAGCCAATGAAACCAATACAATTAACGCATGTCCGCCCGAGGCGAGGCTTCTTGAGGTCGGAGAATTCCACGCGGAAGAGGTCGAAGCCAACACAGGCGAAAAGTGGTTGGGCCTTCATATCTCGGATGGCAAATCGATGTTGCTCGGCTACCAGTTGACCGTTGAGGCGGTTCACGACGTCGTCGTGGATGAGCCGGATCAGAAGACCGGAAAGAAGGTCAGTGTTGACCTTCCGCTCCAGCCCATACTTCTCATTGATGCCCAGGGGTTAAGCGCCGGGCCGGTGGAGACAGTATTTAGAGGGAGCAATGAGAAGGCCCTGGAAGCAGCGTCGCCTCTTATCTTGAAGCTTGGCGATACTACTTATGAGCTCAAGGTCATTGGTTCGGAAGACGGCGGGAAATGTTCGGAGGGGGGATTGCCAACGGACGCCCATCTTGTTCTTACTTCCAGAGAATCCACGCAAGTTCTTTATACCCTGGACGAGTGTGGGAATGATCCAGCATGGCATCTGCTGTGGGCGGGTGATCTGGACAAAGACGGGAAACTCGATCTCTACGTGAGTGTAAATCAGCACTATAACGTTGCAGAGAAGAAACTCTTCCTGTCGTCAGTGGTAGGAGAAGGGCGACTTGTGGAACAGGTGGCGCAGTTTGTTACCACGGGTTGCTGATGGCTTTGCGCTAAAGCCTCCGCCGGCTAACCACTCAGCTCTTCACTGGGACCGCGGGCGTCCCGCCCGCCTTCCTGGAATGCCACACAGGATGAGTTGACAGCTTGAATCCTTAGTTGTGTGAACTTGTCGCTTGATGCGGGCGGGACGCCCGCGGTCCCAGTGAAGAGCTCGAGTGGTTAAGCCCGGACCAATAGGCATGGCCCGGGAAATAAATCCGGGAGGCTGACTAGTATCAGAAGGACGAACAAATAGTTAACCTTCCATATCCTCGTCAGCCAGGAACATTTCTTCTACCTGCTTGCCGAAGAGTCGGCCCAGCTTGATTGCCAGGGGCAGACTGGGATCGTATTTACCGGTTTCGATCGCGTTAATAGCTTGCCGCGAAACACCGACTCGCTGCGCAAGTTCTTCCTGGGTCCAGTTGTGTTCAGCCCGCAACACCTTCAAACGGTTCTTCATAATCCGACCCCACTATTTCGAAACTGCCAAAGCCACTGGGTTACTTCCGTTTCTTATCGATACTTAAGCCAGGCAGCGGCGAAGCCGATGGCGTAAGGAACGAGCAGCAAGAGCGGCAAGTCGCGAGGATCTCTGCCTTGCAGCAGCCCTTCCGCGCGAAAGTAACCAATCGCCCAGGCCAGTACGAGCGAGAGGGGAAAACCTATGGCGAGTGCGAACAGGTGGATCTGCCGCTGATATTCGTCCAGTCTGGAGAGGGTGCGCGTGTAGAAGAAAACGAACGACGCAAACGACAGCACCAATAACGAAGTGACCAGCAGTCGGACTGGATGTCCCGGTTGATAAACGTCCCGCATGAGAATGTGAACGACCCCTAGACCGGCCGTAAGGATGGACAGGGCCCCCACGGCCCAGGAATAACGGTTCGACTCCTTCCGCGGTTCTTTATTCGCCATTTCCATAACTCCTTCCATTGTGTAAGCCTTCCTTTCCTGATTTTTCCGAACGGAACGGAGTGTAAGGCATTCCTTCCTAAATGTAAAGTATACTTTACATTTCTTGCGTTTAGGAGGAGGGCCTTTTGTTGCAAAGCGGGTAGTAGGATTCTGGTTGTCAGTATCGTTCAATCGTTGGCATGCGCTAGGTCCGAAGGACCGGCAGTTAGTAGCCCCGCCCGTGAGGGCGGGGCGCCATCCTCTCGAGAGGCAGAGGCCCGAAGGGCCGGCACAGATCTGTCGCACCTTCGGCGCTGGAGAATTAACCGCTTCATCTACCCCGCCCTTCGCGCAGCGCCGGACCGGCTATTAGCTGACGGTCCTTCGGACCTGGAAATTCAAAAGTGAACACTATTAGCAGGTGGCCCCTACCTTGACGAGGCCCCACAGTTATTTGCACTATGGCCCTGCTTCAATCAACAATTTTTCCCAGCCGGAAGGTATCGCGATGCATCTGCAAAAAACCGTATCTGTTGTGATTCTTGGTCTGCTCAGTCTCTTCTCCATCACAGTCGCCGCCCAGTCGCCGTCGGCTTCGGACGCGCCGCGAGATGAGAAACTATGGAAGAAAGCGTTAGAGATTCAGCGCAAATCGATTGTGGTCGACACGCACAACGACGTGCTTTCGTATATGACCGACGACAACTACGATATCGGGGTTTCGTCGCTGGGCAAGTACCACACTGACATAGCCAGGATGAAGCAGGGCGGACTGACTGCCGAATTCTTTTCCGTCTATATAGATCGCAGCTACGTGAAGGACGGGGGTTCCGCGAGGCGCGCGCTCGACATGATCGATTACGTTTATCGCGCCGTGGAAAAGTATCCCAACGATTTCACGTTGTCTTATTCCACGGCCGACATACGCCGTGCGAAAAAACAAAAGAAGATTGCTGCGCTCATGGGAATTGAAGGGGGCCATGCTATTGAGGACTCGTTGATGGCCCTGCGCGACTTTTACCGGCTAGGCGTCCGCTATATGACCTTAACCCACAACAATACGAACAACTGGGCGGACGCTTGTTGTGACACGGCGAAACACAACGGCCTGTCAGATTTCGGCAGGGAGGTTGTGCGCGAGATGAATCGTATTGGCATGCTGATTGACGTCTCACACGTGTCGGACAAGACGATGAGCGACGTGTTCGACGTTTCCACCGCGCCCGTGATTGCCTCGCATTCATCGGCCCGCGCCCTGGGCGACCGCCCGCGGAACATTCCCGACGATCTGCTGCGCCGCTTTACGAAAAATGGTGGAGTGGTGATGGTGAATTTCTATCCGGGCTTTATCGATGCAAAGGTAATCGCTGCTTCCAAAGCGCGTGATGAGCGGCTCAAACCACAGATAGACGCACTCAAAGAACAATACAAAGACGATGCCAAGAAACTGGAAGAGGAAACAAACAAACTTCACGCTGCGAATCCGCTGCCGGCAGCACCTCTCTCAGTTCTGATCGACCACTTCGATCACATAGCGAAAGTCGCTGGAGTGGATCACGTCGGGATCGGGTCAGACTTTGATGGAGTGCCGAGCCTGCCTGTGGGCATGGAGGATATTTCCAAACTTCCGAACCTTACCTATGAACTTTTGAGGCGGGGTTATAGCGAGAAGGATGTTCGGAAGATTCTCGGCGAGAATTTCATGCGCGCGTTTGCTGAAGCCGAACGCGTGAGCCGCACGATGAGCAAGACGATCAGCGCTGACGGCAGTGTGAAAAGGATCAAGTAAACCATCCGCAGATTACACAGATTCAAGACAGCAACGGAAGGAACGAAAGCCAGCGATTACAGACTGTCTGTTTGTTTTCTTGAGTCTGCGCAGCAAACGGGCTTCTTGTCTTTTGACAGCATTTTTAACAAGTTTCCTCGTCCGTAGGGACGAAATGTTTATAGAACGCACGGGTTCTAAAAGATCTTCCTCGCTCCAGGGGAGCGAAACCTCCCCGACTGAAGCGTTCATCGCCGGAAACATTGCGCTCCGCTGGAGCGCAGGCGCACCGACGCAGCGATGGCTATAAACATTTGGCTCCTCTGGAGCCAGGATTGGTTGCGGCCTGGACCGCGCTGGGAAATCTGCGAATGGACAAGCAAAATAAAGGAGCACGGTGGAGTTCCTGAAACTCACACCGTGCCAAAGTTGCTGCGAGCCTTGGTTACTCGCCCTGAGTCGGATCCGGTCGCCGCTCGGTGGGTGATTGGTTTCCGATGTTTTCATCCCGATCCCGTTCCTCACCCTGGGTGTAGCCGCCCGGATTTGGCTGGCGTTGCCCGGAACCCTGGATGCCGCCACCCTGGCCGGCGGTCTCACTGGGTTTGGCTTCCGAAGTTTGCTGGCCCCCTCCGGCGTTGGCTCCAGCGCCCATGGCTTTTCCCTGATCCTGTTCATTTCCCTGATTCTGATTCGTCGCTTTCTCGTCTGCCATAAAAACCTCCTGAGTGATGAAGATTTCCGGCTTGTAGAGCTGCCGGCTCGGAGTAAATATCCATCAACGACTGTGCCACGCCGTTGCCGGAGGATCTCCTTCAAGCCATCCCAAAAGTGATCGTCGTACATACACGTCGGAAAAAATTGATACACAATTGGGCCTTAGGCGCGAAAACTCCGCTGTCAGCAACGCGTGTTACAATTCCCTCACATTGAAACCAGCCGGAATTTACATTCACATACCGTTTTGCCGGTCGCGTTGTTCTTATTGCGACTTTGCCACGAGTATGTACAGCGCTCCGTTGGCAGATCGTTATGTTTCGAGGCTGGCGCACGAAATTGAATCCTGGCGCCCCTGGTTCGAAGGGGAGGAAACCGCGACGCCAGGCGAGGTGAAGCTCGATCCGAAACATATAACTGGGGGTGTAAATGCTGGTATCGATGTTGATACCATCTACTTTGGCGGGGGCACTCCGTCCTTGCTATCTCCCGCGCAGTTAGAAGCTTTACTGGGTGCTGCACGAAGTCGCTTTAACGTTGCCGGCGACGTTGAGATCACGATGGAAATGAATCCGGGCACAGTAACCCCGGACACCCTTTCCAGTTTTCGAGCGCTTGGCGTCAACCGCGCGAGCTTTGGCGCCCAGACCTTTGACGATGCTGAACTCGCCCGGCTGGGGCGTTCCCATACCTCCGACGACACACGTCGCACGTTTCAATACTTACGTGACGCGGGGTTCAGTAATGTCAGCTTCGATCTGATTGCCGGCTTGCCGGGCCAGTCGCTCGAGGGGTGGAAGCGAAATCTCGACGAAGCGTTTGCCTTGCGTCCGGAACACCTATCGTTTTACCTGCTGGAAGTCCATCAGGGAACTCCCCTGGCCGAACACATCAGTCGCGGTATTCAACCAAAGCCTGATGAGGATCTGGCGACCGAGATGTACGAGGTGATGCTGGATCGTGCCGGCGATCAAGGCTACCGGCATTACGAAATCTCAAATCTATGTTTGCCGGGCTATGAATCGCGGCATAACACGAAGTACTGGACGGGGGCGCCTTACTACGGTTTCGGTTGTTCGGCGCATTCTTATGACGGCCGGTCGCGTCGCTGGGCCAACGAACGTGATTTAATTCGCTACCTGGAAAAGATGGACCAGCACAACTCGGCAAGGGTAAACGAAACTCAATTAACTGAAGCAGACCGCCAGGCCGAAGCGGTCTTTCTCGGACTCAGGATGATGCAGGGGTTTAGCTTAGAGGAGCACGAGCGAATGTTTGGACGAGACCTGCGTTCCACTCATCAAAACGATCTGACGCGCTTTCTTGAGGCGGGTCTCGTCGAATGCAATGGCGACCTGCTCAGGCTCACAAGAGCTGGAGCGCTGCTTTCAAACGAAGTCTTTTTGGCGTTTGTGTAAAGCTCAAGCAGTTTAGGTTCAACCTTCAGGTTGTTCTTTCCGACGCAAGGCAAGCTGAAGCTTGAACTCTGAACTCTTGAGCACTCCCAACCTGAAATGAAGAAGAATTTAATCATAGCCATCGATGGCCCATCGGGTGCAGGTAAATCAACCCTGGGACGAATGCTGGCGCGCGCTTTAGATCTTCTCTACATCGATACAGGTTCAATGTACCGCGCCGTGGCTCTGGCTGTAATAGAGTCAAGCACTAACGCAGACGACGACATTGCCGTGGGCTCACTCGCCTCCCGTGTGAACATAAACCTGGTCGGCGATCCTGATTCTTTGAGAGTGACGCTGGAAGGTCGCGACGTCACTGACGAGATTCGCACTGAAGAAGTGACTGATATGTCTTCAGTTATCTCGACGATTTCGGAAGTTCGCCGGGCAATGGTTGCGCGCCAGCGAGAACTGGCGGAACGAGGCGCCGTGCTCAATGGACGCGACATCGGCACGGTGGTTTTTCCTAGCGCGGACGTGAAATTCTTTCTTACCGCGGTCCCCCAGGAACGCGCGCAGAGACGCTTCAATGAAGAGCGGGTGCAGGATCCCAAGGTCGATTTTGAGCAGACATTTGCCGATATGACTGAGCGCGATCGCCGCGACTCCACCCGCGCTGATTCGCCGCTCAAGAGCGCTCACGATGCAATTCTGGTCGACTCAACCGGATTATCGATCGATGAAGTGTTTGAAAAGATGATGGAAGCGATCCGTCGGAAGGGCGGGGACAAACAAGTTGGGTGACTACGGCTATGCCGCCTGATGTGCGGCGGTGGCTTTGCCCCGCCGTAGAGGACGTTCCACTCTGGGGCTGCGCCCTTGGGGGCGGCTTTGGCCCAATAAATCCGAGGCTAAGCCCGAACCAAGGGCATAGCCCATGAATAATCTGGCTGCTGTCGGCGGGGCGAAGCCACCGCCGCACATCAAGCGGCATAGCCGAAGCGCAAGCTACGATTTTTTTAGAGCAGAAGCATGAAACTAACTAGTTTTTCATTTAAACGTGAGCCAGTTTGGATCTGGGTGTTCTCGCTTGGGCCGGCAGTCCTCGGGATCCTGGTTGTTTTAATCCTTTGGCTTTTGCGCTAAAACAAATCCGCTAGTCCGCAATTCGAAATTCGAAATTCACGTATGTTCACCGGAATCATCGAAGAACTCGGTCGCGTTAGAAGCGTGGAAACGGCTGGCGAAAATGCGCGCATCGTCATCGAAGCGCACATGGTGACTGAGGACACAAAGCACGGCGACTCAATCGCCGTTAACGGAGTTTGCCTCACGGCGCTCGACGTTCAGGTGGATTCCTTTGCCGCGGATGTCTCGCGCGAAACTCTTGAACGATCCACACTCAGCAGGTTGAAACCCGGCGCGCCGGTAAATCTCGAACGGGCTGTGACACCTCTAACCCGTCTCGGGGGCCATTTGGTTCAGGGCCATGTCGATGCGCGGGGCACATTTCTCAGCGCCGCGGATCATGGCGGCTCATGGACTGTGCGCTTCGCATACCCAGCAGAGATTGCGCGCTATCTAGTCTTGAAAGGATCAGTCTCGGTTGAAGGTATCAGCCTCACAATCGCCGGCTTGAACGAAAATCACTTCGAAATTGCCGTTATTCCCAAGACCTGGGAAGTCACCAACTTCTCCCACTTGCGGCCCGGCGATGAGGTAAACCTTGAGGTTGACGTTATCGCCAAATACGTCGAGCGAATTCTCAGGTTTCCAGTCTAAGCGGCGACTCTTGTTGGGACCGCGGGCGCCCTCGCCCGCCTCAAGCTACATAACCACTCAACTCAAGGTTGAACTACCATCTCAGGAGATTTGCCATTCCACGAATGCGGGCGGGACGCCCGCGGTCCCAGTAAGAAATCGCGTTTATCAGCCAAACTTGCTCCGGTCTGCACCGCCTCCATGCAAAGCGAAGCGTTTTTGGGTTAACATGACTCCTCGGAATTTCAGAGCTCAGATTCAACATTTAAGAAGATGCCTTTTGCCACTATCGAAGACGCCGTCGCCGAAATACGCGAAGGGCGCATGATTATCATCGTTGATGACGAGGATCGCGAAAACGAGGGCGATCTGGTGTGCGCGGCGGAGAAGGTGACGCCGGAGCAGATCAATTTTATGGCCCGCCATGCGCGCGGCTTGATATGTCTGCCCCTGACCGAGGAGCGTTGCGATGAATTGCACCTCACTACGCAAGTGGCCGACAACACATCGTTTCTCGGCACCGCCTTTACAGTCTCCATCGACGCTCGCAAAGGCGTGACTACAGGAATCTCCGCCGCGGATCGTGCCACTACAATACTGGCCGCTGTAGATTCCCAAACGCGCCCACAGGATATCGCCCGGCCCGGCCACGTGTTTCCTTTGCGGGCGAAGAACGGTGGCGTGCTCGTACGTCCCGGTCAAACGGAGGCGAGCGTTGACATTGCGCGCATTGCCGGCCTTTACCCGGCTGGCGTCATCTGCGAGATCATGAACGAAGATGGAACGATGGCACGTCTTCCTGAGTTGAGTGAGTTTGCCAGGGTCCACAATCTGAAAATGATCACCGTAGCTGACCTGGTTAGGTACCGCTTCAGCAAAGAGACCCTCGTGAAGCGCGCGGTGGAGACGGATCTTCCTACGATCTATGGCCGCTTCCGGGCCATCGCTTACGAAAACATCATCAACGGCGATGTGCACCTGGCAATGGTCATGGGCAACGTCGAGACAGAAGACCCGGTGCTGGTGCGAGTGCACACCGAGAATGTTACCTGCGACATGTTTGGCTCGCTCATCGACGACACGGGATTTCAACTACACACTGCGTTGGAAAAGATCGCCGCCGCAGGCCGCGGCGTAGTTCTTTACCTGCGCCAGCGCGAGCATAGTCTTGATCTCGTGAATCAGCTGCGAACCTACGCATTGATGCAGGAACAAAATGTCAGCAAGCGGGAGGCGAGTCTGGAAACAGGTTATGGATTGGAGCGCGATTATGGTGTGGGCGCGCAAATCCTTCATGACCTGGGACTGCGTCGTATACAATTGTTGACGAACCATCCCCCAAAAGTCGCAGCCCTCGAAGGTTTCGCGCTTGAGGTTGTTGGCAATGTGCCCCTGGGGCAGCCGGCTCATCTCAGAGACTCTAACGCCGAACCGGAAAGCACGCTGCCCGAGAGAAGAGAGCAACGAAATTGAGCAGCTCTGCCATCAGGAGATATTAGGACAACCCCGTGGGGCTGCTTTTGGTCCGCACAATCTCTCTCGGTTAATAGTCTCTGGTGGCTTTTGGAGACTCCCTCTCCCATCTTGAAGTGCAGTAGGACGGTCATTCGTCTGTCGCTTTTTTGAGAATAAGGACAGGCAGGAATGCCTGTCCTACACTAGCGGCTGCGTATTATGAGTGTAGACGATCGCGACAACTCTGCAGGGAAAGACTTGGCCCCGGGGGCGAAGGATTCGGCGAAAGATAAAGAGATTGTCGAGGCCCTC
>Ga0180121_10001409_pt1 | contig 10230 bp, 3 predicted proteins | sample AntDrymUQ5402106_2_FD_129676 | JGI IMG/M metagenome (GOLD analysis project Ga0180121, IMG submission 129676) | Polar desert sand microbial communities from Dry Valleys, Antarctica - metaG UQ540 (21.06) (version 2) (version 2) | ecosystem: Environmental > Terrestrial > Soil > Desert | place...
AGTCGGCGGTCTCGTACCCACGCCCGCCGCGGATCTGCACCAGTTCGTCGGCGAGCAGCCATGCCATCTCGCTCGACCACAGCTTGGCCAGCGCGGCCTCGATCCGGATGTCCTTGCCGCCGGCGTCGGCCAGCTCGGCGGACAGCTCGAGCACCGCCTCCAGCGCGAACGTGGTCGCGGCGATGAAGGAGATCTTCTGCGCGACCGCCCCGTGCTTGCCGACGGGGCGGCCCCACTGCACCCGCTGCGCGGACCACTCACGGGCGATCTTGAGGCACCACTTGCCTCCGCCCGCACACATCGCGGGGATCGAGAGCCGACCCATGTTGAGGGTGGTCAGGGCGATCTTGAGCCCCTGACCCTCCTTGCCCAGCCGGTTGGCCGCCGGCACCCTGACCTGGTGGAACCGGGTGACACCGTTCTCGATGCCCCTGAGCCCCATGAACGCGTTGCGGTTCTCGACCGTGATCCCCGGCGAGTTCGACTCCACGACGAACGCCGTGATCCCGCCCTTGCCGCCGGCGTGCTCGGGGACCCGGGCCATCACCACGACCAGCTCGGAGATGACCCCGTTGGTCGTCCAGAGCTTCACCCCGTCGAGCAGGTACGCGTCGCCGTCATCGGTCGGCGTCGCCGTCGACCCCATTCGGGCCGGGTCCGAGCCCACGTCCGGCTCGGTAAGCAGGAACGCCGTCACCGCACCCTCGGCGCAGCGTGGCAGGAACGCCTGCTTCTGCTCCTCGGTGCCGAAGATCTTGACCGGCTCGGGCACACCGATCGACTGGTGCGCCGACACCAGCGCGCCGAGGCTCGGGTGCACCGATCCGACCAGCATCAGCCCCTTGCCGTAGTAGCTCATCGACAGCCCCAGGCCGCCGTACTCGCGCGGGATCTTCATGCCGAAGACGCCGAGCTCGGCGAGTCCCTTCAGGTACTCGTCGGGGATTTGCGAATCCCGTTCGATCACCGAGCCGTCGAGGCCCTCGCAGTAGCGGCGCAGCCGGGTCAGGAACTCCTCGCCGCGCACCCGGTCTGCCTCGGCCGTACGGGGATGCGGGTGGACCAGGCTGAGGTCGAAGCGCCCGAGGTAGAGCTCCTTGGCGAAGCTCGGGCGGTCCCAGTCGGTCTGCCGGGCCGCCTCCGCGACCTCGCGGGCCTCGCGCTCGCTGACGTCGCGAACGGCGCCGGAGCTGGGCGGGGCGGTGGTCTGCTCGGTGAGGTCGGTGGTCACGCGGGAATCCCTTCCACGGGAGCGGGTCCGCCTATGTTACCCGCCAGTACGGATCGATGCCAGCGGGTGTGACTAGGGTCGCGGCCATGCCCGCCGACGGGGGTCCGTGGTGACGCTGCACCTGCACCGCTCGGAGCGCGCCGACCCGCTCGTCCGCGCGCTGGCCGAGGTGCTGCGCGAGCCGCTCGCCGACCCGTTCACCGCCGAGGTGGTGTCGGTGCCCGCCCGCGGCGTCGAGCGTTGGCTCGTCCAGCAGCTCTCGCACCATCTCGGCACAGCTAGCGACGGCCGCGACGGGGTCTGCGCGAACCTCGAGTTCCCGTTCCCGAGCGTGCTGGTGGCAGCCGCGCTCGCCGCCGCCAGCGACCTCGACCCGACCGCTGATCCGTGGGGCGAGCGCTCGGTGTGGACCCTGATCGAGGTCATCGACAACTGCGTCGACGAGGAGTGGTGTGCCCCGCTGGCCCGGCACCTGTCGCGAGGTGGTGCGGCTCCGGCCCAGTCCGACCGGCGTTTCGCCACCGCCCAGCACCTGGCCGGGCTCTACTCCTCGTACGCGCAGCAGCGACCCGCGATGCTGCGCGACTGGGTCGCGGGTGACGACACCGACGGCGCGGGCGCGCAGCTGGCCGACGACCTGCGCTGGCAGGCCGAGCTCTGGCGCCGGCTCCGCACAGCGATCGGCACGCCGGGACCGGCCGAGCGCCATAACGACGCCTGCGCGGCGTTGCGCGCGGACCCGACCCTCGCGGACCTGCCCGCGCGGCTGTCGCTGTTCGGACCCACCCGGCTCAGCATCGAGCAGGTCACGGTGCTGGAGGCGCTGGCAGAGCACCGCGACGTGCACCTGTGGCTGCCACACCCGTCGGCGGCGCTCTGGGACAAGGTGCGCACGAACGCACCGCAAGGACAGCAAAGGCGCCGGGAGGACGTGACGGCGGGACTGCCCGCGCACCGGCTGCTGGCGTCGCTCGGTCGGGACGCCCGGGAGATGCAGCTGGCGCTGACCGTCTGGTCGTCGGTCGGCACCGACCAGCACCACCCGCTCGCCGACCCTGCCGACGACAGCCTGCTGCACTGGCTGCAGCACGCGCTGCGCACCGACACAGCGCCCGAGCGGGCGCCGCTGGGCGAGCACGACCGCAGCCTGCAGGTGCATGCCTGCCACGGCCGGACCCGCCAGGTCGAGGTGCTGCGGGAGGTGCTGCTCGGGCTGCTGCAGGCCGACCACACGCTCGAGCCGCGCGACGTGCTGGTGATGTGCCCCGATATTGAGTCGTACGCGCCGTTGATCTCGGCGACGTTCGGCCTGGGCGACGGCGCGGAGCCCGGCGGCCAGCCGGCGCACCCCGGCCACCGGCTGCGGGTCCGGCTTGCCGACCGCTCGCTGCGCCAGACAAACCCGTTGCTCGCGGTGGTGTCGCGGCTGCTGGAGCTTGCCGACGCGCGGGTAACCGCGTCGGAGGTGCTCGGCTTGGCCGGGCTGCAGCCGGTCCGCCGCCGGTTCCGCTTCGACGACGAGGACCTCGACCGGGTGCGCGACTGGGTGAGCACGTCGGGAGTGCGCTGGGGGCTCGACGCCGCGCACCGGGCGCCGTACGGGTTGGACGGGGTCGCGCAGAACACCTGGCGGGCCGGCTTGGACCGGATCCTGCTGGGTGCGGCCATGTCCGAGGACGAGCGGGGCTGGCTCGGGTCCGCGCTACCGCTGGATGACGTGGACAGCACCGACATCGACCTGGCCGGTCGTCTGGCCGAGCTGGTCGACCGGCTGACGACGGCGCTCGACCAGCTGCGGGACAACCAGCCGCTGGACGCCTGGCTCCACGGTTTGACCAGCTCGCTCGACACGCTCACCTCGGTCGCCGAGCGCGACGGGTGGCAGCTCACCCAGGCCCGGCGAGAGCTGACCGAGGTGGCAACCGCTGCAGGTGACGTGGCCGCACGGACGACGTTGCGGATCGCGGACGTCCGCGCGCTGCTCGCCGATCGGCTTCGCGGCCGCCCGACTCGGGCCGGGTTCCGCACCGGCAACCTCACGATCTGCTCGATGGTGCCCATGCGCTCGGTTCCGCACCGGGTGGTCTGCCTACTCGGGCTCGACGACGGGGTGTTCCCACGCAGCGGCGCCACGGACGGCGACGACGTGCTCGCGCGCGACCCGCTGGTCGGCGAGCGGGACCCGCGTAGCGAGGACCGCCAGCTGTTGCTCGACGCCATCCTGGCCGCGCAGGAGCACCTGGTCGTCCTCTACACCGGCGCGGACGAGCGCACGAACCTGCCCATGCCGCCGGCAGTCCCGCTCGGTGAGCTGCTGGACGTCGTCGACGCGACGGTCGAGCAGCAGGACGGCGACCGCGCCTTTGACAGCGCCCGGGACCGGGTGGTCACCCAGCACCCGCTGCAGCCTTTCGACCCACGCAACTTCACTGCTGACGCACCGTTCAGCTTCGACCGTGCCGCGCTGGCCGGGGCTCGCGGCGCTGTCGCGCCGCGGCAGGACGCTCGGCCGTTCCTCGACCGAATGCCGGATGCGCCGGGGGCACCGACCGGCGACGTCGAGCTCGACGACCTGCTCCGGTTCCTCGGCCATCCCGTGCAGTACTTCTTGCGTAAGCGGCTCGGGGTCGCGGTCCGAGACGAGGACAACGACGTCCTCGACGCGCTGAGCATCGACCTGAAGGGCCTGGACCGCTGGCGGGTGGGCGACCGCTGGGTCAGCGCCCGGCTCGCCGGGGTGGGCGCTGATGTCGTACGGGACTCCGAGCGGCGGCGGGGAGAGCTGCCGCCGGGGGAGTTCGGTGAGCTAGCCCTGAGCGGGGTGGGCGCCGAGGCGGAGCCGATCGCCGACAAGGGGCTCGACGCGCTGGTGGGGGATCCGGGCGCTGTTGACGTGGCCGGCAGCCTGCCCAGCGGCTGCACCGTCCGCGGCACCGTCACCCGCGTGTACGGCGACACGGTGCGCCGGACCGAGTTCTCCCGGCTCGCTCCGAAGCATCGGCTGCGCGCCTGGACGCAGATCCTGACCCTGGCCGCGGCTGACGACGGGCGAGCCTGGCGCGCAGTCACGATCGGACGCGGCGACAAGGAGGCGCCGGCGTGCTCGAGGCTCACCGCCCCCTCGGCACAGCAGGCCGGCGAGCTGCTCGACGAGCTGGTGCTGCTGTACGGGTTCGCGGTGCGACAGCCGCTGCCCATGGTCGCCGACGCGTCGTGCGCCTACGCACGCGCACGCGCCGACGACAAGACCGCCAAGCAGTCGCTCGTGACGGCGACACGGGCGTGGAAGAAGTCGTTCACCGGCGACGGCGACAAGCACCACCAGCTGGTCTGGGGCGAGACGCCCGACTTCGACGTGCTGCTCGCGAAGCCGTCCACGCCGGTGCCTATCGAGCCGACCGCCGACGACCCGACCTGGTTTGGAGCGCTGGCACAAGCGGTGTGGCAGCCGCTGCTCCAGCACGAGGAGCTGACATGACTGCCCTTGTCTCGGCGGAGCCGTTCGACGTCTGCGGGCCGCTGCCCGAGGGCACCACCGTGCTCGAGGCCAGCGCCGGTACCGGCAAGACGTACACGATCGCCGCGCTGGCCGTCCGATACGTCGCCGAGGGCAGTGCGCAGCTGAACGAGCTGCTGCTGGTGACCTTCGGCCGGGCCGCCACCCGAGAGCTGCGCGAACGCGTACGGGAGCGGCTCGTCGGTGTCGAGCACGAGCTCGCCGACCCCGGGTCAGCCCGGGCAGGTGAGGACAGCCTGGTCCGGCTGCTCGCCGGCGGGACCGATGACGAGGTGGCGCTGCGCCGGCACCGGATCGCGATGGCGCTGGCCGACTTCGACGCAGCCACGATCGACACCACACACGCGTTTTGCCAGCACATGCTGACCGGGCTCGGTATCGCCGCCGACGACGACCCCGGGGGAGTGTTCGTCGAGAACATCGACGACGTGGTCGTCGAGGTGGTCGAGGACCTGTACGTCCGCTGCTGGGGCGAGCCCGGGTCGGATCCGCCGCCGCGGTCGCATCCGGAGCTCCTCGAGCTCGCGCGGCTGGTCGTCAGGGACGCGCACGCCGTCCTGGAGCCAGCGGCACCTGCCGGCGACGAGCTGACCCGGTTCGCCCAGGACGTCCGTGCGGAGGTGGCGGCACGCAAGCGTCGGCGCGGGCTGCGTGACTTCGACGACCTGTTGTCCCGCCTGCACCGGTCGCTGACCGACCCCGTCACCGGCGAGATGGCGCGTGAGCGGATCCGGTCCCGCTATCGGGTAGTGATGGTCGACGAGTTCCAGGACACCGACCCGGTGCAGTGGGCGATCCTCGAGCTGTTGTTCCACGAGCACGTGACGCTGGTGCTCATTGGCGACCCGAAGCAGTCGATCTACGCCTTCCGTGGCGGCGACGTCATCACGTATCTGTCGGCGAGAGGCCAGGCGAGCTCTGAGGGGACGCTCGCCCGCAACTGGCGGTCCGATGCCGGGCTCGTCACCGGTCTCGACCACGTCTTCGGACAGGCAGCGCTCGGGGACCCGACGATCGTCCCCGGACCGGTGGAGGCCAAGCACCAGGGCAGCCGGCTGGACAAGGCGCGCCCCGGCTCGGTGCGGGTCCGGGTGGTGACGCGCCAGCTGGCCAGCGGCGGAAGCGGGAGCAGCGCCGGGGTCCCCGTCATCCGGGACCTGGTCGCGCGCGACGTGGCCCGCGACATCGTCGGGCTGCTGGACAGCGGCGCCGAGCTCGAGATTCGTGGCCGGGAGGAGGGGCCGGTCCGGCCGGGCGACATCGCCGTGCTCGTCGGCACCAACCTGCAGGCGACGATGGTGCACGAGGCGCTGTTGGCGACCGGCGTCCCGGCGGTGCTGAGCGGGACGTCGAGCGTCTTCAGCACCCCGATGGCAAACGAGTGGCTGGTGCTCCTGCGCGCACTGGACCGGCCCAACTACTCCCTCACCGCGAAGGCGGCCGCGCTGACGCAGCTCGTCGGATGGGACGCCGCCCGGCTCGCGGCGGCGGGTGACGACGCCATGGACGAGCTCGGACCGACGCTGAGCGGCTGGGCACACGTGCTGCGCACCCGAGGTGTGCCGGCGCTGGTCGAAGCGGTAACGCAGGACGCGGACCTGTCCGCTCGGCTGCTCGCGCGCGCCGATGGCGAGCGGCTGTTGACCGATCTGCGACACATCGCGGAGGCGCTGCACGCGGCCGTCACCGTCGAGCACATCGGCGCTGGTGCGCTCGTGGAATGGCTGAGTCGGCAGATCCAGCTGGCCCAGCCTGATGCCACCGACGAACGAACCCGACGCCTCGAGTCCGACGCCGACGCGGTGCAGGTCGTGACCATACATCGCAGCAAGGGACTGGAGTTCCCGATCACGTACGTCCCGTTCGCCTGGGACAAGTGGCCGCGGTCGGCGAAGTTCCCGCGGTTCCACGCCGAGGACGGCACCCGCAGCCTCTTCGTCAAGGCCGACGGCGCGGACCTCGAGGCGTACCAGGAAGCGCACGCCGCGGAGGAGGCGGGGGAGGACCTGCGCGAGGTCTACGTAGCGCTGACCCGTGCGCAGTGCCAGGTGGTGACCTGGTGGTCGCGGTCGTCGAAGAACACGATCGAGGCGCCCCTGCACCGTCTGCTCTTCGGTGGTCACGAGCCAGGGGAGCAGCCCGACGACCGGGTGCCGGTGCTGAGTGACGATCGGGCGGTGCAGCGGCTGACCGAGATGTCGCGTGCCGCCGACGGGGAGCTGGTGGTCGAGACGGTCGAGCCGCTTCCTGACGTGGTGGGGCGCTGGAACCCGCCCGCAGCCGCGGCCAGCGAACTCTCGGCGGCCACCTTTGACCGCACCCTGGACCGCGCCTGGCGGCGTGTCTCGTACACGGCGCTGACCGCCGCCGCCTACGAGGCAGCACACGAGCCCGCCATCGCGAGCGAACCGGAGGGGCGGGTGCTGGACGACGAGCCGGACGAGGGTGCGGTCGTCGACGTGCCGGCGGTCGACCTGCTGGAGGAAACCATGCGGGCGGAGCGCTCGCCGATGGCCGACCTGCCCGGCGGGACCTCGTTCGGCATCGTGGTCCACTCGGTGCTCGAGCTGGTCGACAACGGTGCGCCAGATCTTCGCGCCGAGCTGGTCGAGTGCAGCCGGGACGTGCTGTCGCGGTGGTCGACCGTGACGTACGAGCCGGAGGCGCTCGGCGCCGCGCTGCTGCCAGCGATGGAGACACCGATGGGTCTGTTGGCGGATGGCCGGCGGCTGCGCGACGTGGCCGCGAAGGACCGGCTGGCCGAGCTGGACTTCGAGCTGCCGCTGGTCGGGGGCGACGCTGCTGCCGCCGAGGGGACGGGTCCGGCGCCCTCCGTACGGGCGATCGCCGCGCTGCTGCGCGAGCGACTGCCATCCGACGACCCGTTCGCGCCCTACCCCGACCTGCTGGACGAGCTCGACGACCGGTCGCTGCGCGGATACCTCGTCGGCGGCATCGATCTGGTGCTGCGCTTCGACGTCGGCGGCCGGCCGCGGTACCTGGTCGCCGACTACAAGACGAACTGGCTCGGCGGTGGCGTCGAGGCCGAGACCCTCTCGGCGTGGCATTACCGGCCGGCGGCGCTGGCAGACGCGATGCTGGCCGCCCACTACCCGCTGCAGCTGCTCCTCTATTTGGTCGGCCTGCACCGCTACCTGCGTTGGCGGCAGCCTGGGTACGACCCCGACGTGCACCTGGGGGGTGGGCTGTACCTCTTCCTGCGCGGCATGTGCGGCCCGGACACCCCGGCGGTCGACGGTGTCCCGTGCGGGGTGTTCGGCTGGCAGCCGCCGGCCGGGCTGGTGGACGACCTGTCCCGGCTATTGGCAGGTGGGTCTCCCGCATGAGCGCGGGAACGAGCCGCTCTCGCGGCGACGCCGACCCGTACGACGTGCGGCTGGCGCAGGGCGCGACCGGGCTGCTTCGTGACTTCAACAAGGCCGGTGTGCTGGCCGCTGCGGACGTGCACGTCGCGGGGCGGCTGGGGCGGCTGGGCGAGGAGACCGACGAGCGGGTGCTGCTTGCCGCCGGTTTGGCGGTGCGTGCGGTCCGGCACGGGTCGGTCTGCGTGGCGCTCTCGACGGTGAGCAGCACGGTCGAGCCGGAAGAGGCGCTCGACCCGGACGGTGACCGACAGCCGGACTGGCCCGAGCCCGCGGGCTGGCTCGCGGCCTGTGCCGTCAGTCCGTTGGTGGCAGTCGGGGAAGACGACGTGCCGGGGCGGCCGCTGCGCCTCGTCGACGACCTGCTCTACCTCGACCGCTACTGGCGGCAGGAGCAGGTCGTGCGTCGCGAGTTCGATGCCCGTTCCACCCGGTCGTTCGCACCTTCCGATCCGACCGCGCTGAAGGCGGCGCTGGTGCGCCAGTTCTCGACACCAGCGCCGGACCGGCAACGGCTCGCGGCGGCGATGAGCGCGCTGCGCGCAGTGACGGTGATCGCCGGCGGGCCGGGCACGGGCAAGACGTTCACCGTGGACAAGGTGCTCGAGCTGATCCGCAGCCAGCGGGATCGGCAGCGCGGCGAGCCGCGGGTCGCGCTCGCCGCCCCGACCGGCAAGGCCGCGGCCCGGCTCGAGGAGGCGGTTGGCAGCGAGGCCAAGACACTGCACCGCCTGCTCGGTCGACGATTCGACAGCCGGAGCCGGTTCCGGCACGACCGGGAGAACCGGCTGCCGTACGACGTCGTGGTGGTGGACGAGACCTCGATGGTGTCGCTGACGCTGATGGCCCGGCTGCTCGAGGCGATTCGACCGGATGCCCGGCTGGTGCTCGTGGGCGACCCGAACCAGCTCGCGTCGGTTGAGGCCGGCGCCGTTCTCGGTGACCTGGTGGAACGGCCGACGCCGGCGGGGAGCGAGATCCCGCCGCTCCTGCGCGACCTGGTTGGGGCGGACATGGACTCAGCCGACGACGAGTCGCTGCGCCGCGGGGTGGTTCATCTGACCAGGCCGTACCGGTACGGACCGGAGATCGGCGAACTGGCCGCCGCCGTCCAGGACGCGAACCCAGATCGCGTTCTCGACATCCTCCGCTCCGAGCAGGCGGCCGAGGTGTCGTTCGTCGAGACCGCCGACGAGCACGTCGCCTACGAGCTCGGTGGACTTCGTACGGACGTCGTCGATGCCGCGCGGCAGCTCAGCGCCGCCGCTCAGATGGGAGACGCGGACGTCGCGGTGTCGCGGCTCAACAAGCACCGGCTGCTGTGCGCGCACCGGCGCGGGCCGTTCGGCGTCGAGCGGTGGAGCGACCAGGTCGAGCGGTGGACCGCCGACGCGCTCGGTCGACCGGCCCGGGACGGGGAGTGGTACGTCGGGCGCCCGCTGTTGGTGACCACCAACGACTACGAGGTCGAGGTGTTCAACGGTGACACCGGCGTCGTGATCGACGGCGGCGAGCGTGGTCCAGTGGTCGCGTTCACCCGGGGCAAGGAGCCGTGGCTGGTCAGTCCGCATCGCCTGTCGTCGGTGCAAACGGTGCATGCGATGACGGTGCACCGCGCGCAGGGCAGCCAGTTCGAGCGGGTCACGCTGTTGCTGCCGAGCGCCGACTCACCGGTGCTGACCCGCGAGCTCTTCTACACCGCGATCACCAGGGCGGAGAAGCGCGTCCGCGTGATCGGCTCCGAGGATGCGGTACGCGCGGCGGTCAGCCGTCCGATCGTTCGCGCGAGCGGCCTGCGTCGCTGACGCGCCCAATCCATCACTGGCTCTGCACCGAACGGCGGTCATGGGGTGGGCCAAGCGCCCCAACCTTTTCCAACAACGGGAGAACCCACCATGCAGTCATCTTTCAACCGCAAGTCGCTTGCTGTGCTCGCGGCTTCCGGCCTCATGATCTTCGCGCTCGCCGCGTGTGGCGATAACGACGACGGGGGCGCATCCGTCAACAACAGCAACAGCGACTCGAGCAGCCAGGCGTCGAGCTCGCAGTCGCCGCCTGCACCGGTCGCCAGCATCGAGGCGCTCACGGGGCAGCAGACC
>Ga0180121_10001411_pt1 | contig 10223 bp, 6 predicted proteins | sample AntDrymUQ5402106_2_FD_129676 | JGI IMG/M metagenome (GOLD analysis project Ga0180121, IMG submission 129676) | Polar desert sand microbial communities from Dry Valleys, Antarctica - metaG UQ540 (21.06) (version 2) (version 2) | ecosystem: Environmental > Terrestrial > Soil > Desert | place...
AGTTTTTAACTTATAAGATGGAGCCATTTTTTCCGACAGGTTAACCGGGTATACGGGGATTCCAGAACCCGGAGGCATCGTATCCAGGGTACGGTTGAAAGCAGCTGTATAATAATTGCCCGAAGCATCTACCGTAAATTGCCTGGCCTGCGTACCGGAAATGATTCCTGACTGATCTTTATAGACGGGTAGTATGCTTACGAATTTTTTTTGTGCTGTATCGTAAATTAAAAGCGCGGTATTAATTTTCCGGGTATCAAAAGAAAGAGAGATTCCCTCAAAAGAAGATACGCTCTTTGTTGAATCGAATACTCCCGTGAATACCAATCGTCCTGAGGGATCAAACTTCATCCGGGGACTATGATGATATACATCGTGGTTAAGAGTTTTAATATCCCAGGAAGCATCCCTCGATTCAAAGCGTTTGTAGTCGAGCAGTTTTCCATCCTGGTTAAAGTGAAACAGGTATTCTTCATTCATTCCGCCTCTCATCATTGTATCACCAAAATTATAAACTGCATAATCAGAAGCTATTTTCAAAAACACTTCATTATTTTTCCCCAGGACCATTGAACCGGCAGCAAATGAACGAGGTTCATCACTCGGATAAGAGCGTGGATCGCGGGAAAAATTTGTAGCCGTACGCATCCAGACCACCCTGCCATTTTTGTTAAGTTTCGTAATAAAAGCAATGGAAGAGCCCCCGCCGAAAAAAATTGAATCCACGTTGTAAGGCGGAGCCGCTGGATAAGGGTCGCGGAATAAATGGCCAAATAGGTAAACATTTTCGTACTGATCCACTGCCAGGTTTTCTGTAACCATATGACCTTTGCCTACATGAACCAGATTATTCTTTTCCCATTGCACAACCCCGTTCTTATCTTTTTTAATAAGGAACCAACCCTCAAGCCCTTTTGTGCTGAAATAATTATCAAGTTTCATTCTGGCCCCGGTGATGTATAGATTTCCTGATGCATCCTTGTAGTTATCCAGCGCCTTATAAAAAAAGCCTGAGCTCATACTGTCTGTCTTACAAACCGGAATGGACGCATTGTTAAAATCGGATGCATCATACACTTCAATCTTCGAAAAAGAAGTGTCAGCGCATCCATGCTTTGATGTGGATATAAGAGAAACATTATAATTTCCAGCCTGTGAGAAAGAAATGTTGGAGGGTTCGAATTGAGCGCTTTCATTATTAATAACCCCTGTACCATTCACCTTCCATAAATAACTATCCGCATTGACACTGGAATTGCGGACAGTTATGGATTGACCGGTCTTGACTTCATACGAAATGAGATGCATTCTTGCAACAGGATCCCGTATGATCATTTTCACTTCGTTATGGGGAACAGGAGGGGTGCATCCCCAGGTTGTATGTTTCGCATAAATCTTCGCATGCAGGTATTGGTAAGGACCATTATCATAACCAATAAATTCAGAAGTCACGGTAACAGGAACATCAATCACACCTCCATTACCGGGCACATGAGTGTTCGAATTGTTTACCCAGTACTCATATCCCTGTATGCTATTTAATACTTTGACATATTGTACAATCCCTGAACAAATGGTATCAGGCTTTGCGACTACATTAATGTAGGTAGGAATAAAATAAATATTATGGTAGTTTGATTTGCTTTCGCTACCACAACTGGTGGTACGCCTGGCTTCTATACGATACTGAATTTGTCTGACCGTATCATAGGACTCCGTATATAATCTCAATACACCTCCGTTGCCATAACTTTCAGCCACCACCCAATTTCGACCATGAAGCCTGTAAAAAGTATTTACTTCCGAATTCGGAATTTCAAAGTAGAAATTCCTTGACATGCAGACCGTATCAGCCTGGACTTTGCTGACGAAGGTGAAGGCACCAAGCCGCTGCGCCTCTGTAACCTGTACCGATGTGTCGCTATCCATTCCATTGCTAACTACTAACATAATGGTATCATAAGGAAACCCATCTGCCTGGTAGCTGGAATTGTAGCCAGTCGAAAAAAGTGAATCATTGAGAAACCATTGATAATTGTATCCGCTTCTGGAAAAGTTCTCCAGTTGTACCATCCCGGTGGCGCAGAAACTAGTCTTGTTTATTTTAAAGTGTGCCGCCGGAACGGTAGGATCACCTCCTGTTACGGTTTTTACCAGGTAATCATGGTAACCACCTGCCCAACCGGTCTGTTCATTAAAAAAGAAAAGTTTTGAGAAGTGAAAGCCTAAGTAAGTAAAATCAGTGCTTCCTTTACAAAGCTCCCAATTCTTACCGGAATTATTTGTTTTGTAAATACCGTAGCCCGGTGTCAAAATGAAACCCGTTGTTGGATTTACAAATAACATGTCTTCTACGAATGGAGAATAAATTTCAGGGACATTCATTTGCAGCCAGGAATTACCACTATTGGTGGTTTTGAAAAATTTGCCTCCATAAGTATCGTTGCTAAATAAATAGCCGGTGGAAGCATTGACAAAGCTTAATTCCTGTTTATTCCCGCCGGGAGCAGTTCCTAAAGGATACCAGTAATCACCGCCATTGGTTGTAGTGAAGATCCTGTCTCCAGAAATTGCATATCCGGTAACAGCATCGCCGAAAGACATATCCTTCAAACCCAGGTTTACTGCCGAAAGCCTGGGCGACCATGTCTGGCCACCATCAGTTGTTTTTATTATCTCATCCTTTTGTACCGCAAACCCTGTAAGGCTGCCGGTGAAATGAATTTCATGGACCGTGTTAATAAGGTCGTAGGTATTTATTGGAATATTTTTATGGTATACCAATTTCCAGGTAGCACCCCCGTTTGACGAAAACAATATAGCAGGCTCAAGGCCATATTCACCCCCGACCAGCAACCGGTTCTGGTCAAAAGCTTTGATGCAGTCTGGTTGAAAACCAAAAGTCAGGTTTACTGCATTATTGTTGAAATCTACATTTGATAAAGTGATAAATTTTTTAATGAAAGTATTTCCCCCATCATTCGTAAATCCTATATAGCTTCTGGAAGCGACATATCCTTCAGTAAGGGAATAAAAGGAAATGCCGGTTATTTCATTGGTGGTATCCGTACCATGGTAAACAGGTTTCCACTGGGCATAGGATAATACCGGGATCGTAAATAAAAGAATTTGCAATAGAAACCTAAACCGGGGGTGCTTCATACTAAGGGGCTGAATGCTATACAATTATCTAATCGTATAGTAGTCAGGGCAACAAAATAGTAATTATTTGTGGTTAAACGAATTACGCAGTATGAATTATATGGAAATGAAAATCAGTAGACAAAAAAAAATGGTAGTATTATGTTCACATGGCGATTCAAAAACAATAAAAGAATATAATAGAGAACAATAGGTCGTTTAATGTTCTGATGGGCGGGATTCCTTTACCGCCAAGGTTTTAGATGATGCTCTTCTCCTGATCAAGTACAGATGATAATAAAACTCTCAGTAAAAATTACTTTCATAATACTTCTACATTTTTTTAAGTGATTTTATTTAAAAGAAATAAATATTCTTTCAAATAACTGGATTCACGAAGAGATTAATTTATATTCATTGCCTCATTTTAATTCGCCCTGCGATATTTCCTGATTCGTCCCTTTCATTATCTGCTTATCGAAATTCTGAAATTATTTTTCCTGCAAATCCACCCGCCGGTACATTTTATAGTAAAAAGATTAGCTGAACCAGGTTTGATTTCTTACGTGAATAGTTAACTCAGTGTAAGAATGGTGCTGAAACTTAAATTATTTCACACTAAAAAAAATCATAAAATGAGAATGACTTTAAAACACCTATTTGTCATTTTATTGACAGTTGGTTCTATTTCAAATACTATTGCTCAGAATGAAAGTAATGAGAACGCAAGTTCACAAAAGACAATTGATAGTTTACAGGTCAGGATCTTTAATCTGAATAATTTGATAGAAGACAGGTCTTATACAAGAATCCCCAATAAAGATTTTGAAAATATAATAGATAACAAAATACAAAGCACCCTGCGTGAAACAATCAAATGGTGGTTGTTTGTGATTGCGGCCGTTATCTCTTTAGGAGGTTTATGGATCCATAAGTATGCTAAAAGTTACCTGCAAAATATAGTAGAAAGAAATGTAAATCAATTACGTAAGGAAAATGAAGAAACAATTACACGTATAAGCTTCAAATACTTTTCATCTGCGATCGATAGTCTCCTGGATTTTAAAATGGAAATAATAACAAAGAAAAAACATAAAGTGGAAGAAGCAGTAGTGGATGATTTACAAAGTTATCTTAATGAGGAGAGTACGGTAATAACTAAACAAAAAAAGGCTGACATCATAGATACTATCATGACCTGTTATTATAAAAACGATTATACAGATAAAATTAAAAAGATGATTGATTTAATTAAGAAGTATGAGGAGAAATTAACACTTGCACCGACCACATACGCAAATGCAGCAATTGCTTTTCTTGATCGTTATGAAATGTACGGGACGAAAGATTATTTAACTTCGGCAATTTCAAATTGCGATAAATCAATTACAGCACTCCCGGATTATGGATTGGCTTTTGCAGTAAAAATAGAATTATACTTAATGGCTATATCGAAAGCTTTTGATGATACAGAAAAAAAACATTTTGAAAACGAATTATTAAAAGTTTTTAAAGATATAGACAATAATAGTAGTACCTATTTATGTAAGGAAATAATCGATCGTTTTGAAATTGATAGAAATAGCTTTATCAAGCCTTACCTAGATCAATTATATGCTCAGTATCCCGAAAAAATGGGTCAAATTGAAAAACGTATCCCTCCCGTTTCTGAAAACAAAGAACTTCCACATAGTGTTTGAAATATGAAAGCTTTCTAGGGTCTAAATGCAAAATTAAAAATGCAAAATGCAAAATTCTGATATTCTTAAAAACTGAGATTTATCAGCTTTTTTGAATTTCGGAATTTTGCATTTTGCATTTTGCATTTTCAATTCTTAATTCTTAATTCTTAATTCTTAATTTTAATTCTTCACCAGCTTTACTACCCTCAACTGTTTTCCCTGCCTGATCTCTGCGAAATACATTCCTCTTTTGTAGTTACCTCCTATTTGCAACATGTTTCCAATAGGAACATTATTCCGGGCTTCGACCGTCCTTCCTGATATGTCCGTTACCCGGATTGAATAAACATCCGCATGAGGACTTACAACTTTTAAGGCAAATTGATTCGTAGTCGGATTATTGAATACAGTTACCGATAAATCCTTTTGATTAAACTTTTCCTTTTGATATTCGATCAAACTCTTTGTCATCAATGCCGATGAACTTTCATCAAGAGAAGAACCACTGTGAACAGTAACATTTCCGAAGTACAATAGCTGTGGTGTTGGTTTGGTATGAATCCAGTTACTTGAATGAAGCAGCACATTATTATTGCTCCATATGTTGACTGTCAGTGAATCCCTGTCCCGCCATTCACCACCATCAATAAGGTGCGTTTGAACGGTTACGTTATCTTCAACCAACATCGGGGATGGTCCTGAGCGATTCCACAACTTTCCGGTTCCGTGGAATTCAGCATGTTTCGGGTATGCTTTTGAATTTTTAACACCAAGGCCGTTAATAGAATTTATTTCCAGTTGATAAGTAACCGTGCTGCCTGTTTGGTTTGTTCCCGAAAACCACATGTTCATATGTCCGGATGGTTGCGGCATACCGGGTTTCAATAGAGCATAGAAACCGAACATAGTAACACTACCGGAATTGGCTTTGTATTTTCCTTTTGAATTAGCATCACCGATCAATTGGCCGCCGCCTGAAACAACGTCATCCTGTGGGATGTAAAATGTGATCGTGGCATCATCGCGTGAATCGTTGCGGATATAATAACCATTGTCTACAATCATTCCTACTCTCACTTTTTTCACAGGTTGATCATATGATAGCGTAACGTACCAGGTTGCATCTATGGTAGCAGTTTTAGTATCATTTGGATCGATTAGTTTGGAAACCGGTATCCATCCTGTGATATCAACATTGTTATCGCGATCTACAAATTTAGCACGTGCATTTCTGATATCGCCTGATGGAGGATCTGTATCCTTCCAGGGACCACTGACGGACGAAACGGCGGCACGTAACGGAACAATAGCTGTCTGACAACCAAAGCAGGGAGTTCCCAATATCTTAGGACCGATATATGTGGGCAGAACGTCTGTAGGCTCAAACTCAGTTATGTTTAATATCCTTGCAACACCAAAACAAACGTTTTCATGATTGGTGGTACCGGCAAATACAATTTTTCCATCTGGTTGAAATTTAATTGATCCCCCCAAATCATTTGTATTGGAAAAGTCGACGTAAGCTTTTCCATCTTCATCAAATCTGGCATCCAGGTTTCCTTCAGGGGTTAATTTCATTATAGCAAAATCATTGCTACGGAGATTGTTACCGGCATAGCCTCCAAGGAGTATATGGTCCTTAGCATCAACCAAAACGGAAAAGGATTGTTCATGATTCCCGGGAATCACAATTATTTTTTTCCCATCGAGATCAAAACCAGGATCTAATGTTCCATCCACATTAATTCGTGCAACAGCAAAATCTTTTGCCCCCGCATTGGTTTGGTAAATTCCTGTTACGACTATCTTTTCATCCTGCTGCATAGCTATACCTGTCACACGTTCATAATATCCCCCCATGTCGAATATTAGAATTCCATCATTGGAAAAGGAAAGATCAGGCTTCCCATCAGGCAGGAATCTTGCGACTAAGTAATCATAGTGCGCCGATTCTCGATAAGCTGTTTCCCCATACCCAATAGCTCCACCAACCACAATCTTGCCGTCTTTCTGTAAAAACATCGATGATGCAGATTCGGATTCTCCAAAGTCCATGCTTGTGATTCCATTTACCCCGAACTCTTCATCTAACTGCCCATCCTGCTTCAATTGTATTACTTTTAAATCGGTAAAGCCTGATACTGTGTTTCCGTAAGTATAAGCAGCGATTAAAATGCGCCCACTTGGAAGGATTGAAAGACCTCCGGCGATTTCGCCACCGGAACTAAGATTGATTAATTTTATTCCATCATTCCCAAAATTTAAATCTCTTGATCCATTTGTATTCAATCGAATAACAATGATATAATAGGTAGAATAATGAGAGGTGTAACCAACAATTACAATCTTACCATCCGGAGCAATTGCTACATCCTCTGAATAATCAGAAAATATTATGGCTGGTTCCTCCTTTATAACATAGTCGAAGACAACACCGCCATTTTTACCGAATGAAGAATCAAGTTTTCCATCAGGATGAAACCTTATGACCATTACATCAGAACTCCGACTTAACTTATAATCTGCATTCCCGCTGTTCCCGACCACGATGATTTTTCCATCGGGTTGAACTGCCATTCCATTTTGGTAGAAATCTTTGTTATCGTTCATGGTGCAAACTTTTACTTTTCCTCCATTTCCAAACGTCAGATCAAGCTGGCCCGATTGCGCATAGGAGAAAGTAAAGCTTACGAGAAGGATAAATAAACACCCAGGCACTTTTTGCATAATGAAAAGTTTATTACTATAAATAATTTGATGGTATTCATGCACTGCCTAAGCAATGATGGAATTGAATGGAAGGGAAGTAAGGGGGAGAATTTCATAGAAAGAAGGTGCGGTCGGGGAAATGAAAATAAAACATTTCCAAATAACCACAAAAAAAACTATCTCTGCGAAACTCTGTGTTTTACCAGCCGTAGCTTTAGCGAAGGCTGGTTCTCCGCGTTGAATGAAATGTTACTTTTAATTGAAAATATTAGTTACAAATAGGAAATATATTCTATGATCGTCCATCTAATCGACGGCACCTATGAACTATTCCGGCACTTCTATGGACAGCGCAGATTCAACAAGGGTAAGGACAAACCATTCGGAGCCTCGGTGGGTGTACTGAATGGAGTATTGCAAATGATTGAAGATGGCGCTACCCACATTGGTGTCGCAACGGATCATGTTATCGAATCATTTCGCAACGAACTCTGGCCTGATTATAAAACAGGAGAAGGGATCGAGCCGGTGCTGCTTGCTCAATTCCATCCCTTAGAAGAAGCGTTAGCCTCGATGGGTGTTACCGTATGGCCGATGATTGAGTTGGAGGCCGATGATGGCCTCGCCACTGCTGCACACCTGGCTGCTGTCGATTCGCGCGTTTTGAAAGTATGTATTTGGACACCCGACAAAGATCTCGCGCAATGTGTGCGCGAAGATCACGTGGTGCAGGTCGATCGCAGGGCCGGGGTGATTAGAGACGCAAAAGCAATACTTGAAAAGTTTGGTGTAACTCCGATACTCATCCCGGATTTTCTCGCACTTGTCGGCGATAGCGCGGATGGTTATCCCGGCATCGCAGGAATCGGGAAGACTGGCGCAGCCAGGTTGTTGAATCAGTATGGACCAATCGATCATTTTCCTGACAATCTGCTGGGGGGACAACTCGAACAAGCATTGCTGTTCAAACGCCTCGCGACTTTACGAACTGATGCAATTCTTTTTAGCGATGTCAACGCGCTTCAGTGGCGCGGGCCTACGTCTTCTTTCGCAGAACTCACAACGAAAATGGGAGAGCCACGTTTGCTTGAGCGGGCAAACGCCGCCGCGGCAAAACTTACGGAGTCAATATAGTTCGAAAACAGTGACCTCTGGTTGTAAGTCGGCATCTCATAATCACATAGAAAAACAAAAATCTCCCTCTTTCATTCCCTGTATTATTGCGGGTTTGCTCACTTGCTACACATGCACAATCAACCGGTGACTATCGCACCTTTACTCCAATTTCCTCAGCATAAGAATATACGGGTATGAAAACCAATCTGAGCGTCTTTGTTATTCAACCGATTTAATAAACTGTCAAGACCTGCTAATTAAAACTTTGATTGAAAAGTATTGAAAGAATAAGTACGAGCTTTCCATTCATCGTCAAATTCTTTATGGAATTACGACCAGGTTATCAGCATCAGGGTTATTGACCACCCAAAGATAATTTTCCAAATTGCTTTATCTACCGTTTGATCTTAGAACGATTAGGTCCTTTGTTTCCCGGTCTTTATACGTTTTGTGAATGATATAATGCCATTGTTTTTCCGGTACATCCAAAAAGAATATATCACCCTGCATATGTTTCCGGACTGCCTCCTGGAATTCTTTGGGAACCATATATTCCCCGAAAAACCAGTCAGTATCACCATGCGTTTTATTTCCATCCATGGTATATTGATCCGAGAGCGTTTCGAATGATACTCCTGCAGAGGCCTTTTCAAGGATAAGTTTTTTGAGACTTTCAATCTCCGGCCTTGAGTATGTTGCGCCATCCAGAAAAATATAACTTGCCCGGAAGTTAATAGTGTCTTTTACTTCCAGGACTTTATAAGTGACGTTTCCCACCGAAAAAACATCTCCCTGCTTTTGACGCAGTAACCTTTTGTCTAAAGCGGTTGAGTCTTTTCCGGCGGAGATGTTAAGCAGCGTTGGTTTGAGTTCCACATTCGCATCGATGTACTTTTGCGCTTGCTGAAGAGTCACAATCTTTTGGAATTGTTCGGTGACTGTTGGTTGCGCAAATATATTTATTGAAAACAGAAATAATATCGCCACAAAGCTAATCTTCATAATACTATTTTGAAATGTTGTGTAAATGAAAATAATCACAACTGATTTATCTACCTATTGACCTTAGAATAGTCATATGCTTTTTTACCCGATCGTTGTATGTCTTTTTAATAATATAGTACCACTGTTTATCCTTTACTTCAGCAAAGAAAACTTCTCCAAACTTATGTTGCCGGACTGCGTCCTGGAATTCTTTCGGAAATGAATATTCACTGGAAAACCAGTCGGTATCTCCACGAGTTTTGTTTCCGTCCATTGTGAATTGATCAGAGAGCGCTTCGAACGCTGCACCTGAAGAAGCTTTTTGCTGAATAAGTTTTTTGAGGCTGTCAATCTGAGGCATTGTATATTTTGATCCATCAAGGAAGATATAATTCGCCCGGTAGTCAATAGTGTCCGTTGATTCCAGTACTTTGTATGTGACATAGCCGACTGAAAAAACATCTCCTTTTTTCTGTCGCAGTAACCTTTTATCGATAAGGGTTGTATCTCTAACGGCAGAGAGGTTGAGCAACGCCGGTTTAAGTTGCGGATTCGCATCGATGAACTGTTGCGCCTCCTGAACGGTTGCAA